>JACDJA010000361.1_pt1 | contig 54371 bp, 45 predicted proteins | sample 7449241 | NCBI WGS metagenome assembly JACDJA01 (sample SAMN14253289, study PRJNA609438) | sludge metagenome | isolation source: initial anaerobic sludge | collected 2018-12-20 | reverse complement strand
TGCGCTCGCGTATGATTCCCGGCTCGCATGCGCCATCATGCACCCCATTGGAGAGGTGGCAGAGTGGTCGAATGTACCTGACTCGAAATCAGGCGTACGTGCAAGCGTACCGTGGGTTCGAATCCCACCCTCTCCGCCAGAAAAGCGAAACGCCCCCGTGTGGGGCGTTTCGCTTTTCTGGCGGAGATCGCCGGTGAGCCGCCCGGTTATCCGGCAACTGCTGTGCCTCGCCTCCGGGCCGGCGGTCATGCCGATGTTCGCTCCGGCCTCCCGGCATGGCTGTCGGGAGCACCTGGCGCTGCACCGCACAGATACCCGCCCAAAACAAAGGCCGCTCACGCGGCCCTTGTCTGCTCACGAATCAGATCACGCTCAGAACCGGTATGTGCCAGTCAGGCTGACCACGTCGCCATAATCGTCGAACTTGCCGTCCATGGTGCCGGCACCAAGGCTGATGTCGTTGGTCATGTTCACCTTGGCGTTCTTCACGAACTGGTGCTGGTAGCCGAAATCGAGCATCAGACGATTGCTGGCCTGGTAGCCAAAGCCCAGGCCCAACAGCACGCGGGATTCGTCGGGAATGCGTGGATCGCGGGTGGCGTCGTTGGTGGGCGTCTGGTCATAGCCGAGGCCGGCACGCAGCGTCCACCGCTCGTTTACACGGTAGTCGCCACCCACGCTGTAGGCGAACGAGTCCCTGTAGTTCTGAGGCAGCGCGACCAGCACGTTGCCCTGCGAGGTCAGCACCAGCTCGTTGAAGCTGGACCATTCGGTCCACTTGATGGAGGCCGCCAGGCTGAATTTGTCGTTGACGTGGTGCACCCAGTCAAGACTGGCGAATGCTGGAGTGTCCAGGACAGATTGAGCACTGTCGCCATCCGGGTTGATCGAGGGCAGGCCGGCAGTCGGAAAGGCCGTCGGTCCCATGGCGATGAGGTCTTTGCCTACCTCGCTGCCGTACAGACGGTAATGGCCGCCGAGAGTCTGTTTGATGCGCGAGTGGTAGCTGAAGCCGATGCTGTCCTGTGGCGTGGGTTTGAACTCGGCACCGACGATATAGCCATAGGCTATGGGCTTGTCGAGCGTGATGTTCATCTGGACGTCCTGGCTCTGCGGGGCACCGAAGACGGGTGCGCCGACCAGGGCGGATGCCGTGCCGGTCGGGTCAAGCATGGTATTGAGCTGGGTCTCGGTACGCTGGCCGACCACGCCCAGGCCCAGCGAGAACCTGTCGTTGACCTTGAAGCCGGCCGTGAAGCTCAGGGCCACCGACTCCAGGCTGGTCTTGGTGCCGAAATAACGACCTTGCCAGGTAGGGTCGTACTCGCTGGCCAGGCCGTACGGCACGGTGAGGCTGGCACCCAGGGTCAGGCGGTCGTTGATCGGCGCGGCGAACGCGATGTTCGGGAAGGGCTGGAACTCACCAAACCCATTCGGGTTGCCCCCCGTCACCGGGTTGCCTTGCTGGTCGTTGAACTCGCCGCTGAACTTGGCGCTGGGGCGAATGGCGGTGCCGGTGATCTGGAGTACCGGATCGGTGAAGAAGGCCATCGCCGCCGGGTTGTTGTAGACCGCGGTGGGATCGTTGGCGAACAGCGAGCCACCGGCACTGGCGCGGGCCCAGCCAGCGGCATTGTCGGTGGGTAGCTGGAACGAGCCGGCTTGCGCGGTCAGTGGCAGGGCCAGTGCGCCGGCAACTGCCAGGGCGAGGCTGGCATGCGTTCCGAGTCGGATAAGGCGTTGCGAATAATGATGGTTCACGTGGTTTCTCCTCTGTGATTTGGGTCCGATTCGGGTTCGTGTTGTCGGACTGAAAGGCGGGGTGTTGATTGGCAATGCCGAAATTGACAATGGCTGGAGTCGCTTTTGCAATTGCTCTTCTTCAGGGGGCCAGCCTCCCTTGATTGATCCATTCCGTAGCCGTGGAATGGGGTGGGTCGTGCTCCATTGGCGCCGGTGCCGCGGCGTTGAACTGCGCGGTGGCGCGGTCAAGCTGCAGTACGCGTTCGATCACGTTGATCTGCTCCGGTGTTCCGAACGGTGCGGTGAGGATGGGCGCCAGCAGTGAAATCAGTCTCGCCAGCAGTTCGGTGTCGTTGATCTTTTCCCCCTGGCTGATGCTGGCGATCAGTGCCTGCATGTCTTCGCCGGCCAGCATCCCGGACAGCGCCTTGAGCGCGAAATGCAGGCGCAGGCCGAGCTCCCGCCGCGGCAGCGCGGGCAGAGCGCGCGAGAACGCCTCGAAGAAGCGCCCGGAAATCGGCCGATAATGTGCTTCCAGGTAGCTGCGGATGAATGGGGACGGGTCGCTGTAGACGCGCCCGAGCAGGCGCATGAAGGCGGGCCCGGACGCGTCGCCGTGACTGAGTCGGAATGCCGGAATGAACAACATCGCCAGTACGGCGGCCGCATCCAGCGCAGCCGGCTGCTCCTGTTCGCATGCGCTGAGCAGTTGCAGGCGTTCGCGGTTGAGGCGATCCAGACGACGTGCCAGCACCTCCTGCATCAAGGCTTCCTTGCTGCCGAAGTGATAGTTCACCGCCGCCAGGTTGGCGCCGGCCCGTGCCGTGATGTGGCGCAGCGACATCGCCTCGTAGCCCTTCTCGATGAACAGCCATTCGGTGGCTTCGAGCAGCCGCTTGCGGGTTTCGCTGTGACCTGTGCGCTGGGTCCCGCTCAAGGTGTGCCTCATGGCGTCAAGTCGGAGTTGGTGTCTTCGGCGACTTCAAATACGGAATTGAAACATGTGTATGAACGTTAACTGCCGTGTCACCGCCAGGCAAGCTGCAGCGCAAGATAGATCCGATGGAGGTCGTGCGGGCCAAACGTGGATCATCTTCGACCCTGCAAGCGTTGTGCTGCTTGCGGTGCAACGTGGGCGAGCGTGTCCAAGGCAACAAAAAAGGCCGGATGGATCCAGCCCTTTTTGTGCATCGCAACACGGGTGGTGGAGGCCAGTCAGGCCGACAGCATCAGCCCGCCTTCTTTTTTGCCAGCTGCAGCCAGGTATCGACCACCGTATCGGGGTTGAGCGAGAGTGACTCGATACCTTGTTCCATCAGCCATTCGGCCAGATCGGGATGATCGCTTGGGCCCTGGCCGCAGATCCCGATGTATTTGTTCTTGGCGCGGGCGCTCTTGATGGCCATCGTCAGCAGCTTCTTCACAGCCGGATTGCGCTCGTCGAACAGGTGGGCGATGGTGCCGGAGTCGCGATCCAGGCCCAGGGTCAGTTGGGTGAGGTCGTTGGAGCCGATCGAGAAACCGTCGAAAATATCGAGGAACCCGTCGGCAAGCAGGGCATTCGAGGGCACCTCGCACATCATGATGACCTTGAGCGCGTGCTCGCCTTGCTTGAGGCCGTTCTTCGCGAGTACCTCGATCACCGTACGGCCTTCGTCGAGGGTACGTACGAACGGGATCATCACCCAGACATTGTCCAGGCCCATCACTTCACGCACGCGTTTGACCGCCTTGCATTCAAGGCCGAATGCCTCGGCAAAGCTCGGGTCGACGTAGCGGCTGGCGCCACGGAAGCCGAGCATCGGGTTCTCTTCGTGTGGCTCGTAACGCGCCCCACCGAGCAGGCCGGCGTACTCATTGGTCTTGAAGTCCGACAGGCGCACGATCACCGGCTTCGGGTAGACCGAGGCGGCAATGGTGGCAATGCCTTCGACCAGGCGATCGACGTAGAACTCCACCGGGCCCGGATAGCCGGCGATACGCTCGTCGATCCTCGCCTTGATCCCGGCATCCTGCTTGTCGTATTCCAGCAGCGCCCTGGGGTGCACACCAATATGACTGGCGATGATCATTTCCAGCCGGGCCAGGCCGATACCGGCGTTCGGCAACTGACCGAAATCGAACGCGCGCTCGGGATTGCCCACGTTCATCATGATCTTCAGCGGCGCCTCGGGCATATCGCCGAGATCGACCGTGATGCGCTCGAATTTCAGGATGCCCTCGTAGATGGTGCCGGTGTCGCCTTCGGCGCAGGACACGGTCACGTCGACCCCGTCGGGGATCAGTTCCAGCGCATTGCCGGTACCGACCACCGCCGGTACGCCCAGCTCACGGGCGATGATCGCGGCGTGGCAGGTGCGTCCACCGCGGTTGGTGACGATGGCCGAAGCCCGTTTCATCACCGGTTCCCAGTCGGGATCGGTCATGTCGGCGATCAGCACGTCGCCGACCTGCACCTTGTTCATGTCGGCCAGCGAGCGGACAACCCGCGCCTTGCCGGCGCCGATCTTCTGGCCGATCGAGCGCCCCTCGGCCAGCACTTTACCCTTTTCGCTGAGGTGGAAGCGTTCCCGTTGGGTAGCGTGCGAGCGTGACTTCACCGTTTCCGGGCGGGCCTGCACGATGTAGAGCTTGCCGGTATGGCCGTCCTTCGCCCATTCGATGTCCATTGGGCGCTTGTAGTGCTGCTCGATGATCAGCGACTGGCGGGCAAGCTCCTGCACCTCCTCGTCGCTGATGCAGAACTTGTTGCGCAATTCGGCCGGCGTGTCTTCCGTGCGAACCCGTTCGCCCGGTGCGTCGGAATACACCATGCGCAATTGCTTGGTCCCGAGGCTGCGACGCAAGACCGCAGGCTTGCCCTCGCGCAGCGTGGGTTTGAACACGTAGAACTCGTCGGGGTTGACGGCACCTTGCACCACCATTTCGCCGAGGCCGTAGGAGCCGGTGACGAACACCACGTCGCGGAACCCGGATTCGGTATCCAGCGTGAACAGCACGCCGGCGGCGCCCACATCCGAGCGCACCATCAGCTGAACGCCGGCGGAGAGGGAGACCTCCTCGTGCCTGAAGCCCTGGTGCACCCGGTAGGCGATGGCCCGATCGTTGTACAACGAGGCGAACACTTCCTTCACCTTGTGCAGTACATCGTCGATGCCGATCACGTTGAGGTAGGTTTCCTGCTGGCCGGCGAACGATGCGTCGGGCAGATCCTCCGCAGTGGCGGAGGAGCGAACGGCCACCGCGATATTGTCCGCGCCGGCATCCTTACACAGCTTTGCGTAGCCGTCGCGGATCGCCTGTTCGAGCTCGGCGGGGAGGGTGGTGTCGGCGATCCAGCTGCGGATCTCCTTGCCGGTTGCCACCAAGGTGTCGACGTCGTCCACATCGAGGTGTTCCAGCCGGTCCTGGATACGTTTGGCCAAACCACTTTTCTGGAGGTAATGCTGGAACGCGGCGGCCGTGGTGGCAAACCCTCCCGGTACGGACACGCCCAATTTGGCCAGGTTGCCGATCATCTCGCCGAGCGAGGCGTTCTTGCCGCCGACCTTTCCCAGGTCGGTCATGCGCAGTTGGTCGAACCACAACACCAGATCGTTCAAGGGTGTCTCCTCGGGTTTGGCTGGAAGGTACGGAGGGAAGGTGTCACCCGGTTTGCTGGGCGGGCCACAAAGAACTGGTATTGTCCGCTGTCGAAGGTGTGCAGCACAAGAAGACCAGTGCCGCGCGATGTCATTCCAACCACATACCAGTCAGCAAACAGTCGATCGGCGACAGCGTTCCATGCATGCGCTAAGGTGCCGACAGTGTCCCCCCAGGTTGGCAGAACCCCGTATGCAGCGAAACGTGTTTTTCATCTCCGATTCCACTGGTATTACCGCCGAGACGATCGGCAACAGCATCCTGGCGCAGTTCGAAGGCGTGAAGTTCGACAAGCATCGGCTGCCGTTTACCGACAACGTGCGCAAGGCCGAGGTGGCAGCGCTGCGGATCAAGACCAACTACGCGCAAACTGGGCAACGTCCAATCGTGGTCAACACCATGGCCGATCGTGCCTTGTGCGACATCGTGGCGGGCAGCGGCGCCCTGATGCTGGACGTGTTCGCGCCGTTTATCGGCCCATTGGAAGAGGAACTGGAGACCCGGCGCTCCGGCGCGGTGAACCGCGCGCACGGCATGGTCGACTTCGACAAATACGAAGCGCGCATCAATGCCACCAACTACGCGCTGACGCACGACGACGGGATCGATGCGAACTACCATGACGCCGACCTGATCCTGGTCGGCGTGTCGCGCTCGGGCAAGACGCCGACCTGCCTGTACATGGCCTTGCATTACGGTGTCAGCGCCGCCAACTATCCCCTGATCGACGAGGATCTCGAAAAGCTGGAGCTGCCCGCGCGGCTGCGGCCATACAGGGAACGGCTGTATGGTTTGACGATCGATGCGGTGCGTCTGGCACAGATTCGCGAGCAGCGCCGCCCGGGCAGCCGCTATGCCACGCTCGAACAGTGCCGCTGGGAGCTGGAGCAGGCCGATCGCCTGATGCGGCAGGCGGGTATTCCGAGTCTGAACACAACGCATGTGTCGATCGAGGAGATCGCCAGCAAGATATTCGACCGCTTCGGCATCGAGCGGACCATGTTCTGAAGCCGCCAGGAGTTTCCGCATTCGCCATGAGTGCCGTGCTGGACAATCGCTGCAGCCTGTTGCCGGGACGGTTCGAGGTCCTGATGGGCCTGTATGCGGAGAACTATCATCGGCTGTCCCGCCTGTTCGCGCCGCAGCAGCTCGCCGCGGGCCGCTATGTATCATGCGTGGACGATGGCCTGGACGTGCACCTGCATGTGCAGGAGCTCCATCCGTACACGGTGGAACTGGAGCTCACTTATGATTTTGTCGATGCGCACACCGGCCATCGCGCCCCGTCGGCGCAATTGCGCATGTATACCGATGCACATGTGGCCGAGGCGCTGCATTGCCATCCCGGCCGGCATCTATGGCAGGTACTTGGGCCATTTTCGCCAGCGCACACCGTGTTCCAGCATCGCCTGCGCATGAACCGCTTCCTGTCGCGCTGGCTGGAATATCTGGCCGAGCAGCGGCATTCCGTCGACACGCTCGAGCGCAAGGACTGAATCACCGAGACCGGCAACAAGAAGCCCGCGCAAGGCGGGCTTCTTGTTGGATATGGTGGCGGAGTGGACGGGACTCGAACCCGCGACCTCCGGCGTGACAGGCCAGCATTCTAACCAACTGAACTACCACTCCGCAGTTGCGACTTGTCTTCCAACTTGTGCGAACCAACCTGGCGTCCCCACGGGGATTCGAACCCCGGTCGCCACCGTGAAAGGGTGGTGTCCTAGGCCTCTAGACGATGGGGACAGATCAAGTTGGTGGAGCCAGGCGGGATCGAACCGCCGACCTCCTGCATGCCATGCAGGCGCTCTCCCAGCTGAGCTATGGCCCCGCCGCTGGAAGCCGAGAAGAATAGGGTGCGGCCGCCTGTCCGTCAAGCCTTTTTTCGACGCCGGGGGTGAAGGTGTCGTCGTGTCCGCACCGCGTCCGTCGTGGATCGAACAGGATCTTGCCCGACACTCGTCTATGCTGCAGCGACCTGCGTGATTGCAAAGGTAGACAATGCACGAAATCGGCTTCATCCGTGATCTTGCCGTGGTGATGCTGGTGGCCGGCGCCACCACGATCGTGTTCCAGCGCATGCGTCAGCCGGTACTGCTGGGTTATATCCTGGCGGGCGTGCTGATCGGTCCACGTACCCCCGGCGTGCTGATCGGCGATGCGCAGGCGATCGACGACATCTCCAACCTCGGCGTGGTGCTACTGATGTTCACGCTGGGGCTGGAGTTCAGTGTGCGCAAGCTGCGCGAAGTCGGCATCGGGGTGCTGGCGGTGGCGGTGGGCGAAGTCGGCCTGATGTTGTGGATCGGCTTCGGCATCGGCAGCGCGTTCGGCTGGAAAGGCATGGATGCGTTGTTTCTCGGGGCGATCATTTCCCTGTCGTCGACCATGGTGGCTACCCGTGCCCTGTCCGAGAACGGCCAGCGTCACCAGCCGTTCGCGCAGTTGGTGGTGGGCCTGCTGGTGGCCGAGGACTTGCTGGCCATCGTAATGCTGACCTTGCTCACCGCGGTGGCGATTGGTGGCTCCGTGCAGGCGGAGGCCGCATTCACCTTGATCGGCCATCTGGGCCTGTTCGTGGTGGTCGGGATGATTCTGGGCCTGCTTTTGCTGCCGCGACTGGTGGACTATGTGGCCGGGTTCGGTCGCGACGAAACCCTGCTGGTCAGCGTGCTCGGGATCTGTTTCGGCGCCAGCTTGATGGCTGCGTGGATGGGCTTCAGCGTGGCGTTGGGTGCATTCCTAGCCGGTGCGGTGGTGGCCGAATCACGCAGCGTGGGGCGTGTGATGCATCTGGTGGAGCCCTTGCGCGACATGTTCGCAGCGTTGTTCTTCGTGGCGATCGGGCTGAAGATCGACCCGGGGATGCTGCTGCAGTACGCGGTGCCGGCACTGTTGATCGCCGGTGCGGTCATCCTCGGCAAGACGCTGGCCTGCAGCCTGGGCTTTTTCGTGGTCGGGCGTGAGCCGCGCACTGCGCTGCGCGCCGGACTGGGCATGGCGCAAATCGGCGAATTCTCGTTCGTGATCGCCACCCTGGGCCTTTCACTGGGCGTGATCAGCGATTTCATCTATCCGGTGGCGGTGGCGGTGTCCGTGCTGTGCATGGCCGTGTCGCCGTACATGTCGCGCTCGGCCAACGGCATGGTCACGGCGCTGCGAGCGGTGACGCCACGATCGCTGCGGTTGCTGGCAACCAGCTACAGTGGCTGGCTGGAACAACTCAAGCCGGTAAATGAGAACGCCGCGCTGGCTGCGATCTTTCGTCGGCTGTTGTGGCATATCGCAGTCAATATCTTGCTGGTGGTGACCTTGTTCATGGTGGGTGCCTACGTCAATGCGCATGGCTGGACCTGGTTCTCCACCGTGGGTATCGGGCGCGAGATGCGCCATACCCTGATCTGGGCGTGCGCGCTTTTCCTGTCCCTGCCCATGCTGATCGCGGTGTATCGCAAGGCGGAAGCGCTGGGCATGCTGCTGGCCGAGATCGGTATCCGCGAACGCTTTGCACGGTCCTATACGCACGCCATCCGCAACGTGCTGGCGCGGCTGATTCCGTTGGCCACTCTGTTGCTGCTGGGCATATTGCTGAGTGCATTGGGCTCGGCCATCCTGCCGCCGCGCGGCATCGCGCTGTCCCTGCTGGCGGCGGGGGTGGTGCTGGCCGTGGTGTTGTGGCGCGGGTTGGTGCAGATGCATGCGCGCCTGCAGGCGGCTTTGAAGGACACTCTGAGCAAACCGGAGCCTCCGCAGGGTGGGTCTGGGTGAACCTTTGTGACGTCTGACGGTCACAGCGCCGAATCGTTGCCAAGAACTGACCGGCATCGCACAATGCGTGGCCTGCCTCCATCGGGGGGCACTGGTCGGCCCCGCCGACATTTCCATTTCATGAGGGAGTTACGAATGAAGCACTTTCTGCGTCCCACGCTGGCGGCGGTCGCGCTGACCGTCGCGCTGGGCATGACCTCGGGCGCCTTCGCCCAAGCCGCCGAGACCGGCGCCACTGCACCCGTCGACAAAGCCAAGGCCAGCTATGTGTTCGGCTACTACAAGATGGGTGAGAACGTGCCGCCGATTTTGCGTGAGGAGATGGATCCGGCTGCGGTGGCTCGCGGTGTGCAGGCAGCCCTGTCCGGTCAGAAGTCGACGGTCGGCGACGATGAGGCCAAGCAGGTGTACGAGGCCTTCATGGCCAAGGTGCAGGCCAAGTTCGAGGCCGAGCGAGCCAAGGAAGCGGCCAGCAACAAGGCCGAAGGTGATGCCTTCTTCGCGAAGAACAAGAATGCCCCCGGCGTGAAGACCACGGCCTCCGGCCTGCAGTACAAAGTCATCACGCCCGGTACCGGTGCCCGGCCTGGCCCGAACGACACGGTGGAGATCAATTACACCGGTTCGTTCCTCAATGGCCAGGTGTTCGATGCGTCCGCCAATCATGGCCCGAAGCCGGCGTCGATACCGGTGGGCAACGTGATCCCGGGCTTCCGCGAGGGCCTGCAGCTGATGCAGGTCGGCGGTCACTACAAGCTGTTCATTCCGTCGTCGCTGGCCTATGGCGCCCAACCGCAGCCGCCGATGCCGCCGAATGCGACGTTGATCTTCGACGTAACCCTGGTCAAGACGAGCCCGACACCTGATGGTATGGGTTCTTCGGACAACCAGTAAACCAAACGCAAAATCGCCCAACGGTACCCGGAAGGGCGCGAAGGATTTCGCGCCCTTCCGTTTTCTGTCCTGGCACATATCGTCGGGCGTGGCGTCGCAGCTAGAATAGGCGGTTCACGTTTCAAGGAAATGTTGCAACGATGATGAAGGTCACGATCTTCGGTACCGGTTATGTCGGCCTGGTTACCGGTGCCTGCCTGGCTGAAATGGGCAACCATGTGCTTTGCGTCGACATCGATGCGGCGAAAGTGGAGCGGTTGAAGCAGGGGGATATCCCGATCTACGAGCCTGGCCTGGAATCGATCGTACAGCGCAACCATGCCGAAGGACGCCTTGATTTCACCACCGAAGCCGCGTGGGCGGTTGGGCATGGTGAGTTGATCTTCATCGCGGTGGGCACGCCGCCGGATGAGGATGGCAGTGCGGATCTGGGTTCTGTGCTGGCGGTGGCGCGCAGCGTGGGCCGGCACCTGGATCGCTATGCGGTGGTGGTGAACAAGTCGACCGTGCCCGTGGGCACCGCCGACAAGGTGCGCGAGACGGTGGCGGCGGAACTGGTTGCGCGCGGCACTGCTGTCGAGTTCGATGTGGTGTCCAACCCGGAATTCCTGAAGGAAGGCGCGGCGGTGGAGGACTGCCTGCGCCCGGATCGCATCATCGTGGGTTCGTCGAGTACACGGGCGGTGAATATCCTGCGCAAGTTGTATGCACCATTCAACCGCAATCACGATCGCATGGTGGTGATGGATGAACGCTCGGCCGAGTTGACCAAATACGCCGCCAACGCGATGCTGGCGACCAAGATCAGCTTCATGAACGAAATCGCAAACATTGCCGAGCGCGTTGGCGCCGATGTGGAACTGGTCCGCCAGGGCATCGGCGCGGATCCTCGCATTGGCTATCATTTCATCTATCCCGGCGCCGGCTATGGCGGCTCCTGTTTCCCCAAGGATGTGCGGGCGCTGGAGCGCACCGCCCATGGCCATGGTTACCGGGCACAACTGCTGGGCGCGGTGGAGGCGGTCAATCGGCAGCAGAAGGGCAAGCTGTTCGAGTTGGTCTCCCGCCACTTCGATGGGCAACTGGCCGGCAAGACGATTGCGCTGTGGGGGCTGGCCTTCAAGCCGAACACCGACGACATGCGCGAGGCGCCAAGCCGGCCCCTGATGGAGGCCTTGTGGGACGCCGGCGCGAAAGTGCGCGCGTTCGACCCCGTGGCGGGCCAGGAAGCCAGGCGGCTGTATGGCGATCGCGACGACCTGATCTTGTGCGAAGACGCTGGCGCGGCGGTGCAGGGCGCCGATGCGCTGGTGGTCGTCACCGAGTGGAAGGCGTTCCGCAGCCCGGATTTCGCGCGCATCCGCGCCGCACTGGCGGAGCCGGTCGTCTTTGATGGCCGCAATCTTTACGATCCGGCCGTGGTTGAGGAGGCCGGGCTGGCCTATTACGGCATCGGCCGCGGCCGCAGCCTGAGGGTGACGGGGTGAACATCGGCGATGATGCCCTGATGCGCCGACTCGACGAGATGGAAGTCAAGCTGACTTTCATCGACGATGCGGTACAGGCGCTGACCGTGGCCGATGCCGACCAGTCACAGCGCATCGCGGTGCTGGAGCGCGCCTTGCGGGACCTGCGTGGCGAGATGGCCGCGATGCGCGCGGCGCAAGGCAACGATCCGCACGACGAACCACCGCCACCGCACTATTGAGTCGGCATCACCCAGTCCACCGATTATGGAACACACGCATGGCCGAATCCCTGCGCGACCAGTTGCTCAAAAGCGGCATCGTCAAGAAGATCCAGTCCGAGCGAAAGCGCGAGCCGAAGCGGCCGGCTTCGGCATCGTCAGGTAAGCCGGGGCGGGCTGGCGGCAAGTTGCATGCGCCGTCGGCCAGGCACGAGAACCAGCAGGAAATCGACTTGGCCAAGGCCTATGCGCTGCGCACCCGGGTCGAAGCGCGCGAGCGCCAGCGGGCCGAACGCGAAGCCGCCGAGCAGGCCAGGTTGCGGCGGGACCGCAAGCTGCGCATTCGCCGGTTGCTGGAAGGCAAGGTGTTGAACAAGGCGGACGCCGATCGGGTACGCCACTTCGAATATGCCGGCAAGATCCGGCGGATCCATGTCGATACCGCGCAACTGGCTGCGCTCAATGCCGGCGAGCTGGGCATCGTGCAGCAAGCCGGCCGTTATCTGCTGGTCGACCGCGAGGTTGCCGAACAGGTGCAGGCCGTCGACGCGCGCCAGCTCGCCCTGCTGCTCGAGCCCGGCGCGGCCGGCAGCGATGACGATGGTGTTCCGGATGATCTGATGTGGTGAACGGGCGGCATTGACGTCGGGTTGGCGTGAGGTAGCAAGGCCGAGACCGCACCCTGCCACGGGAGTCCGCTCCGGCATTGCCTTGGGACCGGAAAACGGGTGGCCGGGCTGCGGGCGGCGCGACCGCTGCGCAGCGGATCGCCTCAGCGCTTCGCCGGCAGTTCGAGACCGCTTTGCGCAAGCGCCGGGTGGTCCCAGCCATCCCTGGGCTGGAAACGATCGCCGTAGGCCTGGGCCAACTGCTGCAACTTCGCCTTGAGTTTGTCCACGCCTTCGCTGCGCACATACTGGATCGGGCCGCCACGGAATGGGGCAAAGCCAGTACCGAAGATCACCCCGGCATCGAGCAGGTCGGCGTCATCGACGATACCTTCGGCCAGGCAGGCGACTGCCTCGTTGATCATCGACAGGATCATCCGCTCCTGCAGGTCCGGTGGTGCGACGTAGTCCTTGTCCACCTCGGGCTTCTGCGGTTTGCCGTCCTGCCACAGGTAGAGGCCCTGACCGTCCTTCTTGCCGCGTTTGCCGGCCTCGAGCCTTTCCTCCATGCCGGGAGGCAGTTCAAGGCCAAGGAATGGTGCCAACTCTCGGCCTACGGATACGCAGACATCCAACCCGATGGTGTCGGCCAGTTCGATCGGCCCCATCGGCATGCCGAACTTCTTTGCCTCGCGGTCGAGCACGGGCCCCGGGACGCCTTCGCTGTAAAGGCGCATTGCTTCCAGCAGATAAGGCATCAGGATACGGTTGACCAGGAAGCCCGGGCTGCCCTTGACTGCCACCGGCAACTTGCCGATCGCCTTGCAAAAGGCCAGCGCGCGTTTCTCGATGGCCGGATCCAGCTTGTCGTGCCGTACCACTTCGATCAGCGGCATTAGTGCCACCGGGTTGAAGAAGTGCAGGCCGAGGAAGCGCTGCGGTGCACTGAGGTTCTTGCGCAATTCGTCCAGCGGGATGCTGGAGGTATTGCTGGCGAGGATCTGGTCGGCCTGGAACTGGGGCTCGATGGTGGCGTAAAGCGCCGCTTTCGCCTCAGCGTCTTCGTAGATCGCCTCGATCGCCAGGTCGGCCGAGGTGACACCCTTGCCATCGACGTCCGCACGCAGTCGCTGCAGTGCCGCCTGGACTTTCTCGGGTGTTTTCAGTTTCTTCTCGTACAACTGGCGGGCACGGTCCAGCGCCGGCTGGATGTACTTCATCTCGCGATCCTGCAGGGTCACGTCGAAGCCCTTCAGTGCCATCCATGCAGCGATGTCGCCACCCATCACGCCGGCGCCGACCACATGCACATGGTTGATCGCCGGATCGATCCCGCTGCCCTGGTTCTTCAGGCGTTCCTGCAGGAAAAAAACGCGAATCAGGTTCTGTGCCGTCGGTGTCAGCGCCAGCTTCGCGACCGAACCGGCCTCGAGCTTCAGCCGCTGCCGGATGTTGGAGCCACCCCGTTTCCACACATCGATCAGCGCGAACGGGGCGGGGTAGTGCTCCTTGCGTACCTTGGCTGCGGTTTGCCTGGTCATCACCGGCGCCAGGACCTGTCGTGCCAGCCAGGTATTGCTGGCCCACGCCTTGACCCGACGCGTAAAGGGCCGGGCCGGTGCCCGACGCAACAGCACACGTGCCTCGGCCAGCAGATCCTGCGGACGGGTCACCGCATCGACCACGCCCAGGCTCAGGGCACGATGCGCAGAAAGCGGCCTTCCGGTGAGCATCACCGGCATCGCCTCGGTTGCGCCGATAAGTCGCGGCAGGCGTGCCGAGCCGCCCCAGCCGGGGTGAATGCCAAGCATCACCTCGGGCAGGCCGATGCGGGTCTTGTCGTCATCCGCGGCAATGCGCTGGCGGCAGGCAAGAATCAGCTCGGTACCGCCCCCCATACAGGCGCCATGTACCGCGGCCACGGTCGGGCAGGGCAACTGCGCCAACGCCTGGAAGACCCGCTGGCCGTGCTCGATGTTCTCACGTACCGAGTCCTGTCGCGCATACTCCACGAACTCGCGGATATCGGCGCCCACGGCGAACCCGGATGACTTGGCCGAGTGGATGATGACGCCGGCCGGCATGTCGATTGCCAGCCGTTCGACGATCTGCTCCAACTCATCCAGCACGGCGCGGTTGATCGCGTTGACGCTGCTGTCGGCGCGGTCGAGCGTGAGCGTGATCACGCCCTCGTCGTCGTGGGTCTGCCAGTGCTTGAAACGCAATCCTTCGAACATGGGGATAGAGACATGGTGGAGGTGGCCTGAACGATACCGTCCTGCTGCCTCGAATGCGAGGTGATGTGACCGCGGTGCTTGACCCAATCGTGATGGCGGTGTGAAATCAAGCTTTTACGGAGCGGAGGGTCCCTTGCCGAAACCCGCCGCGTGTGCGGGGCGCCACCCGAAGGATATCCGCGCCGTCGCGGGCGTCCTGTTCAACCATTGCACGAGTACCGACGCCACAGGACGGGTATTTGATGACGATCGCCATGGCCCCCGCGCCACCGCAAGCTGGCGCCGAGATCTTTGAGCGGATACTGGCTGCGCCAAGTGGCCTGGTCGTGCTCGAGAGCAAGGATGTGGCCGGGCTGATCGAACGGGTGCGGGTGCTGACCAGACACAGTGGACAGGCCGTGTACCTGTGGCAGCCGGAAACCGGCCTTGGCAGCCTGCGCGACGCCCATGCGCGGGTACCGGATTGTGAGCGGCTGGGCAATGCTCTGCGGTACATGCAGCAAAGCATGCATTTTGGCGTCTATTTCCTGCGTGGTCTGGAGTTGCCGTTGTCGGCGACCGACGAGGCGTTGTTGCGGCAGCTGGCGCGGGCGCCGAAGGGGCATCTGCGGCGGGTCGTGCTGGTCGATACTCCGCCAGCGCTGGTTGCCCATCTGGGCGATCTGGCCACCCGGGTCAGCAGCGAGGGCGACAGGCCGCGCAATCTGCGCCTGCGCGACGGCCGCTGGCTCGCATGAGATGGTGTCGCGCGTGAACCCGGGTATTTTGTTGGTGGCCGCCCGGCGCGACCTGCGCCGCAGCCTGTTCGATACCCTCGACCGGGCGGGCTACTCGGTGATCCACAGTGCGCGGGATATCTCCCACGCGGCGATCCTGCTGGAGGGCACCGCATCGCAACAACCATTGCAGTTGATGGTGCTGGTGCTGGACGGCGACGAGGCGCAGGCACGCAGCCGTTGCGAGCAAATACGCCACCTGCCCGGTGCATCCGAGGCACCGCTGATCGTGGTGTTGGCCGACGAGGCGGACTGCAATCCTGCCGAGTTGCCTGCGGGGATTGCCGATTGGCTTTGTGCCTCGCAGATCAGCTCGGAACTGATGGCACGCTGGCAACGCGCGCCAGCGGGTACGGCAAACTTGCAGGCAACTCCCACGGGGGCCGGTAGCCTGCCGCAGGAAAGTTTTCATTGTGCCTTCGAAGAGGGTGACGGCGAGTGGCTGATGGTGGATGTCCAGACCCGGTGCCTGCTCGAAGTCAGCCCGGGTGTGATCCGTCACAGTCGCTTGCCCGCCGGCCATTGGGTGGGACTGGCATTGTCCGAAGCCATCCAACTGGATGCCGCGGTTCCGGCCGGCATCTATTCCGAGGCGGACCGTCGCTGGTATTCCGCCTGCCGCAAGTCCAGCCAGGGATGTGACGCCGGCCAGGTCAGCGTACGGCGTGTACGGCATGCCGGGCGCATGGTACTGGCGCTGCAGTTTCGCAGCGACCGGGCCGACCTGAGGCCAGAGGCGGCGCTGTCGCTGCTGTCGCGCTTCTTCGCCTCGAGCAGCGGTGTCGACGCCCACGCCGCCGCCGGGCGGATGTTGTTCGACGAGCTGGCGCTGGATTATCTGGCCGTGTGGTCGGCGCGCACCGACGCCACCGATGCACCGACCCAGATCCTGCAACTGTGCCGGAGTGAATACGAACAATGGCCACCGGTGCATTTGCAGAGCTCGCTGCAACTGGTGCTTGGCGGCAAGTCGATGCGTTACCAGACGGGCGCCGGCAAACTGGCATCGATGGACCCGTTGCTGCAACAGCTGGGTCTGGCCGGATTCATTGGCCTGCCGCTGTTCGACGAGCGGCACAGCGTGCTCGGCGCCATGCTGGCCGGCACCCGCCAAGGCTTCCCCGAGATGGCCGTGGTCGAGCCGGTGCTGCAATGTGCCGCAGCCCGTTTCGCCCGGGTGCTCGAACTCAAGCATACGCGTGAGCAAGGTCGTGCCGAGGGCCTGGTCGATGCGCTTACCGGGCTGCCGAACCGGTTGCTGTTCAACGACCGGCTGGAGACGATCCTGCGCGAGGCGATCCGCAATGGCGAATGCTTTGCGGTGTTGTTCGTCGACCTCGATCGGTTCAAGGCGATCAATGACACCTACGGCCACGCCACCGGCGACCAGGTGTTGCGGACCGTCACGCAACGGTTGCGCGGCAGCATCCGGGCATCGGATACCGTGGCGCGCTACGCTGGCGATGAGTTCACCATCCTGCTGCGGCACATCGTGAAGAACGATGACGTGTTGCGGGTGGCCGAGAAGATCGTGCAGATGATGGAATCGCCGATCTTCCTCGACGACAACGTCGAGTTGCGGGTGACCGTGTCGATGGGGCTGAGCTTTTTTCCCGACGATGCCAATGATGCGGAAACCTTGCTCAAGCACGCCGACGAGGCCATGTACGCGGCCAAGCACATGGGCCGCAACAACTTCCAGATATACAAGGTCAGCCCGGAGTATGCGCGCGAACATGGCATGGCGCTGAAGACGCGCCTGCGCCATGCCGAAGACAACGGCGAGTTGCGAGTGGTCTACCAGCCGCAGGTGGATGCGCAGACCGAGGATATCGTCGGCATGGAGGCGCTGGTGCGCTGGGAGCACCCGGAACTGGGCATGATCAGCCCGGCGGTATTCGTCCCGCTGGCCGAGGAATCGGGCCTGATCGTGTCGATCGGCGAATGGGTAATGCACACTGCGTGTCGCCAGGCGCGCGAATGGGAGCAGCGCTACGGCCTGCGCCTGCGGCTGGGCGTGAACTTGTCGGCCGTGCAGTTGATGGAGCCGCAACTGCTGGAGATGGTGGCCCGCGCGCTGCGCGAGACGGAATTGGATCCGACCCTGCTGGAAATGGAGATCACCGAGAGCATCAGCATCAAGGCGGCACCGAACCTGGTGGAGAACCTGAACGCGCTGCATCGGCTTGGTTGCCATATTGCGATCGACGATTTCGGTACCGGCGCCGCTTCGCTGGATTATCTGCGCCGTCTGCCGGCGGACCGGATCAAGATCGACCAGAGCTTCGTGCGCAACATCGGCGTGGACCCCGACGACGAGGCGATCGTGCGTGCCACTATCGAAATGGCCCATCGCGTGAATCGTGCGGTAGTGGCCGAAGGGGTGGAGACCGAACAGCACCTGGAATTCCTACGTACCCACCATTGTGACGAACTTCAGGGTTATCTGTTCTGCCGTCCGTTGCAGCCGGTCAGTTTCGACAAGATGCTGGCCGAGCGCCAGCGTTTGCTGGAGGTGCGGCAGGCCGAACCAGCTTGAGCTGTCGGCAGGCAACCCCCATGACAGGCAGCATGACGTACTGGTTCGCCAGCCGGGCAAACCACGCCAGGCCCCGCGTGGCGTTATTCTTGAGCCCAGTGAACTCCAGCTGCTCGCGATGGTCTGAGCGCCGGGTTCAGTTCTCCCCAGGCATTCTCAGCGGATGACGGCATTGACGATGGACACGGCCCGCATGGGCGAAAACGAACTGGACCGAGCGCTGGTGGAGCGGGTGCAGCAGGGGGACAAGCGCGCCTTCGACCTGTTGGTCCTCAAATACCAGCATAAGCTGATCGGCCTGATTTCCCGATACGTACGCAGCCATGCCGAATGCGAGGACATTGCGCAGGAGTCGTTCATCCGTGCGTGGCGGGCGATTGGCTCGTTCCGTGGCGACAGCGCGTTCTACACCTGGCTGTACAAGATCGCAGTGAACACCGCCAAGAACCATCTGGTGGCGATGGGCCGGCGACCGCCGTCGGGCGACATCGATGTGGACGATGCCGAGTTCATGGCCAGTGCCGAGCGCATGCACGACAGCGCCACCCCCGAGCATGAGCTGATGCGCCAGGAAATTGAACAATCCGTATTCTCCACTGTCCAAGCCCTGCCCGAAGAACTGCGGACAGCCATCACGCTGCGTGAAGTGGACGGTCTCAGTTACGATGAAATTGCCGAAGCGATGGGTTGTCCGATCGGTACGGTACGCTCGCGCATCTTTCGGGCGCGCGAGGCGATCGACGAAAAGTTGCGGCCGCTGTTGCCTGGCCGCGAGGACCAGACATGAATCAGGCAGGTATGAACCAGGACGCTCGTGAAAGTCTCTCGGCCGGCATGGACGGTGAGCTGCCGGTCGAGCAGTTGCGTTTCCTGCTGCGTCGACTCGATCACGATGCTTCATTGCGACAGGCATGGGTGAGCTACCACCTCGCCCGCGACGGCCTGCGCCGGGAGGCTTCGCTGCTGGCATCATCCGGGTTCGCCGCGCGGGTGATGCTGGCAGTCGGGCAGGATTCCCATGCCGGCAGGCCGGCCAGCCGACGCCATCGCTGGCTGCATTGGTCCGGTGGCGGCATGATCGCTGCTGGCGTGGCTGTCGCGGCATTGATGATCAGCCAGCCTGCGGGAGATCCCGGGCGGCTGGACCCTTCGACCAACCCCGGCGCCAGCCAGATCGCTGTCACGACCCAGGCGATCAGTCCGGTGGCGCCGCCGTCGGTACCGCCATGGTTGAGCGGCAATTCGGCCGGACTGCTCAGCCAGCAGGCCTCGGCCACTCTGGATGGGCCGCTGGACAGCAGCCAGGCGCGGAACTCGCGACGGTTGTCGGTGTACTCGGCAATGCATCGTTACCGCACGCTGGACAACAATGACGGCAGCTACCTGCTGCTGCTCGATCCCGCGCAGCCTGGCGCGTCGGATGCTCCACGTCGGGCAGGTGCCGACGCGCAGTGAACCATCCCCGCGCGTGATGGCGCGTGCCGTGACCTGGTGTCGCCCGACCACCCGGCGTACCGCCGGTGCCGCGCGGCCCGTCAACCGGTTGATGAAGGCGACCGGTGCAGGCAACCATCAGCCGTTCTGGCAGGCTTGATACAACCCGAGGAGGAGTCATGAATCAGTCCATCCTGCGTACCTTGGCGTGCTGTGCACTGCTGGGACTGGCCGGTGTCGGCAGCGTCCAGGCCCAGCCTGCCGGCGCTTCTGTGGCGCTGCCGGACTTCACCGGCATCGTGCAGCAGAATGCTCCCGCCGTGGTGCATGTCGAGGCGAAGTACACAGGAGAACGGCAACGGTCGATGCGCTCCCCGCACGGCCAGATGGTGCCGTTGCCCGGCATGCCCGATGATCCCGGAGCCGAGATGCTGCGCCGCTTCTTCGGCATGCCGATGATGCCTTCGCCCGAGGAACAGCGGCATACCTCGCTGGGGTCGGGCTTCATCATCTCCGAGGATGGCTACATCCTTACCAACAACCATGTAGTCGATCACGCGGACAAGGTGACCGTGCGCCTGCAGGATCGACGTACGCTGACGGCCAAGGTGGTCGGTACCGATCCCACCTATGACATCGCCCTGCTCAAGGTCGACGCGGGCAGCAGCCTGCCCACGGTCACCATCGGTGAGTCGCGCGACCTCAAGCCGGGCCAGTGGGTGCTGGCGATCGGCTCGCCGTTCGGCTTCGACTACACCGTCACCCAGGGCATTGTCAGTGCGGTGGGCCGCAACCTGGGCCAGCGTGATCAGCCCTACACCTCCTTCATCCAGACCGACGTACCGATCAATCGTGGCAACTCCGGCGGCCCGCTGTTCAATCTGCAAGGCCAGGTGGTCGGCATCAATTCGCAGATCTATTCCAACACCGGCGACTACACGGGCGTGTCGTTCTCGATCCCGATCGATGTGGCGATGAACGCGGTGCAGCAGTTGAAGACCAAGGGCTACGTATCGCGCGGCCTGCTCGGCGTGACCGTACAGCCGGTCAGCGACGACATCGTCAAGGCGTTCAAGCTGGAGAACGGCGTGGGCGCAGCGGTGGTCGATGTGGATCCCGACAGCGGCGCGGGCAAGGGCGGCATCCAGGCGGGCGACATCATTTTGGCCTACAACAACCACAGCCTGCAGCAGGCATCCGACCTGCCGCCGCTGGTCGGCATGACCAAGCCGGGCACCAGGGTGCCGGTGGAGATCCTGCGCGACGGCAAGAAGCAGACGCTCCAGGTGACCATCGGCGAGGCCGAGCGCGACCGCAGTGCGGTGGACAATCGCTCGGCCCGCGCGCCGACGGCGCATAGCGGGTCGGCCGCATTGGGACTCACCGTGCAGTCGCTGGACAACGATACCCGCAAGCAACTGGGAGTGAAGTCCGGGCAGGGTGTGGTGATCAACGACATCACTGGCCCGGTGGCGGCGCAGGCGGGCCTGCGTGCCGGTGACGTGATTTTGATGGTCAACCAGCAGAAGATCGGCAGCGTGGCCGAGTTCGAGGCGGCGACCAAGGACGTCAAGGCGGGCAGTACCGTGTTGTTGCTGGTGCGCCGAGGCGACCAGAGCCAGTTCATCGGGCTGAGCGTGCCGGCCGCCAGGTAGCAGCCCGGACGAGCCAACGGGCATGGCGCCGCCGCTTGGGCACGGTGGCGCCCATGTGCGTGATGGAGCCAAAACGACCGGATGCCGACCAGCTGTTCCATGCGATAATGCGGGGTTAGCGTCGCCCACCGGTGATGCGTCGCCATGCATGGTGCGTGGTGTCAAATCCACGACCGAAAGGCCACCTGCGCTCCATGGAATTGATCCGCAACTTCTCCATCATCGCCCATATCGATCATGGCAAGTCGACCCTGGCCGACCGCATCATCCAGATCTGCGGTGGCCTGGCTGATCGCGAAATGGAAGCACAGGTGCTGGACAACAACCCGATCGAGCGTGAGCGTGGCATCACGATCAAGGCGCAATCGGTATCGTTGCCGTACACCGCGCGTGACGGCAAGACCTACCAGCTCAACTTCATCGATACCCCGGGACACGTCGACTTCTCCTACGAAGTCAGCCGCTCGCTGGCCGCGTGCGAAGGTGCGCTGCTGGTGGTCGATTCGGCGCAGGGTGTCGAGGCCCAATCGGTAGCCAATTGCTACACCGCGGTCGAGATGGGCCTGGAAGTGGTGCCGGTACTGAACAAGATCGACCTGCCCACGGCCGACGTCGAGAAAGTGAAAGCGGAGATCGAGGCGGTGATCGGCATCGATGCCACCGACGCGGTGGCCATCAGTGCCAAGACCGGCCTCAACGTGGTCGAAGTGCTGGAGGCCATCGTGGCACGTATCCCGCCACCGAAGCCACGCGACACCGATCGCCTGCAGGCGCTCATCATCGATTCGTGGTTCGACAACTACCTTGGGGTGGTCTCGCTGGTGCGAGTGATGCAGGGTGAGATCAGGCCTGGCGACAAACTGCTGGTGATGTCCACCGGGCGCACGCACGAAGTGGACGATGTCGGCGTGTTCACGCCCAAGCGCAAGAAGACAGCGGTACTTGGTGCGGGCGAGGTGGGCTGGATCAATGCCTCGATCAAGAATGTGCACGGCGCACCGGTGGGCGACACACTCACTCATGCCGGCAAGCCGGCCGACACGGCGCTGCCGGGTTTCCAGACCATGCAGCCGCGCGTGTTTGCCGGGCTGTTCCCGGTGTCCTCGGACGATTACCCGGCGATGCGCGAAGCGCTGGACAAGCTGCGGCTGAATGATGCGGCGCTGTTCTTCGAGCCGGAATCCTCCGAGGCGATGGGGTTCGGTTTCCGCTGTGGCTTCCTCGGCATGCTGCACATGGAGATCGTGCAGGAGCGGCTGGAGCGCGAATACGACCTGAACCTGATCACCACCGCACCGACCGTGGTCTATGAAGTGCTCATGAGCGACGGCAGCATCATGCAACTGGACAACCCGGCCAAGCTGCCGACCAACTCCAGCCTGGTGCGGGAAATCCGTGAACCGATCATCGTGGCCAACATCCTCACGCCACCGGATTACATCGGCAACGTGATCACATTGTGCGAGGAGAAGCGTGGCGTACAGCGCTCGATCCAGTATCTGGGCACACAGGTGCAGATCGGCTACGAGTTGCCGCTGGCCGAGGTGGTGATGGATTTCTTCGACCGTTTGAAATCCGTTTCGCGCGGCTATGCGTCGATGGACTACCAATTCGACCGCTTCGAGGCGGGTCCGTTCGTGCGCACCGACGTGCTGATCAATGGCGAACGGGTCGATGCGCTGTCGCTGGTGGTGCATCGCAGCCACGCCGACCGGCGAGGCCGCGAACTGGTCGAGCGGATGAAGGATCTGATCCCGCGCCAACAGTTCGATGTGGCGATCCAGGCGGCGGTCGGGGCGCAGATCATTGCCCGGTCCACCGTGAAAGCGCTGCGCAAGAACGTGCTGGCGAAGTGCTACGGTGGCGACGTCAGCCGCAAGAAGAAGTTGCTGGAAAAGCAGAAAGAAGGCAAAAAGCGCATGAAGCAGGTCGGCCGGGTGGAAATTCCCCAGGAAGCCTTCCTGGCGGTGTTGAGAGTGGATAAATAGTTTTGACCGGGAATCGGGAATGGGGAATTGGGAATGGCAGGGGCTCAACGCTCCGATTCCCGATTCCCGATTTCCCATTTCCGGCTCCATAGGAGCCCCACATGGAATTTGATTTCGCAGCGATTCTGCTTGGCCTCACCGTACTGTTCGGCGTGGTGTGGGGGCTGGATCGTTTGTTCCTGTACAAGAAGCGCAAGGCACGCCTGGACGCAGCCGGCGAGGAGTACCGTGATCCGGTGCCGGTGGACTGGGCGCGCTCGCTGTTTCCGGTGGTGCTGGTGGTGCTGCTGCTGCGCTCGTTCGTGGCCGAACCGTTCCGGATCCCGTCCGGCTCGATGATGCCCACGCTGGATGTAGGTGATTTCATCCTGGTCAACAAGTTTGCCTACGGCTTGCGCCTGCCGGCGTTCAACCACAAGATTCTCGACCTGGGCGAACCCGAGCGTGGCGACGTGGTGGTGTTCCGCTGGCCCGGTTTCACCTGCCACCGGGCGGACGGGACGGTGGTGCATGGGGGCAATGCCGACTGCAGCGTTCCGGTGCCGAACCAGAACTGGATCAAACGGGTGATCGGCTTGCCTGGCGACACCATCCAGATCCGCAACAGCGAGATCGTGATCAACGGCAAGCCGGTCAAGGCCGAGAAAATCGGTCCGTTCGTCGGCAATCACGCGCGTCCGGCCGACGAAGAATTGCTGGCCTACGGCGCGACCATCTGGAAAGAGCACCTGGGCGACATCACCCACCTGATCGCACGCATGCCCGACCGCATGCCCACACCACCAGTACCCAACCCGCACATGCCCTCGGTGGTGCCGGACAATTGCTACCTGGTGATGGGCGACGATCGCGAAAACAGCGAGGACAGCCGCTGGTGGGGTTGCATGCCGGAGAAGAACCTGGCCGGCAAGGCGTTCCTGATCTGGATGAGCTGGAAAGGCTGGGGCACCGGTGGAGTGGATTTTTCCCGCATCGGCACCGTCATCCATTGATGTGCCGGCTCGAACGCCATGCGGCGCCAGAAACGTGATGCAATCGTGCCCGCCGATCCCCTCATGCAGCCAACAAGTGCGAGAATCCACAGGCATGATCCGCGCGGCAGGCCCGGTCCGACCGACGCGGCATGGGCCTTCACCGTATCCGGGGCATCCACAGATCGACAGGCCGCACAGTCGGCATAACGAGGGGACTATGAAATCGAAGCAGTCGGGTATCACCCTGATCGGGTTTCTGATCATCATCGCCGTGGTGGGGTTTTTGGCCTACATGGCGATGAAGTTGTTGCCGGCGTACTCCGAGTACATGGGCGTGACCAAGGCGATGAACCAGATCGCCACCGAGGGCACCGACGGCAAGTCGCTAGACGAAATTCGCCGCGACCTGATGTTCAAGCTCGGCTTCCAGTACGTCGACGACTCGACGATCAAGCCGGCCAACATCACGATCAAGCGCGATGCGGGAGGTACCAGCGAGTTGCAGGTCACCTACGACAAGCAGATCCCGTTCATGTACAACATCGATTTCCTGCTGCACTTCCACAAGGGCGTTGCACTGCAGGGCAACGTCGGACAGTAAGCCTTGAAACTGAGTCATTGTTTCCGCGATCCGGCGCTGGCGCAGCTGGCCTTTACCCATCGCAGCGCCGGCAGGCCGAACAACGAGCGGCTGGAGTTCCTGGGTGATGCGCTGCTTGGTGCGATCGTCGCGGAGTTGCTGTACGAGGAGCATCCCAAGGCCAGCGAAGGCGAGCTGTCGCGGCTGCGTGCGCAATTGGTCAACGGCCACGCGCTGGCGGTGGTGGCACGCGAACTGGAACTGGGCGATGAGCTCAAGCTTGGCCCGGGCGAGCTGAAGAGCGGTGGCTTCCGGCGCGACTCGATCCTGGCCGATGCGTTCGAGGCATTGGTCGCGGCGGTTTATGTGGATGCCGGTTTCGAAGCCTGCCGCGACTTCGTGCGGGATCTGTTCCGCAAACGCGTGGCCGTGCTGCGGCGGTCGTCGAAGGATGCCAAGACGCGGCTGCAAGAGCACCTGCAGTCCGGGGGCTGGCCGCTGCCGCAGTACGAATTGGTCGCCAGCCACGGCGAGGATCACGCCAAGACCTTCGACGTCAGCTGCCGCATCAGCGAACCGTTGCCGCTGGCTGCTGAAGCAACTGCCGGCAGCCGCCGCGCCGCCGAGCAGGATGCCGCCGAGGGCGTGCTGCACCAGTTGCTGGAACTGACAAGCGACTCCTGAGCACGGTCCTGCCGCAAGCGATGGCCAAGCCGTGGCCCGACAGGCACTACAATCGGCATCCGACCCGCCAATCCCCGTTGCCATGAATCATTCGCTGGACTTTGCCGACGGCACCCTGCCGCATGAGAACTTCCGCTGCGGCACCGTGGCGCTGACCGGGCGCCCCAACGTGGGCAAGTCGACCCTGCTCAATGCGCTAATCGGTCTGCGGCTGTCGATCATCAGCCCGCGGCCACAGACCACCCGCCATCGCATCCTCGGCATTCATACCAGCGATGCCGGGCAGATCCTCTACGTGGATACGCCGGGCCTGCACCGGGGCGCCAAACGGGCGATGAACCGCAGTCTCAACCGGGCCGTGCGTTCGGCGATCAGCGACGTGGACCTGGTGGTGCAGGTAATCGAGGCCGGCCGTTTCACCGACGAGGACGAGGCTCTGTACACCGCCCTGACCGAGCAATCCGTGCCGCGTCTGCTGGTGATCAACAAGGTCGACCTCACCAAGGACAAGGCCGTGATGTTGCCGTTCGTGTCCGAGCTCACGGAGCAACACCACTACGATGAAATCCACTACGTCAGCGCGTTGAAAGGACAGGGCCTGAAAGCACTGGAGCAGGCCATCCTGCAGCGTCTGCCGGTACGGGCGCCGCTCTATGGCGACGATGAAGTCACCGATCGCAGCGAGCGGTTCCTGGCAGCGGAGATGGTGCGCGAGCAGTTGATGCTGCGGTTGGACCAGGAACTGCCGTACGCCACCACGGTGGAGATCGAACAGTTCAATGACCGCCCCGACGGCATCGCCGAGATTCACGCCGTGATCTGGGTCGAGCGTGCCGGCCAGAAAGCCATCGTGATCGGCCAGGGTGGTGCCCAGCTCAAGGCGATCGGCTCCAGTGCCCGTCGCCACATGGAGCGTATGTTCGAGCGCAAGGTTTTCTTGAGACTGTGGGTCAAGGTGCGCCAGGGCTGGGCCGACGATGAGAACATGCTTAAGAAGTTCGGCTATACCGATTAGAGCGGGGATGCGGGATTCGCAAGAGCGCCGCTCGCCCGAGATCCCCGCGAATCCCGAAGCCCCAATCCCGGCCCCCAACCATGCGCCTCGAACAGCAATCCGCCTACGTGTTGCATGCGCGAGCCTACCGCGAGACCTCGCTGTTGCTGGAATGCCTGACCCGGGAGCATGGTCGGCTCGGCGTGGTGGCGCGCGGTGTGCGTGGCGAGCGTTCAAGACTGCGGCGAGCCCAGCTCGAACCGTTCCAGCCGCTGGCACTGGGCCTGCTGCTGCGTGGAGAGATGGCCACGCTGACCGCGGTCGAACCGGTCGGTGCGCCGCAGCGGTTGACCGGGGATGTCGCCCTGGCGGGGCTTTATCTCAACGAACTGGTGGTACGCCTGACCGGCCGGCAAGATCCGTTGCCATCGCTGTACGATGCCTATGCGGCGACGCTGGCCCGCCTTGCCGCCGGTGAATCGCCTGGTTGGAGCCTGCGCCGGTTCGAGCGGGACCTGCTGGAGACCACCGGCTACGGTCTGCAGCTGCTGCACGAGGCGGATACCGGCGAGTCGATCGAGCCACAGGCATGCTACCGCTACCAGGTCGAGCACGGTGCCGTGCGCTGTGCTGCCGGCGGTCTGCGGGCCGTGCGCGGTAGTGACCTGCTGGCGCTGGCGCAGGATCGGATGCCGGACAGCCGCGGTCTGAAGGCACTGCGCGACCTGATGCGTGAGGTGATCCGCTTCCATCTGGGTGGCGGCGAGCTGCGCTCATGGCGGGTGCTGGGCATGGCCGTATCCCGGCGCCGTGATACCACGGATTGCCGGGAGCGTAGGCCGTAGCAATCCTTGGGCTGCGATGATGCTCCCATCCAGGGGCTGCGCCCCCGGTCGGGCCTGCACGCCATGACCGCCCCGTCCGATGGGTACACCCTATGGTGGCAGCATCATCCCGCACTCGGAGGGTTCTACGGCCCAGGCTCCGCGCCGTCCAGCGCCTGCAGCGTCGCGCGGATTGCCTTGCGGAAACTTGCCAGCGCACCCGGGCTGGCGCCGTCCCGCAACAGCCGCTGTTGCATCAGCACAGTCTGCTGCTCCAGCACCGTTGCGCCGCAGAATCCGCACGATGAGCGCAGTCTGTGCAGGCGGTCCGCGAAGGCGCCGAGATCCTGGCACAGGCCGCCCAGCTCACGCTGCAGCAAGGTCAGCTCCTCGCGCAGCAGCAGGCGCAGTGCCCGCATGGTGGTGGCGTCGCCGCTGCTGTAGAGCGCAGCGCCGTCGTCCAGCACGCACGACGATTGGCCGGCCTGGACCAGCGTCAGCGCACGCTGCAGGTCCTCCAGCGTGCACGGCTTGAGCAGGACCTCGCGGAAGCCGGCTGCAAGCAGGTTGCGCCGGTCGGCGCTCGTCAGTTCGGCACTGGTGGCCACTGCCACGCTCTGTGCCGAGCTGGCCTGCGCACTGGCGCGCAGTTGCGTCAGGATATGGATGGCGCCGCCGTCCGGCATGCGGCAATCCAGCAACAACAGGTCGAATCTTTCGGTACGAGCCCGCGCAAGCGTGCTTTTTCCATCGCTGCAGGTGTCCACCACGGCGCCGAGCGAACGCAGGCCATCGCCCAGGAAACGGCGGCTACCGGGATCATCGTCGGCCACCAAGATGCGGGGTCGGGTCGGACGGGGGAGGGTGGGCTCCAGGCACTCGCTCATGACCGAATCCTTGTCGTTCATCTGGATTTGGCAGAATGGCCCGACATGCGCCCAACTTCAAGCCATCCATCAAGCCATTGGTTGCTGTGCTGCGGCCTCCTGCTTGGCCTCGCCTGGTTCACGCCGGCGCGGGCGGATGTCGTGCTGTCGGCGAAGTCGATCAGCGTACCGGGCCTGCGCCTGGACATGGTGACGCTCCGGCTGGGCGAGGATGGTGCAGGTGCCATCACCATGCAGTTGCACGCCGATCGAGCCGATATACCGTCGATGGGCTGGCGGCGACTGCCGCTGGAGCTTGCCGGCAACCTGCACCGGGACAACCGGATGAGCTGGATCCTGGATGGCCACGTGAAACTGGCCAACGCACCCGGCGGCGCGCTCAGCAACGCCCAGGTCCAGGTGCAATTGAGCCCGGCCGCCAACACCTTGCTGATCGACATACTTCAGGGCAAGGCCACCGTCAAGGGTGCGCTGCCGCTGGATCAGCCCAGCCACGCCCAGATCCATCTGGAGAACCTGCCGGTCCGCTGGCTGCAGGGCCTGCTGGGCACCGTGTGGTCGGGTCGTCCCACCGCCGGTCGGCTCGATGCCGAGCTGGCGCTGGACATGCGCGATCCGGGACTGCGCGCGTCCGGCCAGTTGAGCCTCGGCGGCGTGGATTTCGACACCCCCGGCGGCACCGTGGCCGGCCAGGGTGTCAGCGGCTCCGGTCGCTTCAGCCTCGATTCCAGCGATGGCCCAGCACAGGTCGACCTGGACGCCAGCCTGCGCGGCGGCGAGCTGCTGTTTGGGCCGATCTACGCCCAATTGCCCAATCACGCGGTGCAACTGGGCCTGCATGCGCGCGCCCAAGCGGGCGCCATCGACCTGACTCGCCTGCGGATCAACGATGCCGACGCGCTGCAGCTCGAAGGTGCGCTTGCGTTCGACGCCGGCGGCGAACTGAAGGCACTGCGGATGGATCGCTTGCGTGCCAGTTTTCCGGCGGCCTACACCCGCTATGGCAAGGCCTGGCTCGACACGTTGGGCTTGCATGATCTAAAGATCGTGGGGAACCTGGATGCCAGCCTCGACTTGCGCGGCGGGACGCCGCGCAGCTTCAGCTTCAACACCGACGGCCTCGCTCTCGCCGACGCCGATGGCCGGCTGGCCGTAGAGGGCCTGCGTGGCGGCCTCGACTGGGCCGCGAAGGGTGGTCGACCCGCCACGTCCCTGGCCTGGCGCCGCCTGCGGCTCTACCGGATCGAGAACGGTGCGGCCGAGTCCCAATGGCGAAGTCACGACGGCATCCTGGGCCTGCAGCAGCCACTTGAAGTGCCCGTGCTGCATGGCCGATTGCGCATCGGTCAACTGGACTTGTCGCCGGATGCGGTCAAGGGACAGCGGTTGGCGACTTCGCTGGTGCTGACCGGCGTCGACATGGCCGCCTTCAGCCAGGCCATGGGATGGCCGGCATTCCCCGGTACGCTGGCCGGCGCGGTGCCGTCGCTGCGCTGGGTTGATGACCGCCTGGAGCTCGACGGCGGACTCACCGCCAACGTGTTTGACGGGTTCGTCGGCGTCACGCGGCTTTCGTTGCAGCAGCCGTTTGGTGTCAGCCCGGTGCTCAATGCCGATATCGCCTTGAAGCAACTGGATCTGGGCGCGCTGACCAGCGTGTTCGATTTCGGCAGCATCACCGGGCGATTGGATGGCTCGATCGACGGCCTGCGCCTGGTCGACTGGAATCCGGTGGCGTTCAAGGCCCGCCTGCTGGCCGGAAGCGGGGGCCGGATCAGCCAGCGCGCCGTCAACAACCTCACCTCGGTCGGTGGCGGTGGCATTGCGGCGGGCCTGCAGGGCACCATGCTGAAGTTGTTCAACACCTTCGGCTACAGGCGGATTGGGCTCAATTGCACATTACGGGGCACCGTGTGCGAGATGAGTGGCCTGGAACCGGCTGACGGTGGTTACACTATCGTCGAGGGCAGCGGCCTGCCGCGGCTGCAGGTTATCGGCCATCAATCCCGGGTCGACTGGCCGACTCTGGTCCAGCGGCTGCAAGATGCCATCCATGGGTCGGCACCCGAGATCGATTGATCCCGCATCCCACCTTCCAGCACCGGAGCCAAATCATGCGCAAGCTCGTGTACGTCATTTTGACCACCATGGCCGTGGCGTTGGTTGGCTGCGTCACCATCAACGTCTACTTTCCCGAGGCGGCGGCACAGAAGGCCGCGGATCAGTTCATCAGCAAGGTGCTGGACCAGGCCGCGCCTGCCGACACGCCTGCGTCGAAGGAGCCGCCACCGGCACCGAAGGACAACCGCGGCCACCCCTCGGCGATGCTGCTCGACCTGCTGATTCCCGCCGCGCAGGCGGCCGACGTACCGGACATCCGTGTCCAGACCAGCGCTACCGAGACAATCCGTGGCCGCATGAAGCAGCGTTTCAGCGGCACCCTGGGCAACCTGCTCGATAGTGGCGCGGTCGGCTTCACGCATGACGGTATGGTGGCAATGCGTGACGCGACCAAGATCCCGCTGAGCCAGCGCGCGCAGGCCAATGCCGTGGTAGCTGACGAGAACCGTGATCGCGCGGCGCTGTATCGCGAGATCGCCGTCGCCAACAATCATCCGGAGTGGGAGTCGCGGATTCGCGCCACCTTTGCCAAGAGCTGGATCGAGAAGGCCCACGCTGGCTGGTATTACCAGAACGCCGCCGGCGCCTGGCAGCAAAAATAACGGTAGGAGCGCACCCTGCGCTCCTGCAAGAGCAGGCCCCGACGAACCGACGTGAACCTGGCCGATCTGTGATAATCGGCGGCCGGTCTTCAGCGTTTGTGCCCATGTCCCGTTCCAACTCCGTCTCCGCCACGCCGTTCGACGCCCACATCACCGACCTCGGCCACGATGGGCGTGGTGTGGCGCGGATCAACGGCAAGACGGTCTTCATCAGTGGTGCCTTGCCCGGCGAGCGGGTGACAGCCAGGCTGCGCAAGCGCCATCGCCACTTCGACGAAGCCGAGGTGGTCGAGGTGATCACGGCCTCTCCCCACCGGGTCGAGCCGCTGTGCCGGCACTTTGCGCAGTGCAGCGGCTGCTCGCTGCAGCATCTCGACGCACCCGCGCAGATCGCGGCCAAGCAGCGCGTGCTGGCGGAGAATTTCGAACGCATCGGCAAGGTCACTCCGCGGTCCTGGCTGCCGCCACTCAGCGCCGAGCCGTGGGCCTACCGGCGCAAGGGCAGGTTGTCCGTGCGCCATGTGGCCAAGAAGGGTCGTGTGCTGGTCGGCTTCCGTGAGAAGCAGAACCCGCGCTTCGTCACCGAGATCCAGCGTTGTGAAGTCATGCACCCGTCACTCGGTCCCAAGGTCGGCCTGCTCGCCGAACTGCTCGGCACGATGGACGCGGTCGACACGATCCCGCAGATCGAGTTCGCCGCCGGCGACGACCTGATGGCGCTGGTGTTCCGTCACATGCAGCCGCTGAGCGAACGCGACCTGGCCGCGCTCACCGCATTCGGCCGGTTGCACGGCTTTGCGATCTATCTGCAGCCGGGCGGCACCAGCAGCGTGCATCCGTTGTGGCCCGAGCACCCACGGCTGGCCTTCCGCATCGCCAGCGACGACACGCGCTACGCCGATGTCGAGCTGGAATTCGAACCGCTGGACTTCGTGCAGGTGAACGCGGGAATGAACCAGTTGATGATGGCGCGTGCGCTGGAGTTGCTCGATCCGCAGCCGACCGATCAGGTGCTCGACCTGTTCTGCGGTCTCGGCAACTTCACCTTGCCGATCGCGCGCCGGGTCGCCGAGGTGGTGGGTGTGGAGGGCGAGCACGGCCTGGTCGAGCGTGCCGCGCAGAACGCCGCGCGCAACGGTATCGGGAACGCGAGGTTCCGCGTGGCCAACTTGTTCGAGGACCAGAGCCATGCCGAGTGGGCGCGTCAGCCATGGGACAAACTGCTGCTGGACCCGCCGCGCGCCGGTGCCGACAAGCTGCTGGAATACCTGCCGCACAAGCAGATCCGGCGCATCGTCTACGTCTCCTGCCACCCGGCATCGCTGGCCCGTGACGCCGGCATTCTGGTCAACCGGCACGGTTTCACATTGGGTTCGGCCGGCGTAATGGACATGTTTCCGCATACCGCGCACGTCGAGTCGATCGCCTTGTTCGAGCGCTGACGCATGCATTCGTCCCTGAATGCGACAATCAAGATGCGGCCATCCCTGGCTGCACTCATCGAAAAAAACATGGGCATGGAGATCGAGCGAAAATTCCTGGTTGTCGACGGCAGCTGGCGCGCCGCCGTCGAGCGCAGCGAGCCGATCGCGCAGGGCTACCTGGTCGGTGCAAGCGCACTGCGCGATGGCAGCGCACGGGCCTCGGTGCGCGCGCGGCTCGCCGGCGACCAAGCCTGGCTCAATATCAAGGCCGCCACGGCCGGCATCGCGCGCACCGAGTTCGACTACCCGATCCCGCTGGATGACGCCCGGACCTTGCTGGCCGAGCTTTGTGACGGCGTGCTGGAAAAGGTTCGTCATCACGTCCGCGTCGATGGCGTATGGTTCGAGGTCGACGAGTTCCATGGCGACAACGACGGATTGATCGTCGCCGAGGTCGAGTTGCCCGCAGTCGATGCACCGTTTCCGCGGCCGCCGTGGCTGGGGCGCGAGGTAAGTACGCTGATGCGCTATTACAACGTCAATCTGATCGCGCATCCGTACCGGCAATGGACGCCGGCCGAGCGCGCTGCCGAGGATGCCGCATGTTGATGATCGGCGTGGCCGGCCCGGAACTGGTCGAACGCGAAGAAAACTGGCTGAAGTCTCCCGCCGTCGCCGGTGTGTTGCTGTTTTCGCGCAACTACCGGTCGCGCGAACAACTGGGCGCGCTTTGCGCTGCCATCCGTGACGTCGGCGGCGACCAGTTGCTGATCGCCGTCGATCAGGAAGGCGGTCCGGTACAGCGCTTCCGCGAGGGCTTTACACGCCTGCCACCCTTGGCAGCCATCGGCGCCGTGTACGAGCGCGACGCCGACGAGGCGATCCGGCTGGCCGAGGAGCATGCCTGGGTCATGGCCAGCGAACTGCGTGCCAGCGGCGTCGATTTCAGCTTTGCGCCGGTGGTCGACCTGGCCCGCGGCAATGCGGCGATCGGTCGGCGCGCATTCCACGCCGATCCGTCGATCACTGCCGAGCTGGCGCAGGCGTACGTGCGCGGCATGCACCTGGGCGGCATGGCGGCGGTGCTCAAGCATTTCCCGGGGCACGGTTCGGTGGTGGGCGACACGCACAAGACGGTGGCGACGGATCCACGCAGCCTGGAGGAGATCCGCCGCGACGACCTGCTGCCGTTCGCGCAATGCATCGAGGCGCGTGTCGAGGCGGTGATGATGGCTCACGTCGTCTATCCCGCCGTGGACACGCGTCCGGCGGGCTACTCGAAAGCCTGGATCGGGGATATCCTGCGTGGCGAGCTGGGCTTCGCCGGTACCGTGATCAGCGACGACATCGGCATGGTCGCCGCCGGTGCCGCCGGCAGCGTCGGCGAGCGGGTGAGGGCACATCTCGAGGCCGGCTGCGACCTGGTGCTGGCCTGTGTTCCCGGGATAGTGGATGAGGCGTTGGCGGCCATGGCCCGTGACGTGGAGTCCCTGCCCGGATCGCTGGTGGCTCTGCGTGGTGCCGTCGGCGCCAGTTGGGACGGCCTCAGCCACAATCCGCAGCGTGACCGTTTCGTCGCGCGCATCACGGCACTGAACGCCGCACAGGGAGCCGCATGAACACATCGACATCTGCATTGTCCGCCGCGCTGGCGCAGTCGGACCTGCTGCACGGCCGCGCTGAACTGGAAGCCGTCATCCGGACCATGGGCCAGCGCGTCGACGCCGCCTTGAACGGCGAACGCGCGGTGTTCCTTACCGTGATGAACGGCGCGCTGATCTTTGCCGGTCAATTGGCGCTGGCGATTCGCACCGACCTGGAATTCGACTACGTGCACGCCACCCGTTACCGCGGCGCGACCTCGGGCAAGGAGTTGACCTGGCTGCGCGAGCCGATGCTGTCGCTGGAAGGCCGCGTCGTGCTGCTGGTCGACGACATCCTGGACGAAGGCCACACGTTGAAGGAAGTGCGCGACGACTGCTACCGGCGTGGCGCCAAAAAGGTCTATATCGCCAGCCTGTGCACCAAGAAGCACGACCGCCTGATCGAGGGCATCGCGTCCGATTTCAACGGCGTCGAATTGCCTGATCGCTTCGTGTTCGGCTACGGCATGGATTATTACGGGCAGGGACGCAACCTGCCGGGCATCTATGCCTTGAAGGCCGGGAGTGCGGAATAGGGAATCGGGAGTCGCTCAAGCGACGCCGGGCTTCGCTTCCATCAACCTGCGCAAGCTGTCCAGGGATCAGCATGACTCATTCGACATCCGAACCCATCGACCTGGCCGTGATCGGTGGCAGCGGCCTGTACGCGTTTCCGGGGCTGGAAAACACGACGCGGCGGGCGCCGGATACGCCTTACGGCGCTGCTTCGGGCGAGGTCGTGCTGGGGGATTTCGCCGGCATGCGGGTGGCCTTCCTGGCACGCCATGGCGAAAGCCACAGCCTGCCGCCGCACCGGGTCAATTACCGCGCCAATCTGTGGGCGCTGCACCAGCTTGGCGCGCGTCGGGTGGTCGGGGTCAATGCAGTAGGCGGTATCCGTGGTGACATGGGGCCGCGGGCGATCGTGGTACCCGATCAACTGATCGACTACACCCACGGCCGTTGCACCAGCTACTGCGATGCCGAGGGTGCCGAAGTGAAGCACATCGACTTCAGCGAGCCGTATACCGAATCGCTTCGTCGACAGTTGCTGGCTGCGGCACGGGCGGCCGGGGTCGCCACCATCGACGGCGGCTGCTACGGCGCCACCCAGGGGCCGCGCCTGGAGACGCGAGCCGAAATTGCCCGCGTGAAGCGTGACGGCTGCGATCTGGTCGGCATGACCGGCATGCCCGAGGCGGCATTGGCGCGTGAACTCGGGCTCGCATACGCCTGCCTGGCGCTGGTGGCGAATTTTGCCGCAGGCTGTGGTGACGAGGAAGAAATCAGCATCGAGCAGATCTTCGCGCACCTGGCGGCCGCTACCGCCGAAGTGCCGCGCATTCTGGCCAAACTGGCGCAGGCCTGAAATCGCAGACCCGTCTGGTTTTGCCGGTTGAGGCGAGGGCGCGTCTGTGCCAGGGCAGCCAGCGAGGATGTGCAGGCCCATCCTGGGTCCATGGCCCGAGAAGAGGCGAATAACGGGCTGCAAAGGGTGGTTCGCCGACCGACCAAAGAGAGTCCGGCAGGGCTCCTGGTCGACTGGTTGGTACGGCAATGGGACATATTCGTATTGCATTGCCCCTTCACCTCTTGCTACTTTTCCTCATGCCAGCGCGGCGGGCCGGGGGGGGCTGCCGCACCCATGCTGGCGCATCACTCCATGGATCCAGAGGTTCACCCAATGAGTTTCGGTACGGTCAAATGGTTCAACGACGCCAAGGGCTTCGGTTTTATTGCGCCCGAGGATGGGGGGGCGGACGTGTTCGTTCATTTTTCGGCAATCACCAGCAAGGGCTTCCGCAGTCTGCAGGAAGGCCAGCGAGTGAAGTTTGAAGTAACCCAGGGGCCAAAGGGTCTCCAGGCCTCCGCGGTGGAGTCAGCCGAAGCCACCGCCTGACTCTTCAAGGCAGAGCAATTTCGTGCATATTGAACCCCGCATTCCCTGCGGGGTTTTTTTTCTGCACGACAGGTGCGTATTCGGCCCGGGCCGTTCGGGCTATCTCAAACCATGGCCGATACGGCCCTACGCCAGCGCATGGTCGCCGCCTTGGTTAATATGGCGAATTGCCGAACCCTTGCAGGAGCCGTCCGAGTGATCATCAAGCCAAAAGTCCGTGGATTCATCTGCATTACCGCCCATCCGGTCGGCTGCGAGCGCAACGTGCTCGAGCAGATCAAGATCACCCAGGCCGCCGGCCACGCCGCCGACAAGGGGCCCAGGCGCGTGCTGGTGATCGGCGCCTCCACCGGCTACGGGCTCGCCTCGCGCATCACCGCTGCCTTTGGCTACGGCGCGGCCACGCTGGGCGTGTTCTTCGAGAAACCCAGCAGCGACACCAAGACCGGCACCGCCGGCTGGTACAACTCCGCCGCGTTCGACAAGGCGGCCAAGCAGGCCGGCCTGTACAGCAGGTCGATCAACGCCGACGCGTTCGCCCATGAAACGCGGGCCAAGGCGATCGAGGTCATCAAGAACGAGATGGGTGGCCCGATCGACCTGGTCGTCTACTCACTGGCCTCGCCGGTGCGCAAGCTACCGGACACCGGGGAAGTCGTGCGCTCGGCGCTGAAGACCATCGGTGAAACCTTCACCAACACCTCGGTCGACACCAACAAGGACACCGTGATCGAAGCCAGCGTGGAGCCGGCCACCGAGCAGGAAATCAAGGACACCGTCACCGTGATGGGCGGTGAGGACTGGGCGTTGTGGATCGATGCCCTGAGCAAGGCCGGCGTGCTGGCTGACCAGGCCAAGACCATCGCCTACAGCTATATCGGCACAGAGATCACCTGGCCGATGTACTGGCACGGCACCCTGGGCCAGGCCAAGCAGCACCTGGACAACACCGCCAAGGAACTGAACAGGCGTCACCCGGGGCTGCAAGCCTATGTCGGTGTGATGAAGTCGGTGGTCACCCAGGCCAGTGCGGCGATCCCGGTGATCCCGCTGTACGTGTCCATCGCCTTCAAGATCATGAAAGAGAAAGGCATCCACGAAAACCCGATCGAGCAGGCCAACCGATTGTTCCGCGACCGGCTGTACCGGGCGGATGGTGCCGCGCCGGCCACCGACGAGGAGGGACGCCTGCGCCTGGACGATTGGGAACTGCGCGACGACGTGCAGATCCCCTGCCGGACAATCTGGCCCACCGTGACCACCGAAAATCTGCGCGAGATCACCGACTACGACGGCTACAAGCACGAGTTCCTGAAACTGTTCGGGTTTGATCGGGCCGATGTGGATTATGACGCCGAGGTCGAGGCGGATCGGCGGTTTGATTGTTTGGAGGTCTAGCAGCCTGCCGGACTTATGGGGAATCGGCTGCAAATCCGCCTGCACGGCCCATATTTCCGCCGATTCCTGGCCGGTGGACTGCTCACCACCGGTCAGCTACTCGCGACAATGGTGACTGGCCCCCAGCGTGAACCGCTGTCTCGATTTCGGGGGCCACTTTACCCGGCCGCGAAGACTCACCCTCCGATTTGCCACATTTCCGGCCGCTTGGCCTCCGCCTGATCAGCGCTTGCGCGGAGCTCGGAGTAACGGTCGGACCTGCCGGCCCAGATCGCAGCGATCCGGTCCTTGATTTCGTCATCGCTGATCCCGGCGCGCAGGGCTGCGCGCAGGTCATGCCCGATCGGCGCGAAAAGACAGGTGTAAAACTTGCCATCTGCAGACAAGCGAAGGCGTGTACAGGCGCCGCAGAATGGCTGTGTCACCGATGCGATCAGACCAATGTCGCCGCCGCCGTCGCGGTAGCGATAGCGCTGCGCCACTTCGCCAAGGTGGCGTCTTGGCAACCGCTCCAGGGGCCACTTGTCATTGATCAGCTTCCGTATCTCCTCCGCAGTCACGACGTCCTTCATCTGCCAGCGGTTACTGGTGCCCACGTCCATGAATTCTATGAAACGCAGGATGTGTCCGGTGCCACGGAAATGCTCGGCCATGGGCAGGATCGATTTCTCGTTGACACCGCGTTGCACCACCATGTTGACCTTCACGGGATCCAACCCGGCCGCGCTTGCGGCGTCGATTGCAGCCAGTATCTTTTCTGGCTTGACCGTGCTTCCGCTCATGTACTGGAAGACGTCCGGCTCGAGCGCGTCCAGGCTCACGGTTATGCGGTGCAAGCCGGCCGCCTTGAGGGCTCGTGCCTTTTTGTCTGTCAGGAGTACACCGTTCGTCGTGAGCGCGATATCGGTGACACCGATATCGGAAATTGCCGCGACCAGGTCCTCCAGATTGCGTCGAACCAGCGGTTCCCCGCCGGTCAGCCGGATTTTCGTGACGCCGAGTTCGACGACGCCGCGTGCGATCCGCGCAATTTCCTCAAAGGTCAACAACTGCGCCGATGGCATGAACTTGAATGCCTCACCGAAAATCTCCTTGGGCATGCAATAACGACAACGCAAATTACAACGATCGGTGACCGATATCCTGAGGTCCCCAAGGACCCTGCCGCGCATGTCCGTAACGGACGTGCGTTTCCCGCTTGTTGCCTGCGCTATCTGTATTTCATCCATCTTGCCCATCTGCTTCACCTTATTTCCGGCAGTTTCCCGGCAAAGGGGACGAAACCAGCCAGCACGACTTGACTTCTCCGTCCCGTTTTCCGGTTCATCGACCAACTGAGAATGAACCTGAACACTCGTGTCGCCGCCTCCCGCACAGGGCAGTATGTTCGAGGCCTGACGCTTCGAGCAGTCGCACCGCGACGGGGTGACCACGCCACTTTACGCAGCTATCGACCTACATTCCAGTAGTGGCATGTCGACCGTGCTGCGTGAGGCCGGCCAACCGCTGCGGTGGCGCCGTCTGCCCGGCGCAACCGGGACGCGGCTTGGCTCCGACGCCCTCAGCCAAGGTCCGGATAGCCGGTGATCTTCTGGATCTCCTGGTAGAGGGGTTGCAGGCGGGTATACATTTTTCGATACACGCGGCGGTACAGCTCGTCGTAGATTGTCCGAGCCTGCGGCCGCGGCTGGAACTCACGCCCCGCGCGGGTCATCGCCCTGACCGCGGACGGGAAATCCGGGTACAGCCGTAACCCCACCGCGGCGTCGATGGCGGCGCCCAGACCTGATGTTTCGTAAACATGCGGCCGGATCGCCGGCAAGCCGAAAATGTCCGCGGTCAGCTGCATCGCCGCGTCGCTTTGCGAGCCGCCGCCGGACACGCGCAGGGAGCTTATCGGCACGCCGCTGCGCTTTTCGATCCGCTCCTTGCCCTCGCGCAATGCATAGGCCAGCCCTTCCAGGATCGCGCGGTACAGATGGGCACGGGTGTGGACATCGCCGAAACCGATCACCGCACCCTTGGCCTCCGGCCCCGGCGCCTTGATCCCCGGCGTCCAGTACGGCTGCAGCATCAGGCCCATCGAACCCGGTGGCACGGCATTCACCAGGTCGTCGAACAACGCCTCGGCGGGCACACCTTGCTGCGCGGCTTGGCGCTTTTCGAGCTGGCCAAACTGTTCCTTGAACCAGTTGACCATCCAGTAGCCGCGAAAGATCTGCACCTCGGTGCTGTAGGCACCGGGGATGGCCGAGGGGTACGGTGGGATGAACGGGGTGACTTCCAGATACCTGCTGCTGGTGGTGTTGATGGTGGCGGTGGTGCCGTAGCTGATGCAGCCGATGTGTGGCTCCAGGCCGCCGGAACCGATCACTTCGCAGGCCTTGTCGGCCGCGGCGGCGATCAACGGCAGGCCACGGGGAATGCCGCTGGCAGCCGCGGCCGCGACACTGATTTGCCCCATCTCGGTTCCGGGCGGCACCAGCTCGGGCAGCATGTGGCGCTCGACTGCCAGCGCCTGCCATTTCCAGTCACCTGGCCCGGCCCATTTCAGGCGTTTGTAGTCGAACGGCAGATAGCCGACCTGCGAGCCGACCGAGTCCACGAAACGGCCGCACAGGCGGTAGTTCAGATAGCCTGACAACAGCAGGAATTTCGCCGTCCGGCTCCAGATTCCAGGCTGATTCGCCTTGATCCAGTTGGCTTCCGCTTCGCCGCGGAAAAAGTCGATGGTGCCGTCGACCCGCGCCAGCTTGAACGCGGCACGCCACAGCGGGCCGATCGGTGGCACTTGCCGGGTACGGCGCTGATCCAGCCACAGGATGGCTGGGCGCAGCGGCTGGCCGGCGCTGTCCAGGTTAACCACGGTACCGCGCTGGGTGGTGAGCGCCACCGCCTTGATCGCCTCCTTGTCGATCGCGTTTTCCGCCCACAACCGCTGGCACGCGGTGCACAGCGCCTGCCAGTAGCCTTCGACATCATGCTCGGCCCAGCCGGGATGGGTCGAGTAGTACGCATCCAGTTGCACCTGCGACTTGGCGACAATCCGGCCATCCAGATCGAACAGCAGGGCCCGCACGCTTTGCGTACCGTTGTCGATGGCCAGGATGTATGCGTCGGACATGGTCTTCCTTCGGGCGTCAGGTGTCGACGGCTCAAGACGGGGTTGCGGTCGGCCGTGGTACGCCGTGCTGTTTTTGCCACAAGGCCAGGTAGGCGGTTTGCGCGGACTCCCATCGGACATCGTCCCAGCCCAGTTCAGACTGGCAGATCGCGCGGACACGGGGCAAGGCGGCGGCCGCACCGTGGCGCAGCAGCAGGCCGATCCGCGTGCGTCGCAACAGCAGGTCGTCCAGTTGCACGACCGCCTCGTTGCGCGCCGCCCAGCGCAATTCGACCCACAGCGTTTCGGTTCCGGGGATCGTTTCCAGTTCACCGTCGTGTGCCATCGCCAGAACCGCTGCCGCGTGGCGACCGTAGCGCCCCTCCAGCCGCAGCCGTTGCCGCGGACTCAAGGCCGTGGTCGCCACCAGTGCGGGCGCAACGGCAAAAATCGGTTCGACCCGCAGCTGCGCCTGCCAGCCGGGGAGCAGCGGCGCGGTGTGCCGCAGCGCATCCAGCGCAATCAGCCGGAAGGTAGTCAGCTTGCCGCCGGTGACCGACAGCAGGCCATCCTCCAGCCAGACGGCGTGGTCGCGCGGTTCCCGTGAGGGGTTGGCCTTGCCGCTGTCGATTACCGGGCGCACCCCGGCGTAGGTGGCCATGATGTCGTTTTCAGTCAGCCCCAGTGGCGCAAACTGGAACTGCACGGCGGCCATCAGATAGGCCACCTCGGCCGGCGCAATCGACGCCTCCTCGCGCATGTCGTGGTGATCGACGTCGGTGGTGCCCACCAGGGTGACGCCCTCCCACGGGAAGGCGAATACCGGCCGGCCATCCTGCGGGTGCAGCAGACCGACCGCCTGGGCGACCGGCAATCGCCATGCCGGGAAGATCAGATGACTGCCGCGCAAGGGGCGCAACCGCGGCCTGGCATGGGTGACCGCGCGCAAGCCATCGCCCCAGGCGCCGGTGGCATTGATGACGACCCCGGCGCTGATTTCGTGGACGGCGCCGTTGGTCGCGTCCCGCAGTTGCGCGCCATGGACCTTGCCCCGTGTGCGCTGCAGTTGGGTCACCTCCATGTAATTGAGCGCCGTGCCGCCCGCCGTGATCGCTTCCTCCAGGACGCGCAGCACCAGCCGGGCATCGTCGGTCTTGGCATCGGCGTAGCAGAATCCCCCCTGCAGGCCCGCCTGCTCGATATGTGGCGTCCGCCGCAGGAATTCATCGGCCGCGTAGTAGTGCTGCGTGCGCTGCCCGGCCATCAGGTCGTACAGCGCCAGCCCCACGGCGAACAGCGCGCGCCCGGGTGGACGGCCCCGGTATACGGGAAATGCAAAGCTCTGCGGCGTGACTAGGCCGGCGGCGACCTGCAGCAGGTGTTCCCGCTCATGCACCGAATCGCGCGTCAACCGCAGCTTGCCCTGCTTGAGGTAGCGTAATCCACCATGCACCAGTTTCGATGAAGTGCTGGAAGCGCCCGAGGCAAAATCGCGTTGCTCGACCAGCAGCGCGCGCAGGCCGTGACGTGCCGCCTCCAGCAGGATGCCGGCGCCGGTGACGCCGCCACCGATGATCAGCAGATCCCATTGGCGGCTGGCCAACAGCACCGGTATCCGGTCCCGCCCACCGCTTTGCCAGGTCGGCGTCATCTCAGGCTGTCCGTTCCTCGGGTGGCAGCAACTTGCCGGGATTCATCATGCCGTCCGGATCGAAACTACGGCATAGCGCGCGTATCGCATCGATCCCCAGCGTGCCCTTTTCCGCGGCCAGATATGGCGCGTGGTCCGTGCCTACCCCGTGCTGATGGCTGATGGTGCCACCATGGGCAACGATCGCGCGCGAGGCGGCGCCCTTGAGCGCACGCCAGCGCGCCAGATCGGTGTCGAAATCGCCCGCCAGGCGGTACACGAAGGTGGTGTAGACACTGGCGCCTTGCGCATACAGATGTGACAGATGCGTGTAGACATGCAGGCGTTCCCCCTGAGCGGCCAGCGCCGCGGTGGCGGCGTCTTCCACGGCCTGCATCATGCCCGGCACGCGCGGCCAGTCGACGGCGGTCTCCACCGTGTCGACGGCGTAACCGTGCTGCCACAGGGTGTTGCGCAAATACACCCCGCGAAAACGATTGTGCTTCCACTTCTCACCCATCATGGCGCCCACGTGCACGCCGCCGGATTGCTGCGCCAGGCGCAGCGCCTGGCGCAGCATCGTCCTTGCCATGTCGCTTGTACCGCTGACACCGATCAGCAGCATGCATTTTTCCGTTCCGCAGCGGCGCCAGCGCAGGTAGGTCTCCAGCAGGCCGATCAGCTTGCGGTGTCCGGCCAGGGTCAGGGTGGTCAGGGTTTCCGTGGCGTTGGACAGGCGCAACATCGACAGCGGCAGCCTGCTTTGCACCATTGCGCGCGCCGCGCTCTCGGCACTGGCCCAATCCGGAAAGAACACCGCGTGGAATTGCTCGAACTCCGGCAGCGGCGTGATGCGCACCCAGGCATCGGTAAGGATGCCCAGCCGTCCTTCCGACCCCAGCACCATCTCGCGCATGTCGGTCCCTGCCGCCGAGGCCGGGACGGTGGCGATATCCAGGCTGCCGCGCGGGGTCTGGACATGACCGCCGGCGAACAGTTGTTCGATTCGGCCATAGCGCAGCGACTGCTGGCCCGACGAGCGCGTGGCAATCCAGCCGCCCAGCGTGGAGTATTCGAACGACTGCGGAAAATGTCCCAGGGTAAAACCCTGCGCGCGCAACTGCGCCTCGATGTCCGGGCCGAAGGTGCCGGCGCCGAAACGGGCCAGCCGCGCCACCTTGTCCAGGTCCAGCAAACCGGCCAGACGGGTGAGGTTGATCGCCAGCGCCGGCCTGTCCGCCTGCAGCACGCGCAGATGCCCGACCACGCTGGTGCCGCCGCCATATGGAATCACGCTGATGTCGTGCTGCCGCGCATAGGCCAGCAACTCACGTACGTCGTCACGGCTCTCCGGGAAGGCCACGCCATCGGGCAGCAGGCCCGGCCGGCCATGACGCAACCTGAGCCAGTCCGGAAGGCTCTGTCCCAGGCCGTGGCGCAAACGCGTTTCGGCGTCGGTGCACAGCAGCGGGTGTGTCGGCAGGCGGCTGTCGGCAATCGACGCGCACGCCTGCGCCAAGGTCGCGTCGACGGGCTCGATTCCCGTCCCCAGCCGCTCACGCAGGAAACCCAGTGCAGCACCATCGAGCGCGACCTCGATCGCCTCGTCACCCCATCCATTCCAACGCCTCACGGTCGACTCCCCGGCGGATAGTGGCCCGCCTGATGCGAGTTTATGCAATTGGACCGGCAATTGCCCGGCGGCCGGAAATGCCGGCGCCCCGGTGACTTGCACTCCTGTCCAGAGGCCCTCAGAACGCAGATATCGCCGACGGAATCCGGGGTAAAGTCAAAAGTTATGAATTTGTTGAACTTCGTGATCGGTTGAATTAACGTACGTTGGCACTCTGAGGGAGAGGCCGCATTTGCCGTTCAAACGACGCAGGGGCGCGTTCAAACGGTGCAGGGGGCGCGATCAAGGGGCGCAGGGGCACGTTCAGACGACGCAGAGGCGCGTTCTAGCGGCGCAGGGGCTTGTTACGTTCAAACGACGCAGGGGCGAAAGGGTTCCGCCAGTCGGCTGTTGGGTGCCCACATCTCACAAAAATTCGTGACCCGGATGGTCCGGGTCAAGTCATGGGGGTAAGAAATGGGGGTTAAGAGCATGAGTTTACGTAGACAAGCCGGGGCAGGAATGCTCCGCCGCACATCCTTGGCGATCGGTCTGAGCTTGTGTCTCGCCGGGGGCGTGCAAGCGCAGAGCACAACCGGCGGCATCTACGGTACGGCACCCAGCGGGTCTACCGTAACCGTCAGCAACGACAGGGGCCTGACCCGTACGGTCACGGTGGATGCCAAGGGTCGCTACAACATCACCAACCTGCCAATCGGCAACTACGTCGTCACTTCCGGTGAGAACAAGCGTGAGATCGTGGTGACCGTAGGCGGCAGCACCAACGCCTCGTTTGCCGGCGATGCCGTCACCGAGCTTGCAACAGTGACCGTCAGCGCCGCTGCTGTTCCGCCGATCGACGTGACCAGCACCGAGACCCGAACCGTCATCACGGCAGAAGAGTTGCAGCGCCTGCCCTTGGCTCGTTCGGCCGAATCGATCGCCATGCTGGCGCCCGGCGCGGTTACCGGCAACGGGAGATTTTTCGGCAATGAGGTATCGTTTGGCGGATCCAGCGTTGCGGAGAATGCCTATTACATCAACGGCTACTTCTCCGGCAACCCGATGACCAACATCGGTGGCTTCACCCTGCCGTATGGCTCGATCGAACAGCAGGAAACCTATACCGGCGGCTACGGTGCCAAGTATGGGCGTTCCGCCGGCGGCGTCATCAGCCAGGTCGGCAAGAGCGGCAGCAATACCTGGCACTTCGGTGGCCAGGTCCTGTGGCAGCCAAAGAGCCTTACAGAAAGTCGCCCTGACCGCAGCTATCCGTCACTGGACCTGCCGGCAGGCTACAGCTACACCGATCCTGGTCTGGCCGGCGTCAAGTATGACCGCGGCGAGGATCGCCTGGCGTGGGAGAAGGTGTACAGCGCCTACGTTGGCGGCCCGATCATCGAGGACAAGTTGTTCTTCTTCGTGTCGGCCGAGTACACCGACGGCGATAGGACCGTCCCCGGTGGAAACCCGGACGCCGGTTTTTCGAGCACGGGCTCCAAGTACTCGTCGAAGGATCCGAAGGCATACGCCAAGTTGAACTGGAATATCACGGACAACCAACTGCTGGAGTACACGTACGTCAGCGAGAAGTACGACGAGACCGGTGGTCAATATGCGTTTGACTGGGATTCGTATTCCTTCGGCGATTACATGAATCCGGCGACGGCGACCAAGGACAATACCGAGTTCTCGATTCTCAAGTACACGGGTTACCTGACCAACAACTTGACCCTGAGCGCAACCTACGGACGTTCCCGCAACGCCTACAACACCGATCCGTATCTGACCGGGATGCCGTATATCGCAGGCGCAACCGCCCAGAACCCGAGCCTCAACGGTGGTAGCTCGATCACCAATTCGCAAACGACCTACCGTGCCACAAAAGATACCCGCGACTATACCGACGGCCTGCGCGTGGAGTTGGAATGGGTGGTGGGCGACCATACTTTGACTGGCGGCATCGACAACACCAAGCTGGAAGGCAAGAATGAGGGTACCAGCCAAGTTGCGGATGCTTGGGTCTATGGCAAGGCGCGAAGCGACCAGACCAACATCAGCGGTGCGCTGGGGGTCGGCCCGACCGGAAGCGTCCCTGGTGCCTGTGACGGTACACCCAACATGGAAGGCGCAAACGGCAGCTCCACCAACTGCGGCTACAACGTGTACCAGCTCAAGTATTTCGATACCACCAGCATGTACAACGAGCAGAATGCCTACTATCTGGAAGATAAGTGGCAGGTGGTCGACAACGTACTGTTGTCCGTGGGCGTGCGCGCAGACACGTTCCAGAACTTCAGCGACACCGGGACGAAGTTCGTGGACAGTGGCACCCAGTGGCAGCCACGTCTGGGCGTGGCGTGGGATGTGCGCGGCGACTCGAGCTTCAAGGTCTTCGCCAATGCCGGCCGTTACTTCCTGAATATGCCGAACGCCGTGGCCATTCGCGGTGTGGGTGCTTCGACGTATACCCGTGAGTACTACACCTATACCGGGATTGATGCCAATGGTATGCCGACCGGGTTGACGCCGGTCAACGGTGTCGGCACGACCACACCTGCCGGCCCGGTGTCCTCCAACGGAGAATTCGGTACACCGAAGGATCCGCTGACCTACGTGCCGGAAGATATCGAGTCCCAGTACCAGGATGAGTTCGCGATCGGCTTTGAGCACGCGTTGGGCGCGAGCTGGTCCGCTGGTGCCAAAATCACCTATCGTGACCTGAAGTCGGCAATCGATGATTTCTGCGACTCGGCAACATTGGCCGAGGGTGCCGGTTTTGATGTTCTGGACTACGACTACAGCCGTGCCTCGTACATCATCCAGGATCCCACCAACAGCAAGTACTACGCCACTTCCGGTTGTTACATGTTCAATCCGGGCGGCAGCAATACCTATGCCTTCCAGGAGATCACGCCCGACGCAAACGCCACTGGCGGTTACGCAAACGTGGACGGCTCGTATACGAAGGTCAAGGTGTCATCTTCCGACCTGGGCTTCCCGGGTCTCAAGCGCACCTACAAGGCGCTGGATCTTTTCCTGGAACGCCAGTGGGACGGGAAGTGGGGTGCGCGCATCGACTACACCTACAGCAAATCGCAAGGCAACTCCGAAGGTCCGGCCAACTCGGATACCGGACAAGGCTCCAATGCGCATGACAACGGTGTGGGCACCAGCCAGAACTGGGATGCATGGCAGATCATGCAGTATGCCGATGGCTACCTGCCCAATGATCGCCGTCATCAGTTGAAGGCGCATGTCGCGTATGCCGTCACCCCGGAATGGATGGTCAGTGCGAATCTGCGTATCTCCTCCGGTGCGCCGATCAGTTGCTTTGGCTACTACGACCCGGACGGCAGCATCGACCACGGCTCACCGGAAGCCGATCCGATCGGATACTCGGACAGCTACCACACCTGCTTCGGTGAACCGTGGGAGCCGGGCAAGAAGACCGCTCCGTGGACCCATCGTTGGGATCTGGGTGTGACCTACAGGCCTGCAGCGTTCGACCAGAAGCTGGCGTTCAACGTGAACGTGTTCAACGTGCTTAACGAGCGCAAGCCGACCGCGTACTACCAGTACAGCGAGGATGACGGTCCGTACAGCGTGAACAACGACTACATGTTGCCGACTGGGTACACCACGCCGCGCTACGTGCAACTGTCGGTGTCTTACGACTACTGATGCCGCAAGTTGTCGGCTAAACCTGAACCGGCCCCTCGAGGGGCCGGTTTTTTTTTCTTGGTGCGCCCGGCCGGGCGCACCTGCTTAGAGAGGAAAGTCCTCTGCCAGGAAGACGGCGCTGCAGATGACCGGCAGCGTGAGGCGCGCGGCCACGGGCATGGCCGGCAGCGCGCCGACGAGCGGTATTGTTATGACGAATCGACTCGCTGGCGCTGGTAGTGACGCGCCACCCGTGCCCGATTGCCGCAAACAGTGGCCGCACACCAGCGCCGACGCGGGTTGAGCGCCACGAACTGCAACACGCAATCCGGATGTGCACATACCCGCAGTCGCGTGGCGGATGGCCCGACAAGTATGCTCACTGCGTCCGCGGCCAGCGCGTGCAACAGTACGTCCCGCTGCGATGCCGCGGTCGGACGCACCAACTTCGGCCCCGCGGCGGTCCACCCCAGGCGGGTCGTTGCGGTGGGCGCTGCCAACGCGGCATTCAGTTTGCACAAGACTGCCGGGGCTGGACGCCTACCTTCGCGCCGTGCGTCCAGCAAGGTGGCCAGCGTCGTACGCAATCCCCGCACCGCTCGCAGGTCCGCTTCGCTCACCGAACCTGCCCATGCCAGACGTGCCGATTCGTGATGTAGCCATGCTGCCAGCGCCGCCGGCGAATCCAGCAGATCCACGTCCGCGCCGTCGCGCCGCACGCAGGTGTTTACCAGGTCGAGCGCCAGCGGCTCGCCAAGCAGGGGGAAGTTGTGCGCAGCAGTCATCTCCTGTGCCCCGGAAGCAAGGCTCGATTGCAATCGTACTAATGGGGGCATACATTAGTCAAAGCGCAACGCGACAACCGTACCGGCAGCATGAGTCGCCGGAGGCAAGCCATCATGCCCACGTCAACGCATTCCTTCTCCACTTCCCGCAAGAATGTCCGGGGCATCCGGGACCGCGTGCGCTATCGCACCGCAAGGCCGCCGAAGCTGTTGCCGTGCGGCCCTCATGACGCGTTCTTCCCGCAGGCCGGGGCGCGAGCCGGTTTGACCGATGCAACATTTGATTGAATCAAGGAGATCCACATGAAGCTGTACTACATGCCTGGTGCGTGTCCGCTGGTCAGTCACATCGTGCTGGAATGGATCGGTGCACCTTACGAGATTGTCGAAGTCAAGCGCGACAAGTTGCGGTCACCTGAGTATCTGAAGATCAATCCGGCCGGTCTGGTGCCTGCCTTGGTCGATGGTGATCTGACGCTGACCGAGAACGTCGCCATCCTTCACTACCTGGACGACCTCCATCCGGACAAGCAACTGGCCGGGGGCCGTACGCCGCGTGGGCGCGCGGAGGTCAATCGCTGGCTCGGTTTCATCAATTCCGACCTGCATCAGTCGTTCAAGCCGCTGTTCTCGCCCGAGCGCTATGTCAGCGACACGTCTCAGCATGCCGAACTGGCTGCCAACACCGGCAAGAAACTGCGCGGTCTGTTCGAGCTGGTCAATGTCCCGTTGACCAGGCACGACTGGCTGGCCGGCACGACGCGCTCCATTGCAGATGCCTACCTGTTTGTGGTGTTGCGCTGGGCCAAGGCCAAGGCAATCGACCTCGACGGCCTCGACGGGCTGGATCGTTTCTTCCGGCGCATGCAAGCTGATCCCGGCGTCAAGGCGGCCATGAAGGCCGAAGGTATCTGAGATATCCGAAGCGGCAACCGGCGGCAACAAGGTCCGAGGCGGATGCATCGACTTGAATCGTGCTGCCGCCGGTGTCGCTGGCATCGATCACCGGCGGTGCAGTGCCGGGGCGGCCGCCACCGGACGTGCACGTCCGACCGGGCGAAGCCGTGCCCGGCCGCGGCCTGAAGCGCTCACGCGGACTGCTTGCGCCGCGGCAGGACCCAGTCCGGCCGGATGAAGTGACAGCTGTAGCCGTCGGGATAACGCTGCAGGTAATCCTGGTGTTCCGGTTCGGCTTTCCAGAAGTCGCCGGCGGGGGTCACTTCCGTGACGACTTTGCCAGGCCACAATCCGCTTGCCTCGACGTCGTCAATGGTGTCCTCGGCAATGCGCTTCTGCTCTTCGCTGGTGTAGAAGATGGCCGAGCGATAGCTGGCGCCGCGATCATTGCCCTGCCGGTTGGGCGTGCTTGGATCGTGGATCTGGAAGAAGAATTCCAGCAGCGTGCGGTAACTGGTCCGCTGCGGATCGAACACGATTTCGATGGCCTCGGCGTGAGTGCCATGGTGGCGGTAGGTGGCATGGGGTACGTCGCCGCCGGAATAGCCCACGCGGGTGGAGATGACGCCCGGTTGCTGGCGTATCAGCTCCTGCATTCCCCAGAAACAACCGCCGGCAAGAACCGCGCGTTCGCTCGAAGTGCTCATGAGACTGACTCCTGGTGGCCGGTATCGAACAACTTGCGGTACTCGCCGTAACCTTCGCTTTCGAGTTGATCGACCGGGATGAAGCGCAGCGAGGCGGAATTGATGCAGTAGCGCAGGCCACCGCTCTCGCGCGGACCATCCGGGAACACGTGGCCGAGGTGGCTGTCACCATCACGCGAGCGCACCTCGGTGCGGATCATGCCGTGGCTGTTGTCGAGTCTCTCGATGACGTGCTCTTTCTGAACCGGACGGCTGAAGCTGGGCCAGCCGCAGTGGCTTTCGAATTTGTCGAGTGAAGTGAACAGCGGCTCGCCGGAAACGATGTCGACATACAGGCCCGGCGCCTTGTTGGCGTTGTACAGGTTGTCGAAGGGGCGTTCGGTGGCGGCTTCCTGGGTGACGCGGTATTGCTCGGGCGTGAGTCTGGCGACGGCTTCGGGTGTTTTTGAATACTTCGACATGGCAGTCTCGGAGATGGAGGCGGGTGTGTTCGTCAAACACTGGCGGCAACACGGCATACATGGGGTTCGCTGGAACCGTCCCAAGCTTACCTGTGAGCCTGTTGCCGTCAGCGACTTGCCATGAAACGACCATGGGTCGCGCGGTGGATCGCCCGATCCCGTGTCCAGCATGATCCGGTCTGCTGTTCGGCCACAACTGTCTCCGAGGTAGTCGCGTGAATCGTCGAAATCTGCTCAAGAACGGCCTGCTTGGCACATCTGCACTCATCCTGCATCCGCTGGTGTCGCGTGCCGCGGACGTACCGGATGTCGAGGCCCGCCTGGCGGCGCTGCAACGTCGCCATGGCGGGCGGCTTGGCGTGGCCATGCTCGATACCGGCACGGGCCGTCGTGTGGCGCAGCGTGGCGACGAACGCTTCCTCTTGTGCAGCACGTTCAAGGTGCTGGCGGTGGCCGCCGTACTGGCGCGGGTTGACGCCGGCAAGGAGCAATTGCATCGGCGCATCGTCTATGGGCCGGATGTTCTGCTCGAGTATGCGCCGGTGACCCGCCAGCACGTCGGCGCGCCAGGCATGACGGTGGCTGCGTTGTGCATGGCGGCGATCACGCTGAGCGACAACACCGCTGCCAATCTCCTGTTGACCAGCTTGGGCGGGCCGGCGGCAGTGACGCGCTTCGTGCGCGGCCTGGGGGACGAAGTGACGCGACTTGATCGCATGGAGCCCGAGCTCAACGAAGCCAGTCCCGGCGACATACGTGACACCACCACGCCGAACGCGATGCTCGATACGCTGCAGCGATTGCTGCTGGGGCATGTGTTGAGCGATGCATCGCGCGAACGGCTGGCCGGTTGGCTGCGTGATTGCACCACCGGCCTCGACAAGCTGCGTGCCGGGGTACCCGCCGACTGGCGGGCAGGCGACAAGACCGGCAGCGGCCACGGCCAGAGTAACGATGTGGCGATTTTTCAGCCACCACGGCGTGCCCCGATCCTGGTGACGACCTACTACGTCGGTTCGTCGCTGGACGGCAAGCAGCGCAGCAAGGTGCTGGCCGAAGTCGGACGCATCGTCGCGACGATCTGATCAGTTCGCGGCCAAGCGCTGGGATGCGAGCACGAAAGCGAGGGCATCGCTGCAGGAGGCATCGACCTTGAGGTTGAGCAACGCATCGGCACGGGTGCGCCCCAGGGTCAGTGCCGCCACCGGCTTGCCGGCTTTCGCCGCTGCCTGCACGAAGCGGTAGCCGGAATAGACCATCAGCGATGAGCCGACCACCAGTACGGCATTGGCCGCGCGCCAGGCTTGCGTGGCCGCATCGACCCGTTCACGCGGCACGCCCTCGCCGAAGAACACCACGTCGGGCTTCACGATACCGCCGCAACGACGGCATGGCGGTATCTTGAAGCGTGCGAAGTCCTGGTCTTCCAGGTCTGCATCGCCGTCCGGGGCGAGGGCAGCATCGAACTGCAGCCAGGCCGGGTTGCGTTCGATCAGCTGCAGCTGGAAATCATCACGCGGCAAGCGCCAGTCGCAGGTCATGCAGCGCACTTCATCGAGTCGGCCATGCAGGTCGACGACGCGCTCGCTGCCGGCGCGCTGGTGCAGGCGGTCGACGTTCTGGGTCACCAGCAGCTCGATCTGTCCACGATGCTCCAACTGCGCCAGCGCTTGGTGCGCGGTGTTCGGCAGGGCGCGACCAAAGTGCGGCCATCCGATCAGGCTGCGTGCCCAGTAGCGCTGGCGAGTAGCCGGTTCGTGCATGAAGGCCTGAAGCGTCACCGGCGGTGCGCGCTTCCATTCGCCCTCGCGGTCCCGATAGTCCGGGATGCCGGAGTCGGTGCTGACGCCGGCGCCGGTGAGCACGAACAAGCGCGGATGGGTTTCGATGAATTGCTGCAGCGGGGTCATGTCTCGCAAGCCGGATGACGTGCTCAGAGGCTGGTCGTCCGAGCATAGCCGACCCCGGTACCAGCTTCGCGGCGTTTGCCGAGGGCTGCCGGGGTCATCGAATCAGGCAGCCTCGGTCTCGACGGTAGCCGTGGCCGGCAACGGGCTGCGGATGATGTGATCGAAGGCACTGAGTGCCGCGGTGGAGCCGGCGCCCATTGCAATCACGATCTGCTTGTACGGCACGGTGGTGGCGTCGCCGGCGGCGAACACACCCGGCAGCGAGGTCTTGCCATGGTCGTCGATCACGATCTCGCCGCGGGACGAAAGCTCGACGGTACCCTTCAGCCATTCCGTGTTCGGCAGCAGGCCGATCTGCACGAAGATGCCGTCCAGCTCGAGACTATGCATCACGCCATCGACGCGATCCTTGTAGACCAAACCGTTCACTCGCTGGCCGTCGCCCAGCACTTCGGTGCTGTGCGCGCTGACGATGATGTCGACATTGGGCAGGCTGCGCAGCTTGCGCTGCAGGACTTCGTCGGCGCGCAGCTTGCTGTCGAATTCGACCAGGGTGACATGGGCCACGATGCCGGCCAGGTCGATGGCCGCCTCGACGCCGGAGTTGCCGCCGCCGATCACCGCCACGCGCTTGCCCTTGAACAGCGGGCCGTCGCAATGCGGGCAGTAGGCCACGCCCTTGTTGCGGTATTCGTTTTCGCCGGGCACGTCCATCTGGCGCCAACGCGCACCGGTGGAGAGAATCACCGTTTTGGATTTCAGCGTGGCGCCGTTGGCCAGTTGCACCTGGACCAGGCCGCCGGTGGCGTCGCTGGCGGGAATCAATTTCTCGGCGCGCTGCAGATTCATCACGTCCACGTCGTACTCGCGCACGTGTCGTTCGAGTGCAGCGGCAAGCTTGGGGCCCTCCGTATACGTCACCGAGATGAAGTTCTCGATACCCATGGTATCCAGTACCTGGCCGCCGAAGCGCTCGGCCGCGATGCCGGTACGAATACCCTTGCGCGCGGAATAAATCGCCGCTGCGGCGCCGGCCGGACCACCGCCAACCACCAGCACGTCGAACGCCTCCTTGGCCTTGATCTTCTCGATTTCGCGGGCGCTGGCGCCAGTGTCCAGTTTCGCGACGATCTGTTCGAGGCTCATGTGGCCCTGGTCGAACGCCTCGCCGTTCAGATAGATGGCCGGTACCGACATCACCTGGCGGGCCTCGACTTCGTCCTGGTACAGCGCACCGTCGATCGCCACGTGCCGGATGCGCGGATTGAGCACACTCATCAGGTTCAGCGCCTGCACCACGTCGGGGCAGCTCTGGCACGATAGCGAGAAATAGGTCTCGAACCGGAAGTCACCGTCGAGGTTGCGCACCTGCTCGATGGTGTCGGCCGCGGCCCTGGATGGGTGGCCGCCGACCTGCAGCAATGCCAGCACCAGCGAGGTGAACTCGTGGCCCATCGGGATGCCCGCGAAGCGCACCCCGATGTCGGTGCCGATGCGGTTGATCGCGAACGAGGGCCTGCGTGCGTCGCTGTCGTCGCGGCGCAGGCTGATCTTGTCGGACAGCGCCGCGATCTCGTGCAGCAGTTCGTCCAGCTCGCGTGACTTGGCGCCGTCGTCCAGCGCGGCAACCAGCTCGATCGGCTGGGTCAGCTTTTCCAGATACGCCTTCAATTGGGCCTTGAGGGTTTCGTCGAGCATGGCGACCACTCCGGAGGGGATGCGGGGGAAGGGGCAATGACAGGAGGCTTGTGGCGGCGACTGCCGCTGCCTGTGAGGAAGGCTGGCCGGGCGTGAGCCGCTGGTACAAGCATCCTGGGGCGGGAGCCCGGGCGCCATGGCGCCCGGGTCGGGTACAGCGTGAAACCCGAAAAACCTAGATCTTGCCGACCAGGTCCAGCGACGGCGCCAGGGTCTTGTCGCCTTCCTTCCACTTGGCCGGGCACACTTCGTTCGGGTGGGCAGCCACGTATTGGGCGGCCTTGACCTTGCGCAGCAGCTCGCTGGCGTCACGACCGATGCCGCCGGCGTTGAGCTCGATGATCTGGATCTTGCCGTCCGGATCGATCACGAAGGTGCCGCGATCGGCAACGCCGGCATCTTCGATCAGCACGTCGAAGTTGCGCGCGATGGCGTGGGTTGGGTCGCCAACCATCGTGTACTCGATCTTCTTGATCGCCTCGGAGGTGTCATGCCACGCCTTGTGCGAGAAGTGCGTGTCGGTCGAGACGCTGTAGATTTCCACGCCCAGCTTCTTGAACTCGGCGTAGTTGTCGGCCAGGTCCTCGAGTTCGGTCGGGCAGACGAAGGTGAAGTCGGCCGGGTAGAAGAACACGACCGACCACTTGCCCTTCAGGTCGGCATCGGAAACTTCGATGAATTTGCCGTTCTTGAATGCTTGGGCCTTGAATGGTTTTACTTCGGTATTGATCAGGGACATCTTCGTTTTCCTTCCCGTGGTGGTTGAACACTGGACACAATGCTACGACCCGCTAGGCGATATATCCAATTGATTGTTGGCATCGCTTCGATAGGCTGTGACGATCTATATCCAGATTCGCACAAGCTTGCTTCAGGCCACGTGAATCCGTGGAAACAGGCTGCTAG
>JACDJA010000359.1_pt1 | contig 54404 bp, 45 predicted proteins | sample 7449241 | NCBI WGS metagenome assembly JACDJA01 (sample SAMN14253289, study PRJNA609438) | sludge metagenome | isolation source: initial anaerobic sludge | collected 2018-12-20 | reverse complement strand
GGCGAGCACGGTGAGGAGCGTTGCTCCTCACCGTAATCTGCAGATGGATTCGGGTTTGAAAGCCCTTTGAGAAGGAATATCCCGTGGGCGGTCGAGACGGCCTTACGGTCGCACATAGCCGCCTCGAACACCTCTTTTGGAAAACACCCATTGCCACAGTTGCAGATCCCGGGCACGGAACGCACCGGCACAGGACAACAGGTAGTACCGCCACATTCGATAGAATCGGTCGCCCAGGGTGTCCCTAAAGTTGGGCCAGGCCGCCTCGAAATTGGTGTGCCAGGCCATCAGGGTTTTGTCGTAATCGGCGCCAAAATTTTCCAGGTCTTCAGCTACAAACAGGCCCTCTGAGGCATCGGCGATCTGGCGGATGGACGGTAGGTCCCCATTGGGGAAGATGTATTTTTCAGTCCAGGGGTCGGTCACGGTTCGGGTTCTGTTTTTGCCGATGGTGTGAAGCAAGAGCAGCCCGTTTTCGGTGAGAGCCTCGTTTGCCACACGCATGAATTCCGGGTGGTTCTTACGGCCCACATGTTCAAACATGCCAATACTGGCGATGCGGTCAAACTTGCCTTCTACCTCCCGATAGTCCTGCAGTCTTACTTCGATGGGCAGGCCAGCGTAATGCGCCCGGATCCACTCGGCCTGGGCCTGGGAAACCGTGAAACCTACGCATTCCACGCCATAGTGCTCTGCTGCATAACCCATGAAGCCGCCCCAGCCACAGCCAATATCGAGCACCCGCATGCCCGGTTGCAGGCCGAGTTTACGACAGATCAGATCCAGTTTTGCTTCCTGGGCAGCGGCCAGATTGTCGGCATTTTTCCAGTAGCCACAGCTGTAGTTCATGCGTGGATCGAGCATGGCTTGATAGAATTCATTGCCCAGGTCGTAGTGAACCTGCGCAACCTTCCACACCCGTTTACCCTGCTGCAGGTTGCGCAGGGTGGCGCTGAGAAAATAGAGCAATTGCGTACGGGGCTTGAAGTGCTGATCCAGCTGGCAGCTCAGCAGTCGGTAGAAGAATTCATCCAGCCGTTCAGCGTCCCAGTCTCCGTCCATATAGGCTTCGCCGAATCCGAGATTGCCTTTGGTAATGGCTCGTTCGATTACACCCGGGGCATTGAGTTGGATATCCCAGGGCCGCTTGCCGCCGATACGTATATCGGCGGTCGCCAGCAAATCAGAGATAGCGCGATGAAGCTCTGAATCGGAGGCATCTGGGGCTGACGTGGCCTGAATACTTTGGTTATCAGTCATAATGGATACTCCCCCACAACGGGCTTACACTGTGTTTTGGATTATAGTAGCCATTTAGTCAAATATGGCTCTCTCTGGGCAAAGGAGCCGAGGAGCGTCTTTGTGAGGCGAAAACGCACAACGCCATTGGACGATGTTCAAGTCAGCCCTGACGGCTGCTCACCCGACCTCCGCGCGAGAATTCTGGGTAATGCGCCGTATTTCCGCGGGTTGCCTGCGCAGGCCATTAAGGCGGTGAATAGCCTGTTCCGCAGTGTCGACTACCCCGCTGGTGCGCCCCTTTATCACCAGGGTGACCCGGCTGAGGCACTTTTTCTCGTTGCCCACGGCAGGGTAAAGCTCCTGCAGCACAGTGCTTCCGGGAATGAGGTTGTGCTGGATTTGCTGAGCCAGGGTGAGCCTTTTGGTGGCTTGGCGACACTGGGCCGGCGTCGTTATCCGCAAACAGCGGTAGCTCACACCGCCTGCTGTGTACTGACGATTACCACGGCAGATTTCCGGCATTTGATTCGCACCTACCCGGAGGTGGCCCTCAGTGCCCTTGATGGGGTAGCCCGTGACCTTGAAGCTGCCCACGATGTTATTCGGTCACTCAGTACGCTTCCGGTGGAGGCGCGTATTGCACAGGTGCTGACTGACCTTGCAGACCGCTTGGGCGAGGCCGATGATTCCGGCATCCTGATTCAGTCGCCACTCTCACAACAGGATCTCGCTGCCATGGTTGCGACAACTGCAGCAACCGTAAGCCGTATTATTTCCAGCCTGCGACGCCGGGGTTATCTTGAAACCGGGCGCCAATGGATACGAATTTGTGATCGTGACGGCCTTGCGCAACTGGCTGAAGATGCCGGTTCATCTGATTGATTCCGTTAAATTTCCATATATTTAACAAATAGTTGGACTAACATGTTCCAGCGCATATAAAGACTCGCCTTAATCATTCATTCTGTATGCATCAAACATAGAGAGACAGGAGAATGAGCATGAAAATCATCCTACGCAGTGACGAACTGAATTGTCCTTCCTGTGTTCCCAAGATCGAGAAAGCCCTGGGCCAGGTTGCTGGTGTATCCCACGCCAAGGTGCACTTTGCCACCGGGCGCATTGAGGTTGAATACGACGCCGGGCAGGTGAAAACCGACCAGTTGGTTTCAGCGGTGCGTAACGTCGGTTACGAGGCTCGCGTCAGCGCATTTTAAACTGCGGCCAGGGGCAAACCCGATATTTGCCCCTGGCGTTATGTTGAGGTAATTAATCATGGAATTTATTAACAAGTTGCGCCGCTGGTGGCATTCGCCGGCCAGCCGGCGCGGTATGGTTGTGCTGGTGTCTGGTGTTGCAGGCATTGGCGGTGTTGCCAGTAATTTCCTCGGAGGCCCGGCGGGTCTTACCAGTGCACTCTGGTTGTTTGCAGCAGCCGTGGCGGGCACCGAGATTGCGTTGCGGGCGTTTGCGGCCCTGCGCGCCCGAATCATCAGTATTGAACTGCTGGTGACCATTGCTGCAGTAGGCGCCCTGTTTATTGGCGAGTACTGGGAGTCGGCCGCAGTCACCTTCCTGTTCGTGCTCGGAGGCTATTTGGAGGCGCGAACCCTGTCACGCACACGCTCGGCGCTTAAAGACCTGCTGGCGCTGGCGCCTACGGAGGTAACGGTTCTTCGGGGTGGGGGGGAAATCACCCTGGCCCCCCACGAAGTTATAAAAGGCGATACTGTAATAGTTCGCCCCGGTGGGCGCCTTGGTGTTGACGGTGTCATCCTCAGCGGCCAGGCTGCGATTGACGAAAGTGCAATCACCGGTGAACCCATACCTGCAGAGAAACAAAAAGGCGATACCGTGTTCGCCGGTACGGTGAGCCACGATGGCTATCTAGAGGTTCGGGCCGAAGGAGTGGGTGCGGATACTACCCTGGCGCGGATTATCCAGCGCGTTGAAGAGGCGCAGGAAGCCAAGGCTCCAACCCAGCGCATGATCGAGCGCTTTGCCAGTTGGTATACACCCGCGATTATTGTTATGGCCATTGGCGCCTATCTGATAACAAAGGATATTGCGCTGGCGTTGACGCTGCTGGTGATTGCCTGCCCGGGTGCGCTGGTTATATCCACGCCCATCTCGGTGATTGCCGGTATCGGTCGGGCGGCCCGCAGCGGCATTCTGATCAAAGGGGGTGAGTACCTGGAGACAGCCGGTCGTATCCGCGCTGTGGCTTTCGATAAAACCGGTACGCTGACCGAAGGGCGCCCGGAGGTATTAACGGTCACACCACTGCCTGGAATTCCGGCCCTGCCGGCAATGGCAGAGGAGGCGTCTCCTCGCACCCGACTGCTGCATTGGGCGGCATTGGCGGAGAGTGGGTCTGAGCACCCGCTGGGAAGGGCGGTTGAACGCGCGCTGCCAGAGGACTATGTCGGCCCTCGTGTCGATGAATTCGAAACAGCGCCGGGTGGTGGTATCAGCGCCCAATGGCAGGACCAGCGTGTGGATATTGGCAGCCCTGTGTGGCTCGAGACGCGGGTTAATGAGTGGCCGGAGGCTGCAAGGGTGGCTCTAGATGAAATCCGCGAACGTGGTGAAACCGTAGCCGCGGTGTCTGTGAACGGAGTGCTTGTGGGTCTGCTCGGGTTTGCTGACCGGCTGCGCCCTGAAGCTGCCGCTGCGCTGCAGCATCTGCGTGATAGCGGAGTGAAACGCCTGGTCATGCTGACCGGCGACCACCTGGCCAGCGCACAGCGTATCGCCCGTGAAGTAGGGATTGATGAAGTACATGCCGGGCTGTTGCCGGAGCAGAAACTTGAAGCCATTCAGAAGATACAGCGGGAAACCGGTGCCACCGCCATGGTCGGGGATGGCATCAACGACGCCCCCGCTCTGGCCACCGCAGATATCGGCATTGCCATGGGTGTTGCCGGAACCGACGTGGCCATCGAAAGTGCAGACATCGCGCTGATGGCTGATGACCTGGGCAAGATAGCGGAAGCGGTAGGGCTGGCGCGGGCCACCCTGAACAACATCCGCCAGAACGTCGTCATCGCACTGCTGACTGTGTTTGGTCTCCTGGCCGGAGTGTTTGCCAATGAGGTTCACATGGCAGGCGGCATGTTCATCCACCAGATTTCCGTGCTGGTGGTGGTCCTCAACGGCATGCGCCTGATGCGCGCTCGCCCCGCCTGGAAGCAGAGCCCGGCTCCCATGGCGCCACAGCGTGCCCGGGTAGCGTGACACCCCAACGCCGGAGAGGGTTCAGACCTTCTCCGGCTTTTTTTATTCGCGAAACCCGTGCCACCGTCTTCCGGTGGCACGTTCATTATCCACTGCTACACTTATTAATCACAGGAAGTCTTGCATCCTGGTGGAGGACGCCCTATGACATCCAACAGCTTCAATACCCGCGATCAGCTCACAGTCGACGATAAGACCTATATTTTTCATAACCTTAATCGCATCGACGGCGTAAAACGGCTGCCCTACAGTCTGAAAGTCTTGCTGGAAAACCTGTTGCGTAACGAAGATGGCGAGCGCATTACCGCAGAGCAAATCAAAGCCCTGGTGGAGTGGCAGCCGAAGCATGTACAGGTGCAGGAAGTTCAATATACGCCGGCACGGGTGTTGATGCAGGATTTCACCGGTGTGCCATGTATCGTTGATTTGGTGGCCATGCGCGATGCAATTGGTGATCTGGGGGGGGATGCTCGCCGGATCAACCCGCTGATTCCCACCGAGTTGGTTATCGACCACTCCGTAATTGTTGATGTGTTCGGCCGACCGGACGCTTTCCGGACTAACGCCAACCTGGAATTCGAGCGTAACGCTGAGCGCTACCAACTGTTGCGCTGGGGTGCACAGACATTAGACGATTTTAAAGTTGTGCCGCCGGATACCGGCATCTGCCATCAGGTTAATCTCGAGTACCTTTCCCGGGTGGTGTTCACGCGAGATACTCCGGAAGGCACGCTTGCATACCCCGATACTCTGGTGGGTACCGACTCCCACACGCCTATGGTCAATGGTTTGGGTGTGCTTGGGTGGGGCGTGGGTGGTATTGAAGCAGAAGCCGCAATGCTGGGCCAGCCGGTCAGTATGCTGATGCCGGAGGTACTTGGTTTCAAACTCACCGGTGAATTACCGCCAGGTGCCACTGCAACGGATTTGGTGCTAACAGTAGCCGAGCTGTTGCGACATACGGGCGTGGTGGGAAAATTTGTCGAGTTTTATGGCCCTGGCGTTGCCAATGTGCCACTGGCCAACCGTGCCACAATCGGCAACATGAGCCCGGAATACGGATCTACCTGTGCGATCTTTCCAATTGACGGGGAAACCCTCTCATACCTGCGTTTGACCGGCAGACCCGAACACCTGATCCGTTTGATAGAGGCCTATGCCAAAGAACAGGGTATGTGGCATGACCCGGAACGTGAAGCTGAGTACTCACAAACAGTTGAGCTTGATTTAGGCACAGTAGAGCCGTCATTGGCCGGCCCCAAGCGCCCGCAAGATCGCGTGCCTTTACGCATTGCACCGAATGCAGTGTGCGCACTGCTGGCGGGGGAGTCACAGTCTGATGCGCTCAAAATTGGTCTGGATGCGGCGTCTGCCTCGTCGTTTCCGGCCAGTGACCCGATTTCACTCGCCCACGATGATCCCAGTGATGCGCCGCGCCCACTGGCAGACGACAGTTGCGCCGCAACGTGGAAGCCCAGGCCGGTCCCTGTGACGCTGTCCAACGGACAACGCTTTGAAATCGACCACGGCTCGGTGGTCATTGCCGCTATTACCTCTTGCACGAATACGTCCAATCCTTCGGTGATGCTCGGGGCGGCACTGCTGGCAAAAAGTGCCGTGGAGAAGGGACTGGTCACCCAGCCTTGGGTAAAAACCTCATTGGCGCCTGGCTCGCGGGTGGTCACCGATTACATTGAGCGTGCGGGGCTCACACCATACCTTGAGGCACTGGGTTTTCATCTGGTCGGCTATGGTTGCACCACGTGTATCGGCAACTCCGGGCCGTTGATCCCTGAGGTCAGCGCCGCCATCAACGACAACGACTTGACTGTGTGCTCAATGCTCTCCGGCAACCGCAACTTTGAAGGGCGGATCCATCCGGAAGTCCGGATGAATTTTCTTGCTTCGCCTCCACTGGTAGTCGCTTATGCGTTGGTCGGCAGTATGCATGTCAACCTGACGAGCGAGCCTCTGGGCATCGGGTCCGATGGTAAACCGGTTTACCTGCGCGATATCTGGCCGTCACCGCAAGCCGTTGAGGACGCAGTTACGGCAAACCTGCATGCGGAAATGTTTACCCAGGGCTATGCCGATGTTTACGCCGGCGATGAACATTGGCAAGGCATGGAGGTTCCAGAAGGCGATACCTTTGAATGGCAGCCAGAATCAACCTATGTGCGCAGGCCACCGTTCTTCGACGGCATCGGTCATACCCCGGAACCCTTAACCGATATCACCGATGCGCGAGTGCTGGCATTACTTGGCGATTCAGTGACCACCGACCACATCAGCCCGGCAGGCGCCATTGCGCCGGATTCGCCGGCCGGTCGTTATCTCACCGAACACGGCGTGGAACGCAAAGACTTCAACTCTTATGGGGCTCGCCGCGGCAATCACGAGGTAATGATTCGTGGCACCTTTGCCAACGTACGTTTGCGCAACCTGCTGGCTCCCGGCACTGAAGGCGGTTTCACCCGTAATTTCACTCAGGCTGATGGGCCGGTGACCACCATATACGAGGCTTCTGAGAATTATGCTGCAACTGGTACGCCTTTGATTATTCTGGCTGGTAAAGAATATGGTTCGGGTTCCTCTCGCGACTGGGCGGCCAAGGGCACCGCTTTGCTGGGTGTGCGTGCAGTGATAGCCGAGTCATACGAACGTATTCACCGTTCCAATTTGATCGGCATGGGCGTGATACCTCTACAGTTTCCGGAAGGGCAAAATGCCAAGACGCTCGGCTTAACCGGTGAAGAGGTCTTCACCATCACGGGTCTGGCTGGCACTAAGGTGCCAACTCATGAGGTGCGTGTAACGGCCACCAATCCACAGGGCCAGACTCAAACGTTCGATGCTGTTGTGCGTATCGACACTCCGGCCGAAGCCGACTACTACTTGCACGGGGGAATCCTGCCGTATGTGTTGCGGCAGTTGCTGGATCCTGCAGCCGGTCCTCAAAATCCCGGGCCTGGATAGGTCGTGGTTTTCCCGACATAACGCATGAGAGGATGTGATGCAAATCGGAATCATCGGTCTCGGCCGCATGGGCGGCAACATGGCGCAATGCCTCATGGCGGCGGGGCATGATGTGGTTGTGCATGATGGCGATGCTGCAGCACTGGAAAGGCTCGCAGCGCTTGGTGCCGAGCCTGCACAGACGCTTGACAGGCTGGTTGAATGTTTGACGAAGCCGCGAGTGGTCTGGTTGATGGTGCCCGCTACTGCTGTAGCGAATGTCATTACTACTTTGAGCCCCTTGCTCAGGCCCAGGGACATTCTCGTCGACGGTGGCAACTCCTATTACCGCGACACCCACTATCGAGCGGCAGAACTTGCGGAAAAGGGTATTGCCTTCGTCGATGTCGGCGTGTCCGGCGGTATCTGGGGTCGGGATCACGGATACTGTTTGATGATCGGCGGTGCCGACGCGCCTGTGACACGGCTGGTTCCGCTGTTTCGCGCCCTGGCTTCCGGTATTGGAGGCGGCATAGAGCCAAAGCCTTCGGGAAATGACATGGATACCGCCGGAGAAGGCTATCTTCACTGCGGTCCCCCCGGAGCTGGTCATTATGTGAAGATGGCGCACAACGCCATTGAATACGTGATCATGGCAGCCTATGCCGAGGGCTTCGAATTGCTTCGCCATGCCAGTCACGAGCAACAGAACTCCGGTGAGCGGTCCGCCTTCTGCGACGATCCGCAAGCCATCGAATACGATTTCGATCTTGCCAAAATTGCCCGGCTCTGGCGCCAGGGGTCGGTGATTCGTTCGTGGCTGCTTGATTTGGCTAGTGAGTCCCTGAACGTCGACCCCAGCCTTACCGCCTACGATGATAGGGTCGCGGATTCGGGAGAAGGGCGCTGGGCACTTCGAACAGCTATAGAGACAGAAGCAGCCACACCACTGCTGGCCCAGGCACTGTTCCAGCGCTTCACCAGCCGCGATCATGGGCGCTATGCCAATCGTCTACTATCAGCCATGCGCAACGCCTTTGGAGGGCATGGGGCGGGGTAAACGATCCTTCAGATGTGGTGCCGGCCATAAGAGCGGAGTTTTGACAAAGTTTAAATATCTCCTACGTTTGATTTAGTAGGTGGCTGCCAGATGAGGTCAGGTCGGTTGCCGATACTGGCCGGCTCCATGAAGCGATATGCTCCGAAATTTTTATCGGGTTGATTATGCAACAAGATGCAACAGCGTTGATTGCAGAGTACTGGGCCATTGGGCTTTTTATCATAGCCGTCATAGGCTTGTGCGCTTTCATGCTAGGTGTATCCGCACTGCTTGGTGGGCGCAGCAAAGGTCACAGCAAGGGGTTGCCCTTCGAAAGCGGGATCATCGGCAGGGGCAGTGCCCGCCAGCGTTTTTCCATTCAGTTTTATCTCGTTGCCATGCTCTTTGTGATTTTCGATATCGAAGCCGTGTTCCTGTTTGCCTGGGCCGTGTCCGTGCGGGAGGTAGGCTGGAGCGGATTTTGGGGTGCGGCAGTATTCATTTTCATTCTATTAGCGGGACTGGTTTATGACCGCCGTGTTGGTGCGCTGGACTGGGCGCCTTGAGGCAGTGACCGTCCGCATCGGGGAGGCAAGTCATGACATACACCCTGACACGGGTCGAAGACGCATTAGCGGCAGAAAACGCACGCTATCCTTTGGGTGAGCGTCAGCGTGTTGAAGATCCAATGCAACAGCAGGTGCACCGCAGCGTGTTCACCGGCAAGCTTGAAGAAGTGCTCAACTCGACAGTCAACTGGGGGCGCAAACACTCCTTGTGGCCCTATAATTTCGGGCTGTCCTGCTGTTATGTGGAAATGACCACGGCATTTACTTCGCCCCACGATATCGCGCGTTTCGGTGCCGAGGTCATCCGCGCCTCTCCGCGCCAGGCGGACTTCATGGTCATTGCCGGTACCTGTTTCATGAAGATGGCGCCAATTATTCAGCAACTCTACGACCAGATGCTTGAACCCAAATGGGTGATTTCCATGGGGTCCTGTGCCAACTCTGGGGGCATGTACGATATTTATTCGGTAGTGCAGGGTGTCGATAAGTTCCTGCCGGTAGATGTCTACGTGGCCGGCTGCCCGCCGCGTCCGGAGGCTTTTTTGCAGGGTTTGCAGTTGCTGCAGGATTCGATTCAGGAAGAGCGCCGGCCGCTATCCTGGGTGGTGGGTGATCAGGGCGTATACCGCGCCGAGATGCCGTCGCAGCGCGAGAAGCATCGCGACCGGCGTATTCAGGTGACGGAACTGCGCACGCCGGACGGTATCTGATGAGTGTTGCTAATCCCGAACTCCGTGCCACAGATCTTCCCGATCACCGGGTCGGCTTACTGACCGAACGGCTGAGAGACCAGTTTGGTGATCAGATATTGTGTGAACAGGCCACCTTGACGGGCATGCCGGTGTTTTGGGTGAGCCGGCGCGCGCTGGTGGAGGTGCTCACCGTGCTGCGCCAGCTACCCGAGCCGTTCGAGATGCTGTTTGACCTGTCCGCTATTGATGAGCGCTTGCGCAGTCGTCGTCATGGTTTGCCGGAGACGGATTTCACAGTGTTCTACCAGCTACTGTCGGTCTCGGGGAATCGGGACGTCATGCTCAAGGTGGCGCTTTCTGAACGCGACCTGTCGCTACCCACAGTGATCCCTGTTTACCGCAACGCCAACTGGTATGAACGCGAAGTCTGGGACATGTTCGGCATCCGCTTTGAAGGTCATCCCAACCTGTCTCGTATTCTGATGCCGCCTACCTGGAAGGGCCACCCGCTGCGTAAGGACCACCACGCCAGAGCCACGGAAGTTGATCCTTACAGCATGACCGTGGAGAGCCAGGAAACGGAACAGCAAGCACTGCAGTTCAGGCCTGAAGACTGGGGCATGCAGCGCCAGAGCGACGATACCGAGTTCATGTTTCTCAATCTGGGGCCGAATCATCCCTCTGCTCATGGTGCATTTCGCATTGTGCTGCAGCTTGACGGCGAAGAGGTTATCGATTGCGTACCGGATATCGGCTACCACCATCGCGGTGCGGAAAAGATGGCTGAGCGCCAGTCCTGGCACAGCTTCATTCCCTACACGGACCGTATCGATTACGTCGGCGGTGTGATGAACAACCTGCCTTACGTACTGGCGGTGGAGAAGCTTGCCGGCATAAAGGTAACGGCGCGCATCCAGACGGTTCGGGTGATGATGTCTGAACTGTTTCGCATTACCAGTCATTTGCTGTTTCTGGGCACCTATCTGCAGGATCTCGGCGCCATGTCGCCCGTTTTTTATGCCTTTACCGATCGCCAGAAAGGTTATGAGGTTATTGAGGCGATCACAGGCTTCCGGATGCACCCGGCCTGGTTTCGCATCGGTGGCCTGATGCAGGACCTGCCGAAAGGCTGGGACAGGCTGGTGCAGGGCTTTGTTGACTGGATGCCTGCCCGGCTTGATGAGTACGAGCGCGCGATGATGGACAACTCTCTGGTTCGCGATCGCACCAAGCATATTGCCGCCTTTGATACCGCCAACGCCCTGGCCTGGGGCGTCACCGGTCCGAACCTGCGCGCCACTGGCTGCAATTTCGACCTGCGCAAGCAGCGTCCGTATTCCGGCTATGAGAACTTCGATTTCGAAGTGCCGCTGGGTAACAACGGCGACGTATTCGACCGCGGCCAGTTACGCATTGAGGAAATGCGCCAGAGTGTGAAAATCCTCCAGCAGTGCGTTAATCACATGCCTGAAGGTGACTATAAGGCAGATCATCCGCTGACCACGCCGCCACCCCGGGAGCGCATGCTTGAGCACATCGAAACCCTGATTACTCATTTTTTACAGGTGTCCTGGGGGCCGGTGCTGCCCGCCAATGAATCGCTGCAGATGATTGAGGCCACCAAAGGTATCAACAGTTATTACCTGACCAGTGATGGCAGCACCATGAGCTACCGTACGCGCATTCGTACGCCGAGCTTTCCGCACCTGCAACAAATTCCCGAGCTGATGCGTGGTGGCTTTGTGCCGGATTTGATTGCGCACCTGGGCAGTATCGATTTTGTGATGGCTGACGTGGACCGCTGACTATGGGCAATACAGGTATGTCTGACTCCGGTATGTCGAAAGCTCAATCAGGCGTTGGTGCAGGCCGTCGTATCGCCACCGACGGTGACGGTTTCATCCTGCACCAGGATGACCGGCGCGCCATGCTCACCGAGCGGGATCATTATGAGCAGCCCCAGGCCGCGTGTATCGAGGCGCTCAAAATTGTTCAGCGACGTCACGGCTGGGTACCGGATGGCGCCATTGCGGCCATTGCCGAAACCCTGGGCGTCGGCACAGGAGAAGTCGAGGGGGTGGCGACCTTCTACAGCCTGATCTTTCGCCAGCCGGTGGGTCGGCATGTGATTCTGCTCTGTGACAGCAGTTCCTGTTTTCTCACCGGTTCTGAGGAGCTGAGTGCGGCCCTGAGCGAACGGCTTGGCATTCGTTTTGGCGAGACAACTGAAGACGGTCGTTTCACCCTGCTGCCGGTGTGCTGCCTGGGGGCCTGCGATCGCGGCCCGGCAATGATGATCGGCGACGATACCTTCGGCCCTGTTGCGGTGGACGATCTGGATGAACTTCTGGGGGCTTACTCATGATGGCGATACCTGGGGAATCACGGCTGCGCTATCACTGCCAATTGCGCCAGAGCGCCGGTGAGCGACGCGCTGACACGCATCCGCTGACCTGGCGGTTGCGGGAAGATGGCGCCCGTATCGGGCTTGATGAATATCGTGAAAAAGACGGCTATGAAGCGGCCATTCGCACGCTTGAAAAGTGCACACCGGGCGATGTGATTGGCACCATGAAAGAGGCCAATGTGCGTGGCCGGGGTGGCGGCGGTTTTTCCGCCGGGCTCAAGTGGAGCCTGACTCAGGTGGGAGATCATCTGCCCCGTGGCTACCTCATCTGCAATGCCGACGAGATGGAGCCGGGTACGTTCAAAGACCGGCTGTTGCTGGAGCAGCTGCCGCACCTGCTGATTGAAGGCATGATTATCGCCGCTTATGCCAACCGCTCCTGCTACGGCTATATTTTTCTGCGCAGCGAATACGTTGAGGCGGCGCGCTCCCTGGCCCTGGCCATCGGGGAAGCGCGAGAGGCAGGGCTGTTGGGGAAGGACGTTGCCGGCAGCGGCTTTGATTTCGATATAGCCTTGCATACCGGCGCCGGGCGCTACATCTGCGGTGAAGAAACTGCACTGATCAATTCCCTGGAAGGCAAGCGTGCCAATCCGCGAGCCAAACCCCCGTTTCCAGGCCAGTCGGGGGCCTGGGGCAAGCCGACGGTGGTCAACAATGTCGAGACCCTGTGCAACGCGCCGGGTGTAATGCAGCACGGTGTGGACTGGTATCGGGGGCTCTCCGGCGGGCGCAGCGAGGATGGGGGCACCAAACTTTACGGCGTGTCCGGGTTGGTCGAGCGCCCGGGGCTCTGGGAACTGCCCATCGGTACCCGTGGTCGGGAAATTCTTGATCGCGCTGGTGGTATGCGTGAGGGACATACGCTCAAGGCCTGGCTGCCCGGTGGTGGCAGTACCGGCTTCTTGCTGCCGGAACACCTGGATCTGCCCATGGATTTCGATACGATTGGTCAATATGGCAGCCGGCTGGGCACCGGGCTGATAGCGGTGGTCAGCAGGCGCCAGAGCATTGTTTCCCTGATGCGGAACCTTGAACAGTTCTTCGCCCGGGAGTCCTGTGGCTGGTGTACGCCTTGTCGTGATGGATTGCCCTGGACGGTAAAGATTCTTCAGGCCCTGGAGCGCGGTGAAGGTAAGCCGGATTATATCGAAATACTCGAGCAGCATACCGTAGGACTGAACCCGGCCCGCACCTTCTGTGCCCATGCGCCCGGGGCGATGATGCCGCTGGAATCGGCGCTCCGTCATTTCCGGGCAGAGTTCGAGGCGGGCATTGCACAGGCTTCACTGGAAGGGGTGGGCTGATGGCGACGATTCACGTAGACGGCAAGAGCTATGAGGTGGATGGGTCCGACAACCTGCTGCACGCCTGCCTGTCTCTGGGGCTCGACATTCCCTACTTTTGCTGGCACCCGGCCATGGACAGTATCGGCGCCTGCCGCCAGTGCGCAGTTAAACAGTACAAGGACAAGGACGACAGCCAGGGCAAAATTGTCATGTCCTGCATGACGCCCGCTACGGATAATAGCTGGATATCCATCGACGACGAGGAAGCCAGGACCTTTCGGGCCGCCGTGGTGGAGTGGCTGATGACCTATCACCCGCATGACTGCCCGGTCTGCGAAGAGGGGGGGCATTGTCATCTTCAGGATATGACGGTGATGACCGGCCACGACCGGCGCCGTTACAGTTTCCGCAAACGTACGCACCGCAATCAGTATCTCGGGCCGTTCATTGCCCACGAGATGAACCGCTGCATCAACTGCTATCGGTGTGTGCGCTTCTACAACGATTACGCCGGTGGCAAAGATCTCGGTGTTTTTGGTTCGAACAACAACCTGTATTTCGGGCGCCATCAGGAAGGTGTTCTGGAAAGCCCGTTTTCCGGCAATCTGAGTGAAGTCTGCCCCACCGGCGTGTTTACCGATCAAACCCACTCTGATCGCTACGTCCGCAAGTGGGACATGCTCTTTGCGCCCAGCGTCTGCCACCAGTGTGCTGTGGGTTGCAATACCAGCCCGGGGGAGCGTTATGGCGAAATCCGCCGCATCGAAAATCGCTACAACGGCGAGGTCAACCGCTATTTTCTGTGCGATCGCGGGCGTTTCGGTTATGGCTACGTCAATCGCATTGATCGGCCGCGACAGCCGGAATGGCGGAACGATGGGCATGGTGAGCAGGCGGGTGACACTACCATTCTGGAGGTGGATCCGGCACTGGACCGCGGTGCGGACCTACTGCGCAGCGCCCGGCGGGTCATCGGCATCGGCTCGCCCCGGGCCAGTCTGGAAAGCAATCATCAACTGATTGAGTTGGTCGGTCGGAACAATTTCTCCAGTGGCGTCGCCGCCCGTGAGCTGGACTGCCTTAAGCGTATGGCCGAGTTGGAGGCGTCCTGTGGGCTGCCGGTTCCCACGCTGCGTGAGGTGGAAACGCACGACGCGGTGCTGGTACTGGGAGAGGACCTGTTACACAGTGCCGCACGCCTGGCACTGGCGGTACGCCAGGCGGTGCTTGCCCGGCGCGACACTCTGGCGAAAGCGCGGGGCATTCCCACGTGGAACGCCGCTGCCGTCAAAACGCTGGCTCAGGACAGTCGGTATCCGCTGTACATCGCTTATCCGGCTAGCACCGAACTCGACCAGATCAGTGCCGGTAGCTGGAACCTGGCGCCTGCCGATATCGCTCGCCTGGGTTTTGCCATTGCCCATGCGATCGACGCCAATGCCCCCGAGGTGACGGATCTGGATACCACCCTTGGGGCGGCAGCAAAAACGGTGGCCGCGCAATTGCTGGCGGCGGACCGGCCGCTGGTGATCAGCGGTGGTTCGTTGCAATCCATTCAGGTGCTCGATGCTGCGGGCAGCATTGCCCGGGCGCTGTCTCGGCGTACTCGGCGCGGCGGCCTTACGCTGGTGCGCCGGGAAGCCAACAGCACCGGCACTGCCATGTTGGGCGGTCGGTCGCTGGAGTGGGCTCTGGATGAGATCGTCGAAGGCCGTGCGGATGCGCTTGTGGTGGTGGAAAACGACCTGTACGCCCGGTTGCCGGAAGTGCGCGTTGAGGCAGCATTGAATGCTGCAACTACATTGGTAGTGCTGGATCATCAGCGTACGCGCACCTGGCAACAGGCACGGCTCGGCCTGCCTGCGGCCAGTTTTGCCGAGGCAGACGGCACGCTGGTGAACCTGGAGGGGCGAGCCCAGCGTTTCTTCCAGGTTTTCGACCCGCGCTATCTGCGCCCGGAGTGTCGCATCCACGAAAGCTGGCGCTGGCTGCATGCCTTGCGCGCCAGCCTTGTTCGGGCCAATAAATCCCCCATCACTCTGGATGAGGCTACCGAGGCCTGCGCCCGGAGTTATCCGGCACTGGCCGATATCGTAGCTGCGGCGCCGGGAGCGGATTATCGCGTCGAGGGCGTCAAACTGGCCCGGGCACCGCACCGTTACAGTGGGCGGACCTCTATGCGTGCCAATATCGCGATAAGCGAGCCACGCACTCCCCGGGACCCGGATACGCCCTTCAGCTTTTCTATGGAGGGTTTCAGCGGCTTCGAACCACCGCGTATGGAGGTGCCGTTTGCCTGGGCCCCAGGCTGGAACTCGCATCAAGCCTGGAACAAGTTTACCGATGAAGTGGGCGGGCATCTGCGTGCGGGCGATCCGGGTGTACGTCTGGTTGCGCCGCGCCCCGGTGCCTATGGTTATGCCAGCGATATCCCAGCGGCCTTTGAACCACGCCAGGATCGCTGGCAGCTAGTGCTGTTGCCGCGGCTGTTTGGCGGTGAGGAAACCTCTGCCCGCTCTGCGCCAATTGAGGAACGCGCCATGGCACCAGGCGAAGCGCCGGGCATTGGTTTGTGCGCTGATGATGCCGCGCGGCTGGGGCTGGAGCAGGGTGCATGGCTGACCCTGGAAACAGACTCAGCGGCTCTGAATCTGACCCTGCCGCTGCGTTGCGATCAGTGCTTGCCGAAAGGTCTGGTGAGTTTGCCAGCAGGGATTTCCAGCGCCTTCAGCAGTGGCGACTGGGTACGACTCAGCGTCTCGGATGCAGCGCCGGGCGCAGCTTCAAGCCATGAGGAGGCACCCTCATGAGCCGGACGATAGCGAACTTGCGGCCTGAGTGGTTGACCCCGGAGGTGATGGCCATCGCCGTGGCCATGTTGCAGGCGCTGGTCATTTTGCTGGCAGCGGTGCTGGTGGGCGCGATTCTCACGGTTGTTGAGCGTCGCTTGCTGGGCTGGTGGCAGGATCGCTACGGCCCCAACCGGGTCGGCCCCTTCGGCGTGCTGCAACTGGTCGCCGATATGATCAAGATCTTCTTCAAGGAAGACTGGATACCGCCTTTTGCCGACAAAACGCTCTTTGTACTGGCACCGGCCATTGCCATGGCATCGCTGTTGTTGTCGTTCATGATTATTCCCATTACGCCGGGCTGGGGCGTGGCGAACTGGAATATCGGCCTGTTGTTTTTCCTGGCCATGGGCGGCATTAACGTCTATTCGGTTCTGCTGGGAGGATGGGCGAGTGCCAACAAATATGCGCTAATCGGCGCCATGCGATCTTCGGCTCAGACCATCTCCTATGAGGTGTTCATGGGTTTGTCGCTGATGGGTGTCGTTGCCATGGCTGGCTCTTTTAATCTGCGCGAGATCGTCGACGCGCAGCAGGGGCTGTGGTACATCGTGCCCCAGTTTCTGGGCTTCTGTAATTTTTTGATCGCCGGCTTCGCGGTGGTGCATCGCCACCCTTTCGACCAGCCAGAGGCGGAACAAGAACTGGCAGATGGCTACCACATCGAATACTCCTCCATGAAGTTCGGCATGTTTTTCATCGGCGAATACGTTGGCATGCTGCTGGTCTCGGCGCTGGTGGTGACATTGTTTTTCGGTGGCTGGCATGGGCCGGTGTTGCCACCCATTTTCTGGTTTGTGCTCAAAACCAGCTTTTTTTTAATGCTGTTTATTCTGGTGCGAGCCTCTCTGCCCCGGCCGCGTTACGACCGGGTGATGACCTTTGGCTGGATTGTCTGTCTGCCGCTGACGCTGATTAACCTGCTGGTGACCGGCGGGGTGATTCTGCTGGCCGCGCCGGGCTAAGAGCGTTCGAATCGATTGTTAACAAGGAGCAACTGCTATGTACAAGGGACTTTTGCAAGGTACCTGGTCGCAATTGCGCACTTTGGGCATGATTTTCATGCACGGTTTTCGCAAGCGTGAAACCGTCAATTATCCTGAAGAAGAGGTCTATCTGTCGCCGCGTTATCGCGGCCGCATTGTGCTTACCCGGGATCCGGACGGCGAGGAGCGCTGCGTGGCCTGCAACCTATGCGCCGTGGCCTGTCCGGTGGACTGCATCTCGCTGCAGAAGGGTGAGAAGGATGACGGCCGGTGGTACCCGGAATTCTTCCGCATCAATTTTTCGCGCTGCATATTTTGCGGCATGTGTGAAGAGGCTTGCCCGACGTCGGCAATCCAGCTGACCCCGGACTTTGAGATGGGCGAATACAAACGCCAGGAACTGGTTTACGAAAAAGAAGATTTGCTGATCAATGGCCCGGGCAAGGATCACAACTACAATTTCTACAAGGTGGCAGGTATGGCCATCGCCGGTAAGGACAAGGGGCAGGGAGAGGCAGAGGACAAACCGATCGATGTCACCACACTGCTTCCCTGACGTTGCATGACCGGCAGCACCTTGTTGGTGTTGCAGTGCCGGACAGGGGAGTAAAGGGAGGGAACATGGAGCTTGCATTTTACCTGAGTGGTCTGGTCGCAGTGCTGGCAACTCTGGGCGTTATAAGCAATCACAACCCGGTGCATGGGGTGCTGTATCTGGTGGTGTCGCTGTTAGCGGTGGCCATGGTTTTCTTTGCCCTGGGCGCGCCCTTTGCGGGAGCGCTTGAGATCATCGTCTACGCCGGAGCGATCATGGTTCTGTTCGTATTCGTGGTGATGATGCTTAACCTGGGCCAGGCGGCAGTCGCCCAGGAGCGCATCTGGCTGCAGCCTGCCACCTGGCTGGGGCCGTCGCTGCTCGCGACCGTCTTGCTGGTGACGCTGATCGGTACGCTGTGGCGCGGCGATGCCGGTATGCTTGTGCAGGGCGACGTGCTGAGTGCCAAGCAGGTCGGCATGATTCTGTTTGGCCCCTGGCTACTGGTGGTGGAACTGGGCGCTTTGCTCCTTCTGGCAGCGCTGGTCACAGCCTCTCATGTCGGGCGTCAGCGCCTGCAGGCCCCGGGCTCAGAGACTGACAAGGAGGCTCCATGAATGGTGTACCCATGGAACATGGCCTGGTGTTGGCGGCTATTCTGTTTGCGCTCGGGCTGGCGGGCCTGATGTTCAGGCGCAACATGATCTTTGTGCTGATGAGCCTTGAGATCATGCTCAACGCCGCTGGACTGGCCTTTATTGTCGCCGGTGCGGGCTGGCAGCAGCCAGAAGGTCAGGTCATGTATCTGCTGGTGATCATGCTGGCTGCGGCGGAAGCCAGCGTCGGCCTGGCGCTGCTGATTCAACTGCACCGGCGCTTCAAGTCTCTGGATATTGATGCGGTTAGCAGGATGCGCGGATGATGCAGGTACTAACGTCACTGTTTCCCATGGCTGTGCTGTTGCCGCTGACTTTCCTGCTGCCCCTGGCGGGAACGCTGATACTGGCGTTTTCCCGGGGCACGCTTGGTTACCGCGCCAGTGCCCTGGTGGGTGTGGGCAGCGTAGGGCTCTCTGCCCTGGTCACCGTACTGCTGGTGGTGGGTTTTGACGCCACCAGCCCGCCTCAAGTTATCACTCTATGGACCTGGATATCCGTGGGGGAGTTCCAGCCCGGCATAGGGTTGGCCCTTGACGGGCTGTCTTTGACCATGCTCGGCATTATTACCGGCGTAGGCTTTCTGATTCATCTGTTCGCCGCCTGGTACATGCGCGGTGAGGAAGGCATTACGCGCTTTTATACCTACATGAACCTGTTCGTGTTCAGCATGGTGCTGTTGGTGCTGGGCGACAACCTGCTGCTGTTGTTCCTGGGCTGGGAAGGGGTCGGCATGTGCAGCTATCTGCTCATTGGCTACTACTACCGGGACAATGCCAATGGCTGGGCGGGGTTCAAGGCTTTTATCATCACCCGCATCGGCGATGTGTTCCTGGCCATCGGCATGTTTCTGTTGTTCGCTAAACTTGGCACCCTCGACATTGTCAGGATTCTCTCTCTGGCACCGCAGGTTTGGCACAACGGTGACGCAACGGTAGAGTTGGCGGCATTTTTACTGCTGGGCGGAGCGGTGGGCAAGTCTGCCCAGCTGCCACTACACACCTGGCTTGCCGACGCCATGGCGGGCCCTACACCTGTGTCGGCGCTGATCCACGCTGCGACCATGGTAACCGCCGGGGTTTATTTGATCGCACGCATGCATGGCGTGTTTGAGCTGGCGCCCGCGGCGCTTTACCTGACCGGCGTGATCGGCGCCCTGACACTGTTAATGGCGGGCTTCGCGGCACTGGCCCAGACCGATATAAAGCGAGTGTTGGCTTATTCCACCATGAGCCAGATCGGCTACATGTTCCTGGCGCTGGGTGTCGGTGCCTTTGACGCTGCGGTGTTCCATCTGATGACCCATGCCTTCTTCAAGGCGCTGCTGTTCCTGTCTGCCGGGGCGGTGATCATCAGCTGTCATCACGAACAGGACATACGTCGCCTGGGCGGGCTCTGGCGCAGGCTGCCGCTGGCTTATCTGGGGTTTGTCGTCGGCGGTGCAGCCCTGGTGGCCTTGCCCCTGGTCACCGCGGGTTTCTACAGCAAGGATGAGATTCTCTGGCAGGCGCTGGCGGCAGATCGCCAGGGCTTGCTGATGGCCGGGCTGATCGGCGCTTTCCTGACCTCGCTTTACACCCTGCGCCTGATTATTGGCATTTTCCATGGCCAGATGAAAAGTGACGGCGCCCGCGAGGCCAAAGCAGGGCAGGGCCTGGCCCACGGTCTGCCGCTGGTGGTTCTGGCATTGCTTTCGACATGGCTGGGCGCCTGGATTACGCCGCCACTGGGCGGGGTCTTGCCTGCCGGCCCCGGTGCGAGCGTGCAAACGGGGCACACCGCGCTCGAGCTGATCGCGTCGGCTACGGCGCTGATCGGCCTTGGCCTTGGGGCCTGGTTGTTTGTAGTCAGGCGCGATTGGCTCGCGCGCATGACTCGGCAGGGGGTGGGTGCCTGGTTGTGGGCCTGCTGGCATCTCGCCTGGGGCTTCGACATAGCCTTTGACTGGTTGCTGGTGCGGCCTTGGCGGGGCCTGGTGCGAGTGTTGCGAGGCGATCTGTTCGACGCCTTCTTCCGCTTGATCGCTCAGGCCCTGCGCACTCTGCATTTCGGGCTGTCCCGGACGCAGACCGGCAAGCTGCGCGGCTATGCTGCCACCATGGTGGTTGGCTCTACGCTGATTTTATTAAGCCTGGCGCTGGTGTTTTAGGGGCTATGCGAAACCCCGGTAAGGAGATGCGACACTTATGATACTGGTGTGGTTAATTGTGATCCCTTTTGCTGGTGGGCTCTTGTGCTGGCAGATGGAGCGGCTCGGTGACCGGCCGACGCGTTCAATTGCGCTGGTCACCATGCTGGTTGAGCTATTGATGTCGCTGTGGCTGTGGGCTCGGCTCGACTTCCAGCTACCGGCACTTGACGGCTCCGGCGCTCAATGGGCGCTGGAGTTTCGTGTGACCTGGATCGAGCGTTTTGGCATCGACTTCCATCTTGCCCTGGATGGCTTGTCACTGGTGTTGATTGTGCTGACTGCCTTTCTCGGTGTTTTGGCAGTGCTGTGTTCCTGGAACGAGATTGTTCGCCGGATTGGTTTCTTCCATCTCAATCTTCTGTGGATTCTTGCAGGCGTTGTCGGTGTGTTCCTGGCCATTGATCTGTTCCTGTTTTTCTTCTTCTGGGAGCTGATGCTGGTGCCGATGTACTTCCTGATTGCGCTGTGGGGTCATAGTGGCTCGAAGGGTAAAACCCGCATCGGCGCGGCGACCAAATTTTTCATTTACACTCAGGCCAGCGGGCTGCTGATGCTGGTCTCCATCCTGGGATTGGTATTTGCCCACCACGCAAGCACCGGCGAGTATTCGTTCAGTTATCAGGTACTGCTGGAGACGACACTGTCGCCGACGCTTTCCCGGTGGCTGATGCTGGGTTTCTTTATTGCCTTCGCGGTCAAGTTGCCGGTGGTACCACTGCACGGCTGGCTGCCGGACGCTCATGCCCAGGCACCTACCGCTGGCAGTGTGGACCTGGCGGGCATCCTGCTCAAAACCGCCGCTTACGGCTTGCTGCGTTTCGCCTTGCCGTTGTTTCCGGAGGCCTCTCAGGCATTCGCGCCCATCGCTATGGGGCTTGGATTGCTGGGAATCTACTACGGCGCGGCACTGGCCTGTGGTCAGCAGAACGTCAAACGCTTCATCGCCTATACCAGTATCGCCCACATGGGATTTGTACTGATCGGTATCTATTCCGGATCTGCGCTGGCCCTGCAGGGTGTGGTGGTGCTTATGCTGGCCCACGCCTTTTCTGCAGCGGGGCTTTTTATCCTCAGCGGACAACTGTACGAGCGTCTGCATACCCGGGAACTTGGCAAGATGGGCGGGCTGTGGAATCGATTGGGTAGTCTGCCGGGGTTCTGGCTGTTTTTTATAGCCGCCTCGCTGGGTATACCGGTTACGGCCAACTTCGTTGGTGAGTTCATGGTGCTGTTCGGCACCTTTCCCACAGCACCCTGGGTGGTAATCACCGCCAGTTTTGGCCTGGTGTTGGCGGCGGTTTATTCCCTGATCCTGATGCAGCGGGTGCACTATGGCCCGCCACGCAGCGAGACGCCGCTCAAGGGGCTTGATTCCCGGGAATTTGCCATGATGCTGAGCATCGTCGCGCTGCTGATATGGCTTGGCATATATCCCCAGCCGTTGCTTGATACCACTGAAACCACCATGGATGAGGTACATCGGTTGTTCGAGCCCTCCAGTACCCCGGTGCCGGGCGTTTCTGCTGAGCCGGGTGCGGCCATCACGCTCACGTGGGAGGCCCGCTGATGCCCTTTGCTGCCCTTGTCGCTTATCTGCCAATGATTCTGGTGGCCGCGACGGCGGTTGCGGTGATGCTTGGCATCGCCTGGCGCCGCGAGCACACCGTAACGGTTGCGGCCAGCGTTCTGGGCCTGGTGCTGGCTCTGATCGCCCAGGCATTTGCCTGGCGCGTGATTCCTGTGCAGACGCCGCTGCTCTCCTTCGATGGTCTTGCGGTATTAGCGGGGCTTTTGATCCTGGCGTCAACTCTGGTATGCGCCATCCTGTCTCACGCCTACCTTGAGTCCTTTCACGGCGCCCGCGAGGAGTTCTATGTGCTGCTGCTGTGTGCGGCGGCAGGGGGCCTGGTACTGGCGGCGAGTCGGCACCTGGCCAGTCTGTTTGTTGGCCTGGAGCTGTTATCCATGCCGCTCTATGGAATGCTGGCCTACGCTTTTCATGAACAGCGCTCGCTGGAAGCTGGCATCAAGTACCTGGTTCTTTCCGCCGCCGCCAGCGCTTTTTTACTGTTTGGTATGGCTCTGCTCTATGCTCAGACGGGTGAGCTACGGATCGGCCTTCTGATGGCCGGCCTGAATGATGGCCTGGGCCTCTGGGGTCTGGCGGGCATTGGTCTGTTGCTGGTGGGGCTGGGTTTCAAACTTTCGGTGGTGCCGTTTCATTTATGGACCCCCGACGTATACGAGGGTGGCCCTGGGCCGGCCACGACCTTTCTGGCCACTGCCAGCAAGGTGGCGGTATTCGCGCTGTTGCTGCGGCTGATGCTGTCGGCGCCAGTGGTGCAAGGCGACTGGCTGCGTTCGGTGCTCACGGGATTGGCATTGGCCAGCATGCTGGTGGGTAATCTTCTGGCGCTGACCCAGTCTAACCTCAAGCGTATCCTGGGTTATTCCTCGATTGCCCATTTCGGCTACCTGCTCATCGCGCTGGTGGTCGCGGATGGTCTGGCAGCGGAAACGACAGGGGTTTATCTGATCACCTACGTGCTGAGCACGCTGGCGGCGTTCGGCGTGGTCATCCTGGTATCGAGCACTACCGGTGGCGAAGACGTGGCGGCACTGCACTACTACCGCGGCCTGTTCTGGCGGCGTCCTTTTCTGACGGCCGTGCTTACTGTAGCCATGCTGTCACTGGCAGGAATTCCGGCAACCGTCGGCTTCATCGGCAAATTCTATCTCATCGCCCTGGGCGTTGAAGCCCAGCGCTGGTGGCTGGTGGGCGGTATTATTCTTGGCAGCGCCATCGGGCTTTATTACTACCTGAGGGTCACAATCACGCTGTTTCTGGTGGAACCGGGAATGCGGCGTCGCGACGCATCCGACGACTGGGGCGTGCGGGCCGGGGGCGTGGTGGTGCTTGCGGTAGCGGTGCTGGTGATACTGCTGGGACTCTACCCCTCGCCGATGATCGAGCTTGCGCGGGTCCTTGGTGGAATAGCTATTCGCTGATGCCTCTCCCTCGGCTCTGGTATTCCAATAGCGAAGGATCCAATATGGGACTTAAAGGGATAATCATGACACGACCTACCAGCAGAGGAGCTTTAACATGGCGACCCTTAACCAAGTACGCCACGATCATGCCAACATGGCCCGGTTGCTACACGTACTCTTGCTCAGACACGAGTCATTGAAGCAGGGCGATCGCCCGGATTTTCATCTGATACGCGAGGTTGTGGACTACATTCTCGATTATATGAACAGCTTTGTTACACCCCTTGAGCGCCTTTACAGCGAACATCTGGTGGCCAGGAAGTTCCAGGAAGGGGATGTGGGCCAGAAGCTGGCCGATGATTACAAGGCGCTGCGGGACCGGCTGAACCTGCTTTCCGAGAATATCGATATGATTCTGCTGGATGCCGTAGTACCCATGGATCGCTTTGCCGATGACCTCAAAGCCTATCTTGATGCCCACCGCGAATACCTGCGCGCTGAGCGTGAGCTGCTGTTCCCGTTCTTCCGTGAACAACTGACCGAAGAAGAACAAAAGAGCCTGCTCAAGATGCTGCCCGACGGCGCACAAGCGAACCTGGCGCGCCTCAAAGAAGATTATCCCGAGTTGTATAAGGAATTTAAGGAAGCGCCTTCTCCGTTTTCCTGAGCACCCCCGGTGTCAAAGTGGCACGCCCTGGCGCTCATGGTTTCGGTATGAGTATGCCGGGCGTCCGGGCAGGGCCTCTGTACGGTAGCAGAAGGGCTTTTATCAACTGCGGTTGTGTTCGTCTGTGGACAGGTGATTACGGATCAACTCAGCCAGCTGCTTGGCTGGTTCTGAGGGCCTGCCAGGCGGTCGGTGCAGGGCGATATCGACGGACTGCAAGGGCGGCATACCGTTGCGTTCATCCAGTACCCGCAGTTGCGGGGTGAGCATGTTCCGGGTCACAACCACTACGGCGAGCCCGGCTGCCACTACCGGCATGAGGCCGGTCATGGATTGGCTGGAATAGGCCATTCGCCAGTCCCGGCCAGCACTGGCCAGTGCCTGCTCGGCGGCGTCCCGGAAAACGTCTGCGCCGGGGGAGTAGAGTGCCAGCGGGATAGGGTCAAGCAACGAGGGCTGGGCCGTGGCACCCACGGCCCACATCAGGGGCTCGCGCCGGATCACTTCGCCGCCTGGGGATCTGGCCTGCCGCGTGACTACGGCCAGATCCATGCTGCCTGCCTGAACCTGTTTTACCAGCTCGACGCTTGATCTGCAGGTAACCTGCAGTTGCACCGCCGGGAACTGCCGGTTGAAGTGCGACAGTACCGAGGTGAGAAGAAAGGCGTAGTCTTCCGGAATGCCGAGGTTCAATTCTCCGGCTATCTGTTGCTGCTGCACGTCATCAAGGGCTTCGTTGTTCAGTTCCAGCATTTTGCGGGCGTAACCCACCAGCTTTTGCCCCTCAGGTGTAAACCGGATGCGCCGCCCGTCCCGTTCATGCAGGGGAACGCCCACCGCATTTTCCAGCCGATGCAACTGCATGCTCACAGTGGACTGGGTATACGCCAGTCTTTCTGCCGCTGCTGTTACTGTGCCTGTGTCCGCAATGGTCACCAGGGTCAGCAACATGTTCAGGTCCAGTATACGGTTTCTCAATACATCAATTCCTGTGATGTTATCTATCAAAAAGCATTGTTTTTGTGATGGGTTTTAATTGTATAGCATGTCATTGTCGAATCAAATCCACCAACCCAAGAGGAGTCACGACGGTGCATGCGATCATAAATCCCTCCCGACCGCTTTACATCAGTATCATTGCCGCCCTTTTTGCCGTTGTGCTCTGGGCCGGCGCACCTTTGCTGGTGGATCTGGCCGGTTCTGTGCCGCCTTTTCAGCTCACCGCCATTGCTTTGCTCAGTGGTGCCGTAGCGGCACTGCCTACAAGCATGCGTGCCCGGCGCAGGGAGCACAGCCATAAGGAAATTCCCCTGAAGTGGAAACTGGTTATCTATGGCCTGCTTCCGGTGTTGATTCTCGGGGCGGTTGGCAGTTATCTGGCAGGCGTTGGCATGGCACCAACGGCAGAGGCTGCGCTTATTACCTATACCTGGCCGGTCATGTTCATTGTGCTGAGCCAGTGGCTTTTTCATCGCCGGATTCCGCTTCCTGTATTATGCGGTGCGTTGATCGCGTTCTCGGGGGCGGCGGTTTTACTGTCTCCGGAAGCGGGTAGTGCAGCTTTCTCGGATTATCTGGCAGGTTATGCTCTGGCATTACTGGCTGCCTGCTGCTGGGCCCTGTATTCATGGGTTTGCCAGGCTACGCCCGTTGCGGTTGCGCCGGTTATGCCCAGGCTTTTCCTGCTGGCGGCTGCAGGTGCAGCGGTAGCGGATATTCTTGCCGGTAACGGTTTCGGTTTGCCATCGGGTCTGGCCCTGGCTACCGGCGTAGCTCTGGGCGTGGGCCCATACGGGCTGGCCATGGTGGCCTGGGATGTGGCGCTCCGTAGTGGCCCTGCCGCGCTGGTTGGCAGCATGGCCTATGCGGTTCCTGTGCTGGCTGCGGCATTTCTGGTGATTGCCGGTGTTGCCGCGCCGGATTGGCGGTTGCCTCTCGCAGCCTTGCTTGTGGTTGCCGGATCGGTTGTGGCGTCCATAAAGCGCAGTGATGAGCGCCTGAAATGTTGACGTAAAAGTAATAAACTGTGGGCTGTTGGATCTATTGCAGCAACCCGGTGACCTATTAACAGACCACTTCCAAAGAACCCCCTGAGATGGCCGGCAGATGAAGCAGGCCAGAACTTCGGGGCTGTGTGTGTATCCCTCACACTCTGTTTTGTTGTTTACTCGATGCTGCTGGTGACCGTTCCTGTTTACGGTCTGGCGCTCGGGGCTTCACCTCTTATGCTGGGGGTTGTTCTCAGTTCCCAGTACCTGCTTCCGTTTCTGTTGGCAATTCCCATGGGTGGTGTAGTTGCGCGTCACGGTGGCCGGTTTACCCTGGTGGCTGGGGCGGCTCTTATGGCTGCGGGCCTGCTGCTTATCCAGTTTCTGCCTGGCTACTACGGGCTGATCAGCGGTCAGTTATTGATCGGGTTGGCGCACCTGCAGATGGTGCTGTCGGCACAAACCATTATCTCCTCGCTGGGAACCGGCCCCAGGCTTGAGAGTTACTTTGGCTGGTATTCCACCTGGTTGTCCGGAGGCCAGGTGGCGGGGCCTTTGCTGGCGGGCACCTGGATTCACTGGGCCAATGGTGTTGATAACCTGTTCCTGGTTATGGCCGGCATCATTCTGGTCGCCGGGGTTGTGGGCCTCGGGTTGACCGGCGAGGCAGCCCGGGGAATGATCGTCTCCCGCAAACGATCCGGGTTTCGGGCTCAGGCCTCATTGGTGCGCACGAATATCGGGGTTCAGGTCTCCATTGCGATTACCGTAGCCGGTATGTTTGCGCTCGGGGTTTATGGCAGCTATCTGCCGGTGTACCTGGATAGCCTGGAAATGACCGCGGTGATGATTGGTGTTCTGGTAAGTCTCAGATCCAGCACGTCTATGGTGATACGTCCGTTTATCCCCCGGATTATCACTCTCGTCGGCGGGCGTGAAAAAGCCACCCTTCTGGCGGTGTGCACCATGGCTGTGGGTCTTGGCTGCCTTGGTTTTGCGGCCAATGTACCGGCAATTGCTCTCTTGTCTGTGCTGGTGGGGCTGGGCGGCGGCCTCACGCAGCCCCTGTCCATGGTGGTTCTGGCCGAAAGTGTCGGGCGGGATCAGAGGTCCGGCGCCCTGGGCATGCGTTTGATGGCCAACCGGGCGGTGCACTTTTTTGCTCCCCTGTTGTTTGGTGTGATGCTTGATCTGGGTGGTTTCGGGCTTTCGTTCGCACTCTCCGGTGTGTTGGTGGCGCTGATAGTGGTTTTGCTGGTGCGCCTCACATCGGCAGGGTCTGGGTATTCTTGATCTCCCGCAGGACGAAGTTGGAATTTACCTGCGCAATACCCTGCAAGGTAAAAATCTTTTCGTTTAAAAAACGGTCGTAGCTCTCCATATCCGGCACGATTACCCGCAGCACGAAATCGGAATTGCCGGTAACCGCAAAACACTGGAGTACTTCCGGGTAGCTGCTCACCTGCTGCTCGATATCCGCTGTGCTGTCTATGGTGTGCCGCTGCAGGGACAGGTTAACCAGCACGCACAGCCCCTGGCCTACACGCTCCGGTGCAAGGCGTGCGCTGTAGCCGATAATAACGCCGGATTCTTCAAGTGCTCTCACCCGGCGCCAGCACGCGGCTGGCGACAAGCCCACCTGTTCTGCCAGTTGCTGGTTACTGATTCTGCCATCCTGTTGCAATATGGCGAGGATGCGTTGGTCCAGTTTGTCGAGTTCGACGTGTTTCATTTGGTAACACCTGATTTTTATCAAAGGATCTTCGATGTAATTGTCGTTTATCAAAGGACCTTTCGCAATCCAAGGCAACTACGACCCAATAAGCAAGCACCTTTTGTGAGAATCCTTTTAGAATTTTGGTTATAAAACCGACAAAAGGAGGGCGTCATGTCCACTGATATCTCTCAGACCGGCAAGGTGCAGCTGGACGACTACAAGCTTGAGGATCGTTACCTGCGTGATTCTGGCCGGGTTTTTCTCACAGGCTCCCAGGCACTGGTTCGCATCCCCCTGATGCAGGCGGCACTGGATCGCAAGCTGGGGCTTAAAACCGCCGGTATGATCAGTGGTTATCGCGGCTCCCCCCTCGGCGGTTACGACCTGGAGTTGTGGCGGAGCAAAACACTGCTGGATGAAAACAACATCGATTTTATCCCCGCAATCAATGAAGACCTCGCAGCAACTATCATGCTCGGTACCCAGCAGGTTGAGACCGATGAAGACCGGCAGGTGGATGGTGTATTCGGCATCTGGTACGGCAAAGGGCCAGGTGTTGACCGTGCAGGCGATGCCCTGAAGCACGGCACCACCTATGGCAGCTCCCCCCACGGTGGTGTGCTGGTGGTTGCCGGTGACGACCACGGCTGCGTGTCGTCGTCCATGCCGCACCAGTCGGATGTGGCATTCATGAGTTTTTTCATGCCCACCATTAACCCGGCTAACATTGCCGAGTATCTGGAATACGGGCTTTGGGGTATCGCGTTATCCCGCTACAGCGGCTGTTGGGTCGGGTTCAAGGCGGTCTCGGAAACCGTGGAAAGTGCAGCCTCGGTGGAGTTGCCGCCGCTGCCAGAGTTTGTAACGCCCGATGATTTCACACCGCCGGAAACCGGCCTTCACTATCGCTGGCCGGACCTGCCGGGCCCTCAGCTGGAAACCCGCATCGAGCACAAGCTGGCCGCCGTGCAGGCGTTTGCCCGGGCCAACCCGATTGATCACTGTCTCTATGATAACGACCAGGCGCGTTTTGGCATTGTCACCACCGGTAAAGGGCACCTGGATTTACTGGAAGCGCTGGATTTGCTGGGTATTGATGAAGGCCGTGCCCGGGAATTGGGGCTGGATATCTACAAGGTGGGCCTGGTGTGGCCCATTGAGCGCCGTGGCGTTCTTAATTTTGTTCACAGTAAACAGGAAGTGCTGGTTATTGAGGAAAAACGGGGCATTATCGAGAGCCAGATCAAGGAGGCCATGTCCGAACCGGATCGCCCCGGTGAGGTTCTGGTTACCGGCAAGCAGGACGAGGTGGGCGAGCCTCTGATTCCCTACGTGGGTGAGCTGAGCCCCAAACTGGTAGCCGGATTCCTGGCTGCCCGCCTGGGGCGCTTTTTTGGCGAAGATTTCAGCGAGCAGCTGGCGGCTATCAACCGCATGAGCAACGCTGAAGATCCGGGTGGCGTAAAGCGCCTGCCGTATTTCTGTTCCGGTTGCCCCCACAACACCTCCACGCATGTGCCCGAAGGCAGTAAGGCACTCGCCGGTATCGGCTGCCACTTCATGGCTTCCTGGATGGGGCGCAACACGGAATCGCTGATCCAGATGGGTGGCGAAGGCGTGAACTGGGTTGGCAAGAGCCGTTATATCGGCAATCCCCACGTATTCCAGAACCTGGGGGAGGGTACCTGGTTCCATTCCGGTTCCATGGCTATTCGCCAGGCCGTCGCGGCGGGCATCAATATTACCTACAAGATTCTGTTCAACGATGCGGTAGCCATGACCGGCGGCCAGCCGGTGGACGGCCAGATCACGGTGCCGATGATCGCGCAGCAGGTGGCTGCCGAAGGTGTGCGCCGGGTTGTCGTACTCAGTGACGAGCCGGAGAAGTACGACGGTCACCGGAAGCAGTTCCCGGAAGGGGTAACCTTCCACGATCGTACCGAGCTGGACAGAGTGCAGCGGGAACTGCGTGACATTCCGGGCTGTACAGTGCTCATCTACGACCAGACCTGTGCGGCCGAGAAACGTCGCCGGCGCAAGCGTAATCAGTATCCGGACCCGGCAAAACGGGCGTTTATCAACCATCACGTTTGTGAAGGCTGTGGTGACTGTTCCGTGCAATCCAACTGTCTTTCCGTGGTGCCCCGGCAGACTGAGCTGGGTCGCAAACGCAGGATTGACCAGTCCTCCTGTAACAAGGATTTCTCCTGTGTGAATGGCTTCTGCCCAAGCTTTGTAACCATCGAGGGTGGGCAGCTGCGCAAATCCCGCGGTATGGATACCGGCTCTTTGCTGACAGCCAGGCTTGCGGATATCCCCGAGCCGGTTCTGCCGGAACTGGCCGGTTCCTACGATGTGCTGGTAGGCGGTGTTGGCGGCACAGGCGTTGTAACCGTGGGCCAGCTTATTACCATGGCTGCGCATCTTGAGGCTAAAGGTACGTCGGTACTGGATTTCACCGGCTTCGCCCAGAAGGGTGGCACCGTGCTCAGCTACGTTCGTATGGCGCCGCAGCCGGATAAACTGCACCAGGTCCGTATCAGTAGCGGCCAGGCCGACGCCGTGATCGCCTGTGATCTGGTGGTGGCTTCGTCCCAGAAGGCGTTGACTGTTCTCCGGCCTGACCATACCCGTGTGGTTGCCAACGAAGCCGAGCTTCCGACCGGCGATTACGTTCTGTTCCGTGACGCAGACATGCAGGCTGAAAAACGCCTGAACCTGATCCGTGACGCCGTGGGCGAGAATAACTTTGCCCGGCTGGATGCCAATGGTATTGCCGAGAAGCTGATGGGCGACACGGTATTTTCCAACGTGATGATGCTGGGCTTTGCCTGGCAGCGAGGGCTTTTGCCGTTATCACAGGAGGCCCTGCTCAAAGCCATTGAATTAAATGGTGTTGCGGTTGAACGCAACAAGGAGGCCTTTGGCTGGGGGCGTGTGGCAGCGGTTGATGTGAAGGTTCTGAATGATCTTCTGGATACCGGTGAAGAAAAATCCGCGGAAGTGAAAGCCGAGCCAGGCCTGGATGAGCTGATTGCCAGTCGTCACCGGCATCTTGTGAATTACCAGAACCGTCGCTGGGCGGACAAGTACACCGCGCAGGTGGAACAGGTGCGCCAGGCCGAACAACGGCTGGGGGAAAATAACCACCTGCTGACCCGCGCGGTTGCCCAGCAGCTTTACCGGTTTATGGCGTACAAGGACGAGTACGAAGTGGCGCGCCTGTTTGCCGAAACGGATTTCATGAAGGAGGTGAATAACACCTTTGAGGGCGACTTCAGGGTTCACTTCCACCTTGCGCCGCCCCTTATGAACCGCGGCACCGATGCTCAGGGCAGGCCCAAAAAGCGCCAGTTCGGCCCCTGGATGTTCCGTGTGTTCAAACTGTTGGCGAAGTTCCGGGTGCTGCGTGGAACAGCAATAGATCCTTTCAGCTACTCCCGCGATCGCAAGATGGACCGGGCCCAGCTGAAAGACTACCAGAAGCTGGTGGGGCGTATTGTCAACGAGCTGAATGCCAGCAATTACGATACCTTCCTGCAGCTGGCGGAACTGGCGGGCGAGATCCGGGGCTACGGGCCGGTACGCGAACAGGCCGCTGAAGCCATTCGCGAAAAGCAGACACAGCTGACCAAAGCCCTGGATACCGGCCGGCCCACACTGATCCGGACTGCACAGGCGGATAACAAGGAGGCAGATCATGTTTGAGGGGCTCAGGCAGTTACCCCAGGACCCGATTCTGCAACTCATGCAGATGTATCGGGACGATAACCGCCCCGGTAAAGTTGACCTGGGCATTGGTGTTTACAAGGATGATGCGGGCAATACACCCATTATGGCCTCGGTTCATGAGGCCGAACGGCGGCTTCTTGAGGGTGAAACCACCAAAAGCTATGTAGGCCCTGCCGGGTCTGCGGGTTTCAATGAGGTCATGGCGCGGCTGGTCCTGGGTGATGACAGCAGCCTGATTCGTGATGGCCGGGCCTCGGTTATCCAGACACCGGGTGGTTGCGGTGCCCTGCGCATGGCAGCGGAGTTTTTCCGTCTGTGCCAGCCGGATACCACGGTTTGGGTAAGCACACCCACCTGGGCAAATCATCTGCCGTTATTGGGTGGTGCAGGTCTGCGCATTCGTGAGTATGCCTACCTTGATCGTGAGACATTAACGGTTGATTTCCCGGCCATGCTCGAGTCCCTCGAGTCTGCCAAGGCGGGCGATGTTGTGCTGCTCCATGGTTGTTGCCACAACCCTTCCGGCGCCGATCTGAGTGCTGACCAATGGCAGGCGGTTACGCAATTGATCCAGCGTAAAGGCCTGCTGCCTTTTGTGGATATGGCCTATCAGGGGTTGGGTCAGGGGCTGGATCAGGATGCCGCCGGCTTGCGCTATCTGGCAGGCCAGGTACCGGAAATGGTGGTTGCTGCGTCCTGTTCCAAGAACTTTGGCCTCTACCGGGAGCGAACGGGCGCGCTGATGCTGATCTCGGCAACCCCTGCCATCAATACAGCTGCAACCAGCCAGCTGCTGAGTGTGGTGCGTTCTCACTACTCCATGCCCCCGGCCCACGGTGCCGCCATTGTCGAAACCATTCTCGGTGATGACCAGTTGCGTGCAGGATGGCAAAGCGAGCTTGGCGGCATGTGTGAACGCATTCTGGGCCTGCGCCATGCTTTTGCAGGCGCCCTGGCTCCCGCAGGCGATTTTGGCTTTATTGCCCGGCAAAGAGGCATGTTCTCGTTTCTGGGAATAACACCGGAGCAGGTTCGCCAGCTGCGGGAAGAGCATGGCATCTACATGCTGGAAAGCAGCCGGGTGAACGTCGCAGGCCTGAATGACCGGGTATTGCCCGGCGTTGCCAGCGCGATACGCAGCGTTATGTAGCGACCCGTTTCCCTGTAAAAAGCATTCAATCAGAGCCTCTTCCATAGAGGCTTTCCATTATGACGATCCGACAAAAACAACTATTCGGAGAACACGATGAGTGAGATGGTTTATCCCCACCAGCAGGCCAGTAATCTCTGGACCTCGAGAATGGCGTTTATTCTGGCGGCAGCCGGTTCTGCCGTCGGGCTCGGTAATATCTGGAAATTTCCCTATATCACCGGCGAAAACGGCGGTGGTGCGTTTGTACTGGTTTATCTTGCCTGCATATTCCTGATAGGGGTGCCGGTTCTGATCGCAGAAATCATGATTGGCCGCCGGGGTGGGCAGAGCCCTGTGGCAAGCATGCGCACGCTAACCCAAACCGAAGGCACCGCAAGGGGCTGGCGTATTATCGGCTGGAACGGTGTTGTGGCTTCGTTTCTGGTGCTCTCTTTTTATGCCGTTATCGGTGGCTGGGCGCTGGTGTACATCGGCAAGGCCGCCGTAGGTATGTTTGCAGGTGCAGACGCAGAAGCCATTGGCGGGCAATTCAATAACCTGTTGGCAAATCCCTGGGAATTGCTGCTCTGGCACACCGCCTTCATGGCCATTGTTGTGTTCATTGTGGGCAAGGGTATCCGGTCCGGCCTGGAAAAAGCCGTTAACATGCTGATGCCACTGTTATTCCTGCTGCTTATCGTGATGGTGTTCTACGCCATGAACAGTGGCAGCTTTGGCCGTGCGGTCAGTTTCATGTTTTCGCCAGACTTCAGCCGCCTGACCACAGAAGGAGTTTTAACCGCCCTTGGGCACGCTGCCTTTACCCTCAGTATCGGCATAGGTGTTCTGATGGCTTATGGTTCCTACCTGCCCAAAAACATCAACATTGCCCGAACGGCCATGACCATTGCAGTGCTGGATACCAGTGTGGCGTTGCTTGCCGGGCTGGCCATATTTCCACTGGTGTTTGCCAACGGGCTCGAAACCGGTGCCGGGCCGGGGTTGATCTTTGTTACCCTGCCATTGGCGTTTGGCCAAATGGGAGGGGGCGTTCTGTTCGGGGCTATATTTTTTGCCTTGCTGCTGGTTGCCGCCATCACCTCTGCCATTTCCATGCTGGAGCCGGTTGTGGAGTGGCTTGAAGAGCACAAGGGCGCAAATCGAGTCAAAAGCGCCGTTGCCGGCGGCTTTGCAGCCTGGTTTATTGGCATAGGTACGGTGCTGTCGTTCAACCGGTGGAGTGATATACACCCACTGGGTTTTATCAGCATGTTTGAAGACAAGACCGTGTTCGATTTGCTCGATTTTCTTGTATCCAACCTGATGATGCCCCTGGGTGGTTTGGCAATCGCCCTGTTCGCAGGCTGGGCCATCCGCCGTGAGGGACTTGCGGAAGATATCGGTTTGCAAGGCGGTGCCTACAAGGCATTCATGTTTGTGCTCAGGTTCGTGACGCCGGCAGGTATCGCGATCGTGTTCCTTTATAATCTGGTGTAAACTGCCCGGTTTTATTCTTTGAAAGAACAGGCTCCCACGGTGCTGGTTACCGGGGAGCCTGGTTTGTATCCCACGAAATAAACGCCCACCAGAAGCCCTCACCGCCACGCTGAGCCCGTTCCGGGTCTGCCTGGTACCAGTCCGACAAGCGCTCTTTTTCTGTGGCGGTCAAGGGGCCCAGAGCAGAGTCGGCTTTTATCAGGAATTCATCAATATTTGCCGTTCCTGCAAGGCGCCCCCTGGCTTCGATGTAGTCGAGGCGGGGGTAGCGCCCCATCTGGTACAGTATGTTCATAATGAAGATATAATCCGGTCTTGGCAGAACGTCTCTGCCCATGGCCCGGACCATGCCGGGGTCTATAAAACTGCCTCCCACCAGATTGGTAAGGCAGACTCGTTTGCGAGCCGTACGGTCGAGCTTTTGCAGGGCGTCGGCCATGTCCATTACGGCCGTTGAGCGGGAGGCGACCACCAGGTCGCACTGGGGAATATCATCCCAATTATCCTCCCACGCACGCTGGATGGTGCGGGTATTGCTCAAGCCTCGCGCAAGAGCATTGTCCTGAAAAGCCTGCAGCATTCCGGCGCTGTAATCCACGCCCGTAACGTCTTTCATCCGGGGTGCCAGTGCCAGCGCGATGGTCCCCGTGCCGCAGCCCATGTCCAGCAGAGTCTCGCAACCGCTCAGGTCGGTGCGATCAATAAATGCCTGGCTGTAGGGGCTTTGGACTGGCGTTATTGGCATTTTGGCTGCCTTCGCATCCCATGCGCTGGCGGGCTTCTCTCTGCCGCCGGCCTGTGCCATCTGGTCGCGGTACAACTGCCCGAAATCTATATCGTTGATGGTCATGAATTATGCGCTTTCCTCGCTGATGGGTGCCGATACTGTAACTGTTTCAGTTATATCAACCAATGTACGGTAGGATTCACTTAAAACCGGTAACGGGTCAGGAGATAGCCGGCAATGCGCATTGCGTGGAAACCAATTGGGTGGGGACTGTTTACGGTATTGGTGCTCGCCATACTGTCTGGCATTCTGGTTGCCCGACATCTCTGGAGCCAGGCGCTGCAACAGAATGGAATAGAGACGCTGGAGTGGCAGGGGCTGGGAATATCATTCAGTGGTGTGTCTTTACGTGAACTAAGACTCACCCAGTCCCTGCCTACGCGAGAAATTGCGTTGCAGGGCAGGGAGCTGGATCTGGAATGGCGAAGCCCTGAGTGGGGAGAGGGATGGCTGCCGAAGCTGACGGCGCTGACGGCCGGATATCTGGAGCTGGACTGGTACACAAAACCGGGAGAACAGCCTGCAGGAGAGTCGCAACAAGCGCAGCTGTCGCCCCGTGAAAATCCCGCCTGGCTGCCTGCCGAAATAACCATTCAGCAGTTCAAGGTAACCTTGCCGTGTGAGGCAGGGCGCTGCCCTCTGGCAGGAAACTTGTCAGTTTCCAGGTCGGAATCTGACTTGATGCCAATCACGGCCAATGTGCAGCTTGATCATGACGGCCATCATATTGCTTTACTGGCGACCCTTGATGGAGCCTGGGACAGCAGCCTGGATTTCTCTGCAGAACTGGCGATTGATGGCACCCGCTACCTGCATGCCAAGTCGGGTTTCCGCAAACACAATGCGGATGGCCTGGTGTCGTGGCACGGCTCGGTGAAGATGCCCGATTTGCCCCGGGCAGACTGGTTGCTGGCCTGGCTGCAAACCTGGCAGGAAATTCCCCTGGAGCAGTTGCCGGATCAGCCGGAGGCGGGGTCCATGGAAGCCAGCTGGGATTTGCAGGGCCCGGGCAACGAGAACTTTCTGGCGCAGGCAACGGGGAGCGCAAAGGCCCAGGCACAAGTGCCCCAGCCCTGGCCGGCGCCCGGGTTGGGATCGATCAGTGGCAATGTAGAGCTTGCTCTGGAGGCAAATCAGGGTCAGTGGCAACCCGAAACCCTGCTGGCTGATCTGGAGCTGAGCAATCCGGCAATGTGGATCAGAAAGGTTCCGGAGCTGATGCGGCCAGACTCGCTCACGCTGTCCGTGCGCCCGGCTCCGGCATTGGCGTCTGCTCCCGCGAGGACACCGGCAGTTCAAACAGGCCCTGCAGGAACCTTTTTGCCATTGAATGTGGAACTGGGCAGTCGTGGCGGCGCAAATGTTTCCTTACGCTCGCATCTTGCGGTGACCACCAAAGCGCCATGGATGGTGCAGCTGGGAGAAACCCGGTTGAGCGCAGCCTTGCCAGAACTGGAAGCGGCGGGCTGGCAACTGACCCGGCCCCGGCTCCAACTTGCGTTGTCGGGATGGATGAACACCACCACTGCGGCACTGACATTTGCCGAGCCCACGTTGCTTGAGGTTGACCGCCTGGAGTCGCGTGCCGGAGCGCCGGCAGCGGCGGATGAAACGCGACTCAAAGGCCTGCGCGCAGATCTCGGCAAAACGACCCTGGACGCAACCTACAGGGTGGGGCAGGGCGAACTCGATACGCTAAGCCTTGAAGGACCGGTTAGCGTGAACGCAAAACAGGTCAGGCACCCGCAGCTGTTGCCGCAACCCTGGCAGTTCAGTGGCAGGGTGAACAGCGGCCTGGCTCACACCGATGTTACTGGTGTGCTCAGGGCCAGCACCGGAACAACAGTGAACCTGGATCTTGAGTTTCCATACGGCGGGCTGTTAACGCTTGAGGGCAAGACGCGGGTGAGTGGCGAGCGGGAAGCCGAGGCGCTGGCTCGTGTTTTCTCGGCCTGGCCGGCCCTGCTCACGGTATCGGGCGGTACGGTCAGCGCCAATGCCACTTTTAAACAGCCGTCAAACGGAGCGATGTTGCTGGATGGCAAACTGGTGTTTGCCGACTGGAGTGGCACCTACGATCGCACCGCCTGGAGCAGGGTGAACGGCTCCGCTGAATTCCGGCTGGAAGACGATCGCATCAGAGTATCCACGCCGGAACTGACGGTGGAGGAAGTGAACCCCGGGCTGCCGATCGGGCCAGTGCTCCTGGCCGGAACCTACGAAGCGCCTCTGGCGCAACTGACCGCCGGGAAGCTGACGCTGGAGCAGGCCAGCTCCGATGCCCTGGGAGGCGAGATACGCATCCACCCAGCCAGCTGGGATCTGGCCCAGGCGCCAGTGAGGATTCCGATTGAGCTCAAACAGCTGAGCCTTGCGCACCTTTTGCAGTTATACCCGACAGAGGGGCTTGCGGGCACGGGTATTCTCAGTGGCACCGTGCCTGTGCTGTTCGACCCGGCGACCGGGATAAGAGTGGAGCGCGGGCGCATTGACGCCCTTGAGCCCGGTGGGCGATTGCAGCTGACCGCCGAACGGCTGAAGGCACTCGCTACCCGGAACGAATCCATGAAGCTGGTGGCACAGGCGCTTGAGGACTTCCGCTATTCGGTTCTGGATAGTGGTATTGACTATGATGAGAACGGCACTCTGGTACTGACGCTTCATTTGAAAGGCACCAGCCCGAACGTTGGCAAAGGCCAGCCGGTGGTGTTGAACATCAATCTGGAGGAGGACATTCCGGCGTTGCTCAGGAGCCTGCAATTGAGCGGCAAAGTGAGTGATGCCGTGACAGAGAGAGTAAAAAATCTGTTCAAGAGGCGCGAACAGAACCCTGACGATGAGTCAGATGACCTGTTAGAGTGACGGGTAACAAAGGAGTACACCGATATGACGCAATTTGGTTTCAGGTTTTCCCGGCATGTGTCCGCCCTGTGTGCGGGTCTGGTTATGGGTGGCCTGCTGGTAGCTTGTACCCCGACCGTTCAGGTGGCTGCGCCCAAGGAGCCGATAACCGTAAACCTGAATGTGAAAATCCAGCATGAAATTTACGTGAAGGTTGATAAAGACGTCGACGAACTGTTCAGTGAAGAGGGCCTGTTCTGAATATCCGGGAGTTTTTACGCAGAGAATTACAAAGGAGTAGAACATGACACTATTTACGAGATTCAGCGCCCTGATTCTGGCGTTCTGCCTGGCGCTGCCCGCCTTGGCCATGAGCCTGGATGAAGCCAAGAACGCCCTGGAATCCGCGAAAAGCCAGGGGCTCGTAGGGGAAACGCCAACCGGCTATCTGGCAGCGGTAAGCTCCGACCCTGAGGCCCGTGAGATTGTCAAAGCAATCAATGATGCGCGGCGTGAGGCCTACAAAAAGATCGCTGAGAAGCATGGTATAGCCGTCACCAAGGTTGAGACAGTGGCGGGCCAGAAGGCCGTGGACAAAACACCGCCCGGGCAATATATCCTGGTAGGGGACAGCTGGGTCAGGAAGTAGGATCTGGCTGAACCGCCTTGATATGCCCGGCTTTTTCCAGCATCGCGGCGGCTTCTTTGTCTCTGCCTTGTCTGGCTAACGCCTCGGCCAGATTGTTCCAGCCAGCACTGATATGCGGGAATTTCTCAGTCAGGGTGCGGTAGTAATTCTCAGCTTCAGACCATTTGCCTTGTTGATAGGCAATATTGCCCAAACCGAGCAAAGCTGCAGGCTGGTCTGGCCACGCCTCTGATGCGGTCTTGTACGCGGTTTTTGCGGAAGCTGTCTGTTGAGTTGTTTCAAGGTCGTGGGCTGCCATCAGAAACCTGAGCGGCTCGGCAGTTGCCGGAATCCGGTCTGGCGGCAGAATGACCCGTGCCCAACGGTCTGACCGGTTCCAGGTTGCCATGAAGGCACTGGCGGGCTGGCGATACCGTTCTTCGGTGCCGCTGTGAAGTATCAGAGACCGGGCCGCCCTGTCATAACCGATGACTACCGCAAAATGCCATTGCGGCCACCAGCCAAAACGCAGATTCTGCAAAACCAGAACCGGGTGGCCCGCCTGAACTTCCTCAAGTACGCTCTCCAGATGCGGTTCCAGCGGATACACCAGCATGCCGTACTGGCGTGCCGCTGCCACCATTTCCACTTGTAAAGCGCCTTTGCGCTCCGGCAGATATACCCTGTCGACCAGCTCGTCGGGCGTCACCTTCACTTCCTGGGCGTTCAGCATCATTGCCAGAGAGGCCGGTCCGCACTGGTACTTTTTTTGCGGATGAAAAGGCACTTCGGTGAGGAGGGTGGTGCTGTCGAACGAATCCGGCCATTTTGGCTGGCTGGCGCAGCCTGAGAGCAGGGTTACGAAAAAAACTCCCAGCACTGCCGCCAGAGGAAGCCGCGCGGACTTCTGCCAGAGCACAGGCATGTGAATATGCTTAACGGATACAGTTAACGAACGGGAAGATATCCGTTGCGCACAGCATGTCCGTGATGATGAACACCAGCAGGAAAAGCACGATAATACCTACCACGCCTTCACCGGCAGGGGCCTCGGCAAGCTGCTGTTTGAAGTCCGCCAGTTCGGCAGGCGTAAGGCTCTGGATTCGGTCTCTCACTTCCTGCTCACCAACGCCCATACTTGCCAGAGTGCTTTTTACATCTTCGCGTTCCAGCATGTTCATCAGGGCTTCGCGATCAATATCGGCTCGCTGTTCGGTCAGAAGTTCACCTGTGCCCACAATGTTTGCAGAGGCCGGGGTGGCCCAGATTGAACTCAGAATCATCAGGAGGGCCATAATGGCCGAAACGGACCGCGTGTAGCATCGTACTGCTTGCATAAGACTGTTCCTGTTCAGGTTCCTGTTTATGGATCAATCAGTAGCAAGTGTAAACAGTTCTGTTATGTTTGCCGATAAAATCGGATTACCAAGCATTAATCAGAGCCCCGGGGATGCCAAACTCAAACCTGGTGCCGTACCAGCATCGCCTTGATGCGGCCGATGGCTTTCATGGGGTTCAGACCTTTCGGGCAATAGGCGGTGCAGTTGCCTATGCCGCGACAGCGAAACACGCTGAACGGGTCTTCCAGCTTTGCCAGCCGTTCTGCTGTTGCGGTGTCCCGGGAGTCGAGCAGAAACCGGTAGGCCTGTAACAAGCCGGCGGGGCCCACGTATTTTTCCGGGTTCCACCACCACGAGGGGCAGGCCGAGGTGCAGCAGGCGCATAGAATGCACTCGTATAAACCATCAAGTTTTGCGCGGTCTTCGGGGCTTTGCAGCCGTTCGATGGCCGGTCTCGGTTGATCGTTGATTAGCCACGGCTGAATGCTTTTGTACTGCTTGAAAAACAGTGTCTGATCTACCACCAGATCACGAATAACCGGCATGCCGGGCAGGGGGCGAATGGTCAGCTTGTCAGACTTGCCGATGGCATCAGCTACCCGCGTGATACAGCCAAGCCCGTTACGGCCATTTATATTCAAACCATCAGAGCCGCAAACACCCTCACGGCATGAACGGCGGAAGGAAAGCGTGGGATCACGTGTTTTAAGATGCTCAAGAACATCCAGTACCATTCGGTTGCGGTAACTGGAACCCACTTCCACATCCTGCACATAGGGTGCGCTATCGGTTTCCGGGTTGTAGCGATAGAGGCAGACGGTGATCGGGTTCATGGTAAACCATCCCTCGCTGGTCACGGCCAGCAGCAACGAAACAAACAGAGCAGACAATGACACGGCACTAGGCCGCAAGAGTCTCCCTGTTTAAAGAAGTGTGTGAAATAGATGTTCTATAGAAACTCTAGTACACGCAGGGAGAGCGTCAAGGGGTGGCACAGGCTTCAGGCAACTTTTGCTCCGGCATTCAGCCTCAGCTGCAAGCCATGGCTGTAAAACACCAATCTGGGCTTTTGGCCGTGAATTCCCAGTTCCCGCAGCCGCTGAGCCATTGCATGAGAACTTGCGCCAACGGAGGCCCGGATGCTGCCCGGCAGGCACACCCGGCCACCACCCCGGGTAACTACAAGAGTTCGCAGCAGGTCTTTCCTGAGTTGGGAGTATAGGAGAATGTCCAGTTGGGGCCCGGGCAGGCCAGGGCCGGGGGAGCCGCTTACCGTAAGAATACTCTCATCACTGTCCGGGTCTTTCACGGTGCTGCGAAAACCCGATCCGGAGAGTGAAAAACTGATGCCGGTGATGAACTTGGGGAATCCCCAGACTTCTTTACCGGCAGCGCAGGCTGCGGCTGTGGTGACCGGAAGATCGATAACCGTGAGCCCCATCTTTCGCCTATCCAGAGCCTGATACATCGCCAGCCATGGATGCCTGGGCTGGGTCGTTCCCGCAGGCACGGTGGCAATGGCAACACCAACCTCGTTGTAGGTGCCCACCGCTGTTTCCCGGTACTCGTACATGGCCAGCGCCACCAGGGCTTTGCCTCCGGGAAACCTTGCTACCTCTGCCAGACTGGTGTTCAACAGGGGGGCGGCCTTCTCCAGCGCTACTTCATAGAGTGCCAGAAAGTTGGAGTTGTCGTAGTAGAGTATGGGCAGGTCTATCTTTCCCTCACTGGTTTGGAAGGGGGTCAGAGGGTATTGAAAAAACGGATCCTGGTGCCAGTTGGTCATGGTTAAACTCCGATGGGTGCTGATGATGGTGAGCACAGAGGAAGCAGCTGGTCTTGCCAGTCTTCAATGACAGAAAGCTGGTTGATCTGGTTGGTTCCCTCGAAAATCCGGGTCAGGCGAACGTCCCGGAATATTTTTTCAATCTTCTGTTCCTGCAGTCCGCCCTGGTCGGCAAGCAGGTCCAGGGCCATTTCCACAACAATCTGAGCCCGGTTTGTCGCATGGAATTTACAGGCCGAAGCGTTGAGCTGTCGTGGTTTCCAGGCATTCCGGGCTTCCTGCCAAACCATGCTGCGTATGGCCCGGGTTTCCGCCACCATGGTTGCAATGTGTTGCTGTACATCCTGATAGTGGATCAGCGCTTTACCGCCGAGCTGGTAGCGGCAGGCGAAGGTCGTGGCCTGTTCGGTTGCGGCCCGGGCAAATCCCACCGCCATTGAGGCGACCGGAATCCGGGACGTATTCAGGCTCGCGCGGTTCAGCACCCAGCCTTTTCGCAAGCCGCCGATAACATGGCTGTCCGGCACAAATACCTCTGTAAACTCCAGATCTGCAGCGCCGGATGCGCGCATGCCCATTTTCATTTCATTTCGTGCAACCCTGAACCCCGGGCTGGCCGCATCCACATAAAAGCATGTCCAGGATTCCATGCCCTCACCCTCAAGCGCCGCAAAGACAGTCAGGGTCCGGGCCATGTCTCCACCACTTATAAAGCACTTGCGCCCGTTGAGCTTCCAGCCCCCCTGGCAGCGGCTGGCTACAACACCCGGTTTGTAATCCCGGGCACCGTGCCCGTCTTCGGCATCCGAACCCGCGCCTGGTTCGGTAATGGCGAAAGCCACCAGATGCGGGTCCCCTTTGTGGCAGGAACGGTATACCGGTGCCAGAAAACGCCGGATGACCTTAATATCGCCAGAGAGAAGCAGTGGTATACAGCCCAGGTGATGGGCCGAGAGCAGAAGCATCAGGCCCCCGCAGACCCTGCTGAACTCCTCAACCACCAGGCTGGATTGCCACACAGGCGGGTAAAGACTTCTTTTCCAGCTCATGCTGCCCAAGGGCCTGGGCAGGAAATAACTCAGCCATCCCTCGCGGGCGGCAACTTTCAGCATGTCGGTGATTGCCGGTGGGTGCTGCCCGGGAACTGTGTGCATGGCAAGATCTGCCTCCGCAGAAAGGGGCGCAAGATACGTTTCAGCGAATGTACGGGCCCGTCGCCGCAGTTGCGCCAGGGGCGCAGGTAGTCTGCGGGTATCGGACTCCCACAGATCATCACGCTGGTAGCTGGTGATCTGTTGGGCAATCCGGGGAAGCGCAGCGAACTGCCAGTGGGGTGCCAGTCTGTGATCTGCCGGAAGATGGCCTTCCAGATGCATTGCCCGGTTAATCATTTATATTTCTCCCCAGGCGTGAATGAACAGTGGTATCTCCCGGATACCTCCACTCTGAAAGCGCAACATGTTCTGGTCGCGCAGCAGTTTCTCGGGCCCGCAATCCTGCATGTATCCAATGCCACCATGCACTTGCATGGCGAGGTTGGCAGCCATGCAAAGCCTGGGATGAAGTTGCTGGCGAGCCATCATCAGTTCTTTCAGGCTCAGCCTGGATAGCGGCCTGGTCAGTCCGCTCAGAACCATCTCGGCTTCCCACCTGGCCTGCTGAATCTTTGCCAGCATGGTCTGGACAGCCGCATGCTGGCTGATAACCCTGCCTCCTTGACGGCGCAGACTGGCGAATTCTCCGGCCATAGCTGCACCGTGCTGGTTGGTACCGGCTGCTATGGCAAGTAATCCCAGAGCGTCCAGAACAAGCATGGAAGAGACCTGTTGCTGCGTCGCGCCGACAATTTCGCCGCTCGCCGGGCCTGCACTGACTTGCCAGGTGCCCAGTTCATCAAGCCCGTGCTGCGGGCGGCAGGGCGTAATCGCAATCTCGCTGCGATGTACAAGTTGCCAGCTCATAACGCCCTCGTGCCACACAGGCCAGATCAGATTCTGCCACTGTGGAGGCGCCGTAAGGGGTGTGTTGCAAGTGTTTCGATCCAGCCAGTCTGCGAGCATGGATTGATCTTCATCCGTAACCCTCCGGCGCAGCCAGCGGGCCAGTGATCCTCTGGCAAGCCCGTGATGGCCCGTTGGGATTGCGGTCAGTGCCAGCGGTGCCTGCTGTGTTTCGTTAAGGCGGAATCCGATGGAACGTGCAAGAAAACAGGCTAATGCATTGCGGTGCCATGCCAGGGCTATGCCGGCGTTAACCGAGGCTAGCTGTTTAAGTGCACCGATGCTGAAAGCGAGAGCGTTTGCATCTTCAGGTTGTGCCCATAAAGCGAAGCCGGGGTTCTGGTCATCACCGGGCAGAATGCCGAAGTCGTATGCAGCCTGGCTGAGTTTTGAAATCGCTTCAGCCGAAGCCGGCAGGTCCGGGCGCTGGGATATCGGGGCCATTTCGGTCGTGCTGAACCGGGTGACTTCATCCAGTAGTGGTTGGAGGTCATCGGTCGCAAGAAGAGCGGGGGCCATAAAATGTACCTGGTGTTTTGCTTTTGTTACGTCCAGATTATTTCTTAAACCGCCTTGCGTGAATGCTGAACAGGGTCAATAATTTTAGTTTTTGGGCCATGGAGGCTTGTATGTCCGGGTTTCTGGATTTCAGGCGCAGCATCACCAGTGTTCGTTTGATGGTCGACTATGGCGTTGAGCAGGGATTATCGTTGGCAGAACTGCTCAAAGGCAGCCAGATATCCCGGGCGTTGCTGATGAACCCGAACACCGAAATTACGGCAAGCCAGGAACTGCAGGTAATCCGGAATCTTCTGGACAGATTTGATGAGGTGGAAACTGTCGCGCGTGCCATTGGCGCGAGATACCACTGCTCCGCCTACGGGCTTTGGGGCTATGGGCTGATGTGCAGCGCCACAGCAGGAGACGCCTTGAAGTTGGCTCTGCGTTTTTTGCCACTCACCTACGCCTATACGGTAATTTCATATCATGAAGAAAAGGATATGGGGGTTCTTGATTTTGGTGAGCCGCAGTTTGAATGGCGTCTGAAGCAGTTTGTGGTCGCAAGGGACATGGCAGCCGCAACTGTTCTCATGCACGAGTTGCTGGGCCAGTCTTTCAAGGTTGTGGAGACTTCCCGTAACACGTTTGCGTTTTCCAGAGACCAGTTGTCCCGAAAACTGCCGCAGGCGAATCCGGTCACCGCAGAATTATGTGAACAGCAGTGCCGTGCGCTCATGGAACAGAGGCGAAGCAGTGCCGGCGTTCAGGCGATCGTCACGCATTATCTGCAGAATTCCGGTACACGGAGGCCCACTTTAATGGCAGCTGCGCACCACCTCGATATGAGCGAACGAACCCTGAAGCGTCATTTGCAGGCTGAAGGGGTCTGTTTCCGGCAATTGCTGGAGCGCGTTCGAAAAGACAACGCCGAGCGCCTGCTGAATCAGGGAACCATGGCTATTTCGGAAATTGCCGAGCGCCTCGGGTTCAGTGATGCGTCTACGTTTTCCCAGGCGTTCAAACGCTGGACAGGAAAGGCCCCCAGCTACTGGGCCGGTAAATCCGGTAAAACAGATGTTGCGTAAACTTGCATACGTTATGCTGTCCAGATTCTTTTCTTTTCATTGCCAGGCTCTCAAATATGTCCGAAACAGACGACACCACGTTTGAAATTTTTCCATGGAACCGGAATTTCGAAACAGGTATCGATGAGATTGACGAGCAACACAAGGTGCTTGTTGAAATTCTGAACCGGCTTGCCTGGCACTTTGCATCCAGCACCTCGGAACTGGACTGCGGTCATATTCTTGACGAACTGCTGTCTTACGCCGCCTATCACTTCAAAGCGGAAGAAAAAATCTGGAAAGCGGCACTTGGTGAGCATCAAATGGTGCGAAACCATCATGATGGCCACCAACTCTTCTTTGTACAGATCCAGATTTACCGCTCCAGTGGCGAACCGGCAGAAAAAATCATGGCGGACCTTTTCAATTATCTCACCCGCTGGCTGGCGTTTCACATTCTGGAATCGGATCGGCGAATGGCGCTTACCATCGGTGCCGTAGAGCGTGGCCTCTCCCCGGAGGAAGCCAGAAAGGAGGTTGATGGCCAGTTAAGCGGCGCAGTTTCTGTCATGGTTTCTGCGCTTCTGGAGATTTACGGCAAGCTATCTGCCAGCACGATACAGCTGATGCGCGAAAAGATGGCGAGGCTCAGAGCGGAGGAAGAGCTTACCCGGTTGCAACAGGAAAAGCTGAATTCCGCACTGGAGCAACAGGCAACGGATCATGAGAAACAGCTCCGGTTTCTGGCTTATTCAGATCCGGTGACAGGGTTGATGAACCGCAATGGCATTCTCAGGGAGATACGTCGCGTCATCCGGCACAAGAACCTGCCAACAGAGTCGGCAGCGTTGATATCCATCGATCTGGATAATTTTCGCGCGGTGAATGCCCGCTTTGGTGAAGAGTCGGCAGACCGGTTACTTGGCTTGCTGGCAAAGCGCTGGAGCGATGCTCTTACACAGGGCGGGCAACTGGCTCGTATCAGCGGTGATGAATTTGTCGTCCTGTTACCGGATTGTGCAAAGGTGGATCTGCAGCTGAAAGCTCTGAGACTGACGGCCGAACAGCCGTTTATTCTGGACGGTGGCAGTATCTCCATCGCCTTCAGTGCCGGCGTTGTGCGGTTTCCCCATAGCGGTGCAGACGATGCCGATACGCTCTTGCGCCAGGCCGATCAAACCTTGTTTCGTGCCAAACAGGAACAAAAAGGAGACTGGTTGTATCTGGATGCCAGTGAACAACGCCTGTCCGTGGAGCGCCAGCAGCTTCTTGCCGATATTCGGGCAGCGCTTGCGGATAACCAGTTCCGGCTCGTATACCAGCCCAAGGTTTGCCTCTGTTCCGGACAAGTGATTGGTGTTGAAGCGCTTATACGGTGGGAGCACCCGGAAAAGGGCTTGCTGAGCCCGATACACTTTTTGCCGGCGCTGGAACACCATCCTCTGGTGGTGGATATCGGTGAGTGGGTGATAGACCAGGCGCTCCGGCAGATGACCCGTTGGGACAGCGAAGGCCTGGCTTTGAATGTGGCTGTTAATATTGCCGCCACACACCTTCAACACCCGGATTTCGTTGCACGGCTGGCGGAGGCGTTGGCCAGCTACCCCCACATAGATCCGCAACGGCTTGATCTTGAAATACTTGAAACAGCCGCTCTCGGTGAGCTCGACAAGGCACACAGCACCATCCGGGATTGCGAACGCCTCGGCGTTACTTTTTCACTGGATGATTTTGGCACCGGGTATTCCTCGCTTTCCTATCTCAAGCAGCTGCCGGTAAAAACGCTGAAAATAGACCAGGGGTTCGTAAGAGGAGCACTTTCAAATTCGGACGATATCAGCATTCTCAGGGGTATAATCGGATTGTCTCAGGCCTTTGACCGAAAGCTGGTGGCGGAGGGGGTCGAAACCATGGAGCACGGAGAACTCCTGATTCGTCTTGGCTGTTATGATGCCCAGGGCTACGCCATTGCCAAGCCAATGAAACCGGAGAAAATAGCCACCTGGAAAAGCCAGTGGCGACCCTACCCCGAATGGTCTGCCGGAGAACAAGTAACACAATGATTACGCCTGCAAATACAACAGACAACCGTAAAATCGCCAAAGCCCGTTTGCCACGCATGATGTTCGATTACTTTGATGGTGGCGCCTTTTCCGAACAAACCCTGAGAGAGAACACCGGGGATTTCCAGGGCCTGCACTTTCGTCAGCGGGTTATGCGGGATGTTTCCAGTGCGTCTGCAGCCACACGGATACTGGGCCAGGAGGCCGCACTGCCGCTGGCTCTCGCGCCCGTTGGCCTTGCCGGCATGCTTGCGCGGAGAGGGGAGGTGCAAGCGGCCCGGGCAGCGCAGGCCAGGGGCGTACCCTTTTGCCTCAGCACCGTCTCGATCTGTTCCCTTGAGGAAGTTGCTGCAGCAAACAGTTCAAACAAGTGGTTTCAGCTTTATGTTCTGAAAGACAGGGGTTACTCGGAGGCTCTGCTTGACCGTGCCCACAAGGCCGGTTACTCCACCCTGGTGTTCACCGTGGACCTCCCCAGGGTTGGCGTGCGATACCGGGATGTGCGCAACGGCATGAACGGTGGGCTTTCTCCCTGGGGGAAAATTCAGAAGCTCTCCGATTTGCTCTCCCATCCCCTCTGGTTATGGGATGTTGTTGTCAAGGGCAAGCCCCTGACCTTTGGCAACCTCTCCGATGCCGTGCCCTCGGGCCGCAACCCTGAGGATTTTAAAGCCTGGGTTGATCGGCAGTTTGATGCGTCTGTCACCTGGAAGGACCTGGACTGGGTGCGGCAGCACTGGCCGGGCAAACTGGTTATCAAGGGAATTATGGACCCGGACGACGCCCTTTGCGCGGTGGATGTAGGAGCGGATGGCATTGTAGTGTCCAACCATGGCGGGCGACAGCTGGATGGCGCGCCTTCAACAATCTCGGCACTGCCGGCTATTGTAAAAGCTGTGTCAGGAAAAACCGAGATCCTGTTTGATGGCGGTGTACAGTCTGGTCAGGATGTTGTGCGGGCACTTTGTCTGGGTGCAAACAGCTGTCTGGTGGGGCGTGCATGGGCCTATGCGCTTGCGGCCGGCGGGGAGGCGGCGGTTTCCCGACTGCTGGATAACTTCCGGTATGAGGTGGAGTTGACCCTTGCACTGTTGGGCAAGAATTCGGTACAACAATTGGCTCCGGATGATCTTGTCTGAATTGCAAAACGGAGGGCCGACAATGGAAATCCGAATCAAAAGAGCTTATGAATACGCGGCACGTTCCGACGGGCCAAGAATTCTTGTGGACAGAATCTGGCCACGTGGCGTTGCCAAGGAAGATGCTGATCTGGAAACCTGGCTTAAAGGCCTGGCCCCGTCAACCGAATTGCGAAAATGGTTTGGCCATGATCCGGAAAAATGGGACGAATTCCGGCAACGCTACCTGAAAGAGCTGAAAAAGTCAGACGCGGCCGAGGATCTGGAAAAGCTGCAGTCGATAGTGAAAGAGCACAAGCGTATAACGCTGGTATTTGCCGCGAAGGATACCGAGCATAATAACGCCGCAGCCCTTCGCGATTTCCTGAAAAATGGCGATTTATAGCCGGCCAAGTGCTTGCTGAAGATCGGCAACAAGATCCCGGGCGTCTTCCAGGCCCACGGACAGCCGCAACATGCCGTCGCTAATGCCGTGGCGCTCCCGTTCCTCACGGCTTATACCGTGGTGGCTGGTGGCGCACGGCTGGGAAACCAGGCTCTCCACGCCACCCAGACTGGTGGCCAGCAGGAAAATTTCCAGGTTGTCGGCTACCTTGGCAGCCTGTTCCCGGCCCCCTTCAATTTCAATGGTCAGCACACCACCAAATCCATCCATTTGTTTTGCCGCCAATCCATGGCCGGGGAAGCCCGGTAAGCCGGGATAAAGCACTCGTTTGATTGCCGGGTGATCCGCCATTGCACGGGCAACAGCCATGGCATTCTCGTTATGCTGCTTTATCCGCACGGGCAAGGTTCGAAGGCTGCGCGAGAGCAGGGCTGCGGTTTCCGGAGCCAGGATCTGGCCGAGGTTTTTCCGCCACTCTGCAACCGGCCGGATTCGTTCTTCCGAGGCCATCACAGCTCCCGCTGTGATATCGCTGTGGCCCCCGAGAAACTTGCTCGCGCTGTGAATGCTCAGGTCCGCACCGAGTGTAATCGGGCGCTGGTTTATTGGCGAGGCAAAAGTGTTATCAACAGCAAGAAGGGCGCCACCTGCGTGAGCGCTCTGCGCGAGTTCGCGTATGTCCAGTATGCCCAGCGTCGGATTGGCGGGGGATTCGCAATACACCAGCATTCCCGGCCTGGTCAGGGCATCTGCCAGCAGGCCGGATTCATTGTGCAGCAGGAAGGTGACAGGAATGCCCAACGGCTGCAGGTGCCTGGCGAGCAGTTCCTGTGTTCCGCCGTAGAGATCGCCAACGCAAACAATCCCGTTGCGCCCGTGGGCAAATAAACAGGCAGAAATTGCCGCCATGCCGGAGGCGAAGGCCAGCGCCTGCTCACAGTGCTCGAGGCAGGCCAGCCCCTGCTCAAGCTCGCAAATGCTCGGGTTGCTGCCCCAGCGGGTGTAGAGATTGCCCGGCGCTCTGCCTTCTATGACATCTTCAAGGGAAGCTGTGTCCGGAAATCGATAGGTGGTTGTGTTGTACACCGGTGAATAAGGGCTGCCAAAGCTGTCTCTGTGGCGCCGGTTGTGAATGATCCGGGTGGCTGTGCCCTGCTCGGGCCGGGGCTCTGGCGTGATGGCAGATTTTGCTTTGGAATCCGGCGGCATAGGCTCCCCCTGGGGCTGGATGTGGTATTTAAGTAGAGTCGGGGATTATTCTGGCAGCCCTGGCTGCCACTGACTACCGGCAGAGATGACCGACAGCATATGGCCTCAGGATACTGGCAGCGCAGAGGATCTGCTATGCTCCACGGCTTCCCGGTTCGGGATGGTTAGCTGTCATGGTGAGTTGCTGATACTGGAGTCTTCAGAATGCCGGTTATGGTTCAGGCGTTGGTGCCTGTTTTCGCGCTGATTGTATTGGGCCACCTGTTCAGACGCTGGGCGTTTCCCTCCGTCGAGTTCTGGCCCCAGGCCGAACGCTTCACCTACTACGTGCTTTTCCCCGCCATGCTGGTGTTCAAGCTTGGCCAGGCACGGCTCCCTGCTTCTGTTTATGGTGAAACTGCTTTGCTGATCGGTTCCATGCTTGTTGCCATGACGCTCGCGCTGGTCATAGTGCAGTTGGTCTGGCGCTGGAGCGGAGCCGTTTTTTCCTCGGTCTATCAGGGCGCTATCCGGTTTAACTCCTATGTGGGGCTGGCTGCCGGCGGTATGTTGCTGGGGGATGATGGCCTTTCTGTCACAGCAATTGCGGTTGCCGTTATGGTGCCGTTACTGAACCTGCTGTGCATACTCATGTTTTCGGTAGTTGCATCTGAGGGCCCGGCGCGGGTAGGGCCGGTGCTGCGTGCTATTGCATCCAACCCGCTGATTATCGGGTCGGTTCTCGGAGTTACCTGGAGCTTCTTCGAGATCGGTTTTCATCCGCTCCTGGCAGGCACGCTGGAGCCATTGAGCAATCTGGCCTTGCCTATGGGGCTGATGACGGTTGGTGCAGGGCTGCAATTAAAAGCTCTGCGAGGTGGCTCCGTGCCTTTTGTGGTGTCTTCTGTTCTCAAGCTTTTAGTGTTTCCGCTGATGGCTGCAGGCCTTGCTTTCTTACTGGGCCTGGACGGCACACTGGTGCAGGTCGCCGTGCTTCTGGCCACTCTGCCGACCGCTACATCCGCTTACATTCTTGCCCGCCAACTGGGTGGTGATGCGCCGTTGATGGCAGGCATCATCAGTGGCCAGACGCTGCTGGCCATGGTGTCTATCCCGTTAATGCTCAGCATTCTCTGGTAGGCATGCGAGTACGGCATCGGCGATGCTCTGCTGGAAGGCTGCATAACCATTCGCAGTGGCTTCAATATCCGTAGCCAGGGGATCCCAGGTGCTGAACGTTACATCAAGGCCCTCAGTGATCGAGCGCCACCACTGCCGGTTGAATTGCGGCTCGGTGAGCAGGCAGGGGGTATCGGCAGCACGCAGTTTGTTCTGGACTTCAGCAATATGCCGTGCTCCTGGCGAGAGTTCCGGGTTGAGGGTCAGAACGCCTGCAAGGCGCAGATTGTAGTGTTCTGCGAACCGGATAAAGGCCGTGTGATAGGCAAACAGGCTGATGTGCGTGACGGGCTCCAGCTGTTTCCGGATCTGCGTTTCTTTTTCCAAAACGGCAGCCCGGAATTCTGCCAGGTTGTGATCCAGTGCCCGTGAGTCTGTACCTTCCAGCGTAACCAGTGCATCACGGATATCTTGCGCCATGGCCACAGCCATGTAAGGGTCTACCCAGATATGCGGATCTTCGCCGTCGCCATGATCGTGCCCGTGGTGTTCGTCATCATGGCTGCTGTCATAGCCCTCATCGTGCCCATCGTGGTTGTCAGCGACCTTGCCGGCATTTTCCAGCCTGGCATCCGTCGCCATGAGGGCGATCGAGCGCTCACCGAATTCACTGCCGGTCAAAAGGCGTGTGAGGAAGGTTTCCATGCCCGGACCTACCCAGAATACAATATCGGCACTTTCCAGTGCCCGGCGATTCGAGGGCGCTATGGAATAGTTATGGGGGCTGGAGCCTGGTGGTACAAGCGTGCTGATTTCCATGTCCTCTGTTGCGATGGCGCGCACCAGAAGTTCCAGAGGCTTGATGGAGGTGACAATACGAGCATCCGCCAGGGCATTGCTGCCAAACAGGAGAGTGCTGGCACCAAGGACAAGAAGGGGGAGGGCGGCTTTAATGACACGCATGGTGGTGTGAGTCCTGTTCTTTGTTTGCAATGTTATAATATAACACCCAAGAGAACGTTAGCGCAAAATCTGACGGGATTTTTTGGTGTGAACCGGGGAGGTCGCTGTAATGAAGCAACTGGCATTCATGCGAAATAATGCCCGGGTCGGTATAATGCCGGCCTGATCAAAAGGCTCCCGACTTACAGGAAGGTTTCATGACCGTACGTACCCGAATTGCTCCATCACCCACCGGTGATCCACACGTTGGTACCGCCTACGTGGCTCTGTTCAACCTGTGTTTTGCCCGTCAGCACGGCGGCCAGTTCATCCTGCGTATTGAAGACACCGACCAGGCGCGCAGCACTGCCGAGTCTGAACAGGATATTCTCAAGGCCTTGCGCTGGCTTGGCCTTAACTGGGATGAAGGCCCGGATGTAGGCGGCCCCCACGGGCCGTATCGTCAATCTGAACGCAAGCATACCTATGCCCAGTACGCGGAAGATCTGGTTACCGCGGGCCATGCGTTTTATTGCTTCCGCACGCCGGAGGAGCTGGATGCAATTCGGGAGGAGCGCAAGGCACAAGGCCTGAATCCGGGTATCAAAGGCAATCTTGAGTTGCCTGATGAAGAAGTCAAACGTCGCCTGGATGCCGGTGAATCTTATGTCATTCGTATGAAGGTGCCCGATGAAGGCATCTGCGAAATCGAAGACATGCTCCGTGGCACCATTGAAATCGACTGGGCGCAGGTGGACTGCCAGATCCTGCTGAAATCCGATGGTATGCCGACTTACCACCTGGCCAATGTGGTTGACGACCATCAGATGGCCATCACACACGTGCTGCGCGGCGAAGAATGGATTAACTCGGCGCCCAAGCATAAATTACTGTACGAATATTTTGGCTGGGACATGCCGGTACTCTGCCACCTGCCACTGCTTCGGAATCCGGATAAGAGCAAGCTTTCCAAGCGTAAAAATCCCACCAGCATCAACTTCTACGAGCGCATGGGCTTCCTGCCGGAAGCGGTCACCAACTACCTTGGCCGCATGGGCTGGTCCATGCCGGATGAGCGTGAAAAGTTCACCCTGGATGAAATGATCGCCAATTTCGATATCCAGCGCGTCTCCCTGGGTGGCCCGGTTTTCGATGTGGAAAAGCTGCGCTGGCTTAATGGTCAGTGGTTACGTGAGGAGCTCACGGAAGACCAGTTTATGGAGCGCATGCGCCAGTGGTGGTTCAATGAAGACGCACTCAGGGCATTGGTGCCGCATATCAAGGGCAGGGCAGAGGTGTTCTCCGATGTGGCGCCCATGGCCCAGTTCATGTTCTCTGGCCTGCTGGATTTGAAACCTGAGGACTTTGTCCACAACAAACTGGAAGAAAGCCAGATCAAACGGGTGCTCCAGTTCACCTTGTGGAAACTGGAAGCCCAGCGCCACTGGAGTAAGGAAACCATATTCGCAGATATCAAGTTCCTGGCCAAAGCCATGGGTCTGAAAATGGGTGATTTCATGTTCTCCGTTTTTGTAGCGATTGCCGGTACGCCTAATTCCTGGTCGGTTATGGATTCCATGGACCTGCTGGGGCCGGACATGACCCGGGCCCGTTTGCGCCATGCTCTTGAAGTGCTTGGTGGTTTCTCGAAGAAAGAAACCAAAAAAGTGGAAAAAGAGTATGCATCTCTGAGTGCTTTTTGATCAGTTTGGCGAAGAAATGAGCGGCCCGGGCAGGGGAGTTCAGAAAACCGGAAAAAAGTGGGGCGAAAGGTTGACGCCCCTCGGGCGGATCCTTAATATACGCATCCGTTGAGGGGCCATAGCTCAGCTGGGAGAGCGCAACACTGGCAGTGTTGAGGTCGGCGGTTCGATCCCGCCTGGCTCCACCAATTTCCAGTCCCCTTCGTCTAGTGGCCTAGGACTCCGCCCTTTCACGGCGGCAACAGGGGTTCGAACCCCCTAGGGGACGCCAATACGGCTTGACGGTTTAGTCCACCGGCCAGCCATCAAAAAAACCGCCTTCGGGCGGTTTTTTTGTGCCTGAAGAAAAGTGAAGTCCAGCTATGTGCCAGTGAGTGTGAGCAGGGTGGCGCCTCCCAAACCACGCCGGGTCACCCTCCCTGGGGGGGTGGGGGTGGGCGCCTCCCCCCCCGCGCGCCCCGCCCCCCCCCGCCACCGGACTCACGATCGGCGTCGTGCTCAAGATCCCGATGGAGGAGCGCGCGCTCCGGACCACCCTCGGCGAGCG
>JACDJA010000357.1_pt1 | contig 54480 bp, 59 predicted proteins | sample 7449241 | NCBI WGS metagenome assembly JACDJA01 (sample SAMN14253289, study PRJNA609438) | sludge metagenome | isolation source: initial anaerobic sludge | collected 2018-12-20 | reverse complement strand
GCGCTCCGCGGCGTCGCACTTGCGCTCCGCGGCGTCGCCCTCATGCTCCCCAGCGTCGCACGTTCGCCCGCCGTCGTGCCCCTCGTGCCCCCCGTTTGCCGCGAGCCGCCGCTCGATTTCCGCGCGCAGTCGCGATACGCCCGCCGACAGTTCGTCGCTGCGCCCCGGCGCCTCGCCCAGCCAGAACGGAATGCTCGGCGGCGCGCCCTTCGCATCCTCGACGCGCACGCGCCCCGGCTCGACGCGCAGGATCCGGTAGCTCGTGTTGCCGAGCTGGAAGACGTCTCCCGCCAGGCTCTCCACGGCGAAGTCCTCGTTCACCGTGCCGACCATCAGTGCGTCGGGCTCGAGCAGGACGGTGTAGTCGCCGGTGTCGGGAATCGTCCCGCCCGAGGTGAGCGCCGTCAGGCGTGCGCCGCGACGCGGCCGCAGGCGAGCGTGCACGGCGTCGCGATGCAGCCACGCAGAACGCGGACCCTGCCGCGTCGTGAAGCCTTCGGCGAGCATGCGCACGATCGCGGCGAAGTCCTCGCGTGCGAGCTTCGCGTACGGCCATGCGCGGCGCACGAGCGAAAAGAGCTCGCCTTCGTCGCACTCGCCGCACGACGCGACCTCGGCGACGATCTGCTGCGCGAGCACGTCGAGCGGCGCCGTCGGAACGCGCAGCGCATCGAGCTCTCCGCGGCGCACGCAGTCGAGCAGCGCCGCGCACTCGACGAGCTCGTCGCGGGTGCCCGGGAACAGCCGCGCCTTCGGCGTGCCGCCCACCGAATGGCCCGAGCGGCCGGCGCGCTGCAGGAAGGTCGAGATCGAGCGCGGCGAGCCGATCTGGCAGACGAGGTCGACGTCGCCGATGTCCAGCCCCAGCTCGAGCGATGCAGTGGCCACCAGCAGCTGCAGCTCGCCGCGCTTCAGCCGCTGCTCGGCGTCCAGGCGCGTTTCGCGCGCGAGGCTGCCGTGGTGCGCGGCGACGCGCTCGTCGCCGAGCCGCTCGGCGAGATGTCGCGCGGTGCGCTCGGCCATCCGACGCGTGTTGACGAAGACGAGCGTCGCACGGTGCGCGGCGGCCAGTGCCGCGAGCTGGTCGTATACCTGCTCCCGCTGGTCGTTCGACATCACCGCCGACAGCGGCGTGGGCGGGACGACGAGCGCGAGGTCGCGCTGCCGCGCGTAGCCGACGTCGACGATCGCGCAGTCGGCGCGGTTTTCGTCCACGGCCGGCGTGCCGACGAGGAAGCGCGCGATCTCGTCGATCGGCTTTTGCGTCGCCGACAGTCCGATGCGAACGGGCCGTTCGCCGTGCGCGCCGTGCACGAGCTTGTCGAGGCGCTCGAGCGAAAGCGCCAGGTGGCTGCCGCGCTTCGAGGCCGCGACCGCGTGGATCTCGTCGACGATCACCGTGCGCGTCGTGCGCAGCATCGCGCGCCCGCCGTCGGAGCCGAGCAGCACGTACAGCGACTCGGGCGTCGTGACGAGCAGGTGCGGCGGCTTGCGGCGCGCGAGCGCGCGCTCGCGCTGCGGCGTGTCGCCGGTGCGCACGGCGCTGCGGATCGCGACGTCGGGAAGCCCGAGCGACTGCAGCTGCGCGCGGATGCCCGCGAGCGGCGCGTCGAGATTGACGCGGATGTCGTTCGACAGCGCCTTCAGCGGCGAGACGTAGACGACCGAGGTCTCGTCGGCCAGGCCTTCGTCGCTCAGCCCACGGCGCACGAGCGAGTCGATCGCCACCAGGAACGCGGTGAGCGTCTTGCCCGAACCGGTGGGGGCGGCGACCAGCGTGTCGCGCCCGGCGGCGACCGCCGGCCAGGCGGCGCGCTGCGCATCGGTGGCGCCGCCGGGGAACGCGCGCGCGAACCAGCCGGCGACGGCGGGGTGCAGTGAATCCATCCCGCCATGTTGACGGAAAGGGCGCGGGAGCACGCATCGCGCTGCCGGGGCGCGCAAGCCCGGCGGCGATCGGGCAGCACGACTGCAGGACAGGCGAATCGCGCGCAATAGAATGTGCCCGGGCCGCAGCGACCGACGCGGCCGATACCAGGAGCCGAGCATGAACGCCGCAGATTCCCACGCCGCCGCCGGGACGAGCGTCGAGGAAACGCTGATCCGCTGGCGCGCCGACGAAGCGCGCGTGCGCGCCAGGATCCGCGAGTTCGGCGTGGCGCGCCCCGAGCAGGTGGTCGGCCTGTCCGGGCTCGAGGTCTTCGAGGCGATGTTCGACGGCCGCGTTCCGGCGCCGCCGATCGGCGACACGCTCGGCTTCGTTCCCGTGCACGTCGAGCACGGCTACGCGCTATTCCAGGGAGCACCGAAGTTCGCGCACTACAACCCGCTCGGGACGGTGCACGGCGGCTGGTTCGCCACGCTGCTCGATTCCGCGGTCGCCTGCGCCGTGCACGCGGCGCTGCCGGTCGGAAAGGCCTATACCACGGTGGAGCTGAAGACGAACATCGTGCGGGCACTCACCGACCGTGTCCCGCTGGTGCGCGCCGAGGGGCGCGTCGTGCACGTGGGCAACCAGCTCGCCACCGCCGAGGGTCGGCTCTTCGGGCCGGACGGCCGGCTCTATGCGCACGCATCGACGACCTGCCTGGTGTTCGATGCGCGGATGCCGAAGCGCGGAGCGTGATCTCCTACACGTTGAACCGGAAGTGCATGACGTCCCCGTCGCGCACGACGTAGTCCTTGCCCTCCAGGCGCATCTTTCCCTTCTCCTTCGCGCCTGCCTCGCCGCCGCAGGCGACGAAATCGTCGTAGGCGATGGTCTCGGCACGGATGAAGCCGCGCTCGAAATCCGTGTGGATCACCGCTGCCGCCTGCGGCGCCGTGGCGCCGACTCTCACCGTCCACGCGCGCACTTCCTTGACGCCGGCGGTGAAATAGGTCTGCAGCCCGAGCAGCGTGAACGCAGCGCGGATGACGCGGTCCAGCCCCGGCTCGCTCATTCCCATGTCGGCGAGGAACACCGCCTTGTCCTCGTCGGGCATGTCGGCGATCTCGGCTTCGATCGCCGCGCACACCGGCACGACGACCGACTTCTCGGCTTCGGCGCGTGCGTGCACGGCCTGCAGATGCGCGTTGTTCGCGAATCCGTCCTCGCGCACGTTGGCGATGTACATCGTCGGCTTGGCGGTCAGCAGGAAGAGCGGGCGGATCAGCGCCTTCTCCTCCTCGTAGAGGTCGAGCGAGCGCACCGGCCGTGCCTGGTCGAGCGCGGCGTGGCACTTCTCGAGCACGGAAACGAGGCGTGCCGCCTCCTTGTCGCCGCCGGCGCGCGCGGCCTTCGACCAGCGCGCCAGCGCCTTGTCGACGGTGGCAAGGTCGGCAAGCGCCAGTTCGGTGTCGATGATCTCGATGTCGTGCAGCGGGTCGATGCGGCCGCTCACGTGCACGACGTTCGGGTCCTCGAAGCAGCGCACGACGTGCGCGATGGCGTCGGTCTCGCGAATGTGAGCGAGGAACTGGTTGCCCAGCCCTTCGCCCTTCGAGGCGCCTTCGACCAGGCCGGCGATGTCGACGAACTCCATGACCGCCGGCACCGTGCGCTGCGGTTTCACGATTTCCGAAAGGACGGCCAGGCGCGGGTCGGGTACCTCGACGACGCCGACGTTCGGCTCGATCGTGCAGAACGGGTAGTTCTCGGCGGCGATGCCGGCTTTGGTGAGCGCATTGAAGAGCGTCGATTTGCCGACGTTCGGCAAGCCGACGATGCCGCAGCGAAGGCTCATGCGGGAAATCCTCGAGGTGTCGGGACGAGCGCGGGGGGTGCGTTTCGACGCGCGTCGCGCGCCCGGGCCTGCGCGAATCGGCGGTGCGGGCCGTGTCGCGGCCCTGTCGCGGCGCGCTCGCCATTCTAACCGGCGCATATGGGGCACCCGACCGGGGCCCCCGCCCGCCGCACCCGACTGCCGCACCCGACTGCCGCACCCGACTGCCGCACCCGACTGCCGCACCCGGCGGGCGCCGCCGATTCGGCGCGCACCGCGCACGCGAGTTGCATCACCGGCCTTCGCTGCCTACGCTGTGCGTCCATGCCCCCGACGCTCGAAGGAAAGCTCGTCGTCGCCATCTCGTCGCGCGCCGTCTTCGATTTCGAGGAAGAGAACCTCGTCTTCGAGCGCGACGACGACGCGGCGTACATGGCGCTGCAGCGCGAGCGGCTCGACGTCTGCGCCCGTCCCGGCGTCGCCGGTGCGCTCGTGCGCAAGCTGCTGCGCTTCGACCCGCCCGACCGTCCCGAGTCGCAGCGCCGCATCGAGGTGGTCGTCGTCTCGCGCAACGATCCGGTGAGCGGGCTGCGCGTCTTCCGCTCGGCGCGCCAGGCCGGCCTTCGGCTCGAGCGCGGCGTGTTCACGCGCGGTCGCGCGCCATGGCGCTACCTGACTCCGCTGAAGGCGAACCTTTTCCTGTCGGCCAACGCCGACGACGTCGCCGCCGCGCTGGCCGCGGGCATTCCCGCCGCACGCGTGTTTCCGCAGTCGGTGCTCGCATCCGAATCGCATCCCGACGAGATCCGCATCGCTTTCGACGGCGACGCGGTGCTGTTCTCCGACGAGTCCGAGCGCGTCTTCCAGCAGGGCGGCCTCGAGGCCTTTCATCGTCACGAGACCGAGCACGCCGCGCGGCCCCTGCCGCCCGGGCCGTTCAAGCCGCTTCTCGAAGCGCTGCATCGGTTGCAGCGCGAGGACGCGCCGTCGGAGAGCGAGCGCGGCGAGGCGCTTGCCACGCCGGGTCGGGCGCCGGTGCGCATCCGTACCGCGCTGGTGACGGCGCGCAGCGCGCCCGCGCACGAGCGCGCGATCCGCACGCTGATGGACTGGGGCATCGAGGTCGACGAGGCGATGTTTCTCGGCGGCCTCGAGAAGGGGCCGTTCCTGCACGAATTCGAGCCCGACTTCTTCTTCGACGACCAGACCGGCCATTGCGAGTCGGCCGCGCGCTTCGGCCCGGCCGGGCACGTGCCGGCGGGCGTCGCCAACGAGCGATGAGGCGGCGATGAAGGCGCCGCCTTTCGTCACGCACCGCGGAGTCGTCGCTCCGCTCGACGCGGCGAACGTCGACACCGATGCGATCCTCCCGAAGCAGTACGGCCGCTCGATCGCCGCGAGCGGCTTCGGCCCGGTGCTGTTCGACAACTGGCGCTATCTCGACCCCGGCGACCTCGACAGCGACCACTCGAAGCGTCGCGAGAACCCCGGTTTCGTCCTGAACCGCGAACCGTGGCGGCGCGCCACCGTGTTGCTCGCGCGCGAGAATTTCGGCTGCGGTTCGAGCCGCGAGCACGCGGTGTGGGCGCTGCGCGACTTCGGTTTTCGCGCGGTCGTCGCGCCGTCATTCGCGTCGATCTTCGCCGCCAACGCGATCGCCAACGGCCTGCTGACGATCGCGCTGCCTTCGAAGGAGGTCGATGCGCTGTTCGAGTGGGTACGCGCACGACCCGCGCCCGAGGCGGACATCGACCTTGCGCACCAGCGCCTGTGCGCCGGCGAACGCGAATGGCGCTTCGACATCGAGCCGCGTGCGAAACAGTCGCTTCTTTCCGGCTGGGACGAGATCGAGCGCACGCTGCAGCGAAGCGAGGCGATCCGCGTCTTCGAGGCGAGGCGCCTGGCCTCGCAGCCCTGGCTGCGCAGCCGCTGACCTACGCGCTCTTCTTCCGACGCTTCGGCTGCAGGATCGTCCCGGTGCAGTTCTTCGCTCCGCAGCGGCACGCCCAGATCTTCTTCATCGCCGGCGTGTGCGGCACCTCGAGCACGATTCCGTAGTTGTACGTGAGCTCCTCGCCGCTGGAGATGTCGCGGATCGCCTCGATGTAGAGGCGGTCGCGGCGAGAGTCTTCGTCGTCGCTCTCGACCAGCACCGCTTCGCAGTTCGGGTCGCAGCTGTGGTTGATCCAGCGTGCGCTGTTGCCCTGCCGGTTCGCGTCGAGCACCCAGTCGTCGTTGAGCACGAACAGGAAGGTGTGCCCGGTGTCGGCGCTGTCGGGATACATCCGGTCGCTCTGTTCGTGCGTGAGCAGCTGTCCCTTGTACTCGATGAGGCGCGTGCCTTTCGGAATGTCGGCGGCGGCGAAGACGCCGTTGCCGTGGATCTGCGAGCGGTGCGTGACGATGCGGGCGGGCATGATGAGCGGTGCGTTGGGAATCCGGCATTCTCCGGCATCGTGCAACACCGCGTCGTGCCGGAGCGCGATGCTGCGTGCCGATTACCGGCGCGGCGCGCCACGTGTTGCACTTCGCGCGACTGCACCCGATACTGCGATGGGCATCGGACACAACGCAGGACAACGTGCCGCCCGCGCTTGCCGGAGCAGGCGTTTGCCAGCCGCGATTCGACGATCCCCACGAAGGCTACGCATCGAATGCAACCATGCACGCGATTCGCGGCATCCGAATCGACATTGAAACGCGCGGAAGGGACGATCGAGTCCGCGGTCGGAGGCCACGCCATAGGCGAACGCGACGAACTGGAAAAACTCCGGCAGTCGCTATAGAGTCCGAAGATCGTCGACGTTCGCCGGCAGGTTTCCAGCCAGAGTTGGGAGGGTAGCCAAATGATGCAACGAATCGTCGCCCCTACGCTTCTACGGTTGGTCACTGCAGTCGCGTTCCTGTCGTATTGCGTAGCATTATTGTTGCTGCCGACACGAAATGCGATGGCGATGCCCGAGTTCGCACGCCGCTATAACCTCAGTTGCGCAGCGTGTCATTCGGCGTTCCCGCGTCTGAACAAGTTCGGCGAGCACTTTGCCAAAAACAATATGCGCATGCCGAACTGGAAAGAAACCGCTGCCAAGATCGGCGACGACGACCTCGCCTTGCCCGCGTACCCCCCGTTCGCCGTGCGTGCCCAAGCTTACGTGCAGGCACGCGAGGGCAAGGCCATCGACCCGGTTACCGGTGCGAGCAAGTATTCGGCGACCGACTTCCAGTCGCCATACTTGATCAAGCTTCTGTCGAGCGCGCCCCTAAGTGAAAACATCACCTACTATTTCTACGCGATCCTGGCCGAGAAGGGTGGCAATGGTGTGACGCTGGTAGAGGATGCATGGTTTCGCCACGCGAACCTCTTCGGTAGCGGTATCGGCATGATGCTCGGGCAATTCCAGCTCTCCGACCTGATGTTTCCACGTGAAGTGCGCCTGCCATTCCAGGACTTCATGGCGTATCGCATGGCTGGAATCACATACGACCGTGGCGTGCTGTTCGACCGTGATGTCGGACCATTCAGCATCGCTCTCGGATTGACCAACGGCAACGGTATAAACGACAACCTCAGCATCAACAGCCCCGGTTATGCTCGTCCTGACCGGATGTTCGACAATGACAGCTCGAAGACGGTATTCGGTCGACTCGGCACCGACCTGGGATCGGTCGGCGTGGGGTTGTTTGCCGCCTCAGGGAAGCAGCGCAGCGCAACCGGGCCGGCTGGCACGGTGCGAGGCCTGCGCAAAACCGACAAGCGCGTCGTCGGCCTCGATGCGTCCGGCCAGATCGGGGACAATACGCATTGGTACGCCCAGTATCTGTGGAATACCTGGGACGGATTCCTGGACGTCGATCCGACACGAAAATACCGCTGGCGTGGCGGATTCGCGGGTGTCGACTGGATCCCGAACGCTCAGTGGGCTTTTTCGGCTCTCTACAATTACGACAATGCCGGCGACCTCGCGCACACCGACACCGTTTACGAAGGCATCGCCATGAATAGCCTCAGCCTGACAGCGTCCTATTACTTCATGCGCAATGTCAAGGGTATCGTCGAAGTCAACTTCGATTTCCTGAACAAGACCAAACCGATGGGCGCGTATTACACCGGCCACCTGAGTCGCGAGAACTACATTCTGTTCGGCTTCGATACCGCGTTCTGAAATGCGCTGCGTCGAGCGCGTGACCCTGTTTCGGGCATATGTCGGCACCGCCGCGCTCGTCTTCGCAGTCGCCGGCAGTCCATGCGCGCAGGCAGCGAATAAAGTCAGTACGCTTCGCATCGAATCGGTGCCACCGGCCGCCGAAGTCGAACTGATCGGTGGAACGGCCGGTGTCACGCCACTGACCATCAACGAGCGCGACATCTATCCGAACAATTATGCGGATGCCCGAGCGGACATGTACGGCATGGTCGTCCTGCGCTATCCCGGCTGTGAACCGTTACGGCATCGGGTGACCCTGACCGACATCAAGCAGGGCCTGCACCTGCGTCTCGACTGCAGCGCAACCGCGGCGCAGCCCAAGATGCCGCCGGTCTCGTCATCGCCAGTGCGATCGACTGCGCCGATACCGCTGGTGCCGAGCGAAACCATTTCGCAACGTCGCCTGCGCCAGCTCCAGGTTTTGCAGGAGTTGCTGGACGAAGGCCTTATCAGCCCGGCCGAGGAACAGCGTGTGCGAAGACGGATCCTGCAACCCGAGGTGGAGTCGGGTAACCAGCCAAGACCATGACGTCGAAAGTCGGTGAGGTCGGCAGTCAGGAAGGCCTGAGTAATGCAACACGCTAATTGCGCAACGTAATGCTTGGCCAGTTTCCGATCTGCATCCTGACGCGTGAACGCCCACCGAATCGTTCCGCGTTCGTGGTTGCGATCGCTCTGCCAAGCGGCGACTTCGCGCGCCAGCGTGTCGCGATCGGTAACGCGTCGGTTTGACCCAGTAGCAGCCGACGGATCGTTTCCCGGCTGGTGCCCTCCAGGCCCGGTTCGCCTCGGGCGGCTTTCTCCAGCCGTAGCACCGTCCAGCGCTTGGCTCCTGCCGGTGGCGCCGAGCAGGCCAACGCCGTCACACGCGCCTCGGCATTCGCATCGTACCGATGCGGGCGACCCGGGCGCGGCGCATCGTACAAGGCCGCCTGCACGCCGCCGTCCAGATACGCCGTGCGCGTGCGCCAGATCGCGGTGCGATCGACTCCCAGGATCTCCTCGATCACCGCCTGCGGCGTCCCGCGATCCAGCGCGGCCAGGATGTGTGCACGATTGACTTCGCGCGCGTGGTGCATGCCCTTGGAGCGCACCTGCTCGATTACTTCCCTGTCCTTGCTCGAGAGGCGAAATTGAACTCGACCCATGGCGGCATCCACCCTGCAGGGATGAACATGCCGCCATTGTCTTGATGCTGCGCTATTTGCGTGTTGGTGTACTAGCAGCGCCAGCCATGCGGCACTCACGGACTAGCCGCGCGCGTGCAAGCGCTGCATCGCCGCCTCCGGATCGCCGGCCACCAGCAGCGGCAGGCAGTCGAGCGCGCGCGCGATCGTGTCGTCGATCTGCTGCCGCTGCTCGCGACTCGGGCGGTGCAGGACGAAATCCACCACTTCCTGCTCCAGTTGCAGGCTGCGCGGGTGGCCGATGCCCACGCGAAGTCGCCAGAAGTCGGCGCTGCCGAGCCGCGCCTGGATGTCGCGCAGGCCGTTGTGGCCGGCGTGCCCGCCGCCGCACTTGAGCTTCGCCTGCCCGGGCAGCAGGTCCAGCTCGTCGTGCACGACGAGGATCTCCGGCGGCGCGATCCGGTAGAAGTTCGCCAGCGCCGCCACCGCCTGACCCGAACGGTTCATCCACGTCGACGGCTCGAGCAGGAACACTGCTTCGCCCGCGATCCGGGCGCGCCCGACCAGGCCGAAGAACTTTGCCTCGCGCGCGAGCGACGTGCCTTGCGAGCGCGCCAGCGCGTCGACGAACCAGAAGCCGGCGTTGTGCCGGTCGTGCTCGTGCTCGGGGCCGGGATTGCCCAGCCCGACGATCAGCCGGATCGCGTTCATGTCGCGCGATTGCCGGGAGGCAGGGGAGCGCTCGCGACGCGCGCCACCGACGGCCATCGATGCTGCAGCAGCAGCCAGGCGCCGAGCCCGATGCAAAGCATCGCCAGCGACGTCGCCGCCAGGGCTACCGTGGAATGCATGACCAGCGGCGCGACGACGCCCGCGACGATTCCGTTCGCGACGCTGCCGACGACCGCCTGCAGCGACGACGACATGCCGCGGCGCAGCGGGAACAGGTCGAGCACCATCAGCGTGACCGCGGGCACGTTCAGTGCCCAGCCGAACGAGAAGAGGGCGATCGGGGGCAGCGCCCACCAGGCACGCGGTTCGAACAGCAGGTTCGCGACGAGGTTCAGGACGGCGACGGCGAACATGACGATGAAGCCGTAGCGGATCTGCTGGCGCGCCGACACCCGTCCGGCGAATCGCCCGCTGACCCACGCACCGGACATGATGCCGCTGATCGTGAGCATGAAGAACCAGAAGAATTCGGTGGGTCCCAACCCGAGATGCGTGCCGAGGAACTCGGGCGCGGACAGCACGTAGAGGAACATTCCGTTGAACGGAACGCCGCTGGCGAGCGCGAGCAGCAGGAAGCGCGAATCGGACAGCAGCTGGTAGTAGCCGCGCAGCAGGTGGCGGATCTCGAAGGGCTGTCGATGCGTGGGGTGCAGGGTTTCGGGCAGCCACCGCCAGTTCGCGGCCCACAGCAGCAGGCCGACCAGCGCGAGGAACCAGAAGATGCCGTGCCAGTCGACGTGCACGAACAACCAGCCGCCGATGATCGGCGCCACGGCCGGTGCCACGCCGAAGTAGATCGTCACCTGCGACATCACCCGTTGCGCTTCCTCGGGCGGAAACATGTCGCGGATCACGGCGCGCGAGACGACGATGCCGGCGCCGGTGGACAGCCCCTGCAGCGCGCGAAAGAAGACCAGCGAGCCGATCGTCGGAGACAGTGCGCAGCCCACCGAGGCGAGACTGAAGACGCCGATCCCCCACAGCACGACCGGCCGTCGCCCGAAGCTGTCGGCGAGCGCGCCGTGGAAGATGTTCATGAACGCGTAGCCGAACAGGTACGCCGACAGCGTCTGTTGCATCTGCACCGGCGTCGCGTCGAGCGCGCGCGCGATGCCCGAGAAGGCGGGCAGGTACGTGTCGATCGAGAACGGACCGAGCATGCCGAGCGCGGCCAGCAGCGCCGCCAGCGTCCAGCGCGGCGCGGTCCAGAGTCGGGCTGCGTCGGGATTCATCGGCCGCGGCGAGCGCAAACAAAAAGCCCGGGGCGCACCCGGGCTTTCTTGGCGAATGGCCCCGGCCTCTGGCCGGGGCGCTCGGGCGATGAAGATTGCGGCTCGCGCGGGTCGATCACGACTTCTTCGGCGCCGGCGCAGCGGGCGTCGCCGCGGCCGGAGCGGCGGCAGGCTCTTCCTCGGCGGCAGCCGGAACCGTGACGGTGACGACCACCGGGTTCTCGCCGGCCGGCAGCAGCGGCGTGACGCCTTCGGGGAACACGATCTCGCTCATGTGCACCGACTTGCCCGCCTCGAGGTGAGAGAGGTCGACCTCGATGAAGCTGGGCAGCGCACCCGGCAGGCAGCTGACCTCGACCTCGGTGATCACGCGTCCGATGATCCCGGCCGACAGCTTCACCGCCGGCGAGACTTCCTCGTTGACGAAGTGCAGCGGCACCTTGACCGTGATCTTCTCGTCGGCCGCGATGCGCTGGAAATCGACGTGCATCACCTGCGGCTTGTACGGGTGCCACTGCACGTCGCGCAGCAGCGCCTGCACGCGCTCGTCGCCGATCTCCAGCTCGAGGATCGACGAGTGGAACGCTTCGACGCGCAACGCGTGATACAGCGGGTTGTGCTCGATCGAGACCGGCACCGCCTCGCCCTTTCCGCCATAGACGATTCCCGGCACGTGGCCGGCGCGGCGCAGGCGGCGGCTCGCACCCGAACCCTGCTCCTTGCGAACAGTTGCAACGACTCTCATTGCCTTTCCTTCCAGTTTGCGCCCCGCGTCCGCGACCAGAACGCGAGGCCTTCAGCGGCGCTGCGCGCCGTGACGTTCAGTTCCGGCTTGCGCCGAAACGGGAGTGAAGCACGAACGGTTTCCATGCTTCACGGATCTCAATCGACGAACAACGAGGAGACCGAATCCGCCCTGCTGATCCGCAGGATCGTCTCGGCGAGCAGTTGCGCGCACGACAGCACGCGGATGCGCGGGCACGCTTCAGCCTCGGGCGACAGCGGAATGGTGTCGGTGACGATCAGTTCGTCGAGCGCCGAGTTCGCGATGCGCGTGACCGCTCCGCCCGAAAGCACGGCGTGCGTGCAGTACGCGACGACGCGGCGGGCGCCGCGTTCCTTCAGGGCCACCGCCGCCTTCACCAGCGTGTTCGACGTGTCGACGATGTCGTCCATGATCACGCAGGTGCGGCCTTCGACGTCGCCGATGATGTTCATCACCTCGGCGACGTTGGCTTTCGGTCGGCGCTTGTCGATGATCGCCAGGTCGGAGTCGAGGCGCTTGGCGAGCGCACGTGCGCGCACCACGCCGCCGACGTCGGGCGAGACGACGATCAGGTCGGAGAACTGCTGCTTGTGCACGTCGGCCAGCAGCAGCGGCGCCGCGTAGACGTTGTCGACCGGCACGTCGAAGAAGCCCTGGATCTGCTCGGCGTGCAGGTCCATCGTCAGCAGGCGGTCGATGCCGGCGGTCTGCAGCATGTTCGCCACCAGCTTCGCCGTGATCGCCACGCGCATCGATCGCACGCGGCGATCCTGCCGCGCGTAGCCGAAATAGGGCAGCGCCGCCGTGATCCGGCCGGCCGAGGCGCGCCGGAGCGCGTCGACCATGACCAGCACCTCCATCAGCGTGTCGTTGCTCGGTGCGCAAGTCGGCTGCACGACGAAGACGTCCTTGCCGCGGACGTTCTCGAGGATCTCCACCATGATCTCGCCGTCGGAAAAGCGCCCGACCGTGGCCTTGCCGAGATTGATGTACAGGTTGCGGGCGATGTCGGCGGCGAGCAACGGGTTCGCGTTGCCCGTGAAGATCATCAAGCCGTCGGGGTCGAGGATGTCGGCGTTGCGGCGATAGCCGTGCACGGTGCGTTTCCCGAATGGAGGTTCTGGCTGGGGAGGAAGGATTCGAACCCTCGCATGCCGGAATCAAAATCCGGTGCCTTAACCAACTTGGCTACTCCCCAGTGGCCTGATGCCGGTTCGCGCGAAGCGTCCGGACGCAAGCGGAAGACCTGTTCGTTCGACCTCGGAAGCCTGGCGGGACTACCGTTCGGCGAACGATCGATCGCGAAGCGGATGCCGATCGAGCGATCGGAGCACGAACACCTGCCCGATCGCGAACCGTTCGAGCCGTTGCCGGATCGACGCGGCGACCGCTTCGTCTGCGACGGGACAGAACACGCAGGCACCCGAGCCGGTCATCCGCGCCAGGTGCCCCTCGGCGCCCGCTGCATCGGCGGCGCTGCGCAAAGCCTGCAGCGCCCGGGCTACGGCCGGCCAGAGCGCGACAACCACCGGTTCGAGGTCGTTCTTCCCGCGGCGGACGTACTGCCCTCGCGAAAGACCGAAGATTTTGAGCGGTTTCGTGTTGCGTGTCAACGCGGAGCAGCCGAAGACCGCCGCGGTCGAGACGTGCACCGGAGGGCAGACGACGACGTACCACGACGGGTCTGCGTCGACTGCGCGCAGCTCTTCGCCGACGCCGCGCGCGAAGGCGCGCAGTCCGAAGACGAAGGCCGGTACGTCGGCGCCCAGCCGAAGCGCGAGCGCCTGCAGGTGCTCGCGCGACAGCCCCAGTTGCCAGAGCCGGTTCAGTCCGAGCAGCACGGTCGCCGCGTCCGAGCTGCCGCCGCCCAGGCCGCCGCCGACCGGGATCCGTTTGCGCAGCACGATCTCGACGCCGAGCGGGCAGCCGGTTTCGGCCGCCAGCAGGCGCGCAGCGCGCAGCGCGAGGTCGTCGTCGGCACGCCAGTCGGACGGTGCATCGGCCAGGCGGATCGTTCCGTCGTCGAGTCGCCGCAGGTCGATGCGGTCGTACAGGTCGACGAACTCGAACACCGTCTCGATGAGGTGGTAGCCGTCGGTGCGCCGGCCGGTGACATGCAGGAAGAGGTTGAGCTTGGCGGGCGCCGGAAGATCGCGCAGTTCGGCCACCGCCGCGCCGCCGCCCGGGTTCACTGCGCCGTGCCGGCGGCTGTGCGTGCCACGCTGTCGACGACGAGCTTCAGCTCGAGCCGGCGCGCACCGTCTGCGGCGCCGGCCGGCCAGTCGAGCGACAGCCGACGCGGGCGCCCTGCGTCGAATGCCTCGAAGCGCACCGACCAGCCGCTGTCGGTCCCGGCGACGACGCGCCCGCCGTCGCGCTGCGTGGGCTGCGCGACGCGGCCCGCGAGCCAGCGAGGCAGGTCGCCGATCGGCACGCGCCAGCCGAACACCTGCTCGGTGAGCGTCTCTGCCGAAGGGGCGCGGTATCGGCTGCCGTCGGAGGCGACGAGCACCGCTTCGTTCGCATCGAGCGTGACCTGCGCCATCGTCTGCCCCAGCGGCGACGAGAGTTCGAGTTCGCGGCGCTCGCCGTCGGCCAGCAGCGTGAAGCGGCCGCTGGAGCGTTCCTCGCGCGGCTGGTACCCGCCTTCGCTGTAGGTGACCGCGAAGCGGCCGCTCCAGAAGTTCGGCGTGGCGCCGGACGCTGCCGGCACCGGCGGCGGAACCGGCGTTGCGCAGCCGGCGGCCAGCAGCGCGGCCGCACCGACCGCGGCAAGCGCGCGCCCGTGCGTCATCGCCCGGCCCGCAGCCGCGCGACGGTCTCCTCGAGCACGCGGTTTCCCGGATCGTTCGCCGACGCCTGGGTCCAGACGCGATGCGCCTCGTCGACGCGGCCCGCGTGCCACAGCGCTTCTCCCAGATGCGCACCGATCTCCGCTTCGGGCAGCCGCCGCCACGCCTTCTCGAGATAGGAGATCGCATCGTCGGTACGGCCCCGGCGGAACAGCACCCATCCCATGCTGTCGAGAATCTGTGGATCGTCGGGCGCGATCCCGAGCGCCTTCTCGATCAGCTCCTGCGCTTCGTCGAGCCGCACGCCGCGATCGGCAAAGGTGTAGCCGAGCGCGTTGTAGGCGTGCGCCGAGTCGGGATGCAGCCGGATCAGCGTGCGCAGGCTGGCTTCCATCACGTCCAGCCGGTCCAGGCGTTCGGCCGCCATCGCGTGGTCGTAGAGCAGTTCGGCGTTCTCGGGCTGGCGTGCGAGCGCCGCGGCGAGCACGTCGTAGGCGTCCTGCTCGCGCCCGGCTTCGCGCAACACCATCGCCTCGGCGGCGGTGAGCTGCACGCGCTCGCGCGCGCTGGGCACCGAGGTGTTGCGCAACAACGCGCGCGCCTCGTCGACCCGGCCCGTCCTGGCCATCAGCACGGCACGCCGCGCGAGCGCCGGCAGGAACTGCTCGCCGCGGCCGACGCGCGAATACCAGTCGATCGCCTCCTCGTTGCGCCCCGCGTCCTCGGCCAGCTGGCCCATGAACAGCAACGCCGGCGTGTTGTCGCGCTGGACCGCGTCGGGCAGTCCGAGATAGCGGCGTACGTAGTCTTCGGCTACCTGGCGCTGCTTCATCTGGTATGCGAGCTGCGCGAGCGACAACAGGATCGCCGGACTGTCGGGCTCCTGCTTCAGCGCGATCTCGAACTGCTCGCGCGCCGCGTCGTGACTGCCGCCGGCGTTGAGCAGTCGCGCCAGCGCGAAGCGCGCCTCGACCGCCTTCGGCTCGTGATCGAGATACGCGCGCAGCAGCGACGTTGCGCCGTCGATTCCGCGCGGCGTCTGCGCCACGTAGCGTGCGGCGAGGATCGCCGCCTGTTCGTTGGCCGGGTCGAGCTGCAGCGCCGCTTCGGCTTCGGCGGCTGCGCGGGGAACGTCGCCGGCTGCCTGCGCGACGGCGGCGAGGGCCAGGCGCGCGGCGGGCTGCCGCGCGTCGGCAACGGCCAGGCGTTCGAGCATCGCGAGCCCGGCGCGTGCATCGCTCGAGCGCGCGAGCGTGCGAGCGATGCGGTCGTAAGTCTCGGGCAGGCGATGCTCGGTGCGCGCGCGCTCCAGGCGAGCGCGCAGCAGCGGCTCGGCCTGTGCGAACCGACCCGTCGTCATCCACAGGCTCTCGATCGTCTGCGCCGCGATCGGCGATTCCGGTGCAAGCTCGTGCCACAGCTGCGCGGCCGGCAGCGCGTGATCGAGCGAACGCTCCGCGAGCGCGAGTTCGGTGGCCCGGCGGGCGATGCGCGGGTCGCGCGTTTCCTGCGCGAGCGACAGGTACGTTGCCGCGGCACTGCCGACCTGCCCGCGCTGCGCGGCGACCTCCGAGGAGAGCAGCTGATACATCAGCTGCGGCGTGAGCGAAATCGACGGAATCGGGTCGCCCGCCGGCGTGTGCCCGCCCGGTGACGTTCGCCCGACGCCGCTCGCATCGACCGTCTCGCCGGGCGGTGGAACGACGCGCGGGCCGTCGACCGCCGCCGGTGAAGCCGTGCTCGCGCAGCCGGCGGCGAGCAGCGCGACGGCGCCGAGCGCCGCCGCGGCGCGCGCGCGGAGCGCGCGGTCGGACGCAACGGTTGTTGCAGCGCGTCGGCCGCGGTGCACGGCGGTGCGGCGCCGCCGGGGATCGGTCTTCGTCATCGGGTGATACGCTCGACAAGTCGAATTTCCAGAATACCCGATGCGCGCCGCCGGGCGCATCGAACACGCTCGCTCCCGATGCCCGAACTGCCCGAGGTCGAGGTCGTGCGCCGCGGACTCGAACGCCGCGTGCTCGGCCGCACGGTGCGCGCGGTGCGCATCCGCGAGACGCGTCTTCGCTGGCCGGTGCCCCCGACGCTGGCGCAGGAGCTGCCCGGAGCCGCGTTGCGAGGCGTCGAGCGCCGGGGCAAGTACCTGCTGCTCGACTTCGGCCACGGAACGCTGATCGTTCACCTGGGGATGTCGGGGAATTTCCGCTTCCTCGGCGAAGAACGCGGCGACGAAGCCGGACGGCACGACCACGTCGACGTCGAATTCGAGAACGGCATCCTGCGCTATCGCGACCCGCGTCGCTTCGGCGCGATCCTCTGGCACGCGTCGGAACGGGGGCCCGTGCTCGCTCACCCGCTGCTCGCGTCGCTCGGTGCCGAGCCGCTGGCGCAGGCCTTCGACGGAGCGCTGCTGTATCGAGCGACGCGTTCGCGCAGCAGCGCGATCAAGCCCGTGCTGCTCGCCGGGGACGTCGTCGTCGGCGTGGGAAACATCTATGCGTCGGAGAGCCTGTTTCGCGCCGGCATCCGCCCGGGCACCGCTGCCCGGCGGATCACGCTGGCGCGCTACCGACGACTGGCGGCGGCGATCCGCGAGACGCTGAACGAAGCGATCGAACGCGGCGGGAGCACCTTGCGCGATTTCGTTTCGAGCGACGGAGCCGCCGGCTGCTACCAGACGGCGAGCCTCGTCTACGGCCGGGCCGGCGAACCGTGCCGGGTCTGCGGCACGGCGCTGCGCACGATGCGACAGCAGCAGCGCTCCACGTTCTGGTGCCCGCGCTGTCAGCGCTGAAGCCCGGCGCCGCCCGCCCGCCGGAATCGGCCACAGGGCGGCTGCGCCCCGTGCGCGCGGGCGTGCACCACTCCCGGCCGCCCGGCACCGTGCTATAGATCGGGCCCACGATTGCGGTGATCGAAGGAGCGCGATGGGATCCCTCGGAGAGCGCATCGCCGAATACGGCGGCTGGCGACGTTCGCTCGCCGATGCCGTGCTGCGCTATGCGCAGTGGCTCGACGAGACCGGTCTTTCCGACGCCTCGCTGCTTTCGCGCATCGATCGCATCGTCGAGCGCCTCGGAAAGGAGCGCGTGTCGATCGCCTTCGTCGCCGAGTTCTCGCGCGGCAAGTCCGAGCTGATCAACGCGATCTTCTTCTCGCGCTTCGGCCGCCGGATCGTTCCGTCGGGTGCGGGCCGCACCACGATGTGTCCGACCGAACTGCTGTACGACGCGCGGCGCCCGAGCGCGATCCGGCTGCTGCCGATCGAGACGCGCCTGCTCGATGCACCCGTCTCCGAACTGCGCGAGGACGAAGCCCGCTGGGAAGAACGCGCGATCGATCCGCAGGTGCCGGAAAGCCTGCGCCGCGCCTTCGAGAGCGTGCAGGAAACCGTGTGGGTCGACGCCGACCAGGCGGCGCTGCTCGGCTTCTACGACGAACAGGACCCGGCGTCTCCGGTTCGCCCGGACGAACAGGGCCGCGTGGAGGTGCCGCGCTGGCGGCACGCGGTGGTCAACTGGCCGCATCCGCTGCTCGAGCAGGGGCTCGTCGTGCTCGACACGCCGGGGCTGAACGCCATCGGCGCCGAACCCGAGCTGACGCTGAAGCTGATCCCGGGCTGCGACGCCGTTCTCTTCGTGCTCGCCGCCGACGCCGGCGTGACGTTGAGCGACCTGACCGTCTGGCGCGAACACATCGCGATGCGGCACGGTGCCGGACGCTACGTCGTGCTGAACAAGGTCGATTCGCTGTGGGACGGCCTGAAGGACGAGGTGCAGATCCAGCTCGAGATCGCCCGCCAGGTGGGGTCGGTCGCCCAGACGCTGCAGGTCCCGAACGACCGGGTCTACCCGGTGTCGGCGCAGAAGGCGCTGCTCGCGCGCGTGAACGGCGACGCCGCGCTGCTCAAGCGCAGCCGGATCGCCGACCTCGAATACGCGCTCGGGCGCGAGCTCGTTCCGCAGCACCGCGACATCGTTCGCGAGCACGTCCAGCGCGAGTTCGGCGAGCTGCACTCGGTCGTCGCCGCCGCGCTGGCGGCGCGTCGTCGCAACCTCGTCGAGCAGCAGTTCGAGCTCAACGGGCTGCGCGGCAAGAACCGCGGCGTGATGGACCACATGGCCGCGCGCATCCGCGCCGAACGCGAGGAGTTCGAGAAGAGCCTGCGCCACCTGCAGGCCTTGCGCTCGGTCTTCTCGAAGCACGCGCAAACGATCCGCGAAACCATGGGCGGGCCTTCGCTGAAGCGGCACGTGCGCATCGCGCGCGAATCGATGCGCAAGAGCAACTTCTCCTCCGGCCTGCGCGAGGGCATGAGCTCGCTGCTCGCCGCGGTGCGCGCCGACCTCGACGAGACGACGCGCATGGTGGGCGAAGTGAGCACGCTGATGAGCGCGATGTATCGCAGCTTCAGCGCCGAACACGGATTGTCGCTCGGCAACCCGGCACTGTTTTCCACGCAGCGCTACTACGCCGAACTCGAACGGATCGAGCAGGTGCAGCGGCGCCAGTTCGGAGCGATCACGCTCGCGACGACTTCTCAATGGGCGTTGATGCGCCGCTTCTTCGAATCGGTTGCCGCGCGGCTGCGCGAGATCTACGAACTGGCCGCTCGCGAGCTCGAAGCCTGGCTGCGGGCCGTGATGGCACCGATCGAGAGCCAGGTGCGCGAGTACCAGGGGCAGTTGAAGCGCAGGCTCGAGACGGTGCGGCGCGTGCTCGACGCGAACGACACGCTCGAGGGAAGGCTGGCGCAGATCGAGCAGGATCGCTCGGCGGCCGAGCAGCGCATCGGACTCGAAGGCGAATACGCCAGGCGCGTGACGGCGCTGCTGGCTGCGCACGCGGAGACGCTCGTCGACGCATGACGGCCGGCCGGCGCGCCGCCGGGTCGACGACGTGACGCAAGTCGCACGCCGGTTCGCTCGCGCGGCTCGACGCCTCTCGCGAAGGCGCGGGCCGTCTGCCGTGGGCGCGCTTGTGCGCAGCCGAGAAGCGCAGCAATGCCGGCGTCGCGCGCGCAGCGCGCGTCGTTCTCATTCTCGCCGCGTCTGTCCGAGCGGAGCGCGCGCAGCGCGCGCAGCGAGTCACGCGGCGCAGCCGGCATTGCGAGCATCGCAGGCAACCCACCGCGCAGCGGGGGGCTGCGCACCTGCGCGCCCACGGCAGACGGCCCGCGCCTTTGCGCGCGCGACACTCGCACGCCGACACTCGCACGCCGACCCCGCGCTCCGACCCCCGCGCCCCGACCCCCCGCATACAATCCGCCGCGTGATCGCACCCCGCCTCGTCGCCTGGCAGCGCCGCCACGGCCGCAACGACCTGCCGTGGCAGAACACGCGCGACGCCTACCGGATCTGGCTGTCGGAGATCATGCTGCAGCAGACGCGCGTGAGCAGCGTCGTGCCGTATTTCCTGCGCTTCGTCGCGCGCTTTCCCACGCTCGATTCGCTGGCGGCCGCGAACGAGGACGAGGTCCTCGCGCTATGGAGCGGACTCGGCTACTACAGCCGCGCGCGAAACCTGCATCGCTGCGCACGCCGGCTCGTCGACGAGCACGCGGGTGTCTTCCCTTCGGATCCGGCCGAGCTCGAAGCGCTACCCGGCATCGGACGCTCGACGGCGGCGGCGATCGCGGTGTTCGCGTTCGGCCGCCGCGCGGCGATTCTCGACGGCAACGTGCGACGCGTGCTGGCGCGCTGGGCAGGCATCCCGGGACACCCCGCGCAGCCGGCGGTGCTGGCGGCGCTGTGGCAACGCGCCGAGCACGAGCTGCCGCACGAGTCGCTCGAGGCGTACACGCAGGGCCTGATGGACCTGGGCGCGAGCATCTGTTCGCCTTCGCGCCCGTCCTGCGGGAGTTGCCCGATCGCCGAAGACTGCGTCGCGCTTCGCGACGGCCTGGTCGGCGCGATTCCGGGGCGGCGCGCGCGACGCCCGCTGCCCCTGCGCGAGCAGACCTGGCTGGTGATCCGCGTGGGTCGAACGGTGCTCGTCGAGAAGCGCGCGCCCGCCGGCGTGTGGGGCGGGATGTGGTCGCTGCCCGAGGCCGATGCGGGCCAGGCGCAGGAGGCCGCGCAGCTCGTGCTGCGGCGCTTTGCGCTGCGCGCGCGGCCGGGCGCCGAGCTGGAGGCGATCGACCACGTCTTCACGCATTTTCGGTTGCGCGCGCATCCGGTCGTCCTCGATTGCGAAGACGCAGCCTGCGCAATCCGCGAAGCGGGTGCGGTGCGCTGGCTCGCGCTGGACGAAGCGCACGCGGCGCCGCTGCCTGCGCCGGTGAAGGCGCTGCTGTGCGCGATCAGAGAACCTGTTGCTGATGCAGGTACTGGTGGATCAGCGACAGCCGCGTGACGGCGTCGTCGAGCTCCATCAGCTTCTGCCGCGCGCGCGGCGCGATCGGCAGGAATTCGCAGATCCGGTTGCCGACCCACGAAGCAGAGTCGAAGCGATACGGTTCGGCGATCATGCGCCGCATCGGATCGGCCTCGCGCGCAACGAGGTCGTCGACGAGCCGGCGCACGAGCGTCTCGCAATCGGCGTGCTGCGGCGGCACCTGCACTTCGTCGTCCGGATCGATCATCTCGATGTCGGCGCGGATCAATCCGTCCTGGCGCAGCCGGCGCGCGAGCACGCGGAAGCGCTGCCCGCCGCGCGCGCGCACGTTCAGCAGCCCCGACTCCTCGACGTCGAAGTCGACGATCCGCGCCGTGCACCCCACCGCTTCGTGCTGCGCCCCGGGTTCGATCTCGCTGCCCTGCGTGATCAGGCACACGCCGAAGGGCGTGTCCGCCGCCGTGCACTCGCTGACCAGGTCGAGATAGCGCGCCTCGAACACGCGCAGCGTCAGGACGCCTTCGGGAAAGAGAACCGTTTCGAGCGGGAAGATTGCCAGTTCGCCGGGCACCGTGCTCTCGAAGGGTCAGGACGGGGAGGCCTGGCGCGAGGCGAGTGCGCGATGGCGCACGAGGACCTGCTCGATGCGACGAAAGCGCCGGGCCAGTTCTTCGACGCAGTATACCGAACGGTGCTGCCCACCCGTGCAGCCGATCGCGACGCTCAGGTAACTGCGATTCTCGAGGATGTAATGCGGCAGCCACGCGTGCAGGAACTCGGCGATGTGATCGATCATCCGCTGCACCGACGGGATCGACTGCAGGTACTCGGCGACCGGGGCGTCGAGCCCGGTGAGCGTCCGCAGTTCGGCGACGTAGAACGGGTTGGGCAGGCAACGCACGTCGAACACGAGGTCGGCGTCGAGCGGAACGCCGTGCTTGTAGGCGAAGGATTCGAAGACGATCGTCATCGATGCGCGGTCGGTGCCGACGACTTCGCGCACCCAGCGGCGCAGCACGTTCGGATGCAGGTCGCTGGTGTCGAGCGACAAGCCGACGTCCTCGATCGGCGACATCATCTCGCGCTCGCGCTCGATCGATTCGATCAGCGTCGGCGCGTCGGCGCCGGTGCCGGCGCGCAACGACAGCGGGTGCCGGCGCCGCGTTTCGGAGTAGCGCTGCACCAGCGTCTCGGTGCGCGCGTTCAGGAAGATCACCTTGACGTCGTGGCCGTAACGCCCGAGCGCACCTGCGACGTGGCGCAGGTCGCTCACCGAGTCGCCGCTGCGCGCGTCGATCGATACGGCCACCCGGTCGTGCCCGGCTTCCTGCAACGACGCGATGACCTCGCCCAGGAAACGCGCCGGCAGGTTGTCGATGCAGAAATAGCCGTCGTCCTCGAGCACGTTCGTCGCCACGGACTTGCCCGATCCGGAGATCCCGGTGATCAGAACGACGTGCATCGCTCGTCCCGCTAGCCCGATTCCATGCTGCGTCTCTGGCGCGCGACGAAGTCGCCGGTGGTGTCGAAGCCGCGCAGTTGCAGGATCGTGCTGCGCACCGCCGCTTCGGTGAGCACCGCGAGGTTGCGTCCGGCGGCGACCGGGACCACGACCTTCGGAATCTGCAATCCGAGCACGTCCTCGGTGAGCGCCTCGAGCGGAAGGCGCTGGTGCTCGTCGTCCATCGACGTGCGGCGCACGAGATGCACGATGAGCTTGAGCGTGATCTTCCGCCGCACGGCCGTCTCGCCGAAGATGGTCCGGATGTCGAGCAGCCCCAGGCCGCGAACCTCGAGCAGGTCGCGCAGCAGCGGCGGGCAGCGTCCCTCGATCGCGTGCGGGGCGATGCGCGACAGTTCGACCACGTCGTCGGCGACCAGGCCGTGGCCGCGGCTGACCAGCTCGAGCGCCAGTTCGCTCTTGCCCAGCCCCGATTCGCCGCTGATCAGCACGCCCATGCCGAGCACGTCCATCAGCACGCCGTGCTTCGAACACGATGGAGCGACCGCCTTCGACAGGTAGGTGCGCAGCGACTCGATGACGCGCGCCGCGGGCAGCGGACAGGCGATCAGCGGCAGCTCGGCCTCGCGCGCGCCGGCCAGGAGTTCGGGCGGTGCTTCGAGGTTTTCCGCCACGATGATCGCCGGCGGCCGGCCGGCGATCAGCTCGGCAACGAGCGCGCGATGCCGCGCGGGCTCGAGCTGTTGCGTATACGCGCGCTCGGCGTTGCCGTAGACGTGGATCCGGTTCGGGTGGATGAGATTCAGGTAGCCGACCAGGTCGGCGGGCTCGATCGAACTCGGGGTGGCCGTGCGGCCGCTTCCGGCTTCGCCTGCCAGCCAGGACAGGCGGAGATCTTCGCGGTTCTGATCGAAAAGGGCGCGGACCGTGACGCTCATGCGGCAAGCATACGGTTGCGCGCCGCCGGCGTCAGCCTGCCGCTTCGGGCGCCTCCCCCGACAGGATCCGGTGCATCCGTGCCGGATCGTCGCAGGAGAGAAGCGCCTCGCGCGTTGCGCCGTCTGCCAGCAGTTCCGCCAGCTCCGAGAGCAGTTCGAGATGCTCTTCGGTGGCCGCCTCGGGCACCAGCAGGAACACGAGCAATCCGACCGGCTTGCCGTCGGGGGCGTCGAAGGGAATCGGTTGCGCCAGCCGGACGACGGCCGCCATCGCTTCCTTCGACCCCTTGATGCGGCCGTGGGGAATCGCCACGCCTTCGCCCAGGCCGGTGGAGCCCAGCCGCTCGCGCGCGAACAGCGAGTCGAAGACCTTGCCGCGTTCGATTCCGTGGTTGTTCTCGAACAGCAGCCCCACCTGCTCGAACAGGCGCTTCTTGCTCGTGACCGGCAGGTCGAGCACGACGTTTTGCGGGGGAAGCAACCGGGAGAGCCGATTCATTGCGATACCGCTCGCCGGAGCGGCAAGCACGCTGCTATGCAACATCGAACAACACCCGCTGCGGCGGGCGCCGAAAAGGGGCGATCATAGCCACACCGCAGCGCTGGTACAACCGCCGGGTTTGCGCAGTGCAGCAAAACCACGTCGGCCACCGCGTCGCGTCACGACTCCGGGCGGAATTTCACCGAATCGTGATCGAAGCCATCGCGTTTTTCCTTGTATTTCGCTACCTGCCTGTCGAGTTTGTCGGTCAGCGCGTCGATCGCCGCGTACAGATCGCCGTCGCTCGCCTCGGCAAAAAGATCGTTGCCCGGAACGTGAAGCGTGATCGCGGCGCGCTGCTCGACGCGGTCGCTGCTCAGGTTCACCGTCGCACCGATCGGCGCATCGAAATGGCGCTGGATCCGCTCGAGCTTCGTCTCGACGTAGGAGCGGATCGCCGGTGTCAGGCCGATATCGGGTGCGGAAATGGCAAGGTTCATTCGGTTTTTCCTGCGGGTGCGGTGAATTCGGGAGGGCGCAAGCGGGGCCGCAAGGCATGGGCCCGAAGCCGGGGCACGAGGCGGTGCCGCGTGGCACCGAAGCCTACAGCGATTTTCGCTGCGAGACCGTCGGGATGCGCAACGATTCCCGGTACTTCGCCACCGTGCGGCGGGCGACGACGAATCCCTGCTCGGCGAGCAACTCTGCGATGCGTCCGTCGGCCAGCGGTTCGGACGGGTCCTCGGCCTGCACCAGTTGACGGATCATCGCGCGGATCGCCGTGCTCGACGCAGCGCCACCGCTGTCGGTGGGGACGCTGCTGCCGAAGAAATACTTCAACTCGAAGGTGCCGAACGGCGTCATGGCGAACTTGCGCGAGGTCACGCGCGAGACCGTCGATTCGTGCAGCCCCAGCGCTTCGGCGATCTCGCGCAGCACCAGCGGACGCATCGCGACGGCGCCGTGCGAGAAGAACGAGCGCTGCCGATCGACGATCGCCTGGGCCACGCGCAGGATCGTCTCGAAGCGCTGCTGCAGGTTCTTGATCAGCCATCGCGCTTCCTGCAGCTGGCCCGACAGGCCGGGCGCGGCGCCGCGGTTGTGCTTGAGGAACTGCGCGTAGGCGTCGTTGACGCGCAAGCGCGGCATCACCGACGGATTCAGCGTTGCGATCCAGTTGCCGTTCATGCGGCGCACGATCACGTCCGGGACGACGAAGCCGGCGTGCTCGGCGGTGAAGGCCGCACCCGGCCGCGGGTCGAGTTGCCGGATCAACGCCTGCGCCTGGCGCAGCGCCTCGTCGTCGCATCGCAGTGCCCGTCGCAGCCGTGCGAAGTCCTTCGAGGCAAGCGAGTCGAGGTGCCGATCGACGATCGCATGCGCGAGGCGCAGCGCGGCGGGTCGGCGGGCGTCGTCGGTCGTCTCGCCGTCGATCATCCGCCGGCCGAGCTGCAGCAGCAGGCACTCGCGAAGATCGCGCGCGCCGACGCCGGCCGGATCGAAGCTTTGCAGCAGGCGCAGCGCAGTCGACAGCTCTTCGCCCGAAACGCCGAGTTCCTCCGGGAGCATCTGCGCCACTTCTTCGGGCGACGATTCGAGGAATCCGCCGTCGTCGAGCGCGTCGATCAGCAACTGCACCAGCGCCCGGTCGCGTTGCGTGCAGCGGGTGGTGGCCAGTTGCTCGCGCAGGTGCTCGCGCAGCGTCGTCGTTGCGGCGCCCAGTTGCGGGAAGTCGCGTTCGTCGTCGTCGGCAAGCGCGCGTCCGCTCTCCATGCTCCAGTCGCCGCGCTCGCCGTCGTCGTGCCAGCGATCGGCGCTCCAGCCGTCGGCCGACGCGCCGTCGAAGCCGTCGTCTCCTTGCGCCGGCGCCGTCTCGTCGCCCGACGACGACGGCCGGCCGTCGAGCGAGCCGCTGGCTGCGACCCGCACGCAGTCGCCGAGCGGATTGTCGAGTCGCTCGAGCAGCGGATTGTCGGCGAGCGCCTGCTCGACCTCCTGGTTCAGCTCGAGGGTGGAAAGCTGCAGCAGGCGGATCGACTGCTGCAGTTGCGGCGTGAGCGCGAGATGCTGGCTCTGCCGCAGCTGTAGCGACGGCTTCATGAGCCGTTTCGCCTACATGGAGAAGTGCTCGCCGAGGTAGTACCGGCGGACGTCCTCATTTTGAACAACCTCGTCGGGGCGGCCGGAAGCAAGAACAGTACCAGCCCTGATGATATACGCCCGGTCGCAGATTCCAAGCGTTTCGCGCACGTTGTGATCGGTGATCAGTACGCCGATGTGCCGGTCCTTCAGGAAGCGCACGATGCGCTGGATCTCGATGACGGCGATCGGGTCGATGCCGGCGAAGGGTTCGTCGAGCAGGATGAAGCGCGGCGAGCCTGCGAGCGCACGCGCGATCTCGACGCGTCGGCGCTCGCCGCCCGACAGCGACTGGGCGCTGTTCGAGCGGATGTGCTCGATCTGCAGTTCGGCGAGCAGCGACTCGAGTCGCGCGTCGATCTCGCGCCGGCCCAGGGCGCGGCCGCGCTCGTCGACCTGCAGTTCCAGCACCGCGACGATGTTGTCCTCGACGCTGAGCTTGCGGAACACCGACGCTTCCTGCGGCAGGTACGACAGCCCGAGCCGGGCGCGGCGATGGATCGGCAGGAACCCGATCGGCGTGCCGTCGAGTTCGATCGACCCGCCGTCGGAGGGCACGAGTCCGACGATCATGTAGAAGCACGTCGTCTTGCCGGCGCCATTGGGTCCGAGCAGGCCGACCACCTCGCCGCTGGCGACGTCGAGCGAGACGTCCTGCACGACCTTGCGGCCGTGGTAGGCCTTCATCAGGTGCCGTGCGACCAACCGGCTGTCGGCGCGTTTCGCCGGCACACGCCCGGTCATTGGTCCGATCCGCGTTCCCGTGGCACTTCGATGCGCCGGTCCGGCTTCAGCGGAACCGGCGCCGCGGGCTTCGGCGCCGCGCCCGGCTTGTCCTCGCGCGGCTGGATCACGACGCGAACGCGACCGCCCGGGTTGTCCGGCGTGGCCGAACGCGCATCGCCGCCTTCGACCGTGAAGTGTTCGGTGCGCGACTCGTACAGGATGTCCTTGCCGTGCACCTCGTCGACGACGCGTCCGTTCTCGGTGCGCTGGAGCATCGCCTGGCCCTGCAGGTGCACGGTTTCGGCCTTGCCGTCGTAGTCGATCTGCAGCGCGTGGCCTTCGATCCACTGGTCGTCCGGAGCGTCGCGCTTCTGGCGGAAGCGCGCCGGGTCGCCGAGGGCCGTGGCGTACTGGAATCCGTCCGGAGCCTGGCGAAGCACGAGCCGGTCGGCGACGAGGCGGATCGTTCCCCTCGTAAGGACGACGTTGCCGGTGAACACGTTCACCTGCTTCACGTCGTCGTACTGCATCCGGTCGGATTCGATCTGCGTCGGCGCCTCGCTGTCGCCCTTGGCGGCCAGCGCCGACGGCGCGATGCCGGCGAGCGCGAGCGCGGCGGCGAGTGCGATGGCGCGTCGTGTCGGGGAGTGCGGGAGCGGACGAAGGTCGTTGGACGCGCGCATGATCAGCGGGACGTTTGCGGCGGCTGCCACGTGAACGTCACCTGGGAATCGACCTTCAACGAGCGGGCCGCATTATCGAATTCCATTCCGACGCCCGTCAAGACGGAGGAGCCGCGCTCGATGCGCACCGGCAGGTCGCTGCGCGCAATCTGCGTGTCGCTGTAGATCGTCACTTTCTCGGTGCGAATCGTCATCTGCGGCTCGCTCCCGGTGGCGGCGCGTACCAGCACGACGTCGCCATCGAGGACCGTCTGCGAGCCGTCGGCGTTCGAGCGCCCCTGGTTCGCACGCACCGTCACACGAGGGTGTGCGGGGTCGACGCTGACGAGGACCGGCTCGCGGTACAGGCTCGAGCCGTCTTCGGGAAAATGCAGCAGGTGCTCGGCCGAGATCCGGTAGACCGGATCGCCGTGGACGTCGATACGGGTGAACAGCGCGTCGTCGAGGAAGTAGTCGGGCTCGCCGCTGGGTGCGCGCACCCGGTTGCGGGCATCGTCGCGTTGCGATTGCAGCGCCAGGTATCCGGTGCCGAGGGCGAGCGCGACGAGCAGCACGATCGAGACGCCGGCGGCGAGCTGGTCCCAGTTGCGGCGCCTCATGCGCGGCCCGATGCGCCGGCGTAGCGCGCGAGCGCCTCGTCGAACAGGCCCTGGGCGCGCAGCACGAATTCGGCGAATTCGCGTACCGCGCCACGCCCGGCAGGCAGCGTCGACACCCAGTGCGCCCGCTCGCGCACCTCGCGCGGCGCGTCGAGCACGGTAGCGGCCAGGCCGGCGACGGCCATCGCGCGCAGGTCGGGCCAGTCGTCGCCGACGAAGGCGCACTCGGCCGGCGCGACGCCGCGCCGCTCGCACAACCCGCGCAACGCCAGCGCCTTGTCGGGCACCGCCTGCAACACGTCGTCGATGCGCAATTCGGCAGCGCGCACTTCGACGATCGCCGATTTGCGCGCCGTGACGAGCGCGACGCGAACGCCGGCCTCGCGCAGCAGCGTCAACCCGAAACCGTCGCGCGCGGAGAACGATTTCATCGCCTCGCCGCCGGCGGCGATGTGCAGCCGTGCGTCGGTCAGCGTTCCGTCGACGTCGAGCGCGACGAGCCGCACGCGCTCGGCGCGAATCGCCGCTTCGTCGGCGCGCACGCGGATCATCGCGCCGCTTTCCGCGGTGTGCGCCCGTGCGTCGCCGCGCCCTTCATCCTTCCCCTTCCTCCCTCGCTCGGTCGGCTTCAGACGATCTTCGCCGCCAGCAGATCGTGCACGTTCAGGGCGCCGACCAGCCGGCCTTCGCCGTCGACGACGAGCAACTGCGTGATGCGCCGCTCCTCCATGACGTGCACGGCTTCGGCGGCGAGCGCGAGCGCGTCGATCGTCGCCGGCGCGCGCGTCATCACGGCGTCGATGCGCAGGTCGCGCAGGTCGCGCCCCTGCTCGAGCAGCCGGCGCAGGTCGCCGTCGGTGAAGATTCCGGTGAGCCGGTCGTCGTCTTCCAGGACCGCGGTCATCCCCATGCGCTTGCGCGTGATCTCGATGATCGCGTCGACGACGCGCGCGGTGCTGCGCACCGCCGGCAGCGCATCGCCCGAGCGCATGACGTCGCTCACGCGCGTGAGCAGGCGCCGCCCGAGCAGGCCGCCGGGGTGCGAGCGGGCGAAGTCGTCGGGACCGAAGCCGCGTGCATCGAGCAGCGCCACGGCGAGCGCGTCGCCCAGGGCCAACGCCGCGGTCGTGCTCGCCGTCGGCGCGAGATTCAGCGGGCACGCCTCGCGGTCGACGCGAGCGTTCAGGTGCACGTCGGCGGCGCGCGCCAGCGGCGATGCGTCGTTGCCGGTGATCGCCAGCAGCCGCGCTCCCTGGCGCTTGACGATCGGCACGATCGTCACCAGCTCGTCGGTGCTCCCGGAATTCGACAACGCGACGAAGACGTCGTCGCGCGTGATCATGCCGAGATCGCCGTGGCTGGCCTCGGCCGGGTGCACGAAGAACGACGGGGTTCCTGTGGAAGCGAAGGTCGCCGCCACCTTGCGCGCGACGTGTCCCGACTTGCCCATCCCGCTGACGACGACGCGCCCGCGGCAGGCGAGGAGCAGGCGGCAGGCTGCGACGAATCGCTCGTCGACGCGCTCGGCGAGCGCCGCCACCGCTTCGGCTTCCGTGCGCAGCACTTCGCGCGCGCGCTCGAGCAGGCGCGCGGAATCGATGCTGCAGGCGGGTGTCGCGTCGCTGACGACGCCGGTTTCGCTCATCCGCCCGAGTATAAGGGCGGCCGGTTAGAATCGCGGGTTCGACGCAGGTCGCCCGTCACGCCCCCATTCATTCGATGGCTGAGTTCCTCGCGCTGGATTCGGTCCGTTTCGGATACGGATCGCGCCTGATTCTGCAGGACGTCTCGATGCGCTTCGAGCGCGGCAAGGTCGTCGCGCTGATCGGCGGCTCGGGCTCGGGGAAGACGACGATCCTGCGCCTGATCGGCGGCCAGTTGCGGCCGCAGTCCGGGCGCGTCGTCTTCGACGGTCGCGACGTGCACGCGCTGAATCGGCACGAGTTGTATCGGTTGCGCCGGCGAATGGGCATGCTCTACCAGTTCGGCGCGCTCTTCACCGATCTGAGCGCCTTCGAGAACGTCGCCTTCCCGTTGCGCGAGCACACCGACCTGCCCGAGCAGATGATCCGCGACCTCGTCCTGATGAAGCTCGAATCGGTGGGCCTGCGCGGCGCGGCGCAGTTCGGCACCTCGCAGCTTTCGGGCGGGATGGCGCGGCGCGTGGCGCTCGCACGTGCGATCGCGCTCGATCCGCCGCTGATCATGTACGACGAGCCTTTCGCCGGCCTCGACCCGGTCGCGCTGGCCACGATCGCGCGGCTGATTCGCCGCCTGAACGATTCGCTCGACTGCGCCTCGATCGTCGTTTCGCACGACATCAAGGACGCCTTCGCGATCGCCGACTACGTCTACCTGCTGGCGCAGGGCCGTATCGCCGCCGGCGGCACGCCCGAGGAGATGCGCACCTCCGACGACCCCAACGTGCGCCAGTTCCTCGAAGGGCTGGTCGACGGCCCGATCGGCTTTCACTACCAGGCCGGTCCGCTCGCAGCCGACCTGGGGCTCGGGGCGTGAGCGCCGGCACCGTGGAGCGCGCCGTCCGATGAGCCGCACGCTGCTGCCCGTCTTCTGGCTGATCGACTTCGTCGCCGCCACCGGCCGCGCCACGCGCTTCTTCCTGCGGCTTTGCTGGCTGGCGCTCGGCTCGGTCCGGCGCCTGCGGCTCGTCGTCGACCAGGTCCACTTCATCGGCAACTATTCGCTGTCGATCATCCTGGTCTCGGGGCTGCTGATCGGCTTCGTGCTCGGGTTGCAGGGCTACTACACGCTGCGACGCTACGGCTCCGAGGAGGCGCTGGGGCTTCTGGTCACGCTGTCGCTGGTGCGCGAGCTCGGCCCGGTCGTCACCGCGCTGCTGTTCGCCGGGCGCGCGGGCACGTCGCTCACCGCCGAGGTCGGCCTGATGAAGGCCGGCGAGCAGATCGACGCGATGGAAATGATGGCGGTCGATCCCGTTGCGCGCGTGCTCGCGCCGCGCTTTCTCGCCGCGGTGGTGGCGATGCCGCTGCTGGCGGCGCTGTTTTCGGCGCTCGGCGTTCTCGGCGGCTACCTGGTCGGCGTCGCGATGATCGGCGTCGATCCCGGCGCGTTCTGGTCGCAGATGCAAGGCGGCGTCGACTGGCTCGACGACGTCGGCAACGGGGTGATCAAGAGCGTGGTGTTCGGCTTCACCGTCGCGTTCGTCGCGCTGTTCGTCGGCTACAACGCGCAACCGACGCCCGAGGGCGTCGCACGCGCGACCACGACGACGGTCGTCAGCGCGTCGCTGGCGATCCTCGCGCTCGACTTCATTCTCACTGCGCTGATGTTCAGCTCGACCTGATGCTCGGGGCTGAAGCGACACAAATGCGGAGATCCGCTCGATGAAACGTTCGGGAGTCGACCTGCTGGTGGGGTTGTTCGTGCTGCTCGGCTTCGCCGCGCTGGTGTTCCTCGCGCTGCGCGCCGGGAACATGAGCAGTGCCGTGGGGCTCGGCCCCACCTACAACGCAACCGCGCGCTTCGACAACGTCGGCGGGCTGAAGCCGCGCGCTGCCGTGCGCAGCGCGGGAGTCGTCGTCGGTCGCGTCGAATCGATCCGTTTCGACGACCAGAGCTACCAGGCCGAGGTGTCGCTCGCGCTCGACCAGCGTTACCGGTTCCCGAAAGACTCGTCGGTGAAGATCCTCACCTCCGGACTGCTCGGCGAGCAGTACATCGGCCTCGTTCCCGGCGGCGACGAGCAGATGCTGGCCGACGGCGACCGCATCACGCTCACGCAGTCGGCGGTCGTGCTCGAGAACCTGATCGGGCAGTTCCTGTATGGCCGCGCCGCGCAGGGGGCGCCCCAGCCATGACCGCACCTTCGATCGTCTCGCGCATCGCCCGGCTCGTGGGGCTGCCGCGGCTCGCCGCGATCGCGCTCGTGGCGACGCTCGCCGGTTGCGCGACCACCGGCGCCGAAGGCGGCGCGGGCGCTTCGCGCGACCCGCTCGAGCCGATCAATCGCGCCGTCTACGAGTTCAACGACGCCTTCGACCGCGCGCTGGCCAAGCCCACGGCGCAGGCCTACGAGAAGGTCGTTCCCGTTTTCCTGCGCGACATGGTCGGCAATGCCTTCGGCAACCTGCGCGACGTCTGGACGGCGGTGAACCAGTTGCTGCAGGGCAAGCCCGGGCACGCCGCTTCCGACGCCTGGCGCGTGGCGATCAATACCACCTTCGGCCTCGGCGGCCTGCTCGACGTCGCCAGCGAAGCGGGCATCGAGAAGCACAACGAGGACTTCGGCCAGACGCTCGGGCGCTGGGGCGTGCCGGCGGGGCCGTATCTCGTGCTTCCGTTCCTCGGCCCGTCGTCGCTGCGCGATGCGCCGTCGCGCGGCGTCGACCTGTGGGCCGATCCGCTGCGCACGATCGATTCGCGCGGTCGGCGCAACAACGCCTTCCTGCTGCGCGCGATCGACGACCGGCAGCGGCTGCTCGATGCCGAGCGCCTGGTGAGCGAGGCGGCGCTCGATCGCTACTCGTTCATCCGCGACAGCTGGTTGCAGCTGCGGCGAAACCAGGTGTACGACGGCAATCCGCCGCCGGCGTACGAAGAGGATACCGGCTGGCTCGACGAACTCGAGCGCCAGGAATCGGGCACGGGCAATGCACCGGCAACTGCGCCGTCGAACGAAAGGAGGTGATCCGATGCGGTTTTCGCATTCCCGGCTTGCGCGCTTCGCGCTGTGGCCGCTGTGGTTCCTCGCCGCATGCACGCTGCTCGTCGCAGGCTCGGCGAGGGCAGCCGAGGCGCCCAACGAGATGATCCAGCGACTGAGCGAAGAGGTGCTCGCGCGCATCAACTCCGACCCCGAGCTCAAGGCGGGCGATCCGCGCCGGATCGACCAGCTGGTCGACGGCATCGTGATGCCGCACGTCGATTTCCAGCGCATGACGGCCCTGGCGGTGGGTCGCAGCTGGCGCGACGCCACGCCCGCACAGCGCCAGCAGCTGATGGACCTGTTCCGCACGCTGTTGATCCGCACCTATTCCGGTGCCTTGTCGCAGGTGGGCGACCAGAAGGTGCAGATGAAGCCCTTTCGCGCCAGCCCCGGCGACACCGACGTCATCGTTCGCAGCGAAGTGGTGCAGCCGGGCCGCGAGCCGGCGCAGCTCGATTACCGGCTGCGCAAGGTCGGCGACGCGTGGAAGATCTACGACGTCAACGTGCTCGGGATCTGGCTGGTCGAGACCTACCGCACGCAGTTCGCGCAGCAGGCCTCGCAGGGGGGCGTCGATGCGCTGATCCGCAGCCTGCAGGAGAAGAACCGGCAGCTGGCCTCCGAAAACGGCAAGGCGGGCTGAGTGGATTCCCCGCAGGCGCAGCAGGCGCAGACGCCGGCATCGCCCGCCTGGCGCTTCCCGCCGGAGGTGCGTTTCCACAACGCCCGCGAAACGGTGGAAGCCGCGTCTGCGGCGATCGACGCGGATGCAGCGCGCTTCGACCTGTCCACGTGCGAGCGCTTCGACTCGTCGTTGATCGCGGTGCTGCTCGAACTCGAGCGCCGTGCCGAGGCGCGCGGGCGCCGCTGCCGCTTCGAGTCGCCTTCGGAGAACCTGCTGAAGCTGGCGGCGCTCTACAACGTCGACAAGCTGCTGTTCGAGCGAGCGCTCGAGTCGGCGCTGGCCCGGATGCGCGCGTCGGCCGTTCCGGCGCGATGACGAAGCCCGCCATCGACGTGCGCTCGGTGGTCAAGCGCTACGGTGCGTTCGAGGCGCTGCGCGGCGTGTCGCTGTCGATCGCGCAGGGAGAGTTCTTCGGGCTGCTCGGACCCAACGGCGCCGGCAAGACGTCGCTGATCTCGATCGTGGCCGGACTGAGCCGGGCCACCTCGGGCAAGGTCGAGGTGATGGGGCACGACGTCGTCGACGACTTCCGTGCGGCGCGCCGAGCGCTCGGCGTCGTTCCCCAGGAGCTCGTCTTCGATCCCTTCTTCACGGTGCGCGAGACGCTCGGGATCAGTTCGGGCTACTACGGCATCCGGCACAACGACGACTGGATCGACGAGATCCTGGAGAACCTCGACCTGCTCTCCAAGGCCGACGAGAACATGCGTTCGCTGTCGGGCGGAATGAAGCGGCGCGTGCTCGTGGCGCAGGCGCTCGTGCATCGACCGCCGGTGATCGTCCTCGACGAGCCCACCGCCGGCGTCGACGTCGAATTGCGCCAGGCGCTGTGGAGCTTCGTGCGACGGCTGAACCGCGACGGTCACACGATCGTGCTCACCACCCACTACCTCGAGGAAGCCGAGCAGCTTTGCCACCGGGTGGCCATGCTCAAGCACGGATCGATCGTGGCGCTCGACCGCACCGCATCGCTGCTCGATCGTTACGCCGGAGCGAGACTGCAGTTGCGCCTGTCGGGCGCGCCGCTGCCTGCCGTGCTCGAGCCGCTGCGCGTGGCCGACGCGCAAAGCGGTGTGCCGACGGACATCGACACGCTGCGCATCGACCGCTATTCCGACGTCGAGTCGGTGCTCGCCGCGCTGCGCGAAGGCGGTTGTACGATCGAAGAGATGGACCTGCAGCGCACCGACCTCGAACAGGTGTTCGTGCAGTTGATGAAGGAGACGCGCTGATGGTCGCGGCCGACGCACGGTTTGCGCACGCGCAGCGTCGCCGGCGCCGGGCGGGGCGCTGATGGAGCTCGATCCTTCCGGCGAGTCGACGGCCGGGGCGAACCGTCCGCGGCGCGCTTTCTCGTGGCAGGGCTTCGTCACGCTTTTCCGCAAGGAGCTGCTGCGCTTCTACAAGGTGGGCTTCCAGACCGTCGCCGCGCCGGTGCTCACGTCCTTGCTGTATCTGCTGATCTTCTCGCACGTGCTCGAGGAGCGCGTCCAGGTGTATCGCGACCTTTCCTATACCGCGTTCCTGCTGCCCGGACTGGTCATGATGTCGGTGCTGCAGAACTCCTTCGCCAACAGCTCGTCGTCGCTGATCCAGAGCAAGATCACCGGCAACATCGTCTTCGTGCTGCTCACCCCGCTGTCGCACCGGGAGATGTACTCGGCGTACGTGCTCGCGGCGATGGTGCGCGGACTCGCCGTCGGCGCCGGCGTGTTCCTCGTCACCGCCTATTTCGCCCGGCTCTCCTTCCATTCGCCGGCCTGGATCGTCCTGTTCGCGATCCTGGGCAGCGCGATTCTCGGTACAATGGGACTGGTCGCGGGGATCTGGGCCGAGAAGTTCGACCAGATCGCAGCATTCCAGAACTTCATCGTGATGCCCGCCACTTTCCTGTCGGGCGTCTTCTATTCGGTGAAGTCGCTGCCTCCCTTCTGGCAGACGCTGTCGCACCTGAATCCGTTCTTCTACATGGTCGACGGGTTCCGCTACGGATTCTTCGGCGTTTCCGACGTCGCGCCGGCCGTCAGTTTCGCGGTGGTCGCCGTCACGCTGGCGGCAACGTCGGCCGTCGCGCTGCGGCTGCTGGCAAGCGGATACCGGCTGCGCCTGTGAGCACGTCGGCGCCCGAACGCTTCCCGAATCAACCGAGTTTCGATCCGGATTTCGCCATGGTCACACCCGAGAATGTCCGCAGCTACATCGCCGCCGGACTCGACTGCGAGCATCTGGAGGTGGACGGCGACGGCCGGCACTTCCAGGCGATCGTCGTCTCGAAAGCCTTCGAGGGAAAGCGGCAGGTGCAGCGACACCAGCTCGTCTACCGCGCGCTCGGCGACCGCATGCGCGAGGAAGTGCACGCGCTGTCGATGAACACCCTGACTCCCGAGGAGTGGGCTGCGCTGCAGTAGGTCGCGCGCGCTCCGGGGAAACCGGAAGCGCGCATGCCGTTGCCATCTGCCTACATGGACAAGCTCAGAATCGAAGGGGGCCTGCCGCTGCGCGGCGAGGTCGAAATCGCCGGTGCGAAGAACGCCGCGTTGCCGATCCTGTGCGCGTCGCTGCTGGTCGCCGACGCGGTCGAGCTTTCGAGGGTGCCGCACCTGCACGACGTCGCCACCACGCTGCGCCTGCTCGGGCGGCTTGGCGCGGCGGTCGAGCGCGACGGGGATTCCGTGTGCGTCGATGCGTCGCGCGTCGATTCGGTCGAGGCGCCCTACGAGCTCGTCAAGACGATGCGCGCGTCGATCCTCGTGCTCGGGCCGCTGCTCGCACGTTTCGGCGAGGCGCGCGTCTCGCTGCCCGGTGGCTGCGCGATCGGGCAGCGGCCGGTCGACCAGCACCTGAAGGGGCTGCAGGCGATGGGCGCGCAGATCGCCATCGAGCATGGCTACGTCGTGGCGCGCACCGGCCGCCTGCGCGGTGCGACGATCGTCACCGACATGGTCACCGTCACCGGCACCGAGAACCTGATGATGGCGGCCACGCTCGCCGATGGCGAGACCGTCCTGGAAAACGCCGCGCGCGAGCCCGAGGTCGCCGATCTCGCCGCCGCGCTCGTCTCCATGGGCGCGCGCATCGACGGCGCCGGCACCGATCGCATCGTCGTGCAGGGCGTGCCGCGGCTGCACGGCGGGGCGCACCGCGTGATGCCCGATCGGATCGAGGCGGGCACCTTCCTGTGTGCCGTCGCGGCCGCGCGCGGCGACGTGCTGCTGCGCGGCGCGGCGCCTCGCACGATGGACGCGACGATCGAGAAGCTGCGCGAGGCCGGTGCGCAGATCGAGTGCGGCGACGACACGATCCGGCTGCGCATGCCGCGGCGCGCGCGCGCGGTCGACGTGCGCACCGCGCCCTATCCGGCCTTCGCCACCGACATGCAGGCGCAGTTCATGGCGATGAACTGCGTCGCCGAAGGCACCGGTGTCGTCACCGAGACGATCTTCGAGAACCGCTTCATGCACGTGCTCGAGCTGCAGCGCCTGGGCGCCGACGTCGCCGTCGAGGGCAACACCGCGATCGTGCGCGGCGTGCCGTCGCTGTCGGGCGCGCGCGTGATGGCCACCGACCTGCGCGCCTCGGCCGGGCTGGTCATCGCCGGGCTGGTCGCCGACGGCGAGACGATCGTCGACCGCATCTATCACCTCGATCGGGGTTACGAACGCATGGAGAGCCGGCTGCAGGCGCTGGGCGCGCGCGTCGAACGCGTCGACGGCGCCGATCGCAATGCGCCGCGCAGCGAAGCCGCCGTGGCAGCGGAGGCGAGCCGATGATCACGCTGGCGCTGTCGAAGGGCCGCATCTTCGACGACACCGCCCCGCTGCTCGAGGCGGCGGGCATTCCGCTGACGACGTCGGCCAACGGATCGCGCAAGCTCATCCTGCCCACCGCCGACCCGGGCCTGCGGCTGATCATCGTGCGCGCCTCCGACGTTCCCACCTACGTGCAGCACGGTGCGGCCGACCTCGGCGTCGCCGGCAGGGACGTGCTGCTCGAGCACGGCGGCGAGGGCCTGTACCAGCCGATCGACCTGGGCATCGCACGCTGCCGCCTGTCGGTGGCGACACGCGTCGACTTCAACTACGCCCGTGCCGTGCGGCGCGGCGCGCGGCTGCGCGTGGCCACCAAGTACGTGAAGACCGCGCGCGAACACTTCGCCGCCAAGGGCGTGCACGTCGATCCGATCAAGCTGTACGGCTCGATGGAGCTCGCGCCGCTCGTCGGCCTGGCCGACGTGATCGTCGATCTCGTCAGCACCGGCGCCACGCTGCGCGCCAACCAGCTCGTCGAGGTCGAGGAGATCATGCCGATCTCGGCGCGGCTCATCGTCAACCAGGCATCGCTGAAGACGCGCTCGGCGCGGCTCGAGCCGCTGCTCGACGCGCTCGCGCGCGCCTCGCGCGACCTGACCGAGGCCGGCGCGTCGTGAACACGGCGATGCCCGTGCGGCTCGACAGCCGCAGCGCCGACTTCGCCGAGCGCCTGGCGAAGCTTCTCGCCTACGAGCCTGCACAGGACGAGTCGATCGAGCGCACCGTCGCCGCGATCGTCGCCGACGTGCGCACGCGCGGCGACGAGGCGCTGCTCGAGTACACGCGCCGCTTCGATCGAGTCGACGCGGCCTCGGTGCACGAGCTCGAGCTGCCGCACGAGGCGCTGCAGCGCGCGCTCGATTCGCTCGCGCTCGCCGACCGCGACGCGTTGCAGGCGGCGGCCGCGCGCATCCGCCGCTATCACGAGCGCCAGCTCGCGCAGTCCTGGTCGTACGTCGAGGACGACGGCACGCGGCTCGGCCAGCGCATCGGCCCGATCGACCGCGTCGGTCTGTACGTGCCCGGCGGCAAGGCCGCGTATCCGTCCTCGGTGCTGATGAACGCGATGCCCGCGCGCGTGGCCGGGGTGCGCGAACTGGTGATGGTCGTGCCCACGCCCGACGGCGTTCGCAACGCGATGGTGCTCGCGGCGGCGCGCGTCGCCGGCGTCGATCGCGTGTTCACGATCGGCGGTGCGCAGGCAATCGCCGCGCTCGCCTGGGGAACCGACACGGTGCCGGCGGTCGACAAGATCGTCGGCCCGGGCAATGCCTACGTCGCCGAGGCCAAGCGGCGCGTCTTCGGCACCGTCGGCATCGACATGATCGCCGGGCCGTCGGAGATCCTCGTCCTGTGCGACGGCTCCACCGATCCCGACTGGATCGCGATGGACCTGTTCTCGCAGGCCGAGCACGACGAGATGGCGCAGGCGATCCTGCTCACGCCCGATGCCGCGTTCGCCGATCGCGTCGGCGAGTCGATCGCGCGGCTGCTGCCGTCGATGCCGCGGCGCGAGATCATCGCGCGTTCGCTCGGCGAGCGCGGCGCCCTCGTCGTCGTGCGCAGCATGGAAGAAGCCTGCGAGATCGCCACCTCGATCGCCGCCGAACACGTCGAAATATCGGCGCGCGATCCGGCCCGCTGGGTCGAGCGCATCCGCCACGCCGGCGCGATCTTCCTCGGTCCCTGGTCGTCGGAGTCGATCGGCGACTATTGCGCCGGCCCGAACCACGTGCTGCCGACGATGCGTACGGCGCGCTTCTCCTCGCCGCTGGGCGTCTACGACTTCCAGAAGCGCACGAGCCTGATCGAGGTCTCGCGCGCCGGCGCGCGCACGCTCGGCGCGATCGCGGCGACGCTCGCGCGCGCCGAGGGCCTCGAAGCGCACGCACGCAGCGCGCAGCTGCGCGTGGACGCCGATGCCTTGCCGGTGCAGCCGCAGCGCCCGACGCAGGAGCGCCCGCTGCCGGCGGGCGAAGTCGGCGCCGGCCGGCTCGACCCGATCCGGCCCGATATCGCCGCGATGAGCGGCTACAAGGTTCTCGACGCGAGCGGCATGATCAAGCTCGACGCGATGGAGAACCCGTACCCGATGCCGCTCGAGCTGCGCCGCGCGCTCGGCGAGCGGCTCGCGGAGCTGCCGCTGAACCGATATCCGGCGCCGGCGCACGACGCGCTCGCGCAGGCGATCCGTTCGCGCTTCGGGGTTCCCGTCGACGCCGGCCTGGTATTGGGAAACGGCTCCGACGAGCTGATCACGATGCTTGCCGTCGCCACCGCGCGCCCTGGTGCCGTGCACCTGGCGCCGCAGCCGTCGTTCGTCATGTACGAGCTGGCGGCCCGGCTTGCCGGCAGCCGCTTCGTCGGCGTGCCGCTGCGCGCCGACTTCTCGCTCGACGTCGACGCGATGCTCGCGGCGATCGCCGAGCACCGGCCGGCGGTCGTGTGGCTCGCGTACCCGAACAATCCCACCGGCAACGCCTTCTCGTCCGGGGCGATCGAGGCGGTGCTCGCCGCCGCGCCGGGCCTGGTCGTGCTCGACGAGGCCTACCAGCCGTTCGCGCAGGACAGCTGGATGGCGCGCTTGTGCGACCAGGAGCGCCTGGTCGTGCTGCGAACCGTCTCCAAGCTCGGCCTGGCCGGGCTGCGGCTGGGCTACCTGGCGGCAGCACCGCGCTGGACCGCGCAGCTGCAGAAAGTACGGGCACCCTACAACGTCAACGTCCTCACCGACGCGGCCGCTCGATTCGCGCTCGAGCACCTCGACGTGTTCGACGCGCAGGCCGCGCGCATCCGCGCCGACCGCGAGCGGCTGTCGCAGCACCTGCGCGCGCTTTCCGGCGTCGAGGTCTTTCCGTCCCGCGCGAACTTCGTGCTGGTGCGCGTGGCCGACGGCGAGCGCACCGAACGCGGGTTGCGCAGCCGGGGGCTGCTGATCAAGGACGTCGGTAGAATGCATGCTCTGCTGCGCAACTGCCTGAGGCTCACGGTAGGCACCGAGGAAGAAAACCGCCTGCTGCTCGAGGCGCTGCGCGAATCGCTCTGAGCCTGCGGCCCAGCCCGCCTTCCGGAACCGCCCATGCGTAGCGCCGAAGTCCGCCGCAACACCGCCGAGACCCGCGTGCGGGTCTTCGTGAACCTCGACGGCACCGGCGAGCGCAAGCTCGCCAGCGGGGTCGCGTTCCTCGACCACATGCTCGACCAGATCGCCCGTCACGGCCTGATCGACCTCGAAGTCGAATGCGACGGCGACCTGCACGTCGACGCGCATCACAGCGTGGAGGACATCGGCATCACGCTGGGCCAGGCCGTCGCGCGCGCCGTCGGCGACAAGAAGGGCATCCGCCGTTACGGCCACGCCTACGTTCCGCTCGACGAGGCGCTCACGCGCGTCGTCATCGACCTCTCCGGTCGCCCCGGGCTCGAATGGAACGTGCCGTTCACGCGCGCGCTGATCGGCAGCTTCGACGTCGACCTGGCCGCCGAATTCTTCCGCGGCTTCGTCAATCACGCGCAGGCGACGCTGCACGTGGACAACCTGCGCGGCCAGAACGCGCACCACCAGTGCGAGACGGTGTTCAAGGCCTTCGCCCGCGCGCTGCGCATGGCGCTCGAGCGCGACGAACGCATCGCCGGTCGCGTTCCTTCGACGAAGGAAGCACTCTGAGCAATTCACCGAGCGAGCGTTGCGCGCATCGGCCGCTCGCGCGTCGCACGGGCGCTCGAAGGACGGTGCGCCGCGCGTGAGCACGATCGCCGTCGTCGACTACGGCATGGGCAACCTGCGATCGGTCGCGCGCGCCCTCGAACACGTCGCGCCGAAGGCGCGCATCGTCGTCACCTCGAGCGCGGCCGAAGTCGACGGGGCCGATCGCGTCGTCTTCCCGGGGCAGGGCGCGATGCCCGACTGCATGCGCGAACTCGACCGCGCGGGCCTGCGCGAAGCCGTGCTGCGCGCGGCTCGCGGCAAGCCGCTGTTCGGCGTCTGCGTCGGCGAGCAGATGCTGTTCGAACGCAGCGAGGAGGGCGACACGCCCGGGCTGGGCGTATTCTGCGGCGAAGTGCGCCGCCTGCCCGCGCGCTCGGCCGACGGCCGGCGCGTGAAGGTTCCGCACATGGGCTGGAACCGGGTGCGACAGGTGCGCAGGCATGCACTGTGGCGCGGTGTGCCCGACGGCGCGTTCTTCTATTTCGTGCACAGCTATCGCGTCGTTCCGGCGCACGACGAACTCACCGTGGGCGAGACCGAACATGGCGTTCGCTTTACCTGTGCGGTGGCGCGCGATAACATTTTCGCGACCCAGTTCCACCCCGAGAAGAGCGCCGCCGACGGCCTGCGACTCTACGAGAATTTCATCCGCTGGCAGCCCTGATCCCGCGCGCACTGCGCTCCGGCTGCTCCATACTCAATCGTTCAAGCTCCCGAGATGCTGCTGATCCCCGCCATCGACCTGAAGGACGGCCGTTGCGTACGGCTGAAGCAGGGCGACATGGACCAGGAAACCGTCTTCTCCGACGATCCCGAAGCCGTCGCCCGAAACTGGGTCGAGCAGGGCGCCAGGCGGCTGCACCTGGTCGACCTCAATGGGGCGGTTGCGGGCAAGCCGCGCAACGAGGCCGCGATCCGCGCCGTCGTCGATGCGGTCGGCAGCACCGTCCCGGTGCAGCTCGGCGGCGGCATTCGCGACCTCGACACCATCGAGCGCTATCTCGACGACGGCGTCAGCTACGTGATCATCGGCACCGCGGCAGTGAAGAACCCCGGTTTCCTGCACGACGCGTGCAGCGCCTTTCCCGGGCAGATCATCGTCGGCCTCGATGCGCGCGACGGCAAGGTGGCCACCGACGGCTGGAGCAAGCTCACCGGGCACGATGCGCTCGACCTCGGGCGCAAGTTCGAGGGCTACGGCATCGAGGCCGTCATCTACACCGACATCGGTCGCGACGGCATGCTCACCGGCGTGAACATCGACGCCACGCTGCGACTGGCGCGCGGACTGCGCGTGCCGGTCATCGCCTCGGGCGGATTCGCCGGGCTGGAGGACGTCGAGCGGCTGTGCGAAATCGAGGACGAAGGCGTCGAGGCGGCCATACTCGGCCGCGCGCTGTACGAAGGAAAGATCGATTTTCGCGAGGCGCAGCAACGTGCCGACGAACTCGGAAAGTGACCGGCTCGCCGAATCGGCGAGCCAGGCCGTGCTCACCAAGCGCATCATCCCCTGCCTGGACGTCACCGCCGGGCGCGTCGTCAAGGGCGTGAACTTCGTCGCGTTGCGCGATGCCGGCGACCCGGTGGAGATCGCGCGGCGCTACGACGAGCAGGGTGCCGACGAGATCACCTTCCTCGACATCACCGCTTCGAGCGACGATCGCGACCTGATCCTGCACGTCATCGAGGCGGTCGCCTCGCAGGTGTTCATTCCGCTCACCGTCGGCGGCGGCGTGCGCGTCGTCGACGACGTTCGCCGACTGCTCAACGCGGGAGCCGACAAGACCTCGATCAACACCGCCGGCCTGAACGATCCCCGGCTGATCGGCGAGGCGGCTTCGCGCTACGGTTCGCAATGCATCGTCTGCGCGATCGACGCGAAGGCCAGGCCCGGCGGCGGCTGGGACGTGTTCTCGCACGGCGGGCGCCGGAACACCGGTCGCGACGTGCTCGAGTGGGCGCGCGAGGTCGAGCGTCTCGGCGCCGGCGAGATCCTGCTTACCAGCATGGATCGTGACGGCACGCGAGAGGGCTTCGACGTCGCGCTCACGCGCGCGGTCAGCGACGCGGTCGGCATCCCGGTGATCGCCTCCGGCGGCGTCGGAAACCTGCAGCACCTGGCCGACGGCATCGTCGAAGGCGGCGCCGACGCCGTGCTCGCGGCGAGCATCTTCCACTTCGGCGAATTCACGGTCGGACAGGCCAAACGCTATCTCGCCGAGCGCGGAATTCCGGTGCGGCTCGACCCGCCTGCCGCGTCCGCGCAGCGCGACGCGCCGAGATGAACGGCAGCGACGACCGCCGCTCCGGTACGGATCGCGCCGACCGCGAAGGCATCGGCAACGGCACCGCCGACGCGGTCGGCTGGCTCGATTCCGTTCGCTGGAACGACGACGGCCTCGTCACCGCGGTCGCCCAGGACGCCGCGACCGGCGACGTGCTGATGCTCGCGTGGATGAACCGCGAAGCGCTCGCCGAAACCGCCGCCACCGGCCACGCGGTCTACTGGTCGCGCTCGCGGGCGCGGCTGTGGCGCAAGGGCGAGGAGTCGGGCCACGTGCAGCGCGTGCGCGAGATCCGGCTCGACTGCGACGGCGATGCGATCCTGCTCGCGGTCGAGCAGCAGGGTGCGATCGCCTGCCACACCGGGCGCCGTTCGTGCTTCTTTCGCCGGCTCGACGATGCGCACTGGCGCGAAGTCGATCCGGTGCTGAAGGACCCGGGCGAGATCTACCGATGAGCGCGCCCGCCAGCAGGCGCCCGGAGTCGAGCGCCGAAGTGCTCGACCGCCTCGCCGAAGTGGTCGCGTCGCGCAAGGACGCCGATCCCGAGACATCGTACGTCGCGAGGCTCTTCGCGAAGGGGCCGGACGCCGTGCTGAAGAAGATCGGCGAAGAAGCCACCGAGACCGTGATGGCAGCGAAGGACGGCGTCGCGCAGCGCATCGTCGCCGAGACGGCCGATCTCTGGTTTCACTGCATCGTGATGCTCGCGCAGCACGGGCTCGCCCCGGCCGACGTGCTCGACGAGCTCGCGCGCCGCGAGGGACTGTCCGGTCTCGCCGAGAAAGCGGGTCGTTCGTCGTCCGCGCCGCACGGCGGCCGGTCCGCAACGCGCGCCGCACAGCGCCGAGGAGAGGAAAAATGAGTACCCCGACGAGTCCCGCCCGCGACTCCGCCTCGAACGCGTCGCACGCCGATTGCCTGTTCTGTCGCATCGCGCGCGGCGAGATTGCCTCGCGCAAGGTCTACGAAGACGACGAAGTCTTCGCCTTTCACGACATCGACCCGAAAGCGCCGATCCACTTCATGATCGTGCCCAAGGCTCATTACGAGAACCTGTACGACGCGGGCTCGCAACCCGCGCTGCTCGGCCGGATCTTCGGCCTGTGCGGCCGGCTCGCACGCGAACAGGGTGCCACCGACGGCTTCCGCGTCGTCGTGAACAACGGTCGGGTGGGCCATCAGGAGGTGTATCATCTTCACGTTCACGTATTGGGCGGTGCCGAGCCATTGGGCATGGCAATGAGCCGCTTCTAACAGAACGCTTCTGACGGGAGTTTCGCAATGGGGACCATGAGCATCTGGCACTGGCTCATCGTGCTGGTGATCATCCTGCTGGTCTTCGGCACGAAGAAGCTGCGCAACATCGGCACCGACCTCGGCGGGGCGGTGCGCGGTTTCAAGGAAGGTGTGCGGGAAGGTACCGAGGGCGCCGAGAAGGAATCGAACGCCGCGAAGACGATCGACGTCGACGCCCGGGAGAAGGGCTGAGCGCGCGCGGCATCTCGGACGAAGGAGCGCTGCCGGGCAGCCAGCCGCCTGCGCTTGCCACCCACCGGCCGTCGCTGCGCAGCGCGCATGCGGCCGTGGTCGTCGGTGACGGCGTTGTCGACCGCGCCGTTGCCGGTCACGCCGTTGCCGGTCACGCCATTGTCGGTCACGCCGTTGTCGGTCATTGAGGCAACACCATGTTCGATTTCGGTTTTTCCGAGATGGTCGTCGTGGCCGTCGTCGGTCTGATCGTGCTCGGCCCGGAACGGTTGCCGAAGGTCGCCCGACAGGCCGGTCAGTGGCTCGGAAAGCTGCAGCGCTACGTCGCCGACGTGAAGTCCGACATCAACCGGCAAATGGAACTCGACGAGCTGCGCAACCTGCAAAGCGAAGTGAGCGGAGCGGCGCGCGACCTGAAGAGTTCGTTCGAGTCGGCGGTGGGTGACGCGCAGACGCAGTTCGACGCGATCAACGCCGATCTGCAGGCAGATTCGTCCTCGGGATCGGCCTCCTCGAGCGCGGAGCCGGCCGCGCCGGCCACCGACTGGGACCAGGTCTACGCGCACCGTCGCACGCGTGAACGCATTGCCGAGCGCCGACACGAACGCGAGCGCGCGCTCGGGCACAAGCGCCCGGCAACGCGCCGCTGAGCCGCGCCGGGCTTCGATGAGCCAGGAAGAAAGCTTCGTCTCGCACCTGGTCGAGCTGCGCGATCGGCTGATCCGGTCGCTGGCGCTCGTTCTCGTGCTGTTCGGCGTGTGCTTCTATTTCTCCGGCGAGATCATGAAGTTCCTGTCGCTGCCGCTGTACCAGGCGCTGCCGCCGGGAACCAAGCCGATCTTCATCGACCAGGCCGGGGCGTTCTTCACGCTCACCAAGGTGTCGTTCCTCACCGCGGTCGTGCTGTCGCTGCCGTGGATCCTCTACCAGGCGTGGGCCTTCGTCGCGCCCGGCCTGTACGAGCACGAGAAGCGCTTCGCGTTCCCGCTCATCGTCTCGAGCGTCGTCTTCCTGGTTCTCGGCATCGGCTTCGCCTACCTGTTCGTACTGCCGGCCGCCTACAAGTTCTTCTTCGCATTCGCCTCGCGCACCGGCGCCGACATCCTGCAGGACCTGCAGAAGTACTGGGACTTCACGCTGGCGATCTTCTTCGGGTTCGGCCTGACCTTCGAAGTGCCGGTCGCCGAAATGCTGCTGGTGAAGATGGGGTTGGTCACCACCGACCAGCTGAAGTCGGCGCGCCGCTACGTCGTCGTCGGCGCCTTCGTCGTCGCCGCCGTCCTCACGCCGCCCGACGTCCTCAGCCAGTTCATGCTCGCGATACCGCTGATGCTGCTGTACGAACTGGGCATCTTCCTCGCCGGCTTCATCAAGGCGCGAAGCGTGGCGCCGCTGGAGGAGGACGCACGGGAGCCGGGCTGAGAAGCGGCGATGCCCGCCTTCGTCGTTCTTCTTCCTACCCGCGCGGCGACGGTCTCTTGCCGACGAGAATGGGCAGCTGTACCGTGCGGCCGTCGCGCAGGAAGCGGAAGTTGACGGTCGTTCCGGGCTGCAGTTGCGCGATGACGTCGAGCATCTTCGACGTCCCCGTGATCGGCTTGCCGTCGACGTCGACGAGGATGTCGCCCACGCGCACGCCGGCGCGCTCGGCCGGGCTGCCGCGCATGACGCCGGCGACGATCGCGCCTTCCTTGCGCGGCAGGCGGAACGCGTCGGCCAGCTCCGGCGTGATGTCCTGCGGTTCGACGCCGATGTAGCCCCGGGTGACCGAGCCGGTGGCGATGATCTGCTGCATCACCTGGCGAGCCGTGCCCGCCGGAATGGCGAAGCCGATTCCGAGCGAGCCGCCCGAACGCGAGTAGATCGCCGTGTTGATGCCGAGCAGTCGTCCGTCGGCGTCGACCAGCGCGCCGCCCGAGTTGCCGGGATTGATCGCGGCGTCGGTCTGGATGAAGTTCTCGAAGGTGTTGATGCCCAGCTGCGTGCGACCGAGCGCGCTGATGATTCCCATCGTCACCGTCTGGCCCACGCCGAAGGGGTTGCCGACGGCCAGCACGACGTCGCCCACGCGTGCGGCGTCGGTGTCGCCGAATTCGATCGCCGCGAGCCCCCGCGCATCGATGCGCAGGACCGCCAGGTCGGTTTCGGGGTCGGTGCCGATGATCTGCGCGGCGGCACGCGAGCCGTCGGCGAGCAGCACCTCGATCGAGTCGGCGCCTTCGACGACGTGGTCGTTGGTCAGCACGTAGCCGTCCGGCGAGACGATCACGCCCGAGCCCAGGCTGTTGGTCTGCTGCTCGCCGCTGCCGTCGCCGAAGAAGCGGCGCAGCGTCGGATCGCCGAGCAGCGAGCGGGCACCGCCACGCGAGTTCTTCGACGTGAAGATGTTGACGACCGCCGCCGTGGCCCGCTGCGCGCCGTCGCCGTACGAGACGACCGGCGCGACGCGGGCGGCGACGTTATTCTCGCGGGCTTCGGGCGGCGCTGCGCTGCGCTCGGCGCGCACGTCGGCCTGCGGCCGGGCGGGCGCGGGCACTTCGTGCGGTCGCTGCGGGAGCCATTCCGGGCGCAAGGTCGCCAGCGTGAACGCCAGTGCGAGCACGATCGTGACGGACTGCGCGAAAACCAGCCAGAGTCTGCGAAGCATCGAAGGAGGTGAGCAAATGGATCCGGCGCGCGGGACCGTCACGGCGGCCGAACTGGAGAACTGCTTGAACGAAGTGCTCGACGCGAGCCGCTTCGCCGATTATTGCCCAAACGGTTTGCAGGTGGAAGGCGAGGGTTCGATCGCCCGACTGGCCAGCGGCGTCACCGCCAGCCGCGCGTTCCTGCGCGACGCGATCGCCGCGGGCGCCGACGCCGTTCTCGTGCATCACGGCTGGTTCTGGCGCGGCGACGATCCGCGCGTCGTCGGCGTGCTGCGCGAGCGGCTGCGGCTGGTGCTCGACGCCGGCCTGCACCTGTTTGCGTACCATCTGCCGCTCGATGCGCATCCGCAGCTCGGCAACAATGCGCAGCTCGGCGCCGTTCTCGGCTGGCGCGTCGACGGACGCGTCGGCAACGACGGCCTGATCGCCTGGCACGACCTGCCGAACGAAACGACTGCCGCGGCGATCGGCAGCGCGCTCGCGGCGAAGCTGCAGCGCGCACCGCTCGCCGTCGGCGCGTTGCAGCGCCCGATTCGTCGCATCGCCTGGTGCACCGGCGCGGCGCACGACTGGCTCGGGCAGGCGATCGACGCCGGTGCCGACGCGTATGTGAGCGGCGAGATCGCCGAGCGAACGACGCACCTGGCGCGCGAGGCCGGCGTCGTCTACTTTGCCGCCGGTCATCACGCGACCGAACGCTTCGGCGTGCAGGCGCTGGGCCGTCACGTCGCCGAACGCCTCGGAATCGAGCACGTGTTCGTCGACGACGAGAATCCGGTCTGAACGCGGCGGTGCCTTACCTGCGCGACAGCAGGTCGCGGATCTGCATCAGCAGTGCCTCGGTCGCCGATGGCTCCGCCGGCGCCGGAGGCGGCTGCTCGCGCCAGCGGTTCAACGCCTTCACGAGCATGAAGATGACGAAGGCGAGCAGGATGAAGTTGATCACGATCGTGATGAAGTTGCCGTAGGCGAGCACCGGCACGCCGGCGTCGCGCAGCGCTTCGGCGGTTCGAGGCGTCGCGTCGGGAACCGGGCCGAGCGGCAGCAGCAACGAACTGAAATCGAAGCGCCCGCCGAGCAGCACCGAGATGATCGGCATGATCACGTCGTTGACCAGCGAGTCGACGATCTTGCCGAAGGCGCCGCCGATGATCACGCCGACCGCGAGATCCATCACGCTGCCGCGCATGGCGAAGGCCTTGAATTCCGCCATCATCCCCATTTTCTTCTCCGTGGTTCGTTTTGCCGGTGCGCAGCCGCGGCTCGGGATCGGTCCGTCTCGCAGGGCCGTTTTCGCCCGTGCGGCTACGCTACCACCGGCTTCGTCGATTCGGTGCCCGCTTCGCGCGAACCGCGCGCCGGTCGTGGCGCGCACGCGACCACCCCGGTTTAGCGAATCCCGATTCCTGGGCTAAGATTAAGGGTTTCCTCGCGCCTCCTTCCGTGCGCGCGCCGTTCAGCTCTTGCCTCCTTCACCTTCCGAACCGCCAATCTTTCCAACCTCATGACTGATCCATCGAAGCCCTCCGATTCGTCGCGGCGCACCGCTCTCGGCCTGACGATCGCCGCGGGAACGGTCGGCACGGTTGCCGTCGCCGTTCCCTTCGTGGCGAGCATGTCGCCGTCGGAAAGGGCCAAGGCCGCCGGTGCTCCGGTCGAGGTCGATCTCTCCGACATCAAGCCGGGCGAGATGAAGCGCGTCGAGTGGCGCGGCAAGCCGGTCTGGATCCTGCGGCGCACGCAGGAGATGCTCGGCACGCTGAAGGTCACCGATTCCGAGGTGGCCGACCCGAATTCACAGCGCAGCGCATTCCCCACGCCCGACTGGGCGCAGAACGAATACCGGTCGATCAAGCCCGAGTATCTCGTCCTCATCGGCATCTGCACGCACCTGGGCTGCGTGCCCGTGCCGAAGTTCGACGGACCCAACGATCCGTCGCTGCCGGCCGACTGGGTCGGCGGATTCCTCTGTCCGTGCCACGGTTCCACCTTCGATCTGGCCGGGCGGGTGTTCAAGAACAAGCCGGCGCCCGACAACCTCGAGGTTCCGCCGTACATGTATCTGTCCGACACGCGCCTGCTGATCGGCGAGCACAAGGAAGCCTGAGGAGCCGCGCGAAATGGCCTACGAGAAGGCATACGAGAACCAGGTGGAAACCCCCGGCCTGCTGGGCTGGGTCGATCGACGCTTCCCGCTGTCGTCGCTGTGGAAGGCGCACCTGTCCGAGTACTACGCGCCGAAGAACTTCAACTTCTGGTACTTCTTCGGCTCGCTGGCGATGCTCGTGCTGGCGCTGCAGATCGTCACCGGCATCTTCCTGGTCATGCACTACAAGCCCGACGCGGCGCTCGCCTTCGCGTCGGTCGAGTACATCATGCGCGACGTGCCGTGGGGGTGGCTCATCCGCTACCTGCACTCCACGGGCGCATCGGCGTTCTTCATCGTCGTCTACCTGCACATGTTCCGCGGCCTGCTCTACGGCTCCTACCGCAAGCCGCGCGAGCTGGTGTGGATCTTCGGCTGCATGATCTTCCTCGCGCTGATGGCCGAGGCCTTCTTCGGCTACCTGCTGCCGTGGGGCCAGATGTCGTACTGGGGCGCGCAGGTCATCGTGAACCTGTTCTCCGCGATCCCGTTCATCGGCCCGGACCTGGCGATCTGGATCCGCGGCGACTACGTGGTGAGCGACGCCACGCTGAACCGCTTCTTCTCGTTTCACGTCATCGCGATTCCGCTCGTGCTGCTCGGGCTGGTGGTCGCGCACATCATGGCGCTGCACGAGGTCGGGTCGAACAACCCCGACGGCATCGAGATCAAGGCCACGAAAGACGCCAACGGCATCCCGCTCGACGGCATCCCGTTCCACCCGTACTACTCGGTGCACGATGTGCTCGGCGTGGCCGTGTTCCTCATCGTCTTCTCGGCGATCCTGTTCTTCGCTCCCGAGTTCGGCGGCTACTTCCTCGAGTACAACAACTTCATCCCGGCCGACCCGCTGCTGACGCCCGCGCACATCGCCCCGGTGTGGTACTTCACGCCCTTCTACTCGATCCTGCGCGCCACCACCGAAGACTTCCTGCTCTTCTGGCTGATCCCGTTCCTCGTGCTCTTCGCGCTGCTCGTGTGGTTCACCGCGCGTTCGGTGCTCAGCAAGCTGATCGCCGCGGTCGTGGTCGCGGTCATGGTCGTCGGCTTCTTCGTCGTCGACGCGAAGTTCTGGGGCGTGGTGGGCATGGGCGCGGCGGTTCTCATCCTCTTCGTGCTGCCCTGGATCGACCAGAGCCCGGTGCGCTCGATCCGCTACCGCCCCGGTTGGCACAAGGGCGTTCTCGCCGCCTTCGTGGTCGTGTTCCTGGTGCTCGGCTACCTCGGCACGACGCCGGTGTCGCCGACGAACGCCCTGTTCTCGAAGATCGGCACGCTGCTGTACTTCGCGTTCTTCCTGCTGATGCCCTGGTGGAGCAGCGCTGGCCGCTTCAAGCCGGTTCCCGAGCGCGTCACCTTTCGCGCGCACTGATTCGCGGATGCGGCATTGGAGCTGAACAGAACATGAACCTCGTCACCCGTATCCTGGTCGCGATGGCCGTCTCGCTGTCCTTCGGCGCCGCTTCGGCGGCCGAGGCAGGCTATCCGCTCGATCCCTTCCCCACGCACAAGCTCACCGACGAGCCTTCGCTGCAGAGCGGCGCCCGGCTGTTCGTCAATTACTGCCTGAACTGTCACAGCGCGAACCTGATGCGCTACAACCGGCTGCGCGACATCGGGCTCACCGACGAGCAGATCCGCGAGTATCTCGTGCTCGATCCCGACGGCAAGGTCGGCGACCTGATGCGGATCGCGATGCGCCCGGCCGATGCGAAGACCTGGTTCGGCACCACGCCGCCCGACCTCTCGGTGACGGCGCGTGCCCGCTCGTCGGGCGCCGGTTCGGGCGCCGACTGGATCTACACCTACATGCGTGCGTTCTTCCGCGACGATGCCCGCCCCACCGGGTGGAACAACACGGTCTTCCCCGACGTCGCGATGCCCAACGTGCTGTGGGAGCTGCAGGGAATGCGCGGTGCCACGCTCGTCGAGGTCAAGGAGACCGCCGAGGCGCCGCCCGACGGCGACGCGCCGTTCGTGAAGAGCACCGTCGTCTTCGATGCGCACGGCAATCGCACCGAAACCACCGAGAAGCTCGACGGACACGGCCTGCATCCGTCGCGCCACTGGACGCTCGGCAGCGCGCAGGGCGGCACGATGTCGCAGGCCGAGTTCGACGAAACCGTCGCCAACCTCACCGCCTTCCTCGCCTACGCGTCCGATCCCAGCGCACGTGCCCGCGTGCGCCTGGGCGTGTGGGTGCTGCTTTTCCTCGGCGTGTTCACCGTGTTCGCGTGGATGCTCAATCGCGAGTACTGGAAAGACATCAAGTGAGAGCGGCCATTCGCTGAGGCGGGCCTGCACGGCCGGGACAGGGTGAGTCCGTCGGGGCTCACCCTGCTGTTTTCTGCATCGGGAGTTTCCGCGATGATGGTGCTGTACTCCGGCACGACCTGCCCGTTCTCGCAACGCTGCAGATTCGTGCTGTTCGAGAAGGGCATGGACTTCGAGATCCGCGACGTCGATCTCTACAACAAGCCCGACGACATTTCGATCATGAACCCGTACGGTCAGGTGCCGATCCTCGTCGAGCGCGACCTGATTCTCTACGAGTCGAACATCATCAACGAGTACATCGACGAGCGCTTCCCGCATCCGCAGCTGATGCCGGCCGATCCGGTGATGCGTGCGCGCGCCCGCCTGTTCCTGTTCAATTTCGAGCGCGAGCTGTTCGTGCACGTGCAGCAGCTCGAGCGGCGCGATGCGCAGCGCGACGCGTCGAAGGCGATGGACAAGGCGCGCCAGCAGATCCGCGACCGGCTCACGCAGCTCACGCCGATCTTCATCAAGAACAAGCACATGCTCGGCGACGACTTCTCGATGCTCGACGTCGCGATCGCGCCGCTGTTGTGGCGGCTCGACCACTACGGCATCGACATGCCGAAGAGCGCGGCGCCGCTGCTGCGCTACGCCGAGAGGCTGTTTTCGCGTCCGGCCTACATCGAGGCGCTGACGCCGTCCGAGAAGGTGATGCGCCGCTGATGCCCGAAGTCTCGACCAAGCCGTACCTGGTCCGCGCCATCTACGAATGGTGCACCGACAGCGGATTTCGCCCGTTCGTCGCGGTGATCGTCGACGAGCGCACGCAGGTGCCGCGCGAGTTCGTGCGCAACGGCGAGATCGTGCTGAACCTCTCGGGCGAAGCCACCAACCGGCTGCACATCGGCAACGAGCTGATCGAGTTCGAGGCGCGCTTCAGCGGCGTGGCGCGCCCCGTTTCCATCCCGATCGACAACGTGCGCGCGATCTTCGCGCAGGAGAACGGGCACGGGATGGCCTTCGAGGTGCCTGCACGCAGCAGCCGGGGCGACGAGGCGACGCAGCCGCAGACGGCGGCTGACGCCGCCGGCCGGACGGCTCCCGCCGACGGCGAGGACGCCGGCGCTCGCGGCGAAGCAGGGCCCGCGCCGCGCAAGCGCGCGGCATCGAAGCGCGCGCGCAAGACGGTCCTGCGTGAGGTCGGCGCGGGCGCATCGCCCGAAGACAAGGTGCAGGGCGAGATCGACCCGCCGCAGTCGGCGCGACCGCCTGCGGGCAAGCGGCCGCGCAGGCCGTCGATCGCCGCGGTGCCGCGAAGCGGCGCAGGGCGGGGCGATCGCGACCCGGGCTCGCCGCCTGACCGGCCGCGGGGGCCCGACGACGATCCCGGGCCCGGCACGACGCCAGGCAAGCCGCACCTGAAGCGCGTCAAGTAGCGCTACACTGCGCTCGCCGCCGGCTTAGCTCAGTTGGTAGAGCAACCGCCTTGTAAGCGGTAGGTCCCCCGTTCGAGTCGGGGAGTCGGCACCAGACCAGAGCCGGGCCGCTGATCGCTCAGCGCGCCGTGTAACCGCCGTCGATGACCAGTTCCGAACCGGTCACCCATCGCGCCTGATCGGACGCCAGGTAGACGACGCCCCAGGCGATGTCGTCGGGATGGCCCGTGCCTCCCAGCGGATGCAGCGCGTCCAGCGAGGCCTTGGCCTGGTCGTGCTGCCAGCCGGCGTCCTTGACGTAGCGATCGACCAGCGCCGTGAAAATGAAGCCCGGGTGAACCGAATTCACCCGAATCCTGTCGGGGGCGAAGGTCAGCGCGTCGTTCTTCGACATCGTGCGTACCGCGCCCTTGGAAGCGTGATAGGGCGGAATATCCGCGCCGCCGACGATGCCGTAGATCGACGAGATATTGACGATGGACCCGCCGCCGGCCCGGCGCATCGGCGCAATGGCATGCTTGGTACAGAGGAAGACGCCGGTCGTGTTCACCGCCATCACTTTCTCCCATTCGGCCAGCTCGAGCTGGTCGGTGGGCTTGTTCACCCCCTCGATACCCGCGTTGTTGACCAGCACGTCGAGCCGGCCGAACTGGTCGACTGCCGCCTGGACGGCGGCCTTCACTTGCGCCTCATCGGTCACGTCGCAGGCCTGGAATGCGGCCTTGCGCCCGGCTGCCCCGAGCTTCGCGGCAACTTCGCGCCCCTGCGTGTCGCGATCGACGATCAACACCGCGCAGCCTTCTTCGGACATGCGCTGGGCGATCGCTTCACCGAGACCGTTGGCCCCGCCCGTGATCATGGCAACCTTGTCTTGAAGCCTGGACATTTCGATCTCCCTGGATGTATTCCCGTGGACTGGTCGGATCAGTATGTCCTGTTCCGCCTGCGACCAGTCGGGGTACCGCACCGCGCGCGACGGCCTTGCAAATGCTCGCCGTAGCCCGCCTACGGCTACGCCTTGCGCCTTGATCGCGCGCGTTCTGCCGACCCGCTCGGGCGCACCGGATGCTGGAACCCGACCGTTGCCGCCACAAGACGGGACAATGGTGGGCATGTACCCGGATCGCCTCGCTCGTCGGCTGTTCACGATCGGTGTCGCCGCATGTGCGAGCATCGCTGTCGCTGCGCCTGCCGTGATTCCGGTGACATCGACGCCGGCACCGTCGGCATCGCAGCCCGCAGCATCGCAGCCCGCCGCATCGGCGCCCGAGTCGTCGACGCCCGAATCGTCGACGCCCGAATCGTCGACGCCCGAATCGTCGACGCCCGAATCGTCGACGCCCGAATCGTCGACGCCCGAATCGTCGACGCCCGAATCGTCGACGCCCGAATCGTCGACGCCCGAGTCG
>JACDJA010000356.1_pt1 | contig 54488 bp, 54 predicted proteins | sample 7449241 | NCBI WGS metagenome assembly JACDJA01 (sample SAMN14253289, study PRJNA609438) | sludge metagenome | isolation source: initial anaerobic sludge | collected 2018-12-20 | reverse complement strand
TTGAATGCTCGGAGGGAGCAGGTAGGGGGTGTCGCGGTCTATCGTGATAAATTCAACGGCCATTTTCGCTGTCTTTTTCTCAGGTCCTTGCGGTACGCTTAGTTTACAGGATTGTTCGCCTTAATCCGACAGGCTCCTAGGCAGGGAAGACTGGTAATGAGTCCTGTATTCAATCCTGATCACTAAAAAATGGATGGATCCTCGGACCCAAAAAGATAATCAATGCAAAAATCGTTGCCCAGAGTACGCCGGACAAAAGGGGCATCTGGGTGGCGAAAAGCATAAGAAAAGATGAGATTTCGATTGTCGTCCAATTTGACATGGGTGGTCACTCCGTAACCTGTTTGTGATGAAATACGAATTGTATTCACGCTACTTTAACGCTGCAACATCGATGAGGGGAAATGTGACGGGGCGCAATCTTGCCCTCAGACCATGTGTCAGTTGCCCGTTAATGGCCATCGGCAGGCAGGTGGTTTGATCAGGTTTGATAGGAGACGATCGACCAATCCCCGGCCCCTGTTGCTCGCTGCGCTTTGCCCGCCGCCTCCCCCACCCACCTACCCGGCCCTCCATGTTGGCCCGTGGCTTCGGCAAATGCCGTGGTGGCCCTGGCCCCCAGCTTCGTTAAGCTCCGTTCAACGGGGCCGGGGTGGGCGTTGTCGTCGGCTGGTCCTCAGCCGGTCCCGGACCTTGGTGTTTTGCAACGCCCGTTTTTACCTGCGCCTCTTTTCCATGTGCCCCGCAAACATTGACCTTATAGATGCCGGGCGTTCAAACCTGTGGATAGTGTTCCGCTGTTGTGCCAGAGCGACCCCCGAAATGGATCTTTCTCCGGGCGAATGCCTCTTGTTAGTTCTCTTTATGTTCTATAATATTTCTACCCCCTGACACCCCCTTGCTTCAATGACCCCAAGGAACAAAGGTAGTGAATAAAGAACGCCACCATTGGAAACACGCCATCGCCCTGGCCGACATGAACGCCTTCTTCTGCAGTATTGAGCAGATGGATCATCCCGAATGGCAAGGCAAACCGATTGGTGTAACCAATGGCCAAGTAGGCACCTGCATCATCACCTGTTCCTATGAGGCGCGGGCCTATGGTGTGCGTACCGGCATGCGGGTCAAGGAGGCAAGGCAACAATGCCCGGGGTTCATCCAGGTCCCGGCGCGACCTGAACGCTATGCTGAAGTATCAACCAATATCATGGATGCCCTGACCGACATCACTCCGGACATAGAAGTCTTTTCCGTGGATGAGGCGTTTCTCGATGTGACCCATTGTCAACGCTTACACGGTTCGCCGGAACGGATTGCCCTGATGATCAAACAGACTATTCGCGAAGCGTCCGGCGGGTTGCTCTGCTCGGTGGGCATGAGCGGTGACAAGACCACTGCCAAATATGCCGCCAAGCTGCACAAACCCGATGGCTTGACGATCATCCCGCCCTGGCAGGCAAAAGCGATCCTGGCTCCGGTAAAGGTGACCGAACTTTGTGGCATAGCCCAAGGCATTGGCCGCTATCTGGAGGAGCGGGGCGTTAGAACCTGTGCCGATATGGCGGGGTTGCCGATCAGCGAACTGGGGCGACGCTTCGGCAATCCCGGGCGGCGTATCTGGCTGATGTGCCAGGGCCTTGATCCCGAGCCGGTCATTCAGTCGGTTCCGGCGCCCAAGTCGATTGGTCACGGGAAGATCATGCCGCCCGACACCCAAGACCCGGCGATCATAAAAATGTACCTGCTGCACATGGCCGCCAAGGTGGCCAGTCGGTTGCGCCGCCATCGCTTCCGCGCCAGCCGTTTCTTTATCGGATTGAGAGGGGACGAGGGTTGGCTGGGTGGAAAATGTCAGTGTGACCCACCGACCAATGACACCCGGACAATCGCGACACTCAGCTATAGTTCAATGCACCAGCACTGGCATGGCGAAGGCGTTTATCAAGTGCAGATTACCGCGCTTGACCCCAATCCATGTGACCAACAGCTAGATCTTTTTGCACTGGATATGACCAGGCAGGGTGAACTAAACCAGGCCGTTGATGCGATCAATGGCCGCTATGGTGAATTTGCTTTAGCGCCAGCAAGACTGTTGCATCGATCCAGTATGCCGAATGTGATTGCCCCGGCATGGAAACCCCATGGCCACCGGGAAACCATATTGAAGAGGTCGTGAGATGTGCGGCGGTGTTTATTACTTGATTGATGGGCAAGAGGTCCGTACCTACTTTCCCAATCCCAAGGCGCAACTGCCGGTCAGGATGCGTGATGGCGGCATCGCGTTACTCCCGTGGGGACGACGAAAGAATCAGGCGGGTAAATTGCCGATGGGTGGATGGGCGAGACTTGATTCAATACACGGCGGGCGCTGGGACCGCTACTTTCCCAAGCCGGTCAAACTGGTGATCTCCCAATTCATGGAGAAGGACATCGAAGGCAACAGCCACTGGTATGACCTGACAGCGGGAAAATTCATTCAGGGACTGGTGGCGCAGTGGGATAACGAGCGACGGGTCTACGTCGTTACTATTGCGCCTGAACATGAGGATGCGGTGCATGATCGCTGGCCGCGTATTTTGTGAGCGGCTGGGTATAGGGCGGTCTTGGTACCAGTGTGCATCATTAACTGTCAGGAATATTTACAGTGATGTTGAAAATGCACAACCCTCTAGTAGCTTTTTCAAATAGTTATTTGTTATGGCGTAAATATTGCACTCTCCAGTACGCCTTTTTTTACAGAACTGGATTAGGTGTTCTGGACAGCCATGGAAAGGGAGTGCGTAAGTCTTATGGTGACTATTTTCTCAATCTTATTTCTCCCTGGCAAGCCTTTGCCTCCTGTTTCCAAGTCAATAAATCTGAAGAAGGAAGATAGATCGACGGATATATTCCGCAGCCATTAACTAATGTGAATACCGTTTCTTGGTGATTAAAAATGCCCAATGACCATCAAACAGTAGGTGATGCAGTAGAAGACCAATATTACGCTAGCCAAGGAGTAAGAACGGGCAGCGCATATAATGATTACCTCGTCACACAGCGTGAGACATCACAAAAGAGGCGTAGTAGCGTCAGCAATGCCGGCGATGCCAGAGGCATCGGCATTCTCATACTATCGATTGTTTTTTTGGGTAGTTGTTATGTTATTGGGGCAGGTTACGTTCTATCTGCCGAGTTAGTGTCGAACTATTGGCTTGATCATCGTTTACTGAGCCAGAACTGGTATTACGTTTCCATATATGCAGGGTTTAGTATTGTTTCCGTCGTGATTGTAGCGCGCTATTGGGGGTTTCTATTCGGCCTCTTGGTGGGCCTTGTTCCGGCACTACCGCTTTATTTTGCAACTAAGGGACATATCGGTTTTTGGTACATTGTCCAAAATGGCGGTGAGGATGTTATGGATAATGTGTTTTCCAGCTGGATTGCGTTCATAGGGATGGTAAAGATACACAGTTTTATTGCTTGGTCTGTCCAGCGGGCTGATGAGTCTTTTTCTATGCGTTTGCTGAGATGGAGATGGATTGTCAGACCAATCGGTATTGCGGCTACGTTTATTATGCTGAGTGCCAGTGTCGCAGTCGTATATATAGTCTGGGTGGCTGTACAACACTATTGATACGTGCCGCCATGGAAAAGGAGTGCACAAATTATGCGAACAATACTGTTTACGCAAATAACACTACTTTTTAGCAAATCTTCAATCGCTCTATTTGCCATCACCGTTGCCTTGCTGTCTGGCTCGCACAATGCTGAGGCAGCGCGTCCCGGCGGCTTTTCTTCTTTACCGGCTGAGCAGGTTGCGGTTAATTTTTTTGAAAACCTCAGCAAGGAGATTGGTCAAGCACTCAAAAAGGCCGACCGAAAAATACAGGAAACCATCGGCGAGTCCACACCACCTGCCCCTGAAGAAACACCCAGAACACAAACCTCACCCCAAACCACGCGGCAGGCAGATAATTGGGGTACGGACACCATTACTCGTGATGAAATACAGGAAGTCCAACACCTGCTAAATGCACTGGGCTACAATGCAGGGCCTGTTGATGGTGACTATGGGCCCACCACTGCAAAAGCAATTCTTGCTTATCAACGGAGTAACCAACTGCCGGCAAACGGCTTGGCATCGAAGGCATTGATCGCGCATCTTCAGACGACGTATTCTGAACGCAGATACAGTCCCCGTCCTATACCAGAATCTGCCAGACAGGAAGAAACTACAGCAAATAGAAACACGCGGCAGGAAACAGGAGTGCAATCAACAACAGATTATACTGCCACCACCAAAGCACAGGCATCTGGGCCCCAGCCTGCTGTGAGCATGCATGAGATATCTGCCCCCGCTGGGCAAAAACTGATTCAGCTTCCACTGCCAGACGATTTTAAACCAATTCGACTCATTGCACTTAATGGGTTACCCGTTCTTGGTTATCCGGTATCGGATGGCTTTGGTGTTCTCAATCCAAGGAAGTGGCCTGATGCCAGGAAAAACCCGTTTGATCTTGATGCCGAATGGCGCCGCCTGTTGACCGCGATACTGCTTAAACAAGAACCCCAGAGGCTTAAGGGTATTCAGTTTGTCGAAGAGTTCGCGCGCAATAATCTTAATCAGGAGGCACTACAGCACTTTTTTATGACCACCCGTTTTCATTTGCCTAACCACATGCAATTCGGCCGAGATGAATTTGAGAGAACAGAGCGCTTCAGGGAGTTCTTGTCACGCTATGAACAGCCATTGCTAGAGAGTCTACCCAAAACGCCAACCAAGTTTATTTACGTAGAGCGTATGCTGCTCGAAACATATGATGAAAAACGCCAAGCTTTTCCTATGATGAGCCAATACGGTTATCGGCCGGGTACACTGGAACTCCGGTTATCCAATCGAGATGATCGCTTGGTGGTTGATGTACCGAAAGATTTGCCAATAGGTCAGCAGGAAGCAGCAGCACTGATGGCGCGGCTACAGAAAAATGCACAACAAACCGCCTCCAAAGGTTTAGCGATAAACCCAGCACTTTCGGTGTTGCACCAAAGACCACAACGCGAAATCTTCCTGGGACTGACACTGACACTTGACAAGATGAGCACCGGGCGCAACAGGCAACCGGTGACCGATATTTCTGTGCGCTCGATCGGAGTCTATGAAGACCAGATGCTGACGCGTCTTATATATGAATTCCCAATGTCCAAAAAAAGCCCGGACAGCTCTACGGATAAAATCATGGCAATGCCCTTGTGGCCGCATCTACTCGATCTGTACGCTATGCGTGATATTGATGATTATCTGAATCAGGAGGGGATATTCGCATCGACTCAGAACCTTATAACCATGGAACAGACGCGATGGCAAAATCTCGACACGGCCAACAGCGGTTGCTTTCCCGGCAATCAGAGAACCATATTTGAGTGGGCCAATTCCCCTGAATCACTCTCTGGCAATGCACTGGCCGAGGTGATGCTGAACCCTGAGGTTGACTGGTCATTTTTAAACCAGGAGACAAAATATGGTCTGACGCCGGATCATTGTGTTGAGTTTTTTGTATTTCCACGAAAGCAGATTGACGGTCGTGAGCCGGGTTTCGTTGCGCGTGAAATGGCATCGGTTTATCGCAGAACGCTGGACGCGGCAATTGCCAAGCTGCCAAAAACAGTTTACCTGACCCGCGACCTTGCGCCACCACAATATGACCATGAGTCGGGCCAGCTGGTATTTAAAGACGATTTATACTCATCTTCAAACCGGGACGCTGATTATCTACTGCAGCCCACAAATAAGATCGAATACCTTGCGCCTAATCAATCTCCAGTGGTCGAAGCGCACTCAGTAAAAACCTACGCTCCTTTATCTTCCAAGGGTTTAGCGTTCTACCACATCCCTATACTCTCTGATCGTGACATCCTGCAGAGCAAGAATGTGATGCGGCCGCCAGTAATAACTCACGGCAAGCAGGGCGATGGCTGGCGAAATAGCGTGGACTACTTTACGATGTTAAATGATTATCAGGGTCCGCCCAGGAAGGCCCCGCAGAGCCTGGCACTCGACAGGACTCTGATTGTACCGCGCATCACCATGAAGCCGGCCGATGCTGAGAAGCTTCTCGCCAGCCAACCCCGGTATGGCGCGCCTGCAATGCGTGCAGTGATAGTGATGCAGATAGTAAAAGCCGAAGCGATGGGCCCGGAAGTATCTGGATATATTCGCGCCCGACTCGACCATGTCCTGATTACCACCAGTGAGGGAGAACAGATCGCCAAACTGGATGCAACAGCGTTCCCGGAAACCAGCCAGGCATACGCAAATGCCCATGAACAAGAGCTCGAAGTAGCGAAAAAGCACGCTGCAGCCGAGGCAGCGAAAAAAGAAAAATTAGCGATAGAGAGACAGCAGCAACAAGAAAAGATAGCACTCGCAAATGAGTTTGCCATATGCGATCAAAAATCGGCTTCGGCAAGTGCACGCCAAGTCTGCTACCAGACTCTATGTGAATCCAGCAACCACAAAGAGCACTTGCGCTTCGAGTGCTATGATAAACTCCGCGAAATTCAGAGCGCAGTCGGCATTGAATATTCGATAAATGCAGCACAACAAGGCCTGGCCGAGTCAAACTGCCAAATAGAGGCGCACGATCAATGGAAGTTAACTAACGGCAGCGATGACTTTAAACAGTTCATTGATGCCTGCATGAAGCAGGCTGTCCGTGAGCCCTACGGTCCTGATTTACTGGGTATTCGATTGGGAATGAAATGGTATGAAACGGAGCAAATTCAACAGCGAGAGTTGCATGTAGAGAACATGTCAGTGGGCGAGCAAAGACGCAGCACCAAACATGCTGGACCATTCAAATCAGGTGTGATGTATACCACCGAGAGTCAAGACCACATGCTTGCAACCTATGAGCTATCCAACATGGGTGAATCCAAAGTGGGTGCAGTAAGCCGAAGAATATTCTTTGACGGGGATGCTCCTTCTTTGTCGAATATCATTGAATCCATGAGCGAAAAGTATGGTGAGCCATTGTGGTCAGAAGGCCGGCATTATCTCTGGCTGTTTGGCAATGGTGACGACAGAGCCAACATCGATACGGCGGGAGAATGTGCCGGGATTCGCACAATGCTGATTGCATCGCAATGGGAGCAGTACCCTGGGCAGGATATCACTGTGGATCGGGCACCACTGATTGTTATGGATAAAACCTCCAGAACCCATTATGGAAAATACGCCGACTGCGGAGTAACGCTACTCGCTCGCATTGAAGAACAGAACAAAAAGATAAAAGATATCTCCCTCGTATTATTTGATCCAGGGTGGTTGGCAAATCTTCCCGGGCCGGTTTTTCAAGACGAACAGGAGACCGACAGTAAGCTTAAGTTTTGACATGGTATAAGGATGTGAACTCTAGACAATCAGGAGGCCACGAAATGAATATCAAATTAGCATGTTGCTTTGCTGGGGCTGTGATGTTTACAGTATCCCTACCCGTAAATGCTGCCCTGATCGGCGTACAGGATCATGGAACATATTTCACCGACACTCAAAGTGGCTTGGACTGGCTTGATGTCACGGCGTCAGCGAATAGGTCTTACAATGATGTATCGTCGCAATTTGGTAGTGGTGGTGACTTCGATGGCTGGCGATATGCGACAGCAGCAGAGTTTGGGGCCATGTGGGATAATGTGACTGGAGAATCTGCTGGTATTAATGCCCCCGGACAACATATCTGGTTTGAGCTCGGGGCTGTAATCGACGAGGTGATCGACTTGTTGGGTGACACCATACATTTATCCGCTATCAATAACTACGGGCAGTCATATTGCGAACAGTGGCCAAATCATTGTGTCGACGGCGACAAAAGGGGTATGTTTGGAATCCTCTCCGATTATTACCCAAGCCCGGGGATACAAGCTGTTGGTTCAATAGAGGATAACGATCTTTTTTCTACTAGCGGCGATCAGGTAACGACAAGCTATTCGATTACGCCTAATTTCAATTCATGGGCCTACGGTTCGTTCCTGGTTCGGGACGTTACGGTAACTAATGTCCCCGCGCCTCCAATTATCGGATTGCTAGCAATCGGATTAGCCAGTCTGAGTATTTCTAGACGCAAGTTATCCAGTCGGCAAGCCCAGGTGTAGATCAAGCCGCAAGCGATACGCATAAGGAGGTGTGAGATCTCGGTAATGAAGCGGCTAATTATAATTAGTTCTTCGATTATAAGTGTTGCATTAGCGATGATGAACACTGTCCTTGCAGACAGCGTTGCCCGATGTGCCAAAGACAGTATTCCTGGGGACTACATCGACGTGGCCGGAGAGCGCGTTTGGTGTGCGCAGGAAGGACTCTGGAACATCCTGCCAGTGCTTCTTGCATTCTTTTGTACGATGAACAGTTGGATTCCGATCATTTGTGGTCTCGCCGCACTCGTTATTGGTGGAACACTAACAGGTAGTCCAGCGAAAATTACCGGCTGGATATCAGGTAGTCACTTGATACATGCAACCTTTCATCCGGCCATCGCCGGTAGCTCCAATTTACTTTTGCGATTTGTGGGTGCACTGCTTTCGCTCTCCGGTATTGTCTTGTTGCTGATCGGTATAATGTTTCTTTTAACGGGCTAGCTGGTATGGGCAGAGGCTCAAAAAGTCCGAATCATACACATGGCTGTCGCAGGCAGTTCATCAGAAACTGACAGTAAGATTAGATGCATTAGACCGCCGGTAATTGACGAGCGGATACCAATCACAGACGCCGTGCCATTCAGAAGAGCGCCCGGCTTGGTGCTGCCTGCATTTGTGAATTACTGCGTTGATCACTCCTGCTCTCTTAAACATCGAAAGCCGGGCGGGCTTTTGTTTTTACTCACCCTCCCGACCCTCAAGGGATCGCCTCGCCGTTGGCGAAGCATGATCTTGTTTCAGACTGCTACGCAGACTGGGCCTATTAGCTCCGGGGTGTGCCCCGCGCCCCACTGCCGCTGCGCGGGTCGCTGCGCTCCATAAGGTGCGCTTCGCGCCAGAAGAAAATCCGGAAAAGAAAAAATCGCCAAAGGCTAGCGTTCCGTTCCGCGCCCGCAAGGGGTGCGCTTCGCCTGCCGGGCCGCTCTGGTCCCCTGCTCCACCCGGCTTCCCATGTCCTGGCCGCCGCCCTCTGATCCCCGCAGGCCGTGCCCGGCCCGTCAGCCCCTGGCGTGCGAGGAACGAAACACTGGTTTAGAGGGCGTTTTCTTCTTTTTTCCGGTTTTTCTTCTTTTGGGGCTGGCCCTGGGGGTAGTGCAATGTTCAAGGGTGTGGTGGCTGTAGCGGGTTCGCGGTCGGTGTCGGGGGCGGGTGCCTGCCTGGTCGGCAAGGTGGCTGGGCATCTGGTCGGTTCGGGTTGCTCGCTGGTACTGGGTTGCTGCGTGGGCGTGGATGCGGTGGCCCTGGTTGCGGTGCCGGTCGGCTCGGTCCGGGTGCTGGCCGCCTTCGGCCCGGCGGGTGCGGGTTCCTGCCGCTGGTCTGCGGTGGTGCCGGTTTCGGCCTTTTCCCACGCCGGCGGGGCGGTGCAGTGGTGGGCTGGTGGCGGCATCCATGTGCCATTGTCTGTCCGGCTCCGCCGTCGTACCCGGGCGGTAGCCAAGGCGGGGCGGGGCGGTCTGGTGGCCTTCCTCTCCTCGCCGGGTTCCCACGGTTCCCTGTTGGCCTGCCGGCAGGCGGCGCGGCTGGGCCGGCCGGTGGTGGTCTTTCCACTGGGTTTTTCTGCTGGCGCCTTGCCGTTACTCGGGGCCGGTCAGTGGGTGCCGGTCGCCGCCGCTGGGGTGTGGTCAACCGCCTGGCGCTGGCTGCCTGCGCAGGCCGGGCTGTTTGATGTCTAAGGGCCATATAAAGTTGCAAAATATGTCTATATTACATATAATATGTCTGTGGGGCATCATTGTATCCCCGCCGCGTTCTTTCCCGGCAGGCTCGGGCGCGTTAAAGGGAGAAGTCGGGTTCTCATTCAGGTTGCACAGGAGGTGTGTCATGGAAAGTTTGGCCAGTGAACTGGTTTATCGCAATTATCGCCACAACCGGGAGCAGTCCCCGAATACCTCCCCGCAGCAATGGGTCAAGGTATTCGGCGCGCAAGTGGAGCAGTTGGAGGAACGCTACCAAATGGATCTGGCAACGGATGGCACGCCGGGCGATGTTCAGTCATTCCTTGCCGAACAAAGGTATGAAGAGGATCTGGTCGAGCAGTCCCGCGCGATTGTTGAAGGGCATTTGGAGGTACAGATTACGCGGGAGCATTTGCGCGTTTTGCTGTCCTGGCTTGACGGCCCTAAAACCTGTTCCGGCAAGGAGGCGATGCGCCTGTTTCCCGCGCCATTTTAACGACGCTCAAAATGTCCAATGGACATCAATATGTCCAAAAAAACATTTCAATAAGGAGTGTGCTATGGAAGGTCAGTTGATTGAGAGGGAACAGGGGGTGCCGGTTCCAGCCAGTGAAGAGGGCAGCGGTATCGGTATTCCGGCATCTGTCCCGGCTACCGCTTCGCCGCTGGATCTGCCCGCAGAGGTATTCCGGGCCGGGCTGGATCGGCGCAAGGAGAACCGGGCCGCGCTCATGGGCTGGGTGCGTGAGGCGCTGGTTGAGGGATCGGACTACGGGCGTATCCATGTCGTGAGCAGGAACAAATGCCCGCACGGCAACCGCTGCCGGAACGCCGCCCACTTCAGCAAGCCCAGTCTGTTCAAGCCAGGTGCCGAGAAGATCTGCGGCATGCTGGGCGTCACTGTCCACTATCCCACCCTGCACGATTACGAGCAGGCCGCCCTGCACGGGGTGCAACTCCAGCACATCATCATCCGCTGTGAACTCAAGGACGCTTCGGGCCATGTGGTTGCCGATGGCGTGGGCGCTCGCTCGCTCAAACAGGATTACGGCGACATCAACAAGGCTTTGAAGATGGCGGAGAAGTCCGCCCACATCGACGCGACCCTGCGCATGGCGGGGTTATCAGAGGTATTCACTCAGGACCTGGAGGACATGGCCCATGGCAAAGACATGGAAGAAACGCCCGAACACCCGCACCCGCATCCGGCACAAGCTGGACCGGAACAGAAAAAGGAGAACCCGGAAAAGAGCGGCATCAGCGATGCCCAGCACCGACGGCTTGAGGCCCGCATCCAGGAACTCGGCCTTGACCGGGGGCGGGTAAAAACATGGCTGAGCAACGCAACCCGGGGCCGGGTCAATCACTTCCACGAATTGACCCAGACGCTGTACAAAAAACTGGATCGGAAGCTGGAGGAGTGGGCCGAACGCGAAGCCATCCAGCAGGAGGGGGCGGCATGATCCGCATCCGCCCTGAAACAACTATTGCCGCCGCCGTGCGGCTTGCCCGTCGGCTCGGCTGCGTGGTCGTGGTCCGTGCCGGCGAGGCGTATCTCAAACGTGAAAGGAGCAATTGACCATGGCAGCACAAGCAACCCACGACCTCGCCATCAAGACCGGCGAGTACCAGAGCAACGGCGAGACCAAGGCCCGCTGGCTGAAGATCGGCACCGTGTTCCGCCACGACGATGGCGGCACCTCCATCAAGCTCGACGCGGTGCCGGTCGGCCTGCCCGAGTGGAACGGCTGGGTGTCGGTGTTCAAGCGCCAGGAGCAGAGCGCCAACGGTGGCCGTCCCGCCCAGCAACGCGGCAACGGGGCCGGGCACAACGGCCAGCGCCCCAATGGCGGGGGCGGTTATGCCGACTTCGAAGATGACATCCCGTTTGATCGCGCCTATCGCGGCGCCGAATACATCATCTAACCCAAGGAGGGAAACACCATGAGCACCATGCCCGCACTGTACGAAATCAGCCAGGACTACCTGCAAGCCCTGGACGTACTGACCGACCCCGACAACGACATCCCGCTGGCGGCGATTACCGACACGCTGGAAGGCATCGAGGGCCAGTTGCAGGAGAAGGCCACCAACGTCGCCAAGTTCATGCAGAACCTGGAGAGCGCCGCCAGGGCCATCAAGGAGGCCGAACAGCAGATGGCCCGCCGGCGCAAGGCCATCGAGGGTCGGACGCAAGGACTGAAGGAGTATCTGAAGCACAACATGGAGGCGAGCGGCATCACCAAGATTGAATCGCCCTGGTTCGTACTCTCGATACAGAAAAACCCCGGGGCGGTGGAGATTGTCGACGAAAGGCTGTTGCCGGACGACTACAAGCGCGAAGTCGTCAGCGTGAAGGTGGACAAGGTCGCCATCAAGGATGCACTGAAGGCGGGGCAGAGCGTTCCGGGCGCCCAGCTGGTGCAGAGCACCCGGCTGGCAATACGTTGAGCTGAATACGGGGGAGGCCAAAAAGGTCTCCTCCACACCCCTTTTCAAAAATCCACAAGGCAAGAGCGCCAGGGAGTAGAGCAATGGAACGCGAAACATTGGAAAAGTACGCGGCTGGGGAACTGGGCGCAAAACGAGAGCGGTATTGGAACCCCCAGGGCACCTGGCCCACGGACTACAAAGATCCCGAACAGGCGCCGCATCGACGCCCGTACCTGTATTGGGTCGGCACCGTGGGCGGGCAGGCGGTCAGTTGGGAGGGTGAAATTGGATGGCACACACGCGAGCGGGCGATCAAGGCGGCCCGGCGCTTCCGCGACAAGTGCTGCGAGGTGCTGGAGGAGATGACGCCATGAACCAGCAACTCGACCGCATGGTGCAGGCCATCGTGAATGGCAAGGACACCTCCTTTATCGGCGTGCTCTCCACCGGCGAGCGCTGTTTTGTGGCGCTGGCCTCCCGCCGCTACGACCTGCTGCCCGGCCACTACGACGACCCCATCGAGGCCTGGAACCGGCTCGATGCGCCATTGCGCCGTCAGGTGTGCGAGTGGCGCGGCTGGCCGGACAGTTATGCCCATGGCTGATGCGATGCTCTGGGATCTGACGGAGACCGCCAAGCAATTGGGGGGCGTGTCCACCCGCACCGTGCGCCGTCTGCTGGACCGGGGCGAGCTCCAACCACACCGAGTCGGCAGACGGTTGATGGTACGGACGGACTCAGTCAGCGCCTACCTGGATCAGGGGGCGGTCCCTGCGCATAGTCAACGAAGCGCGGGGAAGGCAGTGCCAAAACAGGAGGTAAGCACATGCCGAGAAAGCGCAAGCGGGACCAGGACGGCATCTTCATCCGCCCGGACTCGCCATACTGGTGGACCAGCTTCACGGACGGACGCGGCCGCGCGACTCGCCGATCTACTGGCGTTCGACGCGACCAAGACCCCGGCAAACTGAAAGCCAAGGCCATCCGGGCGCAATGGGTCCTGGAGGCCGAGACCCAACGCAGGGAAGGCCCGCCGCCGGAGGCCCAGGGCCACACGTTCGATGAACTGATGCTGGTCTACCTGGCCCAGGTGACGCCCACCAAGAAATCCGGAGAGCGGGACAAGTACAGCGCCAAGCGGTTGTTTCCGGAGTTCACCGGTCGGGTGCTCGAAAAGTTGACCATAGCGGATGCCCGAGCCTACATCGCGAAGCGACTGGGTGAAGGCGTGGGACCGGCGACAGTGAATAAGGAGATCGGATTGTTCAGTGCCGCCCTGAACTGGGCGCGGCGAGAGTTGGAGTGGAATGTACCGAATCACTTTCAAGGTCGGCGTCAACGAGAGCCGTCAGGTCGTAACCGCTGGCTGTCAAAGAGTGAGGCCAAGGCATTGATCCAGGCTGCAAGGAAAGCGACGAAGGCGCCACACTTGGTTGATTTTATTCAACTCGGTCTGAATAGCGGACTGAGGCCGGGGGAGATGCTGGGTCTTGAGTGGAGCCGGGTAGACCTGGAGACCAACCTGGTTTATCTCGGCACCGTGGACCAGAAGAACGGCAAGGTAGGGAGCGTGCCACTAAACCAAGGTGCACGCGACGCTATGCTATCGCGAGCCAAATTCAAAACCAAACACTGCCCAAATTCACCGTGGGTGTTCTGCTCGCGAGGGGGGAAGCGGATCGCTAGTGTGAAAAAGGGATTTGCTATCGCAGTCGCTCGTGCAGGATTGGAGGACGTGCACCCGCACGATCTGCGACGCACGTTCGGAAGCTGGCTGGTTCAAGCTGGGGTGGACATCCGAAGGGTGTCGGAGCTGATGCGACATACCGATATCAGGATCACCGCACAAGTATACGCGCACCTGTCGCCAAAGGATCTGGTTGCCGCCGTCGAGGTGTTGGATCAGCCCCTGTAAGGGGGTCAAGTTTCACGTTTGGGTTTCACGTTGCCGGAATGCGGCAAGGAGGTGACTGCGAGGTCTTCTGTAACTTACTGAATAGAAATATGAATATGGCGCGCCCGACAGGATTCGAACCTGTGACCCCTGCCTTCGGAGGGCAGTACTCTATCCAGCTGAGCTACGGGCGCTTTAGATTCCTTCCCGCCGTTTTCACTGTGGCGGGCGAAGAGGGCGTATCCTACCCTGAGGTATCCGGCATGTCTATCCCATGCCCTCTATTTCGGGGCGGTGATACGGGGTTGACAGTCGATCTTTATTGCGGTTGTCGCTATACTGCGCCCAGTTAAATCCGGGGCGGGCCGTTGCATGGCGCCAGACGCCCATCCATATGATCCCGATGTATGAGGAGTTTTGATTGTGAGCCCTAATGTTTCCCTAATAAAAAGTATGGCTATGGCAGGTTTTGCTACGCTGGTTATGTGCTCTCCAGTGATGGCACAGGAGCGGGCTGAGGTGGTCGAGCGCATCAAGCCGGTCGGTCAGGTCGCGATAGAGGGCCAGGCGCAATCTGCGGCTGCGCCCGCCGCATCCGCTCCGGCCCCTGTGGCAGCCCCGGCCGCGCCGGCTGACCCTGGTGAGGCGCTCTATACCGCAAAGGGCTGTACTGCCTGTCACGGCGCACAGGGCAAGGCGCCCATCATGTCCATCTATCCCAAGGTGGCCGCCCTGCCGGAGCAGTACATCCTGAATCAGATGAAAGACATCAAGAGCGGTGCCCGCAGCAATGGCCAGAGCGTGGTCATGAAAGGGATCATGGCAGCTGTTTCCGAAGAGGAGATGAAAGTGCTGGCGGCCTGGCTGAGTGGTCTGCCCCGGGGTGAGGCGGCGCCCGCACCTGCCGCTGCATCGCCATCCCCCGCAGCGCCTGTTGCTGCACCTGCACCTGCACCGGCCGCTGCCGCTGCACCGGCTCCGGCTGCCGACCCCGGCGCGGCGTTGTATGCAGCCAAGGGCTGTGCCGCTTGCCATGGGCCGCAGGGGAAGACCCCCATCATGTCCACCTATCCCAAGGTGGCGGCGCTTCCCGAGCAGTACATCGTCAATCAGATGAACGACATCAAGAGCGGGGCCCGCAACAACGGTCAGACCGCGGTGATGAAGGGGATCATGGCGTCTGTATCTGAGGACGATATTAAGGCGATCTCAGGCTGGTTGAGTAAACTTCCGCGCTGAATTCAGTCAGGATGTCGCCGCAAAAAGGGCATGCCATGGCATGCCCTTTTTGGTGTCATGGGCGGTCCTTCGCTTCGCCCGTTCTGCAGATCTGACTACTTGCCCAGCAGGGAGCGCAGGTTGGCCAGGTGGGCATTGCCCCGCTCCTGTTTCTCCTCTTTGGAGAGGCTGTTACCCTGCCGCCCCTCCCATTTCAGGTCGGCCTCCGGCAGTTCACCCAGGAAGCGGCTCGGCTCGCAGGCGATGATTTCTCCAAAACGTTTGCGCTTCTCGGCAAAGCTGATGGTGAGGGTGCGCTGCGCCCGGGTGATGCCGACGTAGGCGAGGCGACGCTCCTCCTCGATATTGTCCTCTTCGATACTGCTCTTGTGAGGCAGGAGCTCTTCTTCCACGCCCACCAGAAAGACATGGGGGAACTCCAGGCCCTTGGAGGCGTGCAGGGTCATCAGGTGTACCTGGTCGTTGCCGCTGTCGTCGTCCTGCCGTTCCAGGATGTCCTGCAGAGCCAGGTGGCTGACCATCTCGGTCAGGCTCTCGCCCACCCGGTCTCCCTTGTGCAGCTGATCCAGCCACTGCACCAGCTCCAGCACATTCTCCCAGCGCCGCTCTGCCACTTTGTCGCTGGAGGCTTTTTCGTACAGCCAATCCTCATACTGCAGTTCCCGGAGCAGGTCGCGCACGGTCTCTACCGGGTGGTCATCCTCAGCCCTCTGCTGGAACTGTCGGACCCAGCCGGCAAACTCGCGCAGGCGTTCCAGCGGCCGAGCTGAGAGATGCTGCTCCAGGCCCAGTTCGTCGCAGGCCGCGAGCAGGCTCACGTCCCGTTCGGTGGCGTAGTTGCCGAGCCGCTCCAGGGTGCTGGCGCCGATCTCGCGCCGTGGGGTATTGACGATGCGCAGGAAGGCAGCGTCGTCGTCCGGGTTGGCCAGCAGGCGCAGGTAGGCCATCACATCCTTGATCTCGGCGCGGCTGAAAAAGGCGGTGCCGCCGCTCAGGAAGTAGGGGATGTTGTGCTGGCGCAGGGCGGACTCGAACAGCTTGGCCTGGTGATTGCCGCGATACAGGATGGCGTAGTCACCGTGGGCGGCACCGGAGGTGAATTTGTGGTGAAGGATCTCGGAGACCACCTTCTCCGCTTCGTGCAGCTCGTTTTTGCAGCTCATGATGCGGATCGGATCGCCCGGTCCCAGGTCACACCAGAGCCGTTTCTCAAACACATGAGGATTGTTGGCGATCAGGGTGTTGGCCGCCTTCAGGATGCGCCCCGAGGAGCGGTAGTTCTGCTCCAGCTTGACCACCTTGAGTCGGGGGAAGTCCTCTTTCAGGCGGATCAGGTTCTCCGGGCGGGCGCCGCGCCAGGCGTAGATCGACTGGTCGTCGTCGCCCACCACGGTGAGAGACTGGCGCACGCCGACCAGCTGCCGGACCAGCTCATACTGGCTCAGGTTGGTGTCCTGATACTCGTCCACCAGCAGGTGGCGGATGCGGTTCTGCCACTGCTCCAGGCTATCGGGGGATTCACGAAACAGCCGTACCGGCAGCAGGATCAGGTCGTCAAAGTCCACTGCATTGAAGGCGCGCAGGGAGCGTTGGTAGTGGGCATAGAGCAGGGCCGTGCGCTGGTCCAGCTCGCTCTCGGCCCGGGACAGTGCCTGTTCCGGGCTGAGCATGTCGTTCTTCCATGCGGAGATGCGCCACTGGTAGCTGGAGGCCACCTCGTCATCACCTGTGCCCTTGCGCAGCAGCTCCTTGAGCAGGCTCTCGGCGTCCTGTGCGTCAAAAATCGTAAAGCCGGATTTCAGTCCCAGCAGCCTGTGTTCGCGGCGGATGATGTTGAGCCCGAGGGTGTGGAAGGTGGAGATGCTCAGCCCCTGGCTGTTTTTGCCTTTCAACAGTGCCGCCACCCGCTCCTTCATCTCCCGTGCCGCCTTGTTGGTGAAGGTGACGGCGGTGATGTGGCGCGGCTGCATGCCGATGGTTTCGATCAGGTAGGCGATCTTGCGGGTGATCACGCGGGTCTTGCCCGAGCCCGCGCCGGCCAGCACCAGCAGCGGGGTGTCGATATGTCGTGCAGCCTCTAGCTGACTGGGGTTCAGGTCGGACATCGCTTTGAATGGAAAACAGGATAGAATCTAACGGTCGGGTGGAAGTGCTGGTGGGTCACTGCCGGTATTATGCGGAAAAGATGAAGGATAGACCAGATGGCGAAGAACAAAGATTATTGTGAACGGCCCCAGCAGAGCCAACTCTCCCGGGAATCCTGGAAGGTATTCCAGATCATGGCCGAGTTTGTCGAGGGTTATGAGCAGCTCTCGAGTATCTGGCCGGCGGTCAGTATCTTTGGTTCGTCCCGGGCCGGGCGGGAGAGTCCGGATTACCTGAAGGCGGAGCAGATTGCTTATCTGCTTTCGGAGAGCGGTTTCGCGGTGATCAGTGGTGGTGGTTCGGGGATTATGGAAGCGGCGAACAAGGGCGGACACCGGGGACGGTCGCCCAGCGTGGGTCTCAATATCGAGTTGCCCAAGGAGCAGCAGCCCAACGCCTTTCAGGATATTTCACTGCACTTCAAACACTTTTTCTCCCGCAAGGTGATGTTTGTCAAATACGCCTCGGCCTATGTGATCATGCCGGGTGGTTTCGGCACCCTGGATGAATTTGCCGAGATCCTGACCCTGATTCAGACCGGCAAGACCCGGCGAATCCCCGTCATTCTGGTGAATGCCCGATTCTGGAGCGGACTGCTGGACTGGATGCGCCACACCCTGTGTGCGGCCGGTGCCATATCCGCCAGCGACCTGGAGCTGGTGCAGCTTTGTGAGGAGCCGCAGGAGGTGGTGGATGCCATCTTCGCCCATTATGAATCACGGGGTCTTGAACCCTCACTTTCCGAGCAGGAAATCCTCCTGGATCTGTAATATGATTTCGCTTCCGGCGTTTGCGGATCAGGCCGGGCTTGGGAGCATTGTTCTTGTAGTGCTGGAATAAAACCAGGAAGATTGCAACAGTAGTCGCATGGGCTGGTCTACCTATAAGAGATGATGATTGAGTACCGGTGGCTGGCGTTTAAACCCGGGTCTCGGAAATGACGGGCAATGTCTGCTATTCATAGCGCAGGTTGTCCGGAAACAGGAAAAGAGAACAAGATGAAAAAGATATTGCTGTCCATATTGCTTCTGCTGGTGGCACCCCATACTCTTCTGGCGGAGGAGTCCGCCGCCCAGCCGCAGCCGCCGGATCTTCCCCCCAAGGTGGAGAGCGGCGAGGTACTGGAGCCGGAGGTGACCATTATCGAGAGCGAGAAGGGCACGACCGAGGAGTACCGCATCAACGGCCGGCTCTATATGGTGAAGATCACCCCGATTGCCGGTCCGGCCTACTATCTGCTGGATAATGACGGCGATGGCGTGCTGGATGTGCGGGAAGAGGCGCGTCCCGGCAATATCTCGATCCCTCAGTGGGTGCTGTTCAGTTGGTGACCGCTCACCGCCGATTCTCTTCCGCCCCGGCCGAATTTGCCTGAAACGGTGTCATCAAACCGTAATGTTGTAAGGCTGTAATATTCACTTCACACAACCACCCATTGGCAATCATTAAGAGGGCGGAGTGACTCGCTATGGCGACAAAGATCCTGGTCGTTGAAGATGAAACCGCAGTGCGGGAGATGATTCAGTTTGTGCTTGAGCAGTCCGGATATGAGGTAATCGGTGCAGAGAGCGTGGAGAGGGCCAGGACATGCATAGCCGATGCACCGCCGGACCTGATCCTGATGGACTGGATGCTGCCGGGCATCAGTGGGGTGGAGTATACCCGTGAACTGAAACAGAATCCGGTGACGCGCGATATACCGATCATCATGCTTACCGCCCGTGGCGAGGAGGATGACAAGGTGCGCGGGCTGGAGTGCGGCGCCGAGGATTATGTCACCAAGCCGTTCTCGCCCAAGGAGCTGGCGGCGCGCATCAAGGTGATCCTGCGCCGGGTTGCCCCCCACGTCACCGAGGAGGCGGTGCAGGCGGGTGATATGCGGCTCGATCCTGTCTCCTATCGCGTCACCATGGGTGACCGGCCGATTGAGCTGGGTCCCACGGAATTCAAGCTCCTGCACTTTTTTATGACCCATCGGGAGAAGGTCTACAGTCGTTCCCGTCTGCTGGACAAGGTATGGGGCACCAACGTCTATATTGAAGAACGCACGGTCGATGTACATATCCGGCGCCTGCGCCGGGCGCTTGAGCCGTTTGCAATGGATGGTCTGATCCAGACGGTCCGTGGCGCCGGTTATCGCTTCTCGGAGCAGGTCACTATCCGATGAGCCTGGAGCAGGCATGGCGGAGTGAACTGGTGGGTGTCGGTTTTTTTGTCCTGCTGCTCATTTTTCTCGGCCTGTGGTTCGGCTACCTGGTCCCTCTCCTGTGGAGCGGTCTGACCCTCTACCTCAGCTGGCATCTGTATCAGCTCTTCTGTTTTACCCGCTGGCTCAACAGACCCAAGCGTCATCCGCGTCCCTACCCATTCGGTATCTGGCGCCCCCTCATGCAGCGGGTGGATGAACTCTCCGGCCGTGGTCAGAAGCGCAAGCGCAAGCTCGGACGCATGCTCAGTGGCTTCCTTGAATCCACAGGGGCGCTGCCGGATGCCACCCTGGTGCTGAATGATGAGGGCCGGCTGGACTGGTGGAACAGCGTGGCGGCGGAGTTTCTCGGCCTGGATCGCAAGCGGGACAAGGGGGCCTTGATCGATGATCTGATCGCCGATCCGGTGTTTCTGAATTATCTGCACGGCGGCCACTACAACCGGCCATTGCAGATGCCGGCGCCGGTGAATGCCAATATCAGCCTTGAGGTACGGGTGGTTCCCTATGGCAAGGGCAAGCGCCTGCTGCAGGCGCGCGACATTACCCGCCTGCACCAGCTGGAGATCGTGCGACGCGATTTCGTGGCCAATGTCTCCCACGAGATCCGTACACCTCTGACGGTGGTGCACGGTTATATCGAGACCATGCTGGAGAGCAGTGAGACATTCCTGGGGCCCTGGAAACGGATTCTGGGTCAGATGCAGGTCCAGACGCTGCGCATGCAGCGCATCGTGGATGATCTGCTGCTGCTCTCCCGTCTGGAGACCCGGAGTGGTAACGAGGGGCAGGGGGTGGTGGGAGTCTATCCGCTATTGCGCGGAATCGCGGAAGGGGCGCGCCAGCTGAGTGGTGATGATGGGCATCAGGTGAGCCTGGATGGGGATGAACGGCTGCGCCTGATCGGCAACAGCCATGAACTGGAGAGCGCCTTCGCCAACCTGGTCTACAACGCCATCCGCTATACCCCGGCCGGCGGAGAGGTGAAGATTCGCTGGTGGCTGTCGGGCAGCGGCCCCTGTTTCTCCGTGACCGATAGCGGCATCGGCATTTCCCCCGAGCACATTCCCCGCCTGACCGAGCGCTTCTACCGGGTGGATGTCGGCCGTTCCCGGGAGAGTGGCGGCACCGGCTTGGGGCTGGCGATTGTCAAGCATGTGCTGACCCGGCACGATGGAAAACTTGTGGTGGAGAGTGAACCGGGCAAGGGGAGTGTGTTTACCTGCCACTTTCCGCACGCCCGGGTTGCCTCGTGAAACGCGCCGTGAGCGGGACGGGGCAGCTATCGTTCAGGCAAGGGCAGGCACGGGGCCTGCCCCTACGATAGATACAGGTTCAACGTAGGGGCAACCCCCCCGTGGTTGCCCAGATGGTTGTCAGGATGTGCATCATGCGCTTGTCATAAACCTGTAACATTAACCCAGGATTCCTGTAACAAAACATCCCGATAATTTTCTCCAGGTTGAATACAGCAATTACTCAATGACCTGGAGGTCTCAGTGATCAACGATCGTCTTATCCTGGCTGCCGCACTGACCGCTGCTGCCGCGTCGAATGCCAGTGCCGCTTCACGTGACTATATCGCCGTTGTCGGCTCTTCCACGGTTTACCCGTTCGCCACCGTGGTGGCCGAAACCTTCGGCAAGACCACTGCATTTAAAACCCCGAAGATCGAGTCCACCGGTTCCGGTGGCGGCCTGAAGCTGTTCTGTGCCGGCGTCGGTGTGGAGTACCCCGATATCACCAATGCCTCGCGCCGTATCAAAAGCTCCGAGGTCGAGCGTTGCGCCAGCAATGGTGTCAACGATATTGTCGAGGTGAAGATCGGCTACGACGGTATCGTGATTGCCAATGCCAGGTCCGCACCGCCGTTTAACCTGACCCGGCAGGACCTGTTCCTGGCGCTGGCCAAGAAGGTGCCGAATATCAACGGCAGCGGCGAGCTGATCGATAACCCCTACAAGACCTGGCAGGATGTCAATGTCAGTCTGCCGGCGACCGCGATCGAGGTGCTCGGTCCGCCGCCCACCTCCGGCACCCGTGACGCCTTTGTGGAGCTGGCCATGGAAGGCGGCTGCCAGACCTTCGACCTCATCAAGGCGATGAAGAGACAGGACAAGCAGGCGTACCAGGGCATCTGCCACACCATCCGTGAAGATGGCGCCTTCATCGAGGCGGGCGAGAATGACAACCTGATCGTGCAGAAACTGGAGAGCAACCCTGCTGCACTGGGTATCTTCGGTTTCAGTTTCCTGGATCAGAATGCCAACAAGGTGCAGGGTTCCACTGTAGATCAGGTGGCCCCGACCTTCGAAACGATTGCCGATGGCAGTTATCCGGTCTCCCGTCCGCTCTACCTCTATGTGAAGAAGGCGCATGTGGGCAAGATTCCGGGTATCCAGGAGTTTCTGGCCGAGTTCACCAGTGACAAGGCCTGGGGAGAAGAGGGTTATCTGGCGGACAAGGGGATGATCCCCATGCCGGTTCAGGAGCGCAGCCAGTTTGCTGCCGACGTGAAAGGTCTGAATCTGCTCAAACTGGCCCGGTAAACCGGCATCTCATGCGGATCGCTGTTCCTGCATGGAGTTGCGTTTGGCGGCAGAGGGTGTTGCCGTTTCAAGACAGAGTCCGGTTGTGGTTGAGAGATGATGTCTAACTCACTGCTCATTGTGACCCTGCTGGGCCTGATGCTGCTAGCCTATCAGTTGGGTGTGCGCCGTTCCCGGCGGCAGGTGGGCGGATCCGACGGGATTCGCGCACTTCACTCGCTGCCCTCCTACCATGGTTTCTTCACGGCACTCTGGTGCGGGCTGCCGGCGCTGCTGGTGCTGTTTCTCTGGGTCTCCCTGCAGCCGGGTGTGATCCGGGATCTGATGGTCGCCGACCTGCCGGAGGCGCTGCGTACGTTGCCACCGGCGCAACTTGGACTGGTGATCAACGATATCCAGAATCTGGCCCAGGGCAATATCGTTTCCGGTGAGGTAAGTCCGGCCATGCAGCGTGCGGCCGAATATTATCAGCGACTTCAGCAGACCAGCTATGCCGCCTCCGTTGTGGTAGTGCTGAGCCTGGCGCTGGCTGGCCTGTCCCTGGGCTGGCGCCTGATTTCACCCGAATACCGCGCACGCAACCGGGTCGAGTCGATAATCAAGTGGCTGCTGGTGGGCTGTTCCACGATCGCCATCTTCACCACCCTGGGGATTGTGCTCTCGGTGCTGTTCGAGGCGGTTCGCTTCTTCGAGAGGGTGCCCATCACGGAGTTTCTGTTCGGCCTGGAGTGGAGTCCGCAGATGGCCATCCGCGAGGATCAGGTCGGCTCCTCGGGCGCCTTCGGCGTGATCCCGCTGTTTGCCGGTACCTTGCTGATCGCCCTGATCGCCATGCTGGTGGCGGTGCCGATCGGACTGATGTCGGCCATCTATCTCTCCGAATATGCGGGCGCCCGCTTCCGGGCCTGGGCCAAGCCGCTGCTGGAGATCCTGGCCGGCATCCCGACGGTGGTGTACGGTTTTTTTGCCGCCCTCACCGTGGCCCCTTTCATCCGCAACAACGGCGCACTGCTGGGGCTGGATGTCTCCTCCGAGAGCGCCCTGGCGGCCGGTCTGGTGATGGGCATCATGATTATTCCGTTCATCTCCTCCCTGTCCGATGACGTGATCAACGCGGTACCCCGGACCCTGCGCGACGCCTCGCTGGGCATCGGCGCCACCCGTTCGGAGACCGTGCGCAAGGTGGTCCTGCCGGCCGCGCTGCCGGGTATTGTCGGCGGCATTCTGCTGGCGGTCTCCCGGGCCATCGGCGAGACCATGATCGTGGTGATGGCGGCGGGACTCTCCGCCAGCTTGACGGCCAATCCGCTGCAGAGCGTCACCACGGTGACGGCGCAGATCGTCACTTTGCTGGTGGGGGATCAGGAGTTCGACAGTCCCAAGACCCTGGCGGCATTCGCCCTGGGTCTGCTGCTGTTCCTGATCACCCTGGTACTGAACGTGGTCGCCCTGCATGTGGTGAGAAAATATCGGGAAGCCTATGAATAAACCGGCAGTTGCACAGATGCGGACCATTGACCGGGTCAACGCCACGCTCAAGCAGCGCTATAACCGGGAGCGCCGTTTCCGCCGGTTTGGTCTGGGCGCTGTTTTGCTGGGCCTGCTGTTTGTCGGTCTGATGTTCCTGAACATCATCGGCAACGGTTACAGCGCTTTTCAGCAGACCCGTATTCTGCTGGAGATCGACTACCGTGCGGAGGTGATTGATCCAACCGGGGCACATGATCCTGCCACGCTCTCGTCGGCGGATTATGCCGCTCTGGTCAAATCTTCGCTGCGGGCGCTGTTTCCGGATGTGCAGGGGCGCGGCGAGAAGCGCGAACTGTACGGCATGCTCAGCAACGGGGCGGCTCTGGAGTTGCGCCGGCGGGTCATGGCGGATCCCGGCCTGATCGGTACCCGCGAGCAGCTCTGGCTGCCGGCGGATGACGATATCGACATGCTGGTGAAGGGGCATATGGATCGCCAGTTGCCGGAGTCGGAGAGGCGTCTCGATAATCGTGTGGTGGGCTGGGTCGAGCAGTTGGAGTCCGCCGGGGCGATTGAAAAACAGTTCAATCTGACCTTCCTCACCGGTGGCGACTCCCGGGAGCCGGAACTGGCCGGTATTGGCGGTGCCGTGATGGGCTCACTCTATACCCTGGTGGTCACCCTGCTGCTGTCGTTTCCGATCGGTGTGGCGGCGGCGCTCTACCTGGAGGAGTTCGCCCCGCGCAACCGCTGGACCGACCTGGTGGAGGTCAACATCAACAACCTGGCCGCAGTGCCCTCCATCGTCTTCGGCCTGCTGGGTCTGGCGGTGTTTATCAACTTCTTCGGCCTGCCCAGGTCGGCGCCCCTGGTGGGCGGCATGGTGCTGACCCTGATGACCCTGCCGACCATCATCATCGCCAGCCGGGCGGCTTTGAAGTCGGTGCCGCCATCGATACGTGAAGCCGCGCTGGGTGTCGGCGCGTCGCGCATGCAGACGGTGTTTCACCATGTGCTGCCGCTGGCCATGCCCGGCATGCTGACCGGCACCATCATCGGTATGGCTCAGGCGCTGGGCGAGACCGCGCCGCTGCTGATGATCGGCATGGTCGCCTTCATTGTGGATATTCCCGGTGGCGCACTGGACCCATCGACGGTATTGCCGGTACAGATCTTTCTCTGGGCCGACAGCCCGGAGCGCGCCTTCATGGAGAAGACCTCGGCCGCCATTATGGTGCTGCTGGGCTTCCTGATCCTGATGAATCTGATGGCGGTTATTTTGCGCAAGCGGTTTGAGCGCCGCTGGTGAGTCATTGGTGCCCCTGCTTACCCATTTAACCCACTATCTAGGAGAAGTGTCAGCCGCGAATGAACGCAAATAGACGCAAATGCTGATAAAGCGGGCCACCTGTCCAGGGCTAACCCCGGTACGTCCATACCCGATAACGACCGGACCCTCCAGACCAGGGGATGAGGCATTGTCGAAATAATATGATTGGCGTTCATTTGCGTTCATTCGCGGCTTTATAAAACAGTACCCGATCAGTGCTGAGTCTTATGGGTAATCGGGTTGATATTGAACAACAGATTAAACAGTTAAAAAACAGAGCAGACAACTGAATACAGAACAGGAGTGATTAAATGTTAAGTGTAACGCCAGACGCGATAGCTACAGTCAGCGCACCGGCGGGTGTCATGGCCGCGGGCTTCAGCCCGGTCGCGGATGACTCGCGGGCAATCAATGGCACGGTGGGTGACATCACCGCCATCGACCCGCGCATGACCGCCCGCCATGTCAATGTCTATTATGGCGACAAGCAGGCGATCAACAACGTCAGCCTGGATATCGGCAAGAATGAGGTGATCGCCATGATCGGTCCGTCCGGCTGCGGCAAGTCCACCTTTCTGCGCTGTCTGAACCGGATGAATGACACGATCGATATCTGCCGGGTAGAGGGCGAGATCCACCTGGATGATCAGGATATCTATGCGAGCGGTCTGGATGTGGTGCCGCTGCGCGCCCAGGTGGGCATGGTGTTTCAAAAGCCCAATCCGTTTCCCAAATCGATCTATGACAATGTGGCCTACGGCCCGCGCATTCACGGCCTGACCGGCAGCAAAAGCGAGCTGGATGAGATTGTCGAGCGGTCGCTGCTGAAGGCGGGCCTCTGGGCCGAGGTGAAGGATCGCCTGGATGAGGTGGGCACCGGTCTCTCCGGCGGCCAGCAGCAGCGTCTCTGTATCGCCCGCACCATTGCGGTGGCCCCGGAAGTGATCCTGATGGATGAACCCTGTTCGGCGCTCGATCCGATCGCCACCGCCCGGGTCGAAGAGCTGATTGATGAGCTGCGTGAACAGTACACCATCGCCATCGTCACTCACTCCATGCAGCAGGCGGCCCGGGTCTCCCAGCGCACCGCCTACTTTCATCTCGGCGAGTTGGTCGAGGTGGGCAGGACGGATGATATTTTCACCAATCCCCGTCACCGCCTGACGGAGGACTACATCACCGGAAGGTTCGGATAAGGTATGAATGAGATGACCGACGGCCACATCGTCAGCAGCTACAACAAGGACCTGAATCATCTGCATCAGTTGGTGATCCAGATCAAGAACCTGGCCCAATCGCCATCTGCCGGATGATCTGAACAAAATGGCCGGTTTCGTCACCCGGATGGTTGAGGATTCAGTCAATGCCTTTGACGATCTGGACCTGAATCGGCCGATGATGTGATCCGGCGTGGCGGCATGGTGTCGGATGACTTCCATTCCGCACTGCGCCGTCTCTCCCCCTTTATCATGGAGGACTCCGCAGTGTCGGACAGATGGTGGATGTGATGCTGGGGCTGCGCGCTTGAGCGTATTGGAGGGCATGCCAAAAACACCAGTCGCTATGTTGTCTTTCTGGTGAAAGGGAAAGATGCCCGGCACAAGGATCTTGAAACGGTTGCGGCGGAGATTACTTCCACCCTGAAATAGGCTCAAATTCAGGGCCATTGCCGTTCCATTCCGCTCTCTCAGAGGGGGATGTCAGTTTTTGCTGGTATACCGGTTCAATGCCGTTACACTTGAATGAAACAGACCCAGTCAAGCCGGAGGAGAGCCCGTGAACAGCGCAATACGTATCCATCAATATGGCGGACCGGAGGTCCTGACCCTGGAGACCGTGGCGGTCGGTGAGCCGGCGGCAGGCGAGGTCAGGGTCCGGCACCGTGCCATCGGCCTGAATTTCATTGATGTCTATCAGCGCAGCGGGCTCTATCCACTGGGCGCTTTTCCCCAGACCCTGGGCATGGAGGCGGCCGGTGTCATCGAGGCGGTCGGGCCGAATGTCGAGGGATTTGCCGCCGGTGACCGGGTGGCCTACGCCATGGACCTGGGCGCCTACTGCAACGAACGAACGATGGGTGTCGACAAGCTGGTTAAATTGCCAGATGGCATTGAGGACCAGGCCGCCGCGGCCATGATGCTGCAGGGGATGACCGCGCGCTATCTGCTCAAGAGCTCCTACCCGGTGCAGGCCGGCGATACCATCCTGGTGATGGCGGCGGCGGGTGGTGTCGGCACCCTGCTCAGTCAGTGGGCCAATCATCTGGGTGTCACGGTGATCGGCTGTGTCGGTAGTCCGGAGAAGGCCCGGTTGGCGCGGGAGCACGGTTGCCATCACGCCATTCTCTACAAGGAGGAGGATGTGGCCGTCCGGGTGCGTGACATTACCGGCGGCGCGGGCGTGGCCGCCGTCTATGACTCAATCGGTCAGGCGACGCTGATGGCTTCCCTCGATTCACTGCGCCCCACCGGCACCCTGGTCAGCTTTGGCAACGCCTCCGGCCCAATCACCAATTTCAATATCGGATTGCTGGCACAGAAAGGCTCGCTCTATCTGCAGCGGCCGACCCTGGCCACCTATATCCGCAGTCGCGAACTGCTCAATCAGTGTGCGAGTGACCTGTTCGAGGTAGTCCAGTCCGGGGCGGTGAAAGTACGGGTTGGCCAGACCTATCCGCTGGCCGAAACAGCCCAGGCCCACCGCGACCTGGAGGCGCGCAAGACCACCGGTGCGACGGTGCTGCTGCCGTAGTGTCCTGCCCCACTCCAGTCGGGCACGTTTTTTGTGTTTGCCAGAATTTTATTCCTTCGACCAGCTCCCTTCGACAAGCTCAGGGTGAACGGGTAGTTTCCGTTCGTGGTGAGCCTGTCGAACCATGCACGATCAGCAGGCGCGAAAACATCCTCCGACCAGCCCCTTCGGCCAGCTCAGGGTGGACGGATAGTTTCCGTTCGTGGTGAGCCTGTCGAACCATGCACGATCAACAGGCGCCAAAACATCCTCCGATAGGCTCCCTTCGGCCAGCTCAGGGTGGACGGATAGTTTCCGTTCGTGGTGAGCCTGTCGAACCATGCACGATCCGCAGGCGCGAAAACATCCTCCGATAGGCTCCCTTCGGCCAGCTCAGGGTGAACGGGTAGTTTCCGTTCGTGGTGAGCCTGTCGAACCATGCACGATCCGCAGGCGCGAAAAACATCCTCCGATAAAGGAGTCTGGACTGTTATCCATTAGTTATCCTGACTAAGGTGCAGCGGTGCTACTTTTGTGTCCGGCAATCCGCGACTGGTGAATAGTCTGCTGATTCACGCCGGCTATCTCAAGCCGCCTTTCGATGACCGACGGGTCTTTCTCTGCGCCCGTTTGGCCGCTTTTTCCACCTGGATGCGCGCTGTCTCCGCGCTTTCCTGCAGCATCATCTCGGGTGTTTCGAGGGTTATACGTCCCAGGTTGCCGGCGCGCAGTTCAGTCAGCAGCAGTTTGCCCGCCTTCTCCATGTCGACCTGGCCTCCGCCGCGCAGGCAGCCCCGCTTACGGCCAATCTGTTCCAGCAGTTCATGTTCGGTCGGGGGGAGTGTGTCCAGCCGATAGCGTTCCTTCAGGTTATCCGGATAGGCCGACAGCAGATACTCTGCGGCAAAGTACGCCACATCGTCGTTCTGCATGGCCGTCTCCTTGATGGCGCCGGTTGTGGCCAGGCGATAGCCGCTGTGCCGGTTCTCGATGTTGGGCCAGAGCACACCCGGGGTGTCCGAGAGAGTGAGGCCGCCACCCAGATTGATGCGCTGCTGTGCCTTGGTGATGGCGGGCTCGTTGCCGGTCTTGGCGATGGTGCGGTTGGCCAGGATGTTTATCAGGGTCGACTTACCGACGTTGGGAATCCCGACAATCAAGGCGTGGATGCCTTTGGGACTTTTTGCCCTGGCCGGAAACAGGTGGCGACAGAGTTGCGGAAGCTGTTTCAGTGTGGCTGGTTGCTGGCAACTGATGGCCAGGCTTTTCACCCCCTGTTCCCGCTCCAGGTAGTGTTGCCACCTTTCCGTAATCGCCGGGTCGGCCAGGTCGCACTTGTTCAGGACCTTGATGCAGGGCTTGTCGCCCCGCAGGGTGGCGAGCATGGGATTGGTGCTGCTGTAGGGGATGCGCGCATCCAGCACTTCGATGATGACATCGACATTCGGCAGGGTCTCCCTGATCTGCTTGCTGGCCTTGCGCATGTGGCCGGGATACCACTGAATCTGCATGGGTGCTTACCTGTCGCCGCCGGCGTCAGCCTGCCTGACACACTTCCTGGCGGGGCAGTATACCGGAGTTTTTCGGCCGGCGTGGAGCGTCGAAAATGCTGTGTACGCCGGCTGTTCCGGAGGTCAGCCCCGCTCCAACAGTCGATCCGGGGTAAAGCCCATGATCAGGGCGCCCCAGTGTTTGCCGTCGATATAGAGTGGCAGCGACAGATTATTGAGCACTTCACCGGTATCCCGGGTATAGGTCTGCAGCAGGAATGGTTCGGTGTTGGCCGCCCGGCGCTTTTCCGCCCGGCTGTTGTTGTAGATCTTGAGATGCCGGCTGTTCAGGTTGTCGGTTTCGAAGTCACCGGTCATAGGTTTGGAGAGGTGCTTGTGGTGTGCCGGCAGGAAGCCGTTCCTGTCCACGGGCACGACATAGATGAATTCGGGACGTTCCTGGATAAATCGGTCAATCAGCGGCTGGATCACCGGCTCGTAGGCGGAAACATAGGAAAGGTTGTATTTCTGCGGGTTGGTGTTGGGGATCGGCTGGTAATTGGTGTCAAACAGATTGATGCCGCGTCCGGCCAGGTCGTGCAGCGCCTGCTGGATCTGGTTTACCCACTCTCTGGCGGTCAGGATCATGTTTTCAAAACCGCCCCGGCCGATGATAAAGCGGGAGAGCAGTTCCTGGGTCTGTTCCGTGGCCACTTCCAGCTCATCGGCATATTTCTTGGAATCCTCCATGTCGGTCTTGATGCTTTTGCTTAGCTCCGCAATCTCGCTGACGTTGCGGTGGGACTCCTTGTTGGTAATGGAGAGCTCCTCGATGGCCGCACTGATCTCGATCAGCTGGGTGTTGACTGAATCAAAGTCACTCACCATTTTGCGGAACTGGGTGGCTGTGTCGCCAATCACCGTCTGGGTGTTATCGGTATAGTTCTGGATCTCCTGGGTGCCTTTTTTGGTGGTCTCCACCAGTTGTGACATCTCCGCGATGTTTTTGCTGATCTCGCCTGTGGCGTTGTTTACCTTGTGCGAGAGATTGCGCACCTCATCCGCCACCACGGCGAAGCCGCGTCCGTTCTCGCCCGCCCGGGCGGCCTCAATGGCAGCGTTCAGTGCCAGCAGATTGGTCTGGTCTGAAAACTCCTGCACCATGGTCAGAATGGTGCGGATATTCTCCGAGTTGGTGCTCAGCAGATTGACGGTTTCGTTGAATCCCTCCAGCAGGTGGCCAACGGTGGCCACCTGCTCGGTCAGTGTGATGAGACGCTGCGAGGAGGCATTGGCCTCCTCAAGATTGGCACTGTTCTGTTCCGAGATGGCGTTGGTGTGGCGGGCAATCTCGTCAATGGCACGGGTCGCCTCGCTGCTGGACTGGAACACCTGGGTGGCATTCATCTCCTGCCGGTCAACCCGCTGATGGGCGGAGTGGATCATCTTGTCCAGCCGGGTCGATCCCAGTGCCACACTGACGGTGCGGCGACGCGTCTTGTCGATGATGTTGCGCAGGTTTTCCGCAAACTGATTGTAGCTGCGTGCCATGTCGGCGATCTCATCCTGGGTGGTGATCGGCAGTGTGGCCGAGATGTCGCCATCCTTTTCGGTGATGCCGCGCAGGATTTGGGTAATCCCCTGGATCGGGTGCAGGAACAGGTGGCGCATATAGAGCATGATGCCGACGGCCACGGCAACACTGACCAGGGTGATCATGGTCATCGCCAGCATCTGGTTGTCAAGCTGTGTTGCCAGTTGCTCCGGCAGGCCGCTATCAGTGGCGCCCTGTTGCAGTAGCGTGCGGGTGTCACGAATATGGCTGTAGGCGAGCCAGAAGGTGAGAAGCTGAAACAGCAGCAGAAATCCCACGTTGCCGATGATTTTGCGCGTGAGGGTGAAGAAGAAATGCTTTTCGATCCAGGTATATAGGCTCATTGTTCCAGTCTCTGACTTGTTATCGTGACTTTTCGAGTTCTCTCAGCGTTTTTCCTGAAGCCTGTACGTGACAGTTCCCGCGTCAGTGGCCGTTGTCGGTGTCACTCCGGCAGCTTTCGATGCTCCCGTTATGTGCTACCGCTGGGACAACTGTCGGAGGACTCATCCTAAGTTGTCGGCACGGGAGAGGATTCTTTAACTTTATCTTGCAATTGAAGCAGATTATCGGTGGCCGGGGTGGGGGATATCAGCACCTGCCGGGCGGGCAGGTGGCAACGGCAGGCCGTGATTGGCTGAGAATATGGAGCGGAGTTTCGCTTTACGGGGTGCGGCTGGTTTTGCTGCGTGCCGGCGGGTGACGCTTCAATACAACCTGTTTTCCGGTTTGATGTGTTAATCTCTCTGTTCGCAGGACGCAACCGGGTGCCTGGATGCCAGTCATTGTCACTCTGAATAGATAAACCGACCGATTATGATTGCAGCGAAACTACTGGAGCAGATCCCGCTCTTTTCCGAGACGAGTCTCGAAGACCTGGAACTTGTGGCTCGGCATACCGATGAACTGGTATGCGGGAAGGGGAGTTACCTGTTTCGTGAAGGGGATAAGGCGGAGTCACTTTACGTGCTGTTGAGCGGGCTGGTGCAGATGACGGCAAGAGGGCCGGAGGGGCAGCAGACAGTGATAGAGATCCTCTATCCCGGCGATACGTTCATCCTGGCGGCGGTCATCACCGGAAAACGTTTTCTCATGACCGCTGAAGTGGTCAAGAGCGCACGCGTGCTCAGGATATCGGGTACCAAGCTGATCGAGTTGATCCGCCATGGCGGTGACTTTGGGCTGCGCATGCTGGCGACCCTCTCCACACAGTATCGGAGCATGGTGCGACAGGTGAAGAATCAGCGCCTGCGCACCACATCACAACGGGTTGCCGCCTTTTTGCTGGATCTGGCCTATGACCAGGGACGTGGCGAAAACCGTATCACCCTTCCGCACAATAAAAAGATGCTGGCGGCCCTGCTGGGCATGTCTCAGGAGGGGTTGTCACGCACCTTCACGGCACTGCGGCAAGAGGGCGTGTCGATTGAGAACAAGCAGGTGCATATCGAATCCATCATAAAACTGCGCAAGTTCTGTGGTTTCAGTAATAAGCTGGATGCCTCGGACAGGATCTCCCCAAAAGAGTAATTTCGCCTGATCCCGATCAGCGTCCGCGTGAATTCGTTATCTGGTTACCCACAAGGCTCAGCCGGGGCGGGATCGAGCGTGTATAAAGCGGCGCATGCATGGGGGAGTGGTGCAGGGATAATGCACCGTTTACGGACCGAAGGATGGAATAGACGCAAATAATAATAAAATCAGCTATCTGGCCATGGCGTAACAGCACAGGTCGCTACCCGAAAAGCAACAGTGCCCTGGCGGCCAGGCGATGAGGCAGTTGGGAAATCAAAGAATTCGCGTTCACTTACGTCGATCCGCGGCTACTATTTTCCCTGCCCCTGGGGCAATACGGCATGGTTACCTGGCACCATGCTGTACGGTGAAGGTGCAGCGCGGATTACCGAAGAAATCATCAAGTTCGCCCGCAACTAGTCGATAACCGTTGCAGTTGCCAACAGATCAATACCCAATGCAGTTGTTCGTGTGCCCGACGGTTTCCGTTTCGGAAGTCGGCGTGTAGGTATTAAATTTCTTTTGTGCAGATAAAAATTTTGTTATAACCGGCAGGCTGATCTGCTTCGAGAAACGGGGGATGGGATAGGCATGAAAGCTGATAACAAGGCACTGACACTCTTATGTTTGGCGGCGCTGCTCTGGTTACCGTTGGTGGCGTCCAGCGCGATTGCGGCCGACATGGCGGCGTTGGTGAATACGGCCGGCATGCAGCGTATGCTGTCGCAGCGAATTACCAAGGACTACCTCTTTCTGGGCGGGCAGGTTCGTGCCGGCAAGGCGACCCGACAGATGAAGGGCAGTGTCGCCCTGATGGTGAATAATCACGATGTCCTGAAAAAATCGGTTACCGACTCCAAGGTGCGGGGATTGCTGGATGAGATCGACCCGTTACTGGAGAAGATGGTCAGGATCACCGAGGCGCCCTATGTGAAGTTCAGTGGGGCCACCATGCTCGAATTGAGTGAGACGCTGCTGGGGCTGAACCAGGCGGTCGTCATGGAACTCGAAGGCAAGCAGGCCGAAAAGACCGTTGCCGCGGTCAATATCGCCGGTCGTCAGCGCATGCTTTCCCAGCGGATCGCCATGTTTTATGCGGCACATCAGGCCGGGTTCAAGAGCGATGCCACCCAGGCGCAGATGCAGCAGGCCGTGGCGGAGTTTGAGAGCGCCCATGCGAGTCTGGAGAACAACAGCCTGAACTCGGAAAAGATCAGTCGGGAACTGCAAGGGGTGGAGAATCTCTGGAAGACCATCCGGGACTATTTTACCGAGGGCCGTGAGACGGGCTATCCGGTGACCATTTTTGTCACCACCGACGATATCATGAAGCGAATGAACGCCATCACGCTCATGTATGTCAAGGCGCACTGGGCATCCAAGGCGAAGTGACTGATCCCTGCGCGATGGCCTGAATACCATCGTCCTTCCTTCTTTGTCGCAAAGTGCGGCATCCGCGGGAGCGTGGAAAGCGCTCCCGCACCTTAGTTCCGGCCCTGGGGTTCGCCCCACCCTTACGGGCATGTTTTTTGACCCTGCCTGATACGCTATGCTTACCCTGTGGCAAGGGTTTGGTTTGAGGTAAGGCGGGAGCATCCTGATGAAGATTGCGGTCTATGGCAGTGGTGGTGTTGGCGGCTATTTTGGCGGCCGGATGGCCAGTATCGGGCATGAGGTGGCGTTTATTGCCCGTGGCGCCCATCTGCAGGCGATGCGGCAGCAGGGATTGATGGTCGAGAGCATCAAGGGTGATTTCAGTGTTCCATCGCCTACCGTAACCGACAATCCGGGAGAGATTGGCCCGGTAGATGTGGTGTTGGTCTGCGTCAAGAGCTGGCAGTTGCCGGCGGTGGCTCAGGCGATGGCACCTCTACTGGGGCCGGATACCTATGTGGTGTCACTGTTGAACGGCGTGGAAGCGCCTGACCAGCTGAGCGCGGTACTCGGCAGGGAGCGGGTGCTGGGAGGTGTGGCAAAGATTTTTAGTTTTATCGAGCGCCCGGGCCTGATCCGCCATATCGGCCATGAGCCGACACTGCTACTGGGTGAGCTTGAGGGGGCATCCAGCGAACGTCTGGAGAGGTTGGCCGCGGCCCTTGCGGAGGCCGGAATCAACATTGAGTTGCCGGACTCCATTCTGCTGGAGATCTGGCGCAAGTTTCTGTTTATCACCGGCTGGGGTGGTCTGGGAGCGATCAGTCGGGCGCCGATCGGCATACTGCGTGAAGAGCCGGCTACCCGTGCCATCATCGATGCCTGCATGCGCGAAACCGTGGCACTGGCCAAAGCGGCTGGAATTGATCTCCCGTCCGATATTATCGCCGGGGCCTGGGCATTCATTGAGACCCTGGAGCCGAGCGGCACCAGTTCCCTGCAGCGGGATATAGCCGCCGACCGACCGTCGGAAATCGATGCCTGGAACGGCGCGGTGGTGCGCCTCGGGCAGCGCTATGGCGTGGCCACGCCAACCCACCAGCTGATTACCGGTGCACTGCTCCCCCTGGAACGCCGGGCGCGCGGTGAAGTGACTTTTTAGCTGCTGGCCGGAACGGAATATTGCCGCTTTTCAGATTGTGCCTATAGCCATTGACGCTGTTTCAGTTAACATAAAACGAGTAATCAGGTGTCGGTTTCAGAGAGCAGTGAAGAATGGGCCTTTCAGGACTTTATCGATTGTTTCAGCGCAAGCGTACCGTCGCTCCCAGAGAGCGCCGGATCAATCGTCGGGTGACGCCGTCTGCAGGCACGACGGTGCTGATTGTGGATGACTCCAGGACGGTACGCAGGCTGATGTGCGGCATGTTGCACCAGTCCGGTTACCGCACGCTGGAGGCGGTGGATGGCGCACAGGGGATTGAGTTGGCGCGAAATCACAAGCCAAACCTGATTTTCATGGACGTGATGATGCCCGGCATGGATGGTTTTCAGGCGACACGGAAGCTGCAGACCCATGTGGATACCCAGGATATTCCGGTAATCATTATCAGCGGCAACCGACAGGAGACCATCCAGACCTGGGTGCAAAAGATCGGCGCCAAGGGCTTCATGGCCAAGCCCTTCGAGCGGGGAGAATTTTTCCGACGGCTGGAGAGCGCCATCTACTGATTCCCTGCAGCAGGCCGATTTCTGCGCCTTGCGGGCGTGGTCTGTTCGCGGCAAACGTTTCCAGCGTTTGCGTCCGTGCGTCAGGGTACCGCCACTGCCTGGCGCGGATACCGAGGCGGTGCTGAAGCGGCAGGAGTGGCATCTCGCGTACTATTGACTGGCCGGATCAGGAGAGTGCGATGAGCAGTTTGCGCAGTGCCTGACCCCGGTGGCTCAAGGCATTTTTCTGTTCCGGGGGCAGTTGGGCGGAGCTGCAGCCGAATTCGGGTACCAGAAAAAGGGGGTCGTAGCCGAAACCGTTCTCACCTTCGGCGGCATGCAGAATGCGACCTTCCCAGGTTCCCTGGCAGATGATCGGTGTTGGGTCATCGGCGTGGCGCAGATAGACCAGGACACACTGGAAGCGGGCGCTGCGATCTTCGTCCGCGACCCCCTGCAGGTCGGCCAGCAGCTTGTCGTTATTGGCCTGATCGTCGCAGGCAGGGCCGGCGAAGCGCGCTGAGTAAATGCCGGGGGCACCCTTCAGTGCGTCCACCTCGATGCCCGAGTCATCGGCAATGGCCGGCAGGCCGCTGTGGCGGGCGGCATTGCGCGCCTTGAGAATGGCGTTCTCGACGAAGGTCAGGCCGGTCTCTTCGGCTTCCGGCGTGTCGAATGCGCTCTGCGGAACTACCTGGATATCCTGCTGTGCCAGCAGTTGATTGATCTCACGAACCTTGCCGGCATTATTGCTCGCCAGTACAACCCTTTCTCCACGATGCTTGAGTGACATGACACGATTTCCTGCGCTGAATTGAATGTGGGAATTCTACCCCGGATCACGGCTGGATGGGAAAGCGCGGTCAGGCTGTGTACAATCGGGCGGTTTTTTGCTGTTTCAAAGGTGCTTTCAATGCTCGAAGTGGCGGGGTTGGCCTGTATACGAGGTGACCGCAAGCTGTTTTCCGATCTCAGTTTCACGCTGGGAGCCGGCGAGTTGTTGCATCTGCATGGCCATAATGGCAGCGGCAAGACCACGCTGATGCGCACCCTGTGCGGACTGATCAGGGAGAGTGCCGGCGAGATCCGCTGGGACGGCGAATCGATCCATCGTCTGGGCGAGGAGTTTACCCGGAATGTGGTCTATATCGGGCATAAGAACGGCATCAAGGATGATCTGACCGGGGTTGAAAATCTGCGTGTCTGCAGCGCCCTGGATGGCAATCCGGTGTCTGAGCGACAGGCCTGGGAGGCGCTGGAGCGGATGGGTTTGATGGGGCATGAGGATCTGCCCAGCCGGGTGCTCTCCCAGGGCCAGAAGCGGCGCGTCGCCCTGGCCCGGCTGTTACTGAACAAATCGCGTCTCTGGGTGCTGGATGAGCCTTTCACCGCCCTGGATGTGGCGGCGGTGGATTTTCTGCAGTCGATTATCCGTGACCACATCAATAGTGGCGGTATGGTGATCCTGACGACCCATCAAGCGGTGAAAATCACCCGGGAACAGGTCAAGGAGCTACGACTTGGCTGGAAGGAGGCGGGGCATGTTTAGCGCCTTCAGAACCCTGATGGGGCGTGACCTGCTGCTGGCGATGCGGCGCCGTTCCGACCTGTTCACCACCCTGTTCTTTTTTGTCATCGTGGTCAGTCTGTTTCCGCTGGGTATCGGGCCGGAGCTGAAAACCCTGCGGCTGATTGCGCCGGGGGTTTTCTGGGTGGCGGCACTGCTCGCCTCCATGCTGGCCCTGGAGCGACTGTTTGCGGTGGATTACGAGGATGGCGCCCTGGAGCAGATGCTGCTGACGCCGCAGCCGCTGTTCATCCTGGTGCTGGCCAAGGTAGCGGCGCACTGGCTGGTGACCGGCCTGCCACTGGTGCTGATGGCCCCGCTGCTGGGGCTACAGTATGACCTCTCCAGTGAAACACTGGGTGTGATGGTGTTGTCACTGTTGCTGGGTACCCCCGCCCTGAGTCTGATCGGTGCGATCGGGGCCGCCCTGACCCTGGGGCTGCGGGGCGGCGGTGTGCTGGTTTCACTGCTGGTGCTGCCGCTCTACATACCGGTGCTGATTTTCGGCTCAGGGGCGGTGGAGGCCACAGCATCCGGCCTGGGCGGTCAGGGACACCTCTCCATGCTGGGTGCCATTCTGGTATTATCACTGCTGTTGTCACCGCTGGCCGCCTCCGCGGCGCTCAGGATTTCGGTGGAGTAGCGGGAATGAAAGGCGTTCCTTTTGATCATGGTTTTGCCTTTGGTCAATGCCCCTGTGCGGCAGGGTTGGGTATAAATGCCCCCATGGCAATATTTCACGCAGCCACGGGAACCAAACCCGCCTTGTACTATCAAACCACCGAGCAGTCGGCCCTAACAACTATCCAATGAATACTAGATTGATCAACTGGTTCAAGTTTTCATCACCCGCCACTTTCTATCCTCTGGCCGGTCGTCTGATTCCGATTTTCACGCTGTTCGCAGTCGGGCTGATTGGTGTGGGGCTCTATATGAGTTTCTTCGTGGCGCCGACCGATTACAAACAGGGAGAGGGCTACCGGATTATTTTTGTCCATGTGCCGGCGGCCTGGATGTCCATGTTTATCTACCTGGTCATGGCCTTCTGGGCGGCCCTCGGACTGGTGTTCAATACCCGACTCTCGGGGATGATGACCCGGGCCCTGGCGCCGACCGGCGCCATTTTCGCCTTTCTGGCCCTCTGGACCGGTGCCTTCTGGGGCAAGCCGATGTGGGGTACCTGGTGGGTCTGGGATGCCCGGCTTACCTCGGAACTGATTCTGCTGTTTCTCTACCTCGGTTATCTGGCGTTGCAGGGGGCCATCGATGACACGCGCCGGGCCGACCGGGCCGGCGCACTGCTGGTGCTGGTGGGGGTGGTGAATATACCGATCATCCACTACTCGGTGCAGTGGTGGAACACCCTGCACCAGGGGGCCTCGGTGAGCATGAGCAGCGGTTCCAGCATGAGTGCGATCATGCTCTGGACCATGCTGATCATGGCGCTGGGTTTCTGGGCTTATACCATTGCCGTGGCCCTGGCACGGGTGCGCTCCATCATTCTGGAACGGGAAGCGGACACCACCTGGGTTAGTGAGCTGGCGGAGATGCAGCGATGAGCAGCGTGGCGGAATTTTTTGATATGGGCGGGTACGCCCTCTATGTGTGGGGTTCGTTCGGTGTGTCCGCGCTGCTGATGGTGCTGGAACCGATCATGCTGCGAAACTACCGGCGCTCGGTGCTGCAGCGCATAGCCCGAATCATCCGGATCAAGGCGGGAGATAGAGTATGAAAGCAAGACATAAGCGACTCGGTTTTCTGATGGCCGGGCTGGCGGGACTTGGACTGGCTGCCTGGCTGGTGTTCAATGCCCTGGACAGCAATCTCTCCTACTTCTTCTCCCCCACCGATGTGGTGCAGAACAAGGCACCGGTGGATCACGTCTATCGCCTGGGTGGCATGGTGCAGAGTGGCAGCCTGGAGCGCGGCCAGGAGTTGACGGTGCGGTTTCTGGTGACCGATACCGCTCACGCGGTCAAGGTGGCCTATACCGGTATCCTGCCGGATCTGTTCGCCGAGGGCCAGGGTGTGATCGCCCAGGGCCGGATGGGGACTGATGGTGTGTTTGTGGCCGACGAGGTGCTGGCCAAGCATGATGAGAACTACATGCCGCCCGAGGTGGCGGACGCCCTGGACAGGGCGCATAGCGGCAGCGTCACACCGACCGGAGTAGCCAGCCAATGATTCCTGAACTGGGGCATGTGGCGCTGATCCTGGCGCTGTCACTGGCGCTGATACAGGCCACGCTGCCGATTATCGGCGCCCATCGGCGTATTGGCAGCTGGGTGGCCGTGGCCAGGCCGGCGGCCCTGGGTCAGCTGCTGTTCATGCTGATCTCCTACGGCTGTCTGACCTACGCCTTTCTGGTGAATGATTTTTCCGTTGCCTATGTGGCGCAGAACTCCAACACCCATCTGCCGACGCTCTATCTGATCTCCGGGGTGTGGGGTGCCCATGAGGGCTCCCTGCTGCTCTGGGCCCTGATTCTCTCGGTCTGGACCGGGGCGGTGGTGCTGTTCAGCCGCAGCATGCCGGAGATCATGCTGGCCCGGGTGGTCGGCGTGATGGGCATGATCAGCGTCGGCTTCCTGCTGTTTATGCTGTTTACCTCGAATCCCTTCGATCGCCTGGTGAATGCGCCCATCGAAGGGCGCGATCTGAATCCGCTGCTGCAGGATCCCGGCCTGGCAATCCACCCGCCGATGCTCTATATGGGCTATGTCGGATTCTCGGTTGCCTTCGCCTTTGCGATTGCCGCCATGCTGGGTGGTCAACTGGATGCGGCCTGGGCCCGCTGGTCCCGTCCCTGGACCAATGTGGCGTGGATGTTCCTGACCCTGGGTATCGTACTGGGCAGCTGGTGGGCCTATTACGAACTGGGCTGGGGCGGCTGGTGGTTCTGGGACCCGGTGGAAAACGCCTCCTTTATGCCCTGGCTGGTAGGAACGGCGTTGATTCACTCGCTGGCGGTGACCGAGAAACGGGGCGCGTTCAAGGCCTGGACCGTACTGCTGGCGATTTTCGCCTTCTCGCTCAGTCTGCTGGGTACCTTTCTGGTGCGTTCCGGTGTACTCACCTCGGTGCACGCCTTCGCCACCGACCCCGGGAGGGGTATCTTTATCCTCACCTTCCTGGTGGTGGTGATTGGCGGCTCGCTGCTGCTCTACTCCTGGCGCGCCTCCCAGATCCGCAGCAGCGTCAGCTTCAAGCTGATCTCCAAGGAGACCGGGCTGCTGCTGAATAACGTGATCCTGGTGGTGGCCGCCTGCAGCGTGCTGCTCGGAACCCTTTATCCCCTGGCGATCGATGCGCTGGGCCTGGGCAAAATATCGGTCGGCCCACCCTATTTCAACGCTGTGTTTATCCCCCTGACGGCGCCGCTTGCCGCGCTGGTGGGGGTGGGTGCCCTGGCGCGATGGCGGCAGGATAGTGGTCAGCGGCTGTTTGCGCGGTTGCGGCTGTCGCTGCTGTTCAGCCTGATTGCCGGATTGGGCCTGATGCTGCTGGCTCCCCGTTTCTCCTGGAGTGCCGCACTGGCGCTGGTGCTGGCGATCTGGGTTGTGCTCAGCACCCTGCAGTGGCTGTTCGACCGGCATACCGCGGGTCGTGCTTTCAGCCAGACCCTGGCCAACACCCCCCGCTCCGGCTGGGGCATGATGCTGGGCCATATCGGCCTGGCGGTGTTCGTGGTGGGCATCACGCTGACCAGCGTCTACAGCGAGGAGAAGGATGTGCGTCTTGCGCCCGGAGAGAGCTATTCACTGGGTGGTTATGATTTTCAGTTCCAGGGTGTGAAAAAAGTCCAGGGACCCAACTATCAGGCGTTCCGGGGTGAGGTGGACATCTACCTGGGGGCGCAAAAGATCACCCATCTGAGCCCTGAGAAACGCAACTACAAGTCCGGGATGCCCATGACCGAAGCGGGTATTGATGCCGGCCTGTTCAGGGACCTGTTTGTCGCACTGGGTGAACCCTTGGGTAACGAGGGTGCCTGGAGTGTCCGCCTCTATCATAAGCCGTTTGTCCGCTGGGTCTGGCTGGGCGGCCTGTTGATGGCGCTGGGTGGCCTGCTGGCGGCAACCGATCGCCGTTACTATCGACTGAAAAGCAAGGCCAGCATTGCAGTTGACGAGGTTACGGCATGAAGGTGCGGTTTCTGCTGCCGCTGGGTATTTTCCTGGCACTGGCCCTGCTGCTGGGGATCGGGTTGACACTGAATCCGCGTGATGTCCCGTCGGTGCTGATTAATGAGCCGGCACCGGCATTCACGCTACCCGATCTGTTTGATCCGGAAAAGACGGTCAGTACGGATGCCTTGAAGGGCAAGGTGTGGCTGCTCAATGTCTGGGGCACCTGGTGTCCGGAATGCTGGCGCGAGCACGAGTTCCTCAAGCATCTGTCGAAGAACGAGGGTGTCACCATTATCGGCATCGACTGGCGCGATGAACGGTCCGAGGCGTTGTCCTTCCTGGCCAAGAAAGGCAATCCGTTTGCCGCGGTGGGCTTTGACCCCGACAGTACAGCGATCATGGACTGGGGCGTCTATGGTGCGCCGGAGACCTTTGTGATCGACAAGCAGGGGATGATCCGCAAAAAGCATACCGGCCCCCTCTATCAGCAGGTATGGGATGATGAGTTCAGGCCCCTGCTGCAACAGCTGGAGAATGAATCATGACGCGTGCCTGGTTGTTTGTGTTGCTGTTGCTGATACCGCTGTTTTCGCAGGCAGCCATTGAAGCGACCCAGTTCGATGACCCGGAGAAGGAGGCCCGCTATAAACAGCTGGTGGCGGAGTTGCGTTGCCTGGTATGTCAGAATCAGAATCTGGCCGATTCCAACGCCGAGTTGGCCCAGGACATGCGCCACAAGACCTACGAGTTGGTGCAGAGTGGCGCCAGTAGAGACGATGTGGTGGCCTACATGGTGAAGCGCTATGGAGATTTCGTGCTCTATCGTCCCCCATTTCAGTTGTCGACCCTGTTGCTCTGGCTGGGGCCTTTTGTGATTCTGGCGGGCGGTGTTGCGATCCTGTTCGTATTCATTCGGGGAAAAGGTAGACAGGCTGACAATAGGCCCAGTGATAACGATCTGCAGAGAGCCAAAACCTTGCTTGGCGAAGAAGAAACCCACACATGACAATTTTCTGGTTAATTACGGCGGCCATGATACTGGCCGCACTCGCTTTTATTGTGCCCGCCCTGTTGCGCAGATCCCAGCTTCAGACTTCTGATCGCGATAAACAGAATGTGGTGATCGCCCGCGAACGGCTGGCCGATCTGAACAGTGAATATGCCACTGGCTCCCTGTCGGACGAGGCATATGAGCAGTCCAAGCTGGAACTGGAGCAGGCGCTGCTGATCGATCTGGAATCTGCTGATGACAAGAGTGGTGTCGCCGCCGGTCCCGGCAGGGGTGGCGTCCTGACACTGCTGTTTTCCGCCCTGTTTGTGGTGGCGGTTACGGTCTCTACCTATCTCTATCTCGGCACGCCCCAGCTGGTGGATCCGGCGGCACTGCTGGCGCAGCAGTCAGACAAGGAGTTGCCCTCGATCGAGGAGATGGTGGGGGTCCTGGTGGAGCGCCTGAAAGAGAATCCTGAAGATGCGGAGGGGTGGTATCTTCTGGGCCGGACCTATATGGCGACGAAGGATTACCAGAAGGCGGCCTTCGCCTTTGACAAGCTGAACCAACTGGTCAGTGACCAGCCCTCCATCATGCTGGCTCTGGCCGATGCCCTGGCGATGGCGGCGGGTGGGGATATGCAGGGTCGTCCGACCGCGCTGATACGCAAGGCCATCGTCCTGGCGCCCGAAGACCAGACGGCCCTCTGGCTCGCCGGCATGGTGGAAGATCAGTCGGGGAATCATGCCCAAGCGCTGGCGCACTGGCGCCATCTCAGACCGATGCTGGCGGATGATCCGGACTCAACCGAGCAGGTCGATCGGCTGATTGCGGCGGCGGAGCGTAAAATGGCGGCCTCGGGCCCCGGCAGCGCAGCGGAAAAGCCGGCGGCGGCTGCATCTCCAGGACAGTCGATTACCGCGCGTATCACCCTTTCCGACGCCTTGGCGGCCCAGGTAAAGCCGGAAGAGAGCCTGTTTGTCTATGCCCGTGCCCTGGAGGGTCCGAAAATGCCCCTGGCGGCGGTGCGCCTGAAGGCGGGTGATCTGCCGGCGACGATTGAACTGAACGACGGCCAGGCAATGGTGCCGGGGATGAGTCTGTCGAATTTCCCCCAGGTGGTTGTGGGTGCCCGGATATCCCGGTCAGGCAATGCCATTGCCGCCAGTGGAGATCTGCTGGGCGAAGTGTCGCCGGTGGCTGTCAGTGGCGCCGCGGTGGTTGAGCTGGTCATCGACTCGGTAATCCCCTAGCGGTAAGCCGGTCCGGGAGTAACAGAAGGCCTTGCCCAATGGACAAGGCCTTCTGTTATGGGGTGGCATATTAAATCCTGACTGGATGCCTTGCCTTTCCTGGAAGCAGGGGCTGTTCAGCCGTTCCCGTAAACAGGGATCCAGGATGTGCTGAGCAACGATGTGCATCAAATATCGTTGCGTTTCGTTTCATGTACTGCATCCGACAGGTTTTTCGGGTATTTACCGGGTGCAATAGTTAAGTGGTTCAACTTATTCTATGCTCAGGCAAGGCGTATGCTCACCCATGGACCAAGGAGCTCAAGATGCCGGATTTCGATACCCGACTCAGCGCTGGCCTGAGCCGCGAGGCGCTGGAAGCCCACTGGATGCCGTTCACCGGCAACCGGGATTTCAAACAGAAGCCCCGCATGGTGGTGGCGGCAGAGGGCAATTATTACCAGAGTGCCGATGGCCGGCGGATTCTGGATGGGATGTCGGGTCTCTGGTGCTGTGGCGCCGGTCACAACCGGCAGGCGATCAGCGCGGCGATCACGACCCAATTGGGCCGTATGGATTATGCCCCGGGGTTCCAGTTTGGCCACCCGCTCGCGTTTGAACTGGCGAATCGCCTCAAGCGGATGACGCCGGCGGGCCTGGACTATGTCTTTTTCACCAATTCCGGTTCCGAGGCGGTTGAGACCGCACTGAAAATGGCGCGGGGTTACTGGCGTCAGAAGGGCATGCCGGGCAAGACCAAGCTGATCGGTCGGAGCAAGGGCTATCACGGGGTCAATTTTGGTGGTATCAGCGTGGGAGGGATCGGGCCGAACCGCAAGCTGTTCGGTACCCTGCTGGATGCCGATCATCTGCCCCACACCCTGTTGCCGGAGAACGCCTTCAGCCGCGGCATGCCGACCCAGGGCGCGGCCCTGGCGGATCAGCTGGAGGAGCTGGTGGCGCTGCACGATGCCGCCAATATCGCCGCTGTGATTGTCGAGCCCGTTGCCGGGTCGGCGGGGGTGATCGTGCCCCCCGAAGGGTATCTGCAACGGCTGCGGGAGATCTGCGACAAGCATGCCATCCTGCTCATCTTCGATGAGGTGATCACCGGTTTTGGCCGCACCGGCCACGCTTTCGGTGCCGACGCCTTCGGTGTCGTGCCGGATATCATGACCCTGGCCAAGGGGTTGACCAACGGGACAGTGCCGATGGGGGCGACGATCGCCCGCAGCGACATCTACCAGACCTACATGGAGCAGGGCGGACCGGAGTATATGGTGGAGTTCCCCCATGGCTATACCTATTCCGCGCACCCGCTGGCCTGCGCCGCGGCGTTGGCGGCCCTTGCCCTGTTTGAGGAGGAGCGCCTGGCGGAGCGTGCCCGGGAGATGGCGCCCTATTTCGAGGCTGGCCTGCACAGCCTGCGCGGCACACCCCATATCACCGATATCCGTAACTTCGGACTAGCCGGGGCCCTGCAGATCGCGCCCTTTCCGGGTGAGCCGGCGCGCCGTCCCTGGGAGATCGCCATGCGCTGCTGGGAGCAGGGTGTCTATGTGCGCTATGGCGGCGACACCATTCAGTTCGGACCTTCCATGACGCTTGAAAAGGGGGAGATCGACCGGTTGATCAACGTGGTGGGTGACAGCATCAAGGCGCTTTGATCAGCGGATCCGGCGCGGAAACCGGCAACAGACTTTCTATCCCGGGGTATCCAGGCTGTGGCAGGATCGTCCGGGTGGTAACCAGAGAGCCGCCGCGGCTCGTTCTGTCAGGAGCAGTTTATGAACACAATTGGCCATTTCATCAACGGCGAGGCCGTCAGCGATCATCGGCGGACCCAGCCGGTCTACAATCCGGCCACCGGTGAGACGCTGCGGCAGGTGGCGCTGGCCTCCCGGGCCACGGTCGAGCAGGCCATTGCCGCAGCCGCGGCGGCCTTTCCGGCCTGGCGGGAGACACCGCCCCTGAGGCGTGCCCAGGTGATGTTCCGCTACAAGCAGCTGCTGGAGCAGCATGCCGAGGAGATCTGCGGCCTGATCACCGATGAGCACGGCAAGGTGCTGGAGGATGCTCTGGGTGAATTGACCCGCGGCATCGAGGTGGTGGAGTATGCCTGCGGTGCCCCGGAACTGCTGAAGGGCGAATTCTCCAAGAGTGTCGGACCGGGTATCGACGCCTGGTCCGAGTTCCAGCCGCTGGGAGTGGTGGCGGGGATCACGCCGTTCAATTTCCCCGTGATGGTACCGATGTGGATGTTCCCGATGGCGCTGGTCTGCGGCAATACCTTTATCCTCAAGCCCTCCGAGCGGGACCCCTCGGCGGCGCTGCGGATTGCCGAACTGCTGCAACAGGCCGGCCTGCCGGATGGCGTATTCAACCTGGTGAACGGTGACAAGGAGGCGGTGGATACGCTGCTGAATGATCCCCGGGTACAGGCGGTCAGCTTCGTTGGTTCCACCCAGGTGGCGGAATATATCTATCGGACCGGCACGGCGGCCGGCAAGCGGGTGCAGGCGCTGGGTGGCGCCAAGAACCATGCGGTGGTGATGCCGGATGCCGATCTGGAGAATGCGGTGAATGCCCTGATGGGGGCGGCCTATGGCTCCTGCGGCGAACGCTGCATGGCCATCTCGGTGGTGATCTGTGTCGGCGATACGGTGGCGGATGCCGTGGTCGGTGGGCTGGTGGAAAAGCTGGCACATCTGAAAGTGGGGCCGGGCCGTGAGACGGGGTGCGAAATGGGCCCGCTGGTAACTGAGCAGCACCTGCAGAAGGTGCGCGGCTATGTGGAGCGGGGTGTGACCGAGGGGGCTGAGCTGGTGGTGGATGGCCGGGACCGGCAGGTTGCAGGCCATGCCGGGGGGTTCTTTCTGGGGGGGTGCCTGTTTGACCGGGTGACCGCGGAGATGTCGATCTACCGGGATGAGATCTTCGGGCCGGTGCTCTGTGTGGTGCGGGTGGAGAATCTGCAGCAGGCAATGACCCTGATCGACGAACATGAGTACGGCAACGGCACCTGTATCTTTACCCGTGATGGCGAGGCGGCGCGCTACTTCAGTGACCATATCCGGGTTGGCATGGTAGGCGTGAATGTCCCCCTGCCGGTGCCGGTGGCCTACCACAGTTTTGGTGGCTGGAAACGCTCGCTGTTCGGTGATCTCTACGCCTATGGCCCGGACGCAGTGCGCTTCTATACCCGCCGCAAGACCATTACCCAGCGCTGGCCCGCCGCATCCCTGCGGGAAGGGAGTCGCTATACCTTCCCGACGCTGTAGGGGCCGGCGGCTGAACAATACAACCCTGTGATGTTCGCTAGCGGTTAAGGGCCTCCTGCTGTGCCAGCATGATCTCCCGGATCCCTGTGTCGGCCAGCGCCAGCATGGCATTCAGTTCATGCAGATGGAAGGCGTGACCCTCTGCCGTACCCTGCACCTCGACAAAGGCCCCGGCGTCATTCATCACCACATTCATGTCGGTCTCGGCCTGGGAGTCCTCGGCATAGTCGAGATCCAGTACCGGCGCGCCCTGATAAATGCCGACCGAGACCGAGGCGAGTTGGCCATGGATCGGGTCCGTGGCCAGTTTGCCGGAGGCCCGCAATGTACGGATGGCGTCGCACAGGGCGACGTAGGCGCCGGAGATGGATGCCGTCCGGGTGCCGCCGTCCGCCTGGATGACGTCGCAGTCCAGGGTGATGGTCCGCTCGCCGAGGGCCTTGAGATCGGTGACTGCCCGCAGGCTGCGGCCGATCAGCCGCTGGATCTCCAGGGTGCGCCCTCCCTGTTTGCCCCGGCTCGCCTCCCGGGCCATGCGGCTGCCGGTGGAGCGGGGCAGCATGCCGTACTCGGCCGTCACCCAGCCCTGGCCGGTACCCTTGAGAAACGGCGGAACGCGCTCTTCAACCGAGGCGGTGCAGATAACCTGGGTGTCGCCGAAAGCGATCAGTACCGATCCCTCCGCGTGTTTGGTGAATTCTCGGGTGATGCGCACAAGGCGCATCTGCTCGGGGGTACGTCCACTGGGTCTCATTCTTTATCCTGTTTGATTTCGGTTTCAAAATTGCTGATGGCGTTCTGCAGTTCGGCAATGGCCTGGGCCAGGTTGCTCTCTTCAGTTGGCTCCTGCTTGTCCTGCGCGGTTGTGCTGGCGGATTCCTGATCCTGATGCTGCATCCGGAGGGCGATCAGGGTGATGTTATCACTGTCCGGGAAAGCGTTATGGGCCGCCTGCTCCGCCAGTGCCTGCACCGCATCTGCCAGCGGCAATCGACTGAACAGGGTGTTCAGCAGGTCGGTTTCACTGATACTGCCCCAGAGGCCGTCGCTGCAGAGCAGCAGAATATCCCCGGCCTCCAGTTTGTGTTTGCCCAGGGTGATGTCGGGGGAGACCAGCGCGCCGCCCAGGCAGCGTGTGACGTAATTGCGTTGCGGGTGGTTTTTCTGCTGCCGGGCAGTAATCACGCCCTGCTGTTTCAGGCGTTCGACATAGGAGTGGTCGATGGTCCTGGCAAGCACCCGATGTTCCCTCAGCAGATAGAGCCGACTGTCACCGGCGTGCGCCCAGTGGGCCACACTCTTCTGGATCAGGCAGGCCACGGCGGTGGTGCGGGGGTCGATCGCCGGCCGCTGCTCATAGCCGAAGGCGACAATGTTCTCGTGGGCCTTATGCAGCAGGCGGGTGAGAAAACTGCCCGGATTGAGGATCGGGTGGGGCGTGCGGTTGAAATAGCTCGTGCAAGTGTCGATCAGCACCTGTGCCGCGGTCTCGCCGCGCGGATGACCGCCCATGCCGTCGCCCAGTCCAAGCAGAATGGCATTGCCGTCGCTGCCAGTCACCCGGACACAGCGATCCTGATTGATCTTGCGGTCGCCGATCAGGCTGCTGGAGGCGAATTCGCCGGGTTGTATGCTCATTCAGGCTGTTTCTCCGTGAACAGGTTGTCACTCGTCTCCAGTTGCGATTGACGGTTGTTGGCCGGGCGTCCCCGCTGCTGTGTCAGTGCCTCCAGCATGATGCCGGCATTCTGGGGCCGCAGCAGCGGATCCACCTCCATGGCCCAGTCGATCACCTCCAGCAGGTGGGCGGGGTACTGTTTCCGGTACAGCGCCGTGATCGGTTTCATGGAATCCTTGGCGTGTCGCTCAATAGCGGAGGGGGGCGGCTTGCCCTCGATACAGGAGCGCATGGTGGCGCCAATGGCGTAGACATCGCTCCACGGACCCACATAACCGGAGGAGTAATACTGCTCCACCGGGGCGAATCCGGGGGTCACCACCTGGGAGGATTGCCGGCTGCGCGTGGTGGCGAACTGGTGTACCGCGCCAAAATCCAACAGCAGCGGGTTGCCGCCGGGACGCAGATGGATGTTGCTGGGCTTGATATCCAGGTGCAGTTGTCCTTCGGAGTGGATCAGGTTCAGGGCGTCCAGTACCGCCGGAAAGACCGTCATCAGGAAGGTGGTGCTGAGTCCGCCGTTGCGTTTTTTTACATAGCCGCCGAGGTTTTTGCCGTGTTCGTAGTCCATCACCAGGTAGGCGGTGTTGTTGGCCAGGAAGAAGGTGCGGACATTGACAATGTTGGGGTGGCGCAGGGTGGCCAGAGCCTTGGCTTCCAGGTAGAAGAGCCGGCGGCCGTTGTGAAAGGCATCGCTCTGCTTCTCACTGCTGACCTGTACCTTGCCGCTGCTGTCTCGTACCGCCAGCTTTTTCGGCAGATACTCCTTGATCACCACATGATCCTGGGTGTCCTCGTCCTCTGCCAGGTAAATCAGGCTGAAGCCGCCACTCCCGATCAACTTGATGATCGAGTAACAGTCAATGACGGTACCGGATGGTAGGCTGTCCCTGTTCTGTTCGGCGGGTGAAGAAATAGTCGGCTCCGGATGCACTCTGTCTGAATGCGCATTATGATACAGGTTACCACGTCGGTCGTGTTGCCAGGGAATGGACGTCCCGGTCAACCGGCGGGGGGTCACTGTCTGCGTGTAGGCGATGATACGCAGTACGCTTCCAAGTATAAATAACAGGTGCGCTCATGATCTGCAGTATGACCTCGTTTTCTAGAAGAGAGAGCCGGAATGAACTGGGTGAACTGGTGTGCGAACTGCGCTCGGTCAATCACCGCTATCTGGAGCTGTTTGTGCGGCTGCCGGAGGAGTTGCGTGCACTGGAGCCGCTGGTCAGGGAGCGGGTTGCCGCCCGCCTGGGGCGCGGCAAGGTGGACTGCCTGTTCCGTTTTGTCCCGGCGAAAAACGCCACGGCCGGTGTGACGGTGAATGAACGCTTCGCCCAGCAGATCATTGATGCGGCCGGTGAGGTGGGGCGTCTGCTGCATGAATCGGTACCCCCCCGGGCAATGGATATCCTGCGCTGGCCCGGGGTGCTGGAGACCGAAGAACTGGATCTGACGCCGGTGCATCAGCGGGCCGCGGCGCTGCTGGACGAGGCCCTGGATGGCCTGGTGGAGTCGCGCCGCCGCGAGGGTGGTCGCCTGGCGGAACTGATTCTCCAGCGCTGTGGGGCGATGCGGGAAGAGGTGGCCAAGGTGAAGCGGCTGATGCCGCAGCTGCTGGTGTCGCTGCGTGACCGGCTGCGCGCCCGGCTGGCTGAACTGACGACCGAGCTGGATGAGGGGCGTATCGAACAGGAGATGGTGCTGCTGACCCAGCGGCTCGATGTGGATGAAGAGATGGACCGGCTGCAGACCCACCTGGATGAGGTGGAGGCGGTGTTGGGCCGGGACGAACCGGTGGGGCGCCGGCTGGATTTTCTCATGCAGGAGCTGAACCGGGAGGCCAATACCCTGGGCTCCAAGTCCAATGACGTGGAGATGACCCGGGTGTCGGTGGAGCTGAAGGTGCTGATCGAGCAGATGCGCGAGCAGATCCAGAATATCGAATAGGCGTGGGTCGTGACCGCCGTTATTCCAACAAATATTGAACCGGACGTGGAAAAAGCATGACGATAGGTACCCTGTTTATAGTGTCCGCCCCTTCGGGAGCCGGAAAGACCAGTCTGCTGAAGGCGCTGGTGGAGACCGAAGAGCGGGTGCGGGTGTCGGTTTCGCACACCACCCGACCCAGAAGGCCGGGTGAACGGGAGGGCGTGGATTACCATTTTATCGATAGCGGCACCTTCAGCCGGATGATCGAGGCCGGTGCCTTTCTGGAGCATGCGCGGGTATTCGGCAATTTCTATGGCACCTCCGAGGCCGGCATCCGTGAGCAACTGGCGCGTGGCAGCGATGTGATCCTGGAGATCGACTGGCAGGGGGCGCGGCAGGTGCGCCAGCGCTTTCCGGAGACGGTTTCCATCTTTATTCTTCCGCCGACGCCGGAGGCCCTGCGCCAACGGCTCGGCAGCCGGGGGCAGGACAGCGATGCGGTGATCCAACTGCGCATGGGTGAGGCGCGGGAGGAGATGTCCCACTATCCCGAGTATGATTACCTCGTGGTCAATGATCTGTTCGATCAGGCGCTGGGCGAACTCAGGGCGATCATCACGGCCCAGCGCCTGCGCCAGGAACCCCAGGCGGAACGGTTGCAGGAGCGGCTCCGTTCACTGCTGGCATAGGCGTCTGCTGGTTGCCATGCTTTCCTGGCGCCAGACAGGTCTGTTTTGTCTATGGAGGGGAGTCGGCGTCTGGTGTGCCGGCCCGCATTGTTATAGTATTTAGTGTTCCGGTCGCGATGGTCGGATAATTACCTTATTTTTCTTCCCCGGCGAAATGGTTTCGGGGGGAATTGGACCTTCGGAGTGTATTGAACATGGCCCGCGTTACAGTTGAAGATTGCCTTGAGCATGTGGATAACCGTTTTGACCTGGTGCTGTTGGCAACCAAGCGTGCGCGGCAGCTGAGTCATGGCGTGGCGCCCCTGCTGGCCTGGGAAAATGACAAGGCGACGGTGATGGCCCTGCGGGAGATCGCCGCCGGACTGGTGGACGACCAGGTTGTGGCTCCCCGGTCCGAGTCGGATGTGGATATGCACAGCCTGGATGAAAACTTTGCCGCCGAAGATCTGGTGGATGATCAGGCGTTTGCCAAATAAGGGATGTTCACCAGGGACTTTTCAAGCAAAAATTCCAGCCCACTGTTTACCGAGGCTGCGCCGCTCTATGGCGCGGCCCTTGACCGGACCGCTGTATGAACAGTCCGGTCAGCGCACAATCATCCGAGCCGCATAATAAACCCCGCTTCCTGATCAGCGATCTCTGCGTCTATCTTGAATCCTATCTGGGTGTCGAGCAGATCCGTGAGGTCTATCGTGCCTATATGTTCAGTGCCGAGGCGCATGAGGGGCAGAAACGCCTCAGCGGCGAACCCTACATCTACCACCCTCTGGCCGTTGCCCGGATTTTGGCCGATATCCGGCTCGACCACCGTTGCCTGATGGCGGCCATCATGCATGATGTGCTGGAGGATACCCCGGTTACCCGGGCGCAACTGGAAGAGGAGTTCGGTGAAGAGGTGGCCACTCTGGTAGACGGCGTCAGCAAGCTGAACCAGATCAACTTCCCCTCCAAGGCCGAGGCCCAGGCCGCCAGTTTCCGTAAAATGCTGCTGGCCATGACCCAGGATATCCGCATTATTCTGATCAAGCTGGCCGACCGGCTGCATAACATGCGTACCCTGGAGGTGATGCGCCCCGAGAAGTGCCGGCGCATTGCCCGTGAGACCCTGGAGATCTATGCCCCGATCGCCCATCGACTGGGTATCTACCGGCTGCGCACCGAACTGGAGGAGCTCTGCTTCGCCGCCTACTGGCCGATGCGTTACCGCGCCCTGAAGGAGGCGGTGCGCACCGCCCGGGGCAACCGCAAGGAGGTGATGGGGAATATCGACGCCGCACTGGTCGGGCGACTGGAGCAGGAGGGCATTGTCGGCGTGGTGCGCGGCCGCGAGAAGCACCTCTACAGTATCTACACCAAGATGCGGGACAAGAAACTCTCCTTCTCCGAGGTGGTGGATGTCTACGCCTTCCGTATCATTGTCGATCGCCTGGACACCTGCTATCGGGTGCTGGGGGTGGTGCACAATCTCTATAAACCGGTGCCCGGGCGCTTCAAGGACTATATCGCCATCCCCAAGGCGAACGGCTACCAGTCGCTGCACACCCTGCTGTTCGGCCCCCACGGTCTGCCGATCGAGATACAGATCCGCACCGTGGATATGGACCGGATGGCGGAATCGGGCATTGCCGCGCACTGGCTGTACAAATCCAGCGAGAACCAGAGTGGCAAGGCCCATGCCGACGCCTCCAACTGGCTGAAGAATCTGCTGGAGCTGCAGAAGGATGCGGGCGATTCCATGGAGTTCCTGGAGCATGTGAAGGTCGATCTGTTCCCGGATGAGGTCTACGTATTCACGCCCCGAGGCAAGATCATGGTACTGGCCAAGGGGGCCACGGTGATCGATTTCGCCTATGCCGTGCACTCGGATGTGGGCAACCATACGGTAGCGGCACGGGTCGACCGGCACATGGTCCCCCTGCGCACCCGGCTCTACAGTGGCCAGACGGTGGAGATCATCACGTCCGATACCGCCAACCCCAGCGCCGCCTGGCTCAACTTCGTGGTCACGGGCAAGGCGCGGGCCAACATCCGCGGCTATCTGAAAAACCTGCGCCACCAGGAGGCGGTGGCCCTGGGGCGGCGGCTGCTGAACAAGAATCTGGCGCAATATGATCTGACTATCGACCAGATACCGGACGCGCAGCTTGGCCGGTTGCTGGAGGATTTCCACCTGGCCGGCAAAGAGGCGCTGCTGGCGGAGATCGGCCTGGGGAACCGCATGCCGCTGCTGGTGGCGCGCCGTCTGACCGGCTCGGAGACAGACCAGCCAAGGGAAGAGCTGCCGCCGCTGGCCGGCTCGGCTCCGCTGGCCATTACCGGTACCGAAGGCATGGTGGTGCACTTTGCCAAGTGCTGCCGGCCGCTACCGGGGGATGAGATTGTGGCCATTTTCAATCCGGGCAAGGGTATCGTGGTACATCGCCACGAGTGCCGCAACCTGGGCGATTTCCGCAAGAGCGACAGCTGGCTGGATGTGAAGTGGGAGCAGGAGCCGGTGGGTGATTTCACCACCGAGATCAAGGTGGATGTGGGCAACAAGCGGGGCGCTCTGGCATCGGTCGCCTCGGCCATTTCGGAGATGGGCTCGAATATCAAGAACGTGATCATGGAGGAGCGGGATGGACTCACCTCCACGCTCCATTTTATTGTGGCGGTGGATAGCCGCAAGCACTTGGCCAACATCATGCGCCGTCTGCGCCAGTTGAATACGGTGCTGCGGATTCACCGGGTTGGATAAGTCAGAGAAGAGAGCGGAGAGCAATGGAAAAAGAGATCATTCGAACAGATCTGGCGCCGCAGGCGATCGGAACCTATTCCCAGGCGGTCAAGGTCGGGAGTACGGTCTACCTGTCCGGACAGATTCCCCTGGTGCCGGAGACCATGGAGATGGTAGCGGGGGATATGGAGGCGCAGATCCGCCGCGTATTTGATAACCTGCAGGCGGTGTCCCGGGCGGCCGGGGGTGATCTGAAAGACCTGGTGAAGCTGAATATCTACCTCACCGATCTGGTCCATTTTCCGCTGGTGAACAGTGTGATGGCCGAGTACTTCCTCCAGCCCTATCCGGCCCGTGCGGCGATCGGCGTGGCCCAACTGCCCAAGGGGGCGGCGGTCGAGATGGATGGGGTGATGGTGCTCTAGGCGCCGTTCCGGTTTAACACTGACTTACTGCGGAAAATCGGATTTGGCCATATTTTCCGATCTTTCTCGTTAAATCAGTTTGCTATTCTATCCCTAGGTCCGTAAACGGCGCATATCCCTGCACCACTCCCCGCCTCGAAACACCCTTCGACAAGCTCCCTTCGACAAGCTCAGGGTGAACGGGAGATTTCCATTTGTGGTGGGCCTTCCGCTGTTCGTGGTGAGCCTGTCCCGTTCACGGTGAGCCTGCCCCGTTCGCGGTGAGCCTGCCCCGTTCGCGGTGAGCCTGTCCCGTTCGCGGTGAGCCTGTCCCGTTCGCGGTG
>JACDJA010000353.1_pt1 | contig 54682 bp, 52 predicted proteins | sample 7449241 | NCBI WGS metagenome assembly JACDJA01 (sample SAMN14253289, study PRJNA609438) | sludge metagenome | isolation source: initial anaerobic sludge | collected 2018-12-20 | reverse complement strand
CGGATTGGACCGACCGCTGGTGCGCCAGTTGTCCCGCCAGGGGCACCGCTGGGTAGCTACGTCGGGAAGGGATAAGCGCTGAAAGCATATAAGCGCGAAGCCCACCACAAGATGAGATTTCTTTAAAGGGCCGTGGGAGACCACCACGTCGATAGGCCGCAGGTGCAAGTGCAGCAATGTGCGCAGCCGAGCGGTACTAATAGCCCGTAAGCTTGTGTGTGCCCCCCTGTCCCCGGCCCCGGCCGGGGGCAAGGGGGGACGACTCTTGTCTTTTTGAGATGGGAAGGCTTTTCCCCTGTTCTTTGTTTCCCTTATGTCACGATATCAATCCCCGCCGGCGCGGGGATCCATTCCAAGCCAGGCCCGGGAAACCCAACAGGGGCCCTTGCCCTGGCGGGAATTGAAAGACCAAGGTGGTTACAGCGACGGGGCTCACCTCTTACCATTCCGAACAGAGAAGTTAAGCCCGTTAGCGCCGATGGTACTGCTATCCAGTGGGAGAGTAGGTCGCCGCCTTCCTTCAAGGCCCCCATCATTTATTTGGTGGGGGTCTTTTTTTTGGGACCCATCCGGGACTCTCCCACTGCTGTGGGTGGCAGGGGCGGCAAAAACAATGTCTTGGGTGTTTTTCTTGATTTTGATTGCCGCCCCTGCCGTTCTTCAATACTTAGACGCCTTCCTTCAAGGCCCCCATCATTTATTTGGTGGGGGCCTTTTTTTTGGGACCCATCCGGGACTCTCCCACTGCTGTGGGTGGCAGGGGCGGCAAAAACAATGTCTTGGTGTTTTTCTTGATTTTGATTGCCTCCCCTGCCGCTCTTCAATACTTAGACGCCTTCCTTCAAGGCCCCCATCATTTAGTTGGTGGGGGTCTTTTTTTGTTTGGCCTCTTCCCAGCGTCTCCGCTCCCCCCTGTGCGGATCATCGGGGCGGGCCATTGCCCTCCTTGATCTTTTTTCTGCCTTATGGGCCCAAGAGAGCAGACTTGACAGGTTTTGTATCTGTTAGGTCTTTGGTTAACAGAAGCTACACCGTCTATTTCTTTCCGGATAGGCACTTGCTACACCTTACCAAAGAATAATAATTCTTAGTGAAGAAATTTGCCGATCACAAAAAATAGGCCAGGAGAACCGCCAAAACCACGGCACCCATTTTCTTGGGATTGAATTTGTGATTTTTGGAGCTTTCGAACAAAATGGTGGTGGAGACGTGTAGAAAAATACCAATGACCACGGCGGTAAGCTGTGGCTCATATCTTTCCACTATCTGAAAGTTGTGCGAGATGTAATTGCCCAAGGGCGTCATCAGGGCAAAGAACAGTATAAACAAGACAGTGTTCCTTCGCTTATATCCCGCCGAAATAAAGAAAAACGAAAGTATTATGGCCACCGGAATCTTATGGATGATTATTGCAATCAATAGGTTGTTGTCTTCCGAAATGGGGAAGCCTTCCATAAAGGCGTGGATACACAGACTGACAAAGAGCATCCACGGGAAGTGTTTCGATTCGGAATGTAGGTGCACGTGGCCGTGCTCCGCACCTTTGGAGAAAAATTCCAAAAAAATCTGCAGCAAAATTCCCAACATGATATAAACCCCTATACTTTTTGACGGGGTTTCGAAAACGTGTGGCAGCAATTCAAATATGGTTATGGAAAGAAGAAAACCACCACTGAAGGCCAAAAAAACCTCCATATTGCGCATTTCCTTTTTCTGAAGGAAAAGCGCCAAGACATAACCTATGGCCACGGCCAAGAACAGCAATAAATAATTCATTTATGGAATACAAGGATTAATCGTTCGGATGTGTTTTCGTCAAAATCATTCAGTTGGTAATCGCCAAACGTCGCCCTTAGCCTTACCCCTGCCAGGCGGAAATATTCCTTGAAATCTGCCAGGGTGAGCGCTTTTACCCGTTCGGTAAAAAAATATTTCCGTCCACGGTCCTCAAATTGGATGTCCTTAAATATGAAACCCTCCTTTACATATCTCTCCATGTGGAAAACAAGGCCTCCAATTTCTTTGGTTTCCCGAGGCACGAGGTTTTCAATGGCCAATTTGGCATTCATAAAATCAATCACGGCATGGCCCGATGGCTTTAATTCTTCTTTAATGGCCTTGATGGTGCGCAGATTGTCCTCTTCCTTTTCAAAATAACCAAAACTGGTAAAGAGGTTAAAGACGGCGTCAAATTTTTCCGGGTAGGGCAGGCACATATCGTGTACCTCAAAATGCAATCCCGGGCGTTCATATTCCTTGGCGTACTCAATACTTTCTTCCGATAGATCTACACCCGTAACGTTAAATCCATGGCGATAAAGGTATTTGGAATGCCTTCCCCGGCCACAGGCCAGATCGAGAATTTTGTCATTTTTTTCCAATTGGAGATAATCGGTAAGGGCATTCATAAAAAGGGCCGCTTCACGGTGGTCCCTATCCTTGTAAAGTATATGGTAATAGGGAGTGTTGAACCAGGAGGCATACCAATTCTCAGTCTCTTTTTGCATAGTAAATCCTTTCTCCCTGCTAAAATACTGTATTTTTGCTGCAAATAGGAAGATATACAATGGCAAAGAATTTTAAAATGGTGGCCAAGACCCTTTTTGGCCTGGAAGAGCTTCTGGCCCAGGAACTTCGGCAATTGGGCGCTTCGGAAGTGGAGATTGGGATTCGCAACGTCTCTTTTGAAGGCGATACAGGGTTTATGTACAAGGCCAATTTGTGCTGCCGTACGGCCATTAAGATACTCAAGCCTATTTCGGCATTCAACATTTTTACCGAAGATGATCTCTATAAGAAAATATACGAGCTCCCCTGGGAAGATTATATGGAGGTGGATGGCACCTTGGCGGTAAATGCTACCGTATTTTCAGATGTGTTTACCCATTCGCATTATATTGCCTTAAAAACAAAGGATGCCATCGTAGACAGGTTTCGCGACAAGGAAGGGGAGCGGCCCAATGTTGACCTGGACCACCCCACATTGAGGGTAAACGTACATATTGACCGAAATATCTGCACCGTGTCCTTGGACAGTTCGGGCGAATCGCTGCACAAGCGCGGATATAAGGTGGAGAGCACCTTGGCCCCCATCAACGAGGTGTTGGCGGCAGGCATTATTATGCTGGCCGGATGGAATGGGCAGTGCAATCTGCTGGACCCAATGTGCGGCGGGGGAACCTTTCTTACCGAAGCGGCCATGATAGCGTGCAATATTCCGCCAAATCTCAATAGGGACGAATTTGGTTTTGAAACCTGGCCCGATTTTGATGTGGATCTATATGAAAAAATTGAGGATGCGGCCCTAAAGAAAATTCGCGATTTTCCCCATAAGATTTTCGGATTTGACAACGATCCCGTGGCGGTGCACAAGGCGAAGGAAAACATTAAAAATGCCAATCTCCAAGATTTTATCGAGGTGAGGCAGCAGGATTTTTTCCAAAGTGAAAAAGAAGGAGACAAGGCGCTGTATATGATCTTCAATCCTCCTTATGATGAAAGGATTTCCGTTGGCGATATCGAGAACTTCTACAGTTCCATTGGCAACACCCTGAAACGCGGTTATCCGGGAACCCAGGCGTGGATGATTACATCGAATATGGAAGCCTTGAAATTTGTAGGGCTTAGGCCGTCCAAAAAAATCAAACTCTTTAATGGAAAACTCGAGGCAAAACTGGTGCGTTACGAAATGTATGAAGGAAGCAGAAAAGCGAGCAAACAGTAATCCTTCTGCCATTACGGGTTTTATTACGGGTTAAGGCTGAAGGTGTTTCCGCGGAGACTTTTTTCTCCTGAGGTTTATTGTGTCTAAAGCGCGATCCAGATTTCTTACCGTTCTTCCGCCGCAGGCAATGACTTTTTCTTAAATATGGGAATCAAATAAGAAATGGAATAGCCGTATCCCACTCCAAATTGGCTGTAGTCGTAGGTTCTATTAAAACCAGGGATATAAAGATTGGCAAAACCTTCGGGTTGTTGTTCGCTTATCTTTCGCTTTAATTGTGCGTTGATGGAAAGATAGAGATTGTTTAAAATCTCGGTTTTTACACTGATGATCAGCTCGGCCCAATGGGCGGTAAGACCGGAAAAAGTTTGTGGTGAGATAATCTCTTCGGAAGGGAAGACCGGGCTGTCAGTGTAGATACGGTAGCGGAGCAATTCCTGTTCAAAGCTGGAAAATCCATATCTCAGGCCAATGTTGATGGCGTTTTCCATTCCCAACCAGTTTTCATAGGCGTTGAAATCAAAACCTATCTTAGCGTAATTTCCCGTGGTCTTGGTGGACACATAGGGTTCTATCCAGTCTTTTTTTTCCGACCCCAATTCCAATGCCGCATAAAATTTGGGGGTCACCCTGAAATCTCCCATAATCTCAAACCCCGAATAACCATCTTCCAAAAGCGTACGCAGGGACTTGGCCAAATCAACTCCCAGGCGCAAGCCAAATTTTTCCACCTTTGGCACGGTATCGATTTCATTGGCAGACTGTTGTGCGGAAATACTTCCGAAGCAACCCAACAGGCTAATGAAGAAGAATAAGATGGGCTTGGCTTTCATCAACAACGGTATCTCTGTTTACAATAATATTTTCTATCCAATTGCCTTCGTTATTGGTCTGCAATTGAGGGTTAAGACTATAAAATTCCTCCCTAAAACCGCAGGCGCGGTTTACATAAATATCCTTTCGCAAATAGGTAATAAAAATGCGGTCTGTTTTTACAATGGTGTCGGTATCGGTGATGGTGGTTTTGATAAATCGGTATTTTGTGGTATCGGAATTTACATTTAACGGTAGGGCGATGGAATCGGCGGTGATTCCCGAAAGTACGGTTATGGCTTCTTCGGAATCTGTTTGCACGCTCAGCCTTTTAACTTCCTTGCCAATATTGGGGTTGGCAACATCGGCAAAGACAATTATCAAATTGGGGGTGGTCGCCGTTCCTTCCGGACAAATATCGTCGCGTGTACAACTTTTTAAAGCCAAAACAAGCAAAAGAAGAAGAGTTAACTTTTTAAACATAAACCGGATTGTACTGAATGCGTGTTAGGATTGTTTTTTATTGTTTTTCGTTTAAAATTTGACGATCACCGTCTTTTATTATTGGCACCTCGCGTTTCTCCAAAAGTACAACATTTTCCACATGATGGGTTTGGGGAAACATATCGACGGGCTTTATTCTTGCTACTTTGTAATGCGAATCCAATATGGCGAGGTCTCTTGCCTGGGTAGCGCTGTTGCAACTTACATATACTATTTTTTTGGCATCCAGATGAAGCAATTGCACTACAACATCGGGGTGCATCCCGTCGCGAGGAGGGTCGGTGATGACCACTTCCGGTTTTCCGTGGGTAGCGATAAACTCGTCGTTGAACACCTTCTTCATGTCGCCCACGTAAAATTCTACGTTGTCAATGCCATTGAGCTCGGCATTTTCCTTGGCCGCAGCAATTGCGTCGGGCACCGCTTCCACCCCTATGACCTTTTTGGCCTTTGCGGCGACAAACTGGGCAATGGTTCCTGTACCGGTATAGAGGTCATAGACGAGTTCATTACCGGTTAAGCCCGCAAATTCGCGGGTGATTTTATACAGCTCGTAAGCCTGTTCGCTATTGGTTTGGTAGAAAGATTTGGCGTTGATTTTAAATTTGAGGCCTTCCATTTCCTCAAATATATGGTCGCGGCCCGAAAAAACGACAATTTCCTGATCATAAAGGGTGTCGTTTCCCTTGGAATTCACAACATACAAAAGAGAGGTTATCTCGGGGAACCTTCGGGCCACTGCTTGCAGGAGAAGAGAGATGTTCTCTTTATCCTCATAAAAAAATTGTATGAGGACCATGACTTCCCCTGTGGTGGCGGTGCGGATCATCAGGGTGCGCAGAAGGCCTTCTTGGTTTCGGGTGTTAAAGAAAGGCAGGTTGAGTTCTTCGGCCTTCGCCTTTACAAAATCGCGAATGGCATTGCTGGGTTCTGCCTGCAGATAGCATACGTCCAGGTTCAATATTTTATCCCACATTCCCGGTATATGGAATCCTAAAGCATTTCTGTCTTCAATAATCCGGTCGCTTTTTATTTGTTCTAGGGTGAGCCATTTGCTATCGCTAAAGGAAAACTCCATTTTATTGCGATAAAAATATTGTTTTTTCGATCCCAGAATCGTCTCTAAGGGGGGAAGGTCTATTTTACCTATCCGTCGCAGGTTTTGTTCTACCTCTTTTTGCTTGAAAAACAATTGGTGTTCGTACCCCAAATCCTGCCATTTGCAACCGCCGCAAACCCCGAAGTGGGGGCAGACGGGTTGCGTTCTTTTTTCGGAATATTCTGAAAAGGAAATGGCTGTACCCTCATAAAAACCTTTCTTCTTTTTAAAGGTCTGCACCGTTGCCACATCGCCGGGAACGGCATTGTCGATAAAGACTACACGACCATCGGGCGCCTTGGCCACGGTCTTGCCTTTGGCAGCCGTGTCTATCACCTTCAGGTCTTTAAAAACCATACGCTTGTTTTTCCTTGCCATGAGGGCAAAAATAGCATAATTGTTAGGTTTAAATCCTCTTAAGTCCCCAAAAAATGTGCGATAAATTTAGTACTTTGCGCTGCAGGATGATTTCTCTCCCAAAGAAGGAATTTTTATATTTTCAAAAAAATCAATGCTTATCCGGAAAAGATAAAAAGTCTTGCGTTCAGACGGATTTTTTCTTCTGAATGGCTAGTCGCTTTACTTGGGGTTTTCCATGGAATGGGGAATTTCGACGGATATTTTTAAAATCACAATTATATGTCAGTTATGCAACACACGGCTTCACAAAAAGCCATCGATCTGGAAAACAAATACGGAGCGCACAATTACCATCCTTTGCCCGTGGTTCTTAGCAAGGGGGAGGGAGTGTATGTTTGGGATGTGGAAGGAAAAAAATACTACGATTTCCTTTCCGCTTATTCCGCGGTTAACCAAGGGCATTGCCACCCCAAAATAGTGGAGGCCGTTACCCGGCAATCGCAAACCCTGGCGCTTACCTCCAGGGCGTTTTACAATGATATGTTGGGGAAATACGAAAAATTTGCCTGTGAGTTCTTCGGATTCGACAAATTGCTTCCGATGAACACAGGAGCCGAGGCCGTGGAAACCGCCCTTAAGATATGTAGAAAATGGGCCTACGAAAAAAAGGGTCTCGATGAAAATGAGGCGGAAATAATCGTCTGTAAGAATAATTTCCACGGACGCACCACCACCATCATATCCTTTAGCAACGATCCGGTGGCGCGAAAACACTTTGGCCCCTACACCAAAGGATTTATAAAGATTGAGTACGACAACCTGCAAATGCTGGAGGAGCATTTGGAGGGGAATAAAAACATCGCAGGGTTTTTGGTGGAACCTATTCAGGGGGAAGCGGGGGTGTATGTTCCTTCGGAAGGATATTTGAAAAAAGCCAAGGAATTGTGCGAGAAACACAATGTTCTCTTTATAGCCGATGAGGTGCAAACGGGGATTGCGCGTACGGGCAAACTACTTGCCTGTGACCATGAAAACGTAAAACCGGATCTATTGGTTTTGGGGAAAGCGATGAGTGGCGGTGCCTATCCCGTGTCTGCGGTCTTGGCCAACAACGAGATCATGGATGTTATCCAGCCCGGAAACCACGGCTCCACATTTGGCGGAAATCCTGTGGCTGCCGCAGTGGCCATTGCTGCCCTGAGTGTGGTTCGCGATGAAAAGCTTGCCGAAAATGCGGAACAATTGGGAAAAATATTTCGGGAGGAAATGAACAAATATATTGCGGATAGCAAAATCGCAAAACTGGTAAGGGGAAAAGGATTGCTAAATGCCGTAGTGATCAATGACGATGAAGAAAGCGATACTGCGTGGAATATTTGTCTAAAACTTCGCGACAACGGTCTTCTGGCCAAGCCCACCCATGGCAACATCATCCGTTTTGCGCCGCCTTTGGTAATGAACGAAGAACAGCTTAGAGACTGCATTTCCATTATTACCAAGACATTGAGCGATTTTGAATAATTTATGGTGAAAAAGTTCCCGCGATAAGTACGGGATCAATTTAAACAGAAACCTCACCGGAAGATGGTCATCTTCCGGTGAGGTTTTTTATTGGGAAAAAACAAACGGGTTTACATTCCGTATTCCTTCATCAGCTCTTCGTTCATTTGCATGATTCCTTCCATTCCCAAGGTGGAGTAGAGATAAATCACATAAATGAGGTAGATGGCGCTCAGCACAATTCCGATGATGGCGAGGATTTTCCCCGTCTTTACGTTTTGGTATCCGGAATAGAGCTCGGGCGATGCGGTGTACACTTTGGTGGCGTTACTGGCCATGACCAAGGCCACTATTCCGAAGACAATGCCAATTCCATAACAGCAGCAACTCACTATGGATACGATTCCGAAGATAAGAATGGCCGTGGAGTTGGGTAATTTTTGTTGTTCCATAATTTTTCATTTTTTGGTTGGTACCATAAATGTACAATAATTAGGGAAACTTTTTAACTTAAATCCAAACGCGAAGAAATAACCAATATAAAAATTATTTCCCTCGCCGCACCGGACAACTTCCTTAGAGCAAATGGCCCATCTTGATAAAATAGCTGCCTACGATGATCACGGCATTAACGGCAATGAGGCCGATTTTGATTTGGTGGTCGTACTTGAATTTGACGAAAAAGTTGACACCGATAAAAAGCAGGAGGAGGACGATGGTAAAGATGGCGGGATACATTTTAAACGCCGCCCCAAACTCGCCCTGGAACATAAGAAATCCCGCTCGCTGCATGCCACAGCCCAAGCATTCCACCCCAAAAATCTTTTTGTTTACACAGGGGATCATATACTGGTCAAGACCGCTCAACCACATAAGGGAAAAATCTATTTATTTACAACAACCGCCTTATAGTCAATGGAAACATCTTCTGAAGTGACCAATTTTATCAAATAGACACCGTCGCTAAGATTGCCGGTATAAAAACTGTAATTGGCATCGTCGCCCAAATTGGTCTCATGCAGAACCAGCTTTCCGTTCATATCGTAGAGGGAAGCCGATTTAAGCTTGTATCGCTCGGGGTTTCTCACTTCCAACTGTCGGGCCGGATTGTTTTGATAAAAATCGACATCTCCGGCAACACGGCCTTGCAGTGCCACATAATCCTCATCACCCGAAGGTATTTCGCTATCTTGGCGGAAAATGATAAAAAAGCGGTTTTCATAAAGACCCGCAGGCAAGGAAAACGTGGAGGAGGCCCTTGAGGTAATTTTCAACGGTCGGTAGGTGTTTTCCTCCCTATCAAAAAGATAGGCTTTGCCGTAGGGCTTGTTGATTTCTTCCACGGCACGAATCTCAATCTCGCTTCGTTTGTGAAGTTTTAGTGTAAGGGGAATGTATTTTCTCGGGTGAAAGTTGATGCCTTGGATTACGTAGGGCTTTCGGTCGCTGTCCGGGCCGATGGGGAAAAATATATCCGACTTCATACCCAGGGGACTAAGGCCGTCAAATCCTCTGTCATATCCATCCGTGGCTTCGGGGGAAAAGATGAGCAACAGATCGCGGGTAAGGGCTTGGTCGAATACGGCGTATAGGCGAAGTTGCGGCGTTCTGGTGTCGCTATCGGAAGCGAGAACGGGGTCGGTGCTGCTTGCGGTGCGATTTCCCGTTTCCAAGGAAACCTCATCAAAGGTCTCTCCAGCCCCGCGATGAAATACCGAACCGTTTGCCACGCCCTCTTTTCTATAAACCCGATGTTCGTTTTTAATGTAAACATCAGCCGGAGAGCTATTGTTTCCGACAAACATAAACCCTTGTCCAATGGGGGCAAAGCGTTTCTTATTGCTGGTAATTGCTCCGCTACTACCTGAACTACCCACTCGTGTTCCACCGGAATTCCAAATATAAAATGTAGCCGCGGTGTAATGACCATCATTTGTTCCTCCAGGATCTGCAGGACCGGGCACCCATACGCCGTAACCAAAAGGTTTTTGGCTGTAAAGATGGCTCATAACCGTACGATCTTCATCATAATAATATATGGCACTTAAGGCGCCGTTATCGAGATCGTAATATAATTTATTGAGATCTAGGGAAGAGGGATAGGGGTTTCCCGTTAGCGTCATCATGGCATTTTCCATTGCCGGCTGATCAGGATCCTGGACCGGTCCCGCCACTGGGATTTTAAACTTGCCGTTGTTGGGCCTGCCGCGGAATTCGTAGGTTTGATCGTGGTTTGACCCTGTGCCCGTCATCCCGGGATCACCTCCGGTATTTACGCCTTTCATCGTAAATCCGAATCCGGCTGGTGCACCATTACTGGCATTGATCCGCACATAATTTCCTTCCGCTTCCGTACCTGGGGTGGGGTGGGTATAAATCCATCGGCGGGAAATTGTAAGCTGTGGACTGGTATAGCCTTGTTTGGTGCCTACATTTGCACTTTTCTGCGCTTTTGTGCCCTCTCCCATAACCACGTTTTGGTCTTCGTATATTGTATTAATACCGAAATTTGAATTCCCGGGAGGGTAGGTCACCGGATTTGGATCCAAGGATACGGGATTGCCTACGGGGGAACACCAATAATAATATGCCCAAGAATTAGTAGGCTTGGTATTTTGCTGTACGGAAAGAAAACCGTTGCCGGAATTTAATGCAGTAGAGTCGTCTTGTATCAACTGCCCGCCGTTGCGCAGATAGATGCTGGCTTCCACATCTTGATTGGGATTTTTGGTAAGGTTGATCTCCTTTTTTACAAATACTATTTGATCCTTTACATAGATATAGGAATCCCCCGAGGCACTGGTAACCGGTTTAACGGTAAGCTGGGCGCAAATACTGCCGGAAAATAAAAGGAAGCCTGAAAAAAGTAGTAGGTTTTTCATAGATTTACAGTTTTAAAAGCCATTGACGTGGGGCGATTCGGTCTTTTTTAACGGTTTAAATTTAAAAAGAATATTTTGAGTATTTGTATGAAATATTCTAAAATACGTAAAATTTTCCATTTCACGTATTTAAATCAAAATTCAAGCGTAATTTTTTTCGGGGTCAAATTTACACAAATCCCCCTGCGATAACCATTGCCGCGCATTACACCCTTTGATATTTTTTCGCTCGGCAGCCAGTTTACATGGGCGGGATGGACAGAATAAAGTAGCAATTTCATGAAAATAGGTGATAAGGTCTCCGTTTTGGACGACAATATTTCAGGAACGGTAACGCGGATGGCAAAAGATGCCATAACCATAACCACCACAGATGGCTTTGAACTGGAATTTCTGGAAAGCGAATTGATTGTCATCGATGGCTCGCTTTCAAAACGAGAGCTGGCCCAAATGGATCTGGACAATATCCTTTCGGAAAAAGAACAGAAAAAACCGGGAAAGTCAAAACGCACCAAACCCAAAGAGAGAAACCAGCCGGCGATGGAGGTAGATCTGCACATCCATCAACTGGTACCAAAGACCAAAGGCATGGACAATTACCAAATGCTGACGATTCAATTGGATACGGCAAAGAGGCAATTGGAATTTGCCATTGCCAAGCGGATACAAAAAGTGGTGTTTATCCATGGCGTGGGAGAAGGGGTGCTGCGGGCAGAACTGGAATATCTCTTCGGCAGATATGACAACCTTACCTTTTACGATGCCGATTATCAAAAATACGGCCGCGGTGCCACCGAAGTGTATATCTACCAAAACGCGAAGGAGCAGTAAATTTTCGAATCTTTAATACAGGCTGCCGCCTCTTTCGGCCATTATTCCCTATCTCTTTTCTTCCTCTTTATTCCGAACCATTTTTCAATTCGCTGCAGGAAGGAATCGAAGTCGAAAATACCCTGATCGGTCGTTGCCCTGTAGGTAAGCCAAATACTCAGCGGAAGCATAATGGCCGTGCTCAGCCACGCGGCGACATAAGGGGGCAAGGTCCCGTCCTCGGCACTGTTTTTTGCAAAGATTCCAATAAAGTGGTAGGTTAGGAATATCATAATGGCCACCACCATGGGAAGTCCCATTCCGCCTTTTCTAATGATTGCACCCAAGGGCGCTCCCACAAAAAACAATATGATACAGGCCACACCCAATACATATTTTTCGTGAAGGGCAATTTCGGTTTTGTTCAGGCGTACGGTCTTCACCTTGAATTCGGCTTTTTTCCCCTCCACCGTCTGCCGCGTTCCCTTGGCATTGTTAAGGGCCAATTGCGCAATTTTTACTTGATCTATCAGGGGAAAGACTCCCAAAACCGAATCAAAAGCTACCGTTTGTGAAACAGGATTTATCCTTGGCTGTTTGTTTGATTCGGTGAATTTTTCCACGCCCGTGCGGTAATACATATTGGTGGTGTAGGCATTGATGTCGCGGGAAAAAGTATCGGAAAGGGAGTCAATCTCCACCCGGAGTTCCTTGCTGTTGTACATGTTCTGGTTGTCCAGCTTGTTCTCCTTGTCAATATCTTTGCTGTTGAGTTCGGTAAGGTCAATATTGATGGTGTATTCCTCAAAATAACTTTTTACAAAGGGTTCCTTTTTCTGGTCGGCGGGTTTGTTGGTTTGAATGTCTTCATAATAATTGCCCTTGTTCAGGATAAGAGAGAGAGTGTTGCTGCCCTCTTGGCTGGCCAGTTCGCCATTGTCGGCTATGATAACGGTGTAATTGCCATTGGGCCGTTTTTCGTTTTTTTTGTGGATGACCACATCTTTTAGGTATTGGTCCCTGTCTCCCGATTTCTTTTCTACCTTAATATTGAACATGTCGCCAATCTGGCTAAACTGGCCTTCGGCAATCACCATGGAAGGCTGGAACTGCGAAATATTTCGGCGTAGGTTTTGCCATTTGTATTCGGAATAAGGGATAACGTTATTGGCGAAGAAAAAGGCGGTGATGGCAAGGGCGACGATAAATAGCATTACGCTTCCCATGGCCCTTTGCAGCGAAATGCCCGTGGATTTCATCGCGGCAAATTCATAGTTCTCGGCCAGGTTGCCAAAGACCATCAAGGAAGTGACCAAGACGGTGAGCGGCAGCACCAACGGCATCAACCGCGGGGAGACATACCAGAGAAATTTCATGATGATCCACACATCGAGATCTTTTCCGGCAAGTTCGGAAATGTAGAGCCAGATGGTCTGGAGGACAAAAATGAACATTAAAATAATGAAGACGCTTAAAAACGTCTTCAAAAAAGTAACAAGAATGTACCGGTCCAGTATCTTCACGGAGAGGGTTTAAAGCCTGTTGATATAGTAGCCTTCTTTTTTATATTTGGCCTCGTCAAAATTAAACAAGGTTTTTGAAAGCGGCTGGTTTGTTTTGAACGAATTTACGGTAAGGGTGTATTTGGTGCCGTTGGAATCGGTTTGGATCAACTTGTAGATATGCTTGGTCTGGGCATCGATTCCCAACAAAATATCCTTGATTTCGGCCTTGGAATCGATGGGGGTAAGCTTTACATACTGAATTTTTCGGCCTTTTACGTTTTGCTCAATATCCATCTTATAAGTGTAGCCCTTTTCGTAAAAGGTAAGCATTTTTGAGGGGGTCACTTCTTTGTCATCTTTTGGGTTATAGGCCGAAATGGTTACCTCTTCATCCTCGGGAACGATGGTGTAGATGTTTTTCCCGTCGAAGATCCGGGTGGTCCCCAGCATGTTGAGAACGTATTTATCTCCTTGCATGGTAACATCGCCACGGGTTTCCTGGTTAACATTTTCTTTTGAATTGTTTAAATTGTACTTAAAGTCTATGGCGATATTGTCATAGGATTTCACCTTATCGGAAACCTCTTTCAGCAGCGATTTTGCATTCTGCGCATAGGAAAGGGTGGTAAACAATAGAATGGCAAGAAAAAAAGTGGTATGCTTCATTTTAGTCTGTATTTGTTTCATTGTCTAAATGTTGGTTTAAGGCATCAATTGTGGGCATGAGCACCTGGCGGGCCTTACTTCCCTCAAAGGGACCCACCACGCCGGCCGCTTCTAGCTGGTCGATGATCCGCCCGGCCCTATTGTAGCCCAGTTTCAATTTTCGCTGCAAAAGAGAGGCAGAGCCTTGCTGGGCAATAACCAATACTTCTGCGGCTTCACGGAACAGAGAATCCCGTTCCTCGATACTAATATCAACATTTGTGCCACCTTCTTCCCCCACGTATTCGGGGAGCAAATGGGCATCCGGATAGGCTTTTTGTGAGCCGATAAAGTCGGTTATCTCCGCGACCTCCGGCGTATCGACAAAGGCACATTGCAACCGGGTAAGTTCATTTCCCTGGGTGAAAAGCATGTCGCCGCGGCCAATGAGCTGGTCGGCACCGCTATTGTCCAAAATAGTACGGGAATCTATTTTGCTGGTCACCCTAAAGGCAATTCGCGCGGGGAAATTAGCCTTGATAATCCCGGTAATAACATTTACCGATGGCCGTTGGGTGGCGATGATAAGGTGGATGCCAATGGCCCGGGCCAATTGTGCCAAACGTGCGATGGGTGTTTCCACCTCTTTGCCCGCGGTCATGATCAAATCGGCAAACTCATCGATTACCAAAACTATGTAGGGCAGAAATCTGTGTCCCTCATTCGGATTCAGTTTTCTGTTCTTAAACTTGGTATTGTATTCCTTGATATTGCGGACCATGGCGTCTTTCAACAGATCGTAGCGGGCGTCCATTTCAATGCACAGGGAATTGAGGGTGTTGATAACCTTGGCCGTGTCTGTAATAATCGCCTCATCGGTATCGGGCAGTTTGGCCAAAAAGTGTCTTTCAATCTTGTTAAAGAGGGTAAGCTCCACTTTTTTGGGATCGACCAAGACAAATTTTACTTCCGCAGGGTGTTTTTTGTAGAGAAGGGAGGTGAGCACCGCGTTTAGGCCTACCGATTTTCCCTGCCCGGTGGCTCCAGCCATGAGCATGTGCGGCATTTTGGCCAGGTCTACCACAAAGGTTTCATTGCTGATGGTCTTGCCAAAGGCAATGGGCAATTCCATCTCGGCGTTTTGAAATTTTGCCGAAGCGATTACAGAGCGCATGGAGACGATTTTTGCGTTCTTGTTGGGCACTTCTATCCCAATAGTCCCTCTCCCCGGGATGGGAGCGATAATGCGGATGCCCAGTGCCGACAGGGAAAGGGCAATATCATCCTCCAGGTTTTTGATTTTGGAAATGCGTATTCCCGCTTCGGGGACAATTTCATAAAGGGTCACGGTAGGGCCAACGGTGGCTTTTATATTGGCGATGCCAATTTTATAATTGCTCAGCGTTTCCACAATTCGGTTTTTGTTTTCCTCCAGCTCTTCCTGATCAATGGTGATTCCTCCTCCGGCGGTGTGGTCCCTTAAAAGTTCCAAGGTGGGAAACTTGTAATTGCCCAATTCCAGGCGTGGGTCAAATTCGCCAAAATCCTTGACGAGCTTGGCGCTCAGGCTTTCTATTTCCTCTTCCTCCGGGGCCTGTTCAATTTCCATTTCCACATCGCCCTCCACATCCGATTTTATCACCATTCGTTCCGGTGGAGAAGGTGGGGAAGCAGGTATGGTAGTCTCCACCTGTATGGAATGCGGTTCTTCCTCTTGGGTTACCGAATCAATTTCTTCTTCCGAACCGATTGCCGTATCCTCAGTCTTTGTTTCTTCGGAAATAAATTCAGAGGCGATCTGTTTTTTTGAAACCTTAAATGCGTTGATGGCCATCTCGGGGGTGAGTTTCAGGCGTACGACCAAATAAAAGACGAGGACAAAAACCATGATGAGCATGGCGCCGACAAGACCGAGATAATCCTGAAGAAAATCGTTTGTTTCAAAGCCAATGATGCCGCTGAAAATTGTAGTGGCCCCTCCAAAGAAGCCGAAAAATACCGAAATCCACAGCATTACCAGTAGCCCCCAAAACCAAAACTTCAACAGTTGTTTTTTCGCGTAATCAAAAAAGAAATAAATTCCTGTTAGGGTAACAAGAAAGGCAAAGATGAAGGCGGAAATGCCAAAGCCATTGTAAATAAAGAAATGGCCTACGTGGGAGCCAAATTTATTCAGCCAATTCTGGGATTGTAGTTTTCTATCGGCCAAGATGCCGATATTACTTTGGTCTGCCTGCCAGGTAAAGAAATAAGAAGTAAATGAAAGCAACAGTGCCAGCCCCAACAAAATGAGAAAGCTGCCCAACAAGATTTTCTGTTGTTTGGACAGGGAAAAACTCAGCCTTTTGCGCGGAGACTTGGTTGTTGTTTTCTTTTTCTTGGCCATTGATTGTGTAGGTTGACGGTGGCAAAAATACAAATATACAACTGCACAAGCTAAAGAAAATTTTGCTAAAAGAGGGCCGTCACCTCGCCCAAATTTACATGGTACATAGGTTGCTTGTGCCGGTTATAGGTTTCCGATTCCCGGAGAGGAACAGGGAAATGGCAGAAAAGTGGATTTTCGTATTTAGGCGGAAGAACTGTTTGAAGGAAAGTCTGTTGGGCAAATTCAAAATTTGGGAATATAAATGATACCTCCAACAATGACCGCGGTAACGGCTGCAAAAAAAACAGCGCCTGCCGCCACATCCTTTATCAGCCCAATTTTGTGGTGAATGTCTGGATGTACAAAGTCGGCAATTTCTTCCACGGCCGTATTGATACCTTCCATGCCCATGACCAAACCGATGGCCAAAATTTGCCCAATCCATTCCATGCGGGAAATTTCGAAGTAAAATCCCGCTCCGGTCATCACAATGGCAATCACTGCCTGTACCTGGATGCTGGCTTCATAACGCAGCAGGAGTAAAGCCCCTTTGATGGCATAGCCACCGCCTTTTATGCGTTTTCCCACATACGAATTCCACATTAGAGCAAGGGTTTGAGGGCCGAAAGATAATCCGGTTCCTTCCCGATATCGGAAACTTGTTCGCTATGGATAACCTTTCCGTTTTCGTCAAGGACAACCACGGCCCTGGAGTGCAACCCTCGCAGATCACCGGTGGTCATTTCCACGCCGTAGTTTTTTCCGAAGGAACCGTCCCTAAAATCGGACAAATTGGTGACATTGTTCAGTTCTTCATCGCTGACAAAGCGTTTTTGGGCAAAAGGAAGATCTTTTGAGATACACAGAACTTTTGTGTTTTTTAGGCCGGTGGCCTTTTCATTGAACTTCCGCACCGAGGTAGCACACACATTGGTGTCTATGCTGGGAAAGATGTTCATCACCACCCGCGAGCCTTTAAAATCGGATAGGTGTTTTGTTTTTAAATCCTGCGAAGTGAGATTAAAATCGGGTGCCTGTTGGCCTACTTTTGGAAGGTTGCCAGAGGTTTCCACCTCATGGTCGCCAAGTTTTACTTTTGTCATAGTCTTATTTTTTACAATGGTTAAAGTTACTAAAATTGATTTGGATTTCCACCGTGCCGAATGGAAAGAAAGAAGCTGCTGGGAAACCCCAAGGGAGATAAAACGAAATGGCAATGAAATCCTGAGCAGGGAACAGGGCTTTCCAAAGTAAAAATCCCCGGCTTTGGCCAGGGATTTTATCAAAAAATATATCGATGTTTACTCTCGGTCTATGCTTCCCAGCACTTTTTGGGCAAAAGCATTTGCCGCGTCGCGCTCGGGCATTCCGTCTTCTATCATTTGGTGTACTTCCACCGCCCCGCAAAGGTTGGTGAGCAGTTCGCCAATAATGTCCAATTCCTCGTCCGTTATACGATTGTATTCGGTGTACGATTCCAAGACCTCAATGCAATTTTGAAGCTGGGGGGTGGAATTGTTCCTTTGGAGGTGTCTAATTACCGGCAACTTCATCTACCAAATCTTTTAAGAGTTCATATTTGTTTGTCTGCACTTGGTTTACCAGTTTTCCGTCCTTAAAGGTGGCAAATGTGGGAAGGTTATCCACTTTTGTCATTTTTCGGCTTTCCGGAAATTTTTCGGCATCGACCAGCACAAATTTAAAGCCTTCGGTTTCCCCGGCCAGTTTTTTGAACTTAGGTTTCATCACCCGGCAATTTCCACACCAACCGGCGGCAAACTGTACCACAACATTTTTCTCTTCCGAAACAAATTGTTGCAGGCTATCGTCTTTCAATTCTAGCATCATATTTTAATGTTTTAGGTATGAGGCCACACCTTCGCGGGTGGCTTGCATGGCTTCCTTGCCTTCTTCCCAGTTTGCGGGACATACTTCGCCCTTTTCCTGAACGTGGGTGTAGGCATCAACCAATCTTATGTATTCGTTTACATTACGGCCCAGTGGCATGTCGTTTACACTTTCGTGGAATATTTTGCCATCTTCATCAATAAGATAAGTGGCGCGATAGGTAACGTTGTCTCCTTCTACGAGGTAAAGGCCGGTTTCCTCATCATATTCTTCGTTTTTAATATCCAATATTCCCAAGGCGTTGGCCAGGTTTCTATTGGTATCGGCCAATAGTGGATACGTTACACCTTCAATCCCGCCGTCGTTTTTTGGAGTGTTCAACCACGCAAAGTGCACCTCGGGCGTATCGCAAGAAGCTCCTATGACCATGGTATTTCTATCTTCAAATTTTGACAATACCTCCTGAAAAGAGTGGATTTCGGTAGGGCAGACATAGGTAAAATCCTTCGGATACCAAAAGAGCAAAACTTTCTTTTTGTTTTTTTGAGCTTCCTCTAGAACATTTACTTTAAATGTATCGCCCATTTCATTCATGGCGTCCACAGAGATGTTGGGGAATTTTTTTCCTACTAATGACATAATTTTTATTGTTTTTTGGGTTATTGTTCTTTTTCTGAAACAAAAATACCCAAACTGGACCTATTCCGAAGAGATTTAAGAATGTATTAATTTATTGCGCGATAGGATAAACCTATTATGGATAATAGAGACTATAAAGATTGTTTATGCTTTGGAAGGAGTTGCCAATTCCCTGATTTTGATCCAGAAGGCGGCATAGACCAGAGTGACAAATGGGCTGAGCCAGTTGAAAACGGCATAACCGGCATAGTGCAGGGTATCGACCCCCAAAACCCCGCTGTGGTAGGCACCGCAGGTGTTCCACGGCACCAAAACCGAGGTTACCGTACCGCTGTCTTCAAGGGTTCGGGAAAGGTTTTCGGGTGCCAACCCTTTATCGCGGAAGGCTTTGGCGTACATTTTCCCAGGCACTACTATTGCGAGATATTGGTCGCTGGCGGTAAAGTTAAGGGCAATACAACTAAAGACGGTACTGGCAAACAAACCAAAGGCCGTGTGAAAAAGTTTTAGCAGCGCCTTGCTAATGGCCGCCAAGGCCCCGATTGCATCCATAATACCGCCAAAAACCATGGCACAAATAATCAACCAGATGGTATTGAGCATTCCAGCCATCCCCCCCGACGCGAAAAGACCTTTTAATGATTCATTATCGGTGGGAATGGCACTGTCCACCGTAATGGCATTCATTATTCCCTTATACCCGCTGTGGAAGGTGAGGGAAGTACTTTCTCCCACCGAGGCTACAATTTCGGGCTGAAAGACCAAAGCGGCAACCGCTCCCAAAAGTGTGCCTATCAGTAGGGCGATAAGAGGTGGGGTCTTTCTCACAATCAAATAGATAACGAGCAGGGGAACGACGAACAGCCAAGGATTGATGTTAATGGAGTTTTCCAAGGATGCGAGGATTAAATGGGTATCGGCCTTTCCTGAAACCTCAATATTCATCCCAATGATGATAAAAACCAACAGCGTAATGGAGATAGTAGGAATGGTGGTGTACAGCATGTACTTGATATGGGTAAACAAATCGGTTCCTGCCATGGCCGGTGCCAGGTTGGTAGTATCGCTGAGGGGCGAGATTTTATCTCCAAAATAGGCTCCGGACAAAATGGCCCCTGCTGTCATTCCCAGGGGAATGTGCAAGGCGTTGGCAATTCCCACCAGGGCAATTCCCACTGTGGCGGAAGTGGTCCAACTACTGCCGGTGGCCACGGAAACAATGGCGCAGATAATAACACAAGACGCCAGAAATATGGTAGGATTGAGTATCTGCAAGCCGTAATAAATCATGGTGGGAATAATCCCGCTGATCAACCAAGTACCTGCCAGAGCCCCGACCATAAGTAGGATCAATATAGCACCGGCGGTAGATTTGATGTTCACCGCTACCTCCTCCAGCATTTGATCAAACCCCACCTTGTTAAAGAAACCCACTATTGCTGCCACTGCCCCGCCCATCAACAGGATAAACTGGTTGCTTCCGCTTAGGGCATCGTCGCCATAGGCGTAGAAGACGTTGTAAAACAGCATTCCTATCAGTGCAAAAACCGGGATAAGCGCTTCCCAAATATTGAGTTCTACGTTTTCTACAACTTCCTCGTCCTTGGGATCGCTCGGTTTGATTTCTTGGCTTTGCATATAGGAATTTTTAATTGGGATGTAATGTTACGGTTTTATGAAAAAATGTGCAAATTTTAGTTTTTCATCAATGAAAGCTCCTGAAAAATTTCGACAAAAAAAAACTCCCACAAGATTGGAAGTTTTTTGAAATCATTGTTGTCCGGTTAAAATTTGACGCTCGCCGTACAAACCAGGGTTTTGGGAAATTGCCTCAATTCGATTTTCCTTTTCAACAATTTGACTCGATTCAAAATATTATAATTTAAGCTGCTTTTAAAATTTTTGATGAATATATTTTTAGTATTTATGGCTTTCGGTTCCTTAAGATCCAAATGCCATTGGGATGGTCTTCTTTCTTTTTTTCGGAAAATACTGTTTTAAAATATTTCCTGTCCATTAAAGTACACCTACCTGCACCATACATTCGCGCATCATTCTATAGGTGCGCTCAATATCGTTGTCCAGCCCAATGCTGAACCGGATAAGCCCGTCGGTCAAGCCCATTTCCTTTTGTTCCTCTTCTGGAATTTCTGAAGAGGTGGAAGAGCCGGGGGCACTGAACAGCGTTTTGTAGAAGCCAAGGCTTACGGCCAAATAGCCCAGGTTTTTTTCCTGCATTAGCTCCATCAGCTCATTGGCCTTTTCAAGGGAACCCACGTCCACCGTTAGCATTCCGCCAAAGCCGTACTCCTCGTTCATCATTCTTTTAAACAGTTGATGTCCGCTGTGCGATTTTAATCCGGGATATACCGTGCGCAGACCGTCTTTTTCAAATTTTTCGGCCAAAAACAGGGCATTGACACTGTGCTGCTTTATTCTGATGTGGAGGGTGCGCAGGTTTTTTAAGATGGAAGCGGCCCGCAGGCTGTCCATTGCCGGCCCAAGAAGCATATTGGCACCGTCATTTACGTTGCGAAGGCTGTCGATAAATTCCTGGGAACCACAGGTAACCCCTCCCATGGTGTCGCTACTGCCGTTTATAAATTTGGTCAAACTGTGAAGCACTACGTCGGCCCCAAGTTTTGCGGGGGAAATGCTCAGTGGCGAAAAGGTATTGTCCACCAGTAGTTGAAGATTGTGTTTTTTGGCAATTTTCGAGAGTGCCTCGATATCGGCAATCTCCAAAAGAGGATTGCTCACGGTTTCGCAATAGAGAATTTTTGTGTTTCCAGTGATTGCTGCCTCCACGGAGTCTAAATTGGTTATATCCACAAAGGTGGTTTGGATATTTAAACGGGGAGCAAAATTCTTGAGAAAGGCATAGGTTCCGCCATAAATGGTTCGGCTGGAAACAATGTGTTCGCCGGCCTTGCACAATTGAAGGATGGCCGGTGTAATGGCTCCCATTCCCGTGGCGGCCACGTTGGCGGTTTCGGTATCTTCCATGGCAGCCAAGGCCTGTCCCAAATACAGATTGGATGGGGTGGAATGGCGTGAATAGAGATAGCAGCCCTCCGCATTTCCCTCAAAGGTGTCAAACATGGTCTTTGCGGAAAGGAAGGTATAGGTGGAAGAATCGGAAATAGAAGGATTTACTCCTCCAAATTCCCCAAAATATTGTAAATCCTGAATTTTATCAGCGGGTTTAAAAGCCATAATCATACATTTTTAAGTTCAGCAAATGTGCAAAATTTTAGAGGAGTGGTCAAATTATTGGAAATATTAGTTTTTTGAAGGGGCAAACTTTATGTGGTATAAACTTTAACATGTTGGCGGTAACCGTTAAATTTGCACTTCATTTAAAAAAAACTTTATGGACAAATATGATGTAGCCGTAATAGGATCCGGACCCGGCGGATATGTGGCGGCCATTCGCTGTGCGCAATTGGGGCTAAAGACCGCACTCATAGAAAAATACGATGTTTTAGGCGGAACTTGCTTAAATGTGGGATGTATCCCCAGCAAGGCGCTTCTGGATTCTTCCCATCATTATGAGGAGGCCATAAAGCACTTTGAGGAGCACGGAATAGAAATCCCCGGCGAGATAAAGCTGAATTTCAAAAAGATGATCGAGCGTAAGGCCGCTGTGGTAGAGCAGACCACAAAGGGAATTGAATTTTTGATGGATAAAAACAAAGTGGATGTTTTAACCGGTACTGCCTCTTTTAAAGATGCAACCCATTTGGAAATCGCCAATGGGGAAACAAAGACCATTGAAGCCAAACATTCAATAATCGCTACGGGAAGCAAACCTTCAACCTTGCCTTTTATCGAGCTTGATAAGGAAAGGATAATCACTTCCACAGAGATTTTGAGTTTAAAGGAAGTGCCAAAACACTTGCTGGTGATAGGCGGAGGAGTAATTGGTTTAGAATTGGGCCAGGTGTACCGCCGTTTGGGGGCTGAGGTTTCGGTGATAGAATATATGGACAGGATAATTCCAACCATGGACAGTGCCCAGAGCAAGGAATTATTGAAGGTGCTGAAAAAACAGGGCGTAAAATTCTATCTCTCGCATAAAGTATCTGCGGTATCCAGAGATGGAGAGGAAGTAACGGTAACCGCCACCGATAAGAAAGGAGAAGAAGTAAATCTCAAGGGCGATTACTGTCTGGTTTCAGTGGGAAGAAGACCCTATACCGCAGGACTTAAGGCCGAGAACGCGGGGGTGAAGATTACCGAACGCGGAATGGTGGAGGTAAACGACCAGTTGCAGACAAATATTGAAAATATCTACGCCATAGGCGATGTGGTGCGCGGGGCAATGCTCGCTCACAAAGCTTCGGAAGAAGGGGTGATGGTAGCTGAAATCATCGCCGGACAAAAACCACACATCAACTACAATTTGATTCCCGGAGTAGTTTATACCTGGCCAGAAGTGGCTTCGGTAGGAAAGACGGAGGAGCAGTTAAAGGAAGAGAAGGTGGAATACAAGAGCGGCCAATTCCCCATGCGTGCCTTGGGAAGAAGCCGGGCCAGTGGCGATACCGATGGATTTGTAAAGATACTCGCCGATAAGGAGACCGATGAGGTTTTGGGCGTGCACATGGTTGGTGCGCGCGCAGCCGATCTTATTGCCGAAGCCGTGGCCGCAATGGAATATCGTGCCAGTGCCGAGGACATTGCCCGAATGAGCCATGCCCATCCCACCTATGCCGAAGCGGTAAAAGAAGCCGCTCTGGCAGCGACAGGCGATAGGGCCCTTCACATTTAAGATAAGCCTTTTTATATCATTTGACTTTCTGTCAAAAAAAAAACCATCCTAAGATTATCGGGATGGTTTTTTTTGTAACAATAAGCAAGAATTATCTTATCACTCCTCCGCAGGCCACTCTGCTTCCTGCATCGCCACTAGGCTGCGATTTAAAATCGTCTGCCCCGGCGTGTACGATTACCGATTTGCCAATGATGTCTTTATTGGTGTCGCCACATCCAATACACCATTCATCGGTGTCGAAGGTTATGCTGCCGTTCCCGTCGTTATCGGCTTCAAAATTACCGATATCACCCTTGTGATAACCGTCGGAATCGCCCCATTTTCCGTGCTTTTCGTGGGTTGGGTTCCAATGTCCTCCAGCAGAAGAGGCATCGGCTGCACTGCAATCGGAACTTTCATGAAGGTGAATGGCGTGGGTTCCGGGTTTTAAACCGCTGAATTTGGCTTCCATTTTCACTTTTCCATCCTCTTCGGAAAAATAAACCTCCCCTTTGGCGTCACTGCCGCTTTTGGGTTCCATGGTTACGGAAAGTGTGCGGGGAGCCTCCTTGTCCACATCAATACTGGTAGTGGTATCCATTTCAATTGTGTCGTCCATATCATCTGTGTCGTCGATCTTTTTATTGTCTTTACAACTTGTAAAGGCAATAATCGCGCTGGCTGCGAAAAAAAGTCCTAGTTTTTTCATTGGTAATTGTTTTGTAGTTAATGTTGATTTTTGGATTAAAATTGTAATAAAGATAAGAGAAGGGAATTCCTCCAACAAAATTTTATACAAATCTTAGCATTATCGCCTAATTTCTTATTTCAACCACAGTGTGGATTTGGCATTATAAAATTAGCGTTAGTCTTTAAAATTCACCCCTAAACCAGTTGCGTTAGTAGGTTAGTTCTCCAGTTTTGAGATGATTTGGGTTTCGCTGGTGAGGGTTTTGTGCACCGGACATTTATCGGCAATTTCCATTAACCGTTCCCGCTCACTGGCTGAAAGTTCCCCTTTCAGGGATATCGACTTTTTAAAAGTATCGATCTTGGCAGCAGCGTCTTCACAGTTTAAGCAATCTATGGCGTGTTCCTTGGAATAATCAATATGGACGGTGATACTTTCCAAAGGCCATTTTTTTCGGCGGGCATACATTTGAACGGTCATGGCAGTACAGGCTGCCAGACCTCCGGATATCAATTCGTAGGGGGAAGGGCCGTAGTTGTTTCCGCCAAAGTTGGTGGGCTCATCGGAAAGAAGTTGATGGTCTCCCAGCTTTAGGGTGGTGGTGAATTTTTCCGAAGCATCCAAACGTGAGGCTACCTTGCTCTTTGTTTTTAGCGATTCCGGTTCGGGAATATCGACATATCGGGAGGCCCAACCGGCAATAACCATTCCCACGTACTGCGAATCGTTTCGATTGCTCAACAAATGATCCACCCCATCTAGGGAAACAAAACTTTTTGGATGCTTGGCCGCAATATAGATGTCTTCGGCATTTTTTATGTTGACAACGGCATCCTGGGGAGAGTGGAGGATCAAAAGTGCTTTGCCCAGGGTGCTGACTACCTCCATAAGGGGCTTGTTTTCCAGGTCGTCCAGAAATTGTTTTTTGATGGTGAAATCTATTCCTCCCAAGTTTACCTTTGCCTTTCCCGTACGCGTAATTTCGGAAGTACTGTCTTTTAACAGATGCATGACGTGCGAAGGATGGCTGGGCGAGTTTATAACGGCCACCGCCTTTATAGACGCAATGCGAGCGGCGGCAAAGATTGCTGCGGCTCCGCCCAGGGAATGGCCGATAAGCAAGGTGGGACTTTCAAACTTCCTTTCCAGAAATTCAGCGGCTTCCACCAAATCTTCCACATTGCCGCTAAAATTGGTGTTTTCAAAATCGCCTTCGCTTTCTCCCAATCCGGTAAAGTCAAAGCGCAATACGGCAAACCCGGCAGCGGTAAGGGCCCGGCCCACATTCTTTATGGCGGTGAGGTTTTTGGTGCATGTAAAGCAATGGGCAAAAATTACGTAGTTATGCGGTTTTTGGTCCAGTGGAAATTCCAGGCGACCGGCAAGTTGGTCACCTTCTTTGTTGGTAAAGGAAACTTTTTCAATATTCATTTCTCGGGTTTAAGTTCGTGTAATTTAAGGAATTCTTCCGGCACCGCCACAGGCAGTTGATATTCTCCTATTTCTACCTTTAACCGGTCCCATTTTCCCATAAACTCGCCATCAATTTGAAAGGGAATGGCATTTTTATTGGTAACCACGGCTCTGTCTGTGGAAATTATCCTCACAAAATCGGATGACATTTGCGGATTCTCTTGTAAGGTCTTGAGGATTTCAATAAAATCCCAATTCCGGAAGATAAGGATTTCAAATTTGCCATCGTTTATTTTTCCGTCGGGGTTTATTGTGGCACCGGTTCCAAATTTATTGGCATTGGCAATGGCCAGCAAAATGCCTTCCTCCACAACGCTACCGCTCTCTGTTTCTATATGAAATTGGTAGGGATAATCAGAATTGAAAATAGTGGGAATGGACTGCAGGAAGTATCCCAACTTTCCTCTAATTCCCGATTCCTCGTAATTTTTAATCAATTCGGCATTGAGGCCAAGATCGGCAATGTGCAGGCAGAGATGGCCATTGATAAAAACGGTATCCATATTGATGCATTGGCCTGTGAAAGCAATTTCAACTTGTGCTTCCAAGGAAGGAGGGAGCTGAAAATTTACGGCCATGCCATTGGCCGAACCAGCGGGAATTATTCCCAACAAGTGATCCTTGCCGTAAAGGGCTTGGGCTACTAGGCCAATTGTGCCATCGCCTCCCGCTACAATCACCCTTTGTGGATTTATTCGGTACAAAATGTCCTCAATTTCCTCCCTATCTTTTTCGCCGGTGGTTTTGTAAAGGTGAAATAGATAGCCGTACCGCCCTGCTGCCTGCTCCACCAGCGCAATGATATGTTCTTTATCGGAATCGCCAGCTATAGGATTGACAACCAGCAGTATGTGTTTTTCGGCCCGCATTTGTTTAGATTGAATTTAAAATTAAGTAAATTGGAATCGGAAATTCGTTAACAAAATCTCAATAAGTGAAACTCGATCTAAAACTTTATCACGGATACGTGAACAAAGAAGAATTGATTGTTTTTGGCCACGTTTTTGAATCTTGGGCTCCCGATAAGTACAGATTGGACAGAAAAGGAATTCGGCATGCCGTATCGGTTATCCACATGTTCAGGATAAAGCCGCTCAAAAATGTGCCGGTGACCTTAAAGTTCAAAGGCTTGGAAATTACCACAAAAACCTTGGACGATGGTTATTTCCGATTTACCATTCCTTTTGATGAAACCCTGGAGCCGGGGTGGCACACCTACCAGGTGATCTGCAAGATTTATGAGTTTGGCATCGTGGAATGCTCGCAGTTGTTGAAACCTTTTGAGAGTAAAGTGGGAGTGATCACGGATATTGATGATACCTTTTTGGTCTCCCACAGCGGAAATTTTTTTAAGAAACTGTATGTGCTGCTCCTTAGAAACATCAACAAGCGCAAGGTGTTTGCCGATGTGGTGCCGCATTATCAAGCCCTGAGCCGGGCGGGACAGGAAAATTCCGAGGCATCCAATTCCTTTTTTTATGTCTCCAGCAGCGAGTGGAACCTATATGAATTTATTGAGTCGTTTATCCGGCTACACGAGCTTCCTATGGGAATAATAAAGTTGAAAAAGATAAAGACAGGGATTTCAGACTTTCTGTTCACGGGCCGGGGAAGCCATGACCATAAATTTGAAAAGATAAAGGATATTATCGGCTTTTATCCGCAATTGAAATACGTGCTCTTGGGCGACGATTCGCAGCGGGACCCGTATTTGTATGAACGGATAGTAAAGGTATTTCCAAAGAATATCTTGGCGGTATATATTCGGCAAACGCGAAGAAGGCCCAAAAAGGATGTGGTTAAGGTTATCAAGAATATTGAGGGTCTAAAAGTGGCCACTTGCTATTTTAAAAATAGTGAAGAAGCCATCAGCCATTCTGAGAGAATAGGGATTACCTGAAAAACAAAGGGAAGCGTTTTCGCCTCCCTTTCTATTGTTATTCCCGGTTTGAATACCGCTGTCTGTCAAATTCGTCCCTGTTGTAGAACTCTTCTTCGTCATAAACCCTTTCGGCCGGGCTGCGGTCGCGGTTATAGGAATCGAGCACCACTACTTCATATTCCCTGCTAAGGGGGTCGCCTTTGTGAAACCGTTTGGTTTCGGCAAAAGTGCGGTGATTGATGCCGCTGGCCTTGACCATTTTTTTATCCTCGTCTATGGTGACCATGCCAATGGGCACAATAACGTGGTTTTCGCCGTCTTTGTTCACAAATTCGCGGACTTCCACATTTTCCGGTCGCCCATAGGGATCGTGCTTGGCATCGATAATGCTCTGGTCCACTTCCACATCAAGGTAAACCACCCGCATGGCCTCTTTGTTGACCAAAAGGCTATCCACCTTTCCGATAACCCTATTGTCGGCATCGCGGACTTCCCAATCCCTTACGTCGGGATAATTGCTCGCTACCTTGTAATCGGAGAGTTCATCGAGATTGTATAAATGTTTTTCGTCATTTTTCATAGTTGGTAATTTTTAATGGTTTGTATTTTCGTCATTGTACATGCGTTGCAAAAGCGTTGCCGATTTATCAAAAAAGGTATCCAAATTTGAATTTTGGGCTTCCATGCTTCCGGTGCTTTCCACCTTCTGGGCAGATTCTTGAACGGCATTTGCCTCGTTTGACAGGTTGGGAAAGGCATCCTGTTGAATTTTTCCCAGTGCCATGGCTACGGCTTGGGCGGCGCCACTAGCATTTTTTGAGGTTTTGGTGGTTGTGGGATCGTTGGTTAACATTTCGGCGTTTTCCATGGCTGTTGAAATGTGGGAATTGACATCCACATTTTTAATTTCAGCTTCCCGTTTGGTGGCGGTTATCAATTTAAAAAACGCTGTTCGGTAATAATTTTTATCTGCCGATCGATTGTCTATGCCATCGACAAAGCTCAAATAATCTGCCAGGTCGTGTTCTTCCCTAACCGTTCCATAGCGTCCGGTGTATAAGGTGGACGTGTCCCTAACCTCATTTTGGTATTCCAAGCCCTCGTCCACTTGGCTTATCGTGTCGTTTACAATGAGGTCGTCCGTGGCGTCCACGTCGTTTTCATTGTAATACCAGAAGAAAAAGATAGCGGCCAGGATAATGATTATCACTAACACCCAAGGCCATACCGGTTTCTTTTTTTCAATTTTTATTTCTGCCATAACTGTTTATTTAAAGTGTATCGTTGGGATTGTCCATTTTTTGAAGGAGATTTCCCGCTTTTGTAAAGAAATCCTTTATATCATCCTTTTGGTCCAAAGTGGGGGTTTTCTCCTTAATCTTATCCGCAGCCTTTCTTACTTGTTCCGCTTCAGAGGAAAGATTTGAAAATCGTTGTTCCTGAATGGTGGTTATGGCGGAGGAAATTTCTTTGGCTGCCGACTTTATTTTATTGGCATGATCCAAAGACGTTGGATCATCGGTTATCTGTGACGCGTAATTTCGCGCTTGTTCCAAGTTGGCGTCGATCGCAACATTGTTGTTACGGGCCACCTCCTCGGTAGCGGAAATCAATCGGTTTAGGGCTTCATTGGTATATTCGTGATCCACACCCATTTTTTCATTATCGATATAGGTAAGATATCCCACGGTTGCCGTTTCTTCGATTGTCACCGGAGTAGTGTCCAAAACCTGGCTTTGGGTGATGGTGTCATTGACAATTACGTCGTCGTTGCTATCCATATCGTTGTCATAGTAGAACCAAAAGAAAAGAATGGCTGCCAAAATGATTAGGATAATGAGAATCCACGGCCAGATGGGTTTCTTTTTTTCAATTTTTATTTCTGCCATAATATGATTTTTTAAGGTTGATTATTTTGAATTCTAAAATTAAAGAAAGAAAAAAGAGGTCTTGCCCAAGGAATTGTTAATCATTGTGTTAATTTTTTCAAAATAGATAAACTCTGGTTGGGGTGGGAGGGTGGGGAAACAAGCGCAGCTTTTAGTGGTAGTTTAACGTTTGGGCCTTTTATTTAAACAACTAAAATTTTACTTTTAGCAAATGGAGAAGAAGAATTTTAAAAGCGGTTTTGTATTTACCAAACCCCAACCCAGGGATGAGACGCCATTTGAAAGATTATTCGATGTCTTTCAGGAATTGATCACCCATACCTCGGGCGATTTTGACGAAGCTATGGAGTGGCTCAAGCAACTGGATGAGGAGTATAACCTCACTTCAGAAGATTATACCCTTGATGATTTTGTTGAGGATTTAAAAAAGAAGGGATATTTAAGAGAGGAGATCAGGCCCGATGGCAAATCAGGTTTGGCCATTACGGAAAAAACGGAAAGGGCCTTGAGAAAAAAAGCATTGGAGCAAATCTTCGGAAAACTGCGCAAGAGTGGAACGGGCAACCATCGCACCAAACAAACGGGAATGGGCGACGAGCGGGCCGGGGAGTTTCGGTCGTATCAATTTGGCGATTCCCTGGAGCAGATTTCCATGACGGAAAGTTTAAAAAATGCACAGGTTAATCACGGCATCGGCGATTTTATGCTTTCTGAAAAAGACCTGGTGGTTGAGGAAACCATGTATAAAACACAGATGAGCACCGTCCTGATGATCGACATCAGCCACAGTATGATTTTGTATGGTGAAGACCGGATAACCCCCGCCAAGAAAGTAGCCATGGCCCTGTCTGAATTTATCACCACCCGCTATCCAAAAGACACCTTGGATATTCTGGTTTTCGGAAATGATGCCTGGCCCATTCAGATAAAGGACCTACCTTATTTAAACGTGGGCCCCTACCACACCAACACCGTGGCCGGTTTGCAACTGGCCATGGATATGCTCAGGCGAAAACGGAACACCAATAAACAAATTTTTATGGTAACCGATGGAAAACCGAGTTGTATCCAGCTACCCGACGGCAGATATTACAAAAACAGTATGGGACTGGACACTTATATCGTCAACAAATGCTACGCCATGGCTGCCCAGGCACGGAAACTGCACATTCCCATCACCACTTTTATGATTGCCGAAGATCCCTATCTTATGCAATTTGTGGAGCATTTTACCGCCGCCAATAAGGGAAAAGCCTTTTATACCGGTTTAAAGGGGTTGGGCGAGATGGTGTTTAGCGATTATGAAACCAACCGAAGAAAACGCATTAAATAAATTTAAAACAGCACGTGATCCAAAATTGGGGAATAGTTCTCCGGCCTAAAATGGATACAGATATACAACATTATGGAAATACAAAACATTAAGACGTTTGGACAATTGAAGGAGGCGGGATTTATCCCAAAATCGATAAAGGAGGAGTTGCGGAGAAATTTACTGCAAAAAATAATGAAGAAAGAGCCGGTCTTTCAGGGAATTCACGGTTATGAAATGACCGTGATTCCGGAATTGGAACGCGCCATCCTCTCCAAGCACAACATCAATCTTTTGGGGCTGCGGGGACAGGCCAAAACCAGGCTTGCCCGGCAGATGGTAGAACTGTTGGATGAATATATCCCGGTAGTTGCCGGCAGCGAGGTAAACGATGATCCCTTTAATCCCATCTCTCGCTATGCAAAAAACCTGATGGAGGAAAAAGGGGAGGAGACCCCTATTGAATGGTTGCACCGCAACCAGCGGTTTGCAGAGAAACTCGCCACTCCCGATGTAACTGTAGCCGATATTATTGGCGATGTGGACCCTATTAAAGCGGCCAATCTCAAACTCAATTACGCCGACGACAGGGTTATCCATTTTGGAATGATCCCGCGCAGCAATCGCTGTATATTCGTTATCAATGAATTGCCCGATCTGCAACCGCGCATCCAGGTGGCATTATTCAATATACTTCAGGAAGGGGATGTGCAGATTCGCGGATTTGCCATGCGATTGCCATTGGATATCCAATTTGTGTTTACGGCCAATCCAGAAGACTACACAAATAGGGGAAGCATAGTCACTCCTCTAAAGGATAGGATAGGTTCGCAGATTTTAACCCATTATCCCGAGGATATCCAAACCGCTAGAACCATTACACAACAAGAAACAGAAGAAGCCATTAAGACAAAAGGCAATATTTACGTGCCCGATCTTGCCAAGGACGTGCTGGAGCAAATAAGTTTTGAAGCGCGTGAAAATGATTTTATCGATGCGAAAAGTGGGGTCAGTGCCCGTTTGAGCATCACCGCTTTTGAAAATCTGTTAAGTACTGCTGAAAGACGTGCGCTGAATACCGGGGATGCGGAAACTTCAGTTCGGCTAGGCGATTTTATGGGAATAATCCCTTCCATAACGGGAAAGATTGAATTGGTTTACGAGGGGGAACAAGAAGGCGTGGCACAAGTGGCGCAGCAGTTGATTGTTGATGCCGTAAACACCACTTTCGGCCAAATGTTTCCAAAAATAGAAAAGTTGACAAAACAAGGTGCCCCCGACCCTTATGCCGCAATAGTGGCTTGGTTCTTTGAGGAAAACGATTTTGAATTGCTCGACTCTTATTCCAACGAAGAATACGAAAGTGAGTTGGACCGAATTGACCCGTTGCAACAGCTTATTGAAAAATATCGGCCTGACGTACATAAAAAAGACAGCTATTTCCTCAAGGAAATGATATTATGGGCACTGGCCGAAAATAATAAACTCAGCAAGTTTGGTCTGGGGAACGGAATTCACTTTAAAGATGTTTACGGCAGTTATATCAGCGGTCTGCAATAGTGGGGAATCCTAAAACCCGGGGGGAGGGGCAACTGATTTTGTTTCCTGAAAACCCATATCCACCGTAACCTTCGGCAACGGTTTGGCAATAAAGCCATTTCTAAAAATGATAAGATTCATGTGCAGATTGATGGCCGTATTTTGGTCATTATTGTTCCTAAAAGTACTGTTGTTCACAAATCCTTTTAAGTGCCAGGTTTGGGTGGTTTCGTCGATAAAGGCGTATACCTGAAAACCTTCAATGTTATCTTCAGCCTGGTTGCTGTGGACCGTTACGTTGGTGCTGTTGTCGCTCGCTGCCAGGAAGTAAAATCCCTGAACGGTCACCAAATAATCGGAAGCAGATATTTTGGTGTCATAGTCAAGCAGGCCAGAGGTATTGGTGTTTTGAAATACCATTTCCACATAATTGATGGGCCCATATTTACTGATGTCGATATCGTATTTTACTATTTGTCCGTCTGTTTTTCGTATCAGCAATTTAGATCCGCGAATCTGGCCGTGATGGCCGGGGTTTTCCAGATACAGTTTTTTTTGCACCAATACGCTGCCATTTACATCCAAGGTAGCACTGGGATTGGGATTGTTAATGCCCACCTGGGCCCAAGAAAAACTGGCAAATAAGAAGAATGTTATATTTATTAATGTTTTTCCCATTGATACTATAAATTCGGTATGGATGATGCCGATCCAGAATTGGATCCGTTGAGATTGGTAACGATTACAGGAAGATTCCGAAAATACGACTTGTCGTAGACTATCAGAGTAACATCATATCTAAGTCCTGCGGTCCAGTTTATAGCCAAAGGGTCCAGGAATCTATTTCTAATTTCTATATGCCACGTTCCGTTCTCTATAAAAGTGCGCACCACAAAAGCGCCGATAGAAGTGGTAGTGCCCACGGCAATTTTCTTCACTGCCGGACCTATGTATCTAAAATTTGCCACCCCAACTATGTATTTATCTGAATCGAATTGGAGATCTACGTTGGTTAGATTGTCCAATTTTATGTTTGTGAATTTGTAATCTACCACGTTTATCGGGGCCACGGTAAGGGAATCGACATTTAACACGGTTAACTCGCCTACCGGATCTGAGTTGGTGACACGGGTGAGCAACATAAAGTCCTCATCGGAGTTTTTTACCGTGTTTAAGGTGTTTACTTTAAATTCACCCTGAACCAATAGCGTTCCATTTACATCCAGGTCTGTCTGCGGATCCTCTGTGCCAATCCCCACCTGGGCCATGGAAAGCTGAACGATGAGCAGAAGAATAAGGGTAGTTGTTCTTATCATAAGCTTCAGTGTATTATGGGGGTTGTGGCACTGCCGGTTGTGGCATTGCCCATAGGAACATTAACGCGTCCAAACTGTTTGGATAGATCGCGGGAATAGATTAAGGTGGTAATGGTCCAGGTGCCAACTTCGTTTGGATATCGGTTATTTGCCGAAGGATAGTCGGCAATTATATGCCAAGTGCCGTTTTTTATAAAGGCGGAGGTATAGGGAATACTGGAATTTTTTCCTCCCGAAGTGTTCATGATCAATTCCCTGTTAAAATCGGCAGAAATGGTGTTGAGCACATAATCCGTTGCATTGACCCGGGTGTCAAAGTCCAATACCCAATCTTTATTCGGATTGACAATGTGATATACCTGAATATAACCCAATGCGGCTCCTGTGGGATTACTCACATCCAAGGTTTTTATGTTGTTCTGCCCGTTCTGGATGAGAAATGTAGAATTGTCCCCATCTTTTAAGGCGTGGATGTTTGCAACCTCTACCGTGTCGGATATTTTCATGCTTCCGCCCACTTCCAAAGTTGCCCTCGGCGCGGTAGTGTTAATACCTACTTGGGCATTAAGGGTGGCCGCGAAGCAGAGGCAAACAATACCAATAGGTATGGATATGCGAATGTAGGTCATTTGCAGAATAGATTTGGGACTGTAAAATTAGCAAATTCCTCTGAAATGTAAGCATTTATATCCATAAAAGCGCACTTAATCCGAAAAAAATAACCGATGGACGATTTTAGAGAAGGAATATAAGAAGGTTATGCGCGTATTATGGAAGATTGTGGCCCGCGCCAATAACGTTAATAAGGCAATATGGGATAAAAAAACCCGATCTCCCCAGCTTGTGCTGAGTGGATCGGGTTTGGGAAAAAGTCATGGGTCGATTTTATGGATTCGGAATTACCAGCTCATCCCCAGGATGGATGAGGTCTGCCGATTTGAGTTTGTCGCGGTTGGCCTCAAAAATCTTGTTATACTTGTTGGCATCGCCATAATACTGTTTTGATATTTTGCTAAGGCTTTCTCCGCTTTTAACGGTGTGGTGGGCAAAGGCAGAGGTATCTGCCACCTTGATATCGGCCATTAAATCGGAAGGATGCTCTCCGCCCACGCGTTTAATTTCGTCCCATAGTAGGTTTTTCTGATATTGGTTTTTGGCGGTTCCCCAAATTTTCAGTTGGCCGTTCTCTTCTTTTACCTCCATATTTTGGAGGTTCAGCTCTTCCCCCAAATCCAATACGCTTTGATATTTTGCTCTGTTCATGACTTGTGTTTTAAAATTATTTCGCTTAAAGATAAACCCAAACCCATTGGAAGGCAAGGGGCCTTAATATAATTTTAGCATGGAGGGCAGTATTCTGGGTTAAATTCTTAAAATTTAACGAAAAATTAATCAAAGCGCGAAAAATGCTGTCAATCAATAGGATATCTTTGTTCTAAACTATAAACACCAAAATTTACTATGAGACTAAAAGCAATTTTAACGACTGCGGTATTGGCATCCTTGTTATTTGCGGGATGTAACGATTCCAAGAAAAAAGAAGCCGAGGCCCAGGCCCAGGCGGAGGAAAGGATGCTTCGCGAGCGGGATTCCCTGGCTCAGATTGAAGAGGAAAATACCAGGCGTATGGCAGATATGGAAAACAATTCCATTTCGGCAAGAGCCATGGCGAACAATGATCTGTCCACCTTGGCCGGTGCCATCCAAAGTGCCGAACTGGACAGCACACTTCGCGCGGAAGGGGAATACACGGTATTTGCTCCCACCAATGAAGCCTTTAATAAGGTGCCAAAATCTACCTTGGACAATTTAATGAAACCTGAAAACAACGAGCAATTGCAAAATTTGTTGAAATATCACGTTGTTCAAGGCAAGATGACTGCTGCTGACCTTATGGCAAAAATCAAGGATGCCGGCGGTAAGTTGGACTTAACGACTCTGAACGGGGAAGTGCTTACCCTTTCGGAAAAGGATGGCAAGATTATGATAAAAGATTCCAAGGGAAACACGGCCGCGGTAACCAATGCCGATGAAGATGCCTCCAATGGTGTTATTCACGTGGTTGACAAAGTTTTGATGCCTTAGTTGCGATTTTAATTTTTAGAGCTGTCTCGAAATTTTTTCTTTTCGGAAAGAGAAAAGAAATAAGTTTTTCGAGACAGTTTTTTATAGATTTTCCAAATGCTGAGAACAGAAAAGGGTTAAGTCAAATCGGTATTTTCCTTTTAAGGATTACCGATTTCTGCGCTGTACACATAAAAATCTTCCTTGATTTTGGCAGACTTTACTTCTTCTTCAAAATTTTTTACCTGCCATTGGATCGTAGGCTCCACCCGCACTTCCTTGCCGTTGACCAGAAAAACCACAGGCATTTCAAAATGAGGCAAAATGTTGGTATATCGATATTTTATCGATTTGCCCTTAATTGCAAATTCTATTGTGGGAATTTTTGTGCTCCGTAAATACTGATCCCAAAAGCCTTTCAGATATAAGCCACTGTGGGTTTCTATATAATTCTCCACTTGTTGGCTGCTCACGGTTTGGTGGTAAAAGGTTTTGTTCAATCCCCGGAGGATCTGTCGCCATTTTTCATCGTTGTCTATCCATTGGCGAAGCGTGTGGAGAATATTGGCCCCCTTGTAGTAAATGTCGCTGCTGCCACGGCTGTTCACATTGTATTGGCCAATGAGCGGACTGTCGTTCAGGATATTTTTCCGCAGGCCAATCACATATTCCGAAGACGCCTGCTTTCCGAAGAAATAATCCAGGAAGAGGTTTTCGGAATAACAGGTAAAACCCTCGTGGATCCACATATCGGCAACATCCTTGTTGGTTATGTTGTTGGCAAACCATTCATGGGCACTCTCGTGGATGATGATGAAATCAAATTTAAGGCCCCAGCCACTGCCGGAGAGATCCCGGCCCAAATAGCCATTTTCAAAGTGGTTGCCATAGGTAACACAGCTTTGGTGCTCCATGCCCAAATAAGGAACTTCCACGAGCTTGTATCCATCCTCATAAAAGGGGTAGGGACCAAACCAATGTTCAAAAGCCTCCATCATCAAAGGGGCTTGTTTAAACTGTTTTTTCCCCTTTGCCTCATTCTCGCGAAGTACGTAATAATCCATGTTTAACGCACCTTTTTCGCCTGGGTAGACTTCGCTCCAGTGTACATAATCGCCAATGCTTACGTTTACTCCATAGGCGTTGATGGGGTTCTCCACTTTCCATACCCACGTTTTGGTGCTGTCTTTTTCTATCACCTCTGCCAGTTTGCCATTGCTCACATCCATTAAATCCTTTGGAGCCGTTATCGATATGGTCATTCCTTTGTCCGGCTCATCTGCCGGATGGTCTTTTAGAGGCCACCACACACTTGCTCCGATTCCTTGGTTGGCATTGGCGATGAAGTGCTTTCCATTGCTGTCGGTTTTCCAGGTGAAGCCGCCGTCCCAAGGTGCCCTTTTGGCCACTTTCGGGGCTCCGGAAAAATAGATGCTAATTTGGTTTTCCCTGTTTTTTTTCTGTTTTTTCTGAAGCCGTACAAAATGGGCATCCCCTTCCGAAGAAAAGGAAAGCCGCTTGCCCTCCTGTACAATGCTGTCAATTTTCATGGGCACCTGCAGGTCGATCTGCATAAGATTGTGGGGTTTTAATACCTTATAAGAAATAGTGTTGCTTCCCCGAATGGTTTTTGCGGCGGGGTGAACCGATGTCTTGAGATTGTAGTACGTAACATCCCACCAAGCTCTTTCGGGGGTAATGCTTCCGCGAAGAGTATCGGTGCGTGTAAATTCCTGGGCAAAGCTTTGGGTGCAAAGGAAAAGGACGATTAAAAGCGAAGCAAATATTTGAACGCGAGGATAAAAATTGGATTTCATATATTCTCTGGATAAAAATTGATTTTCTGCTCTTTAATTCCCTACCTGAACACCGAGCTGGGAAAGACAACCACACTCTCAAATCCGTTCGCTCCCACGGACGCCACGCCGAAATAATAATTGTCGATGATAATTCCCTCCAGGGCGAATTCTGAAACATCACCTACAAATCTACTGTAATCCCAGGTGGGGCTGGTGGTATCGCGCCAGTAGATTTTATATCCCAGGGCACCTGGCACCTTTTTCCATTTCAGTTTTGTTGAAGGTTCCACCACCCCTCCGATGGCCACATTTTTTGGTTCCGGGGGTGCCCACGCCAAACTTGCCAGATTAATGGCGTTTACGGCCGTAAGTTTGGCGGCGTAGCCAAAATTGACAAATTTGAGTTTATCGCCGTATTCTATGCCGTTTTCCGTGCGGATATCCTGGTGCTGATGGTTGTAATTTTCATGGGCTTCCATTATCCTGATTCCCGCATAGCCCAGATCGTTAAAGGGCCTATGATGGCCCCCTCTGCCAAAGCGGTCCAGGCGATAGACCATGATGGGATTCATCTGTGGCATATAAGTTCGGGTGGTTTTATAGACATATCTAGCCAACTGACGTGAAATTCCGTCTACTTCTCCACCATAAAAGCGTCTCATTTGTCGCTCGCGCTCTGTTTCGGTGGGAGGCACCGGCTCTGAGAAAATGCGGAAGTCTCGATTGCTTATCACCCCATCCAGGCCTTCAATGTTGCCGATCATATCGTTGTTGAACACCCCAATTATCTCCCAATCTTTGGCCTTGGCATATTGGGCAAAACCCTTTCCGCCAAACAAACCCTGTTCTTCCCCGCTCAATCCCAGATAAACAATACTGTTTTCAAATTGGTATTTAGACAACACGCGGGCGGCTTCCAAGGTGCCTGCCATTCCGCTGGCGTTGTCATTTGCCCCCGGAGCATCCTTTTCAAAATCGCTGCCATCGCTGTTTCGCGAATCAATATCGCCGCTCATAATTATATAGCGGTTTGGGAATTTGGTGCCTCTCTGGACTGCAACCACATTCACGACCCAGGTATCCCTGATAATCCGTTCGCTTTCACTGGCTTTAACCAAGTCCTTTTGATAGAAAACTTCCAAACAGTTGTTGCAATCTTTTGAAATGCTATCAAATTCATTTTTTATCCAACGTCTGGCAGCCCCTATTCCGCGGGTGTTGCTTACCGTATCGCTAAAAGTGTTTCGCGTACCGAAATGGGCCAAAGTGGTAATATCGGCTTTTATTCTCTCTGCGGAAACCGAATCGATTATCCGATAAATTCTCGGGTCTGTTTGTGATAGGGAAACGGTGGTAAGGAATAGCAAAAGAAGAATCGAAATAAGTTTCATAGGAAAAAGAATATTTCCTTTAAAAGTAGAAAAATTATTAAAGACAGCGGCCGTTGGATTTCTTAATCTGGGGGAAAAAGACAATAAAACAGTATTGTCCAAGATAAGAAACAATACCGCTGACGCTATAATTATCAAAATTGAGGTATTGGGTTTTGATACGGAATAAGATGAAAAATGAAGGTCCTGTTTGGGCGATTTTCCGAAGTTTTTAATGGCCAAACCTTTTGGAGATCACCGGATTTTGGAATGGCAATGATTTTAAAAAAGAAATCGGTTCAAAGAAGCCGTTACAATTTTTCGGCTACCAAGGCCAATTTTTTGCCATCGGGACTAATGGCCATTCGGGAAATTTTCCCAATGCCGTATTCTTCTACTGACGCCACTTTGTGCCATTCAGATTCTCCAAGAGTGTCGTACATAAACAGGCTGCTACCGCTTCCCACCAATACTTGGGTATCATTTATCCATACATAATCCTGGACTCCGGAGGGCAATTGGGCAATAAAATAACTTTCGCGGGAATCCATGTCCATAAGATACAAATCTAAATATCCCTGTTCATTTACCAAAGTATAGCTCATAAAATGGGTATTTGGTACTCTTTGCAGGGATCGCCCGGCATCGTTAAAAAGAGTGTCCACCTTTTGGGAAGGAATATCCATCAAGACCAAATCCATTTTGTCCCCGTTAAGAACCGTGGCGAGAATGGTAGCATCATCGTAAAAGGCAAAGTAGGCCACCTGCACGTATGGAATTATCTCAGAAGAATTACCGGTCTTTGCGTTATAGCGATACAAGCGTTGACGGCCATCCTTGTCCAACCGCACGGCGGCAACATCATTTCCTGAAGGGAATTTTTGGGGGGAATATTCTCCGCCTTCGGTCTGTGGATTCACCCATTTTTGAAGTTGGGAGACCAGGTTGTATTCTGAAATATCATTTTGGCCTCCGTTGTTTCCCGCCCATACCACGGCTTCGTTGGATAAAAATGAAGGTTGGCTGTCGTATCCGGGATTGTTGGAAATATTGCGAATGTTAAACAATTCCAGACCTTGATAGGCCGGACGAACATCAAAAACATAGACTTCTGTATTTTCCTGGCCAAAAACAAGAGAACTGAAAAGAAACGAAAGGAGAAAAAGAAACTTAGACATAGCTGAAAATGCTTTTTTGGTAAAAATAGCAAACTCTGCGCCATAAATCATGAATCGCGAAGAACAGAGGAGTGGAAAAGAATTGTGGTTGGGATTTCCGTTTTTTTTTGGGAATATTCTTATGAGGTTTTGTAAACCATTGCAGGATATCCAGAATAATTTCGGGGATGGCAATAGGCGTTGTAGGTAGAACCATTAACCCCCTTCAGTTGGGGTTTTGACAGTATCAGTTTTATCGAAGATGGAATCCTCCATGCGACCTTTGAATTCGAACCATTTATCCCCAATAAAAAAATAGAGTTCTCCAAAGTCTTTTCTGTCGATCAGCTCTTGCAATTTTTCATGCTCAACCAAATAATTCAAGAATCTTCCTGCGGAATCTTCTGGGATATTCAAATTCTCACGCATATAATCCGTGAAGTGGTCCTCCAAGAACATTATATTTTTTTCTTTCTTTTCAATTTGGATATATTTTTTCATTCGCTTGGTCCTGCCACTTATGGCATTTATTATGGGATCTACGGCCAAAGTGCCACCGAGAATGGACAGGAGATGGATGGGTTTAAAATCGCCCGCCGTGTAAAGCTTGCGTTCATAAACGGTCAATGGTTTTGTTTCTTCTTTAATGATTCCCAAGGAAACAACATTAAACTTTGATTTTGATGAAATATACACCTTGTCCAACATATTGACCTTCCTGAATATTGATTTTGACAAAGTGTCGGATTTGGAAAGTAAGGAATCCTCCGGTTTTGGATTTACGGAATTTAGATGTGAAATATTTTGGCTGGAAATGGAATCATTGGCAACATGAGCATCTTCTATATCACCTTTGTGTTGTGAATACAACGGTGCCATGATCAAGAGGAATATAAAGATAAGGTGCGATTTCAATTTAATTGGTAAGCTGTTGTGAACCAAAGATATAAATGTTTGCCGTCAATTTTCCTAAAAAAGGATAGGAAATGGGTATATGTGGGAGTGAAAATGATTTTTTTTTGGAGAGAGAATCATAATTTGAAGGTTTAGGGACATGGTTTAGGATTCGGAAATATTGCCGCGGGAATTAACAATGATTTTGGGAATAATAGAGAATGGATGATTTTTCAATTGCAGATTTTGGCAGGAGGTTTTACGACATCCGAAAATATAAATCCAACCAAAAATGTTGAATAAAAAAAAACCGCAGATTGCAACAATCTGCGGGGTAAGGTATCAAGGCTTTATGTACCAAGGCCTTAAAAAGGATACTTATTTTCGGAAATCACTTTTTCGGCAATTGTTCTGCGCAGTTGGCCAATGTTTGGCATGTTTTGATACTTGGTGAAGCGTTTTAGGCCCATCAACATCATGCGCTGTTCATCTCCTTCGGCAAAGGAGAGAATACTTTCCTTGGCCTTTATGGTGATGGTGTCCACGGCGTGGTACAAATAAAGCTGTGCCATGGCTATCTGTTCTTTTTGCGAATCTTCTCCAAATCGTTTGGCATTTTTTTCTGTGCGTAAAACGGCGCTCTCGGCCATGTAGATTTCAATCAAAATGTCGGCTGCAGCCAGCAATGTCTGTTGGTGTTCCTCCAATTCGGTACCGTATTTTTGCACGGCACTTCCGGCAACCATCAAAAAGACCTTTTTCAATTTGGCGATCATGTCTTTTTCTTCGGAAAACAATTCGGAATAATCCGGTGTTTCAAAAGATGGGATTCCCATTAATTCCGAAGCCACTTCCTGGGCGGGATTCAGTAGATCTACATGGCCTTTCATCGCCTTTTTTACCAGCATTCCTACCGAAAGCATGCGGTTAATTTCATTGGTTCCCTCATAGATTCGGGTAATGCGGGCATCGCGCCAGGCAGATTCCATGGGAGCATCGGCACTGTATCCCATTCCGCCATAAATCTGGATGCCCTCGTCGGTACAGTGTTGAATGTCTTCAGAAACGGCCACTTTTAAGATGGAACATTCAATGGCGTATTCCTCTACGCCCTTCAGTTCGGCTTCCTGGTGGTTGTTGCCCGCTTCCTTGCGCAGCTCTATTCTATCCTCAATGTTTTTTGCGGCTCTATAGGAAGCACTTTCTCCCACATAGGCATTTGTAGCCATCTCGGCCAGTTTGAGTTTGATGGCACCAAAAGAGGAAATAGGCACGTCAAACTGAACGCGTTCATTGGCGTATTCCACGGCTTTGGAAATGGTTCTTCGCTGTCCATCCAATCCCGCAGCAGCCAGCTTTATGCGTCCTACGTTCAGGGCATTCATGGCGATTTTAAATCCTTCGCCGCGTTCTCCCAACATATTTTCCACCGGTACCTTTGTTTCGTTAAAGAAAACTTGGCGGGTAGAGGAGGAGTGGATTCCGAGTTTCTTTTCTTCTTCTCCCATGGAAATTCCGTTATCCGGGTCGTTTTCCACTATAAAGCCGGTAATATATTTGTCGTCTTCAATTCGGGCAAATACAATCATGGTGTGGCAAAATCCGGAATTTGAAATCCACATCTTTTGTCCAGAGATAGCATAATACTTTCCATCATCAGAAAGGACGGCCTTTGTCTTTCCGCTATTGGCATCGCTACCAGCCCCGGGCTCGGTTAGGGCATAGGCTCCAAACCATTCGCCGGTGGCCAATTTGGGAACGTATTTTTTCTTTTGTTCCTCTGTTCCGTAAAGGGTAATGGGAAGGGTTCCGATCCCGGTATGTGCGCCAAAGGCTGTAGCCACCGAACCGCTGCCACCGGAAATGTAGTCGCATACCAGCATAGTGGTGACAAAGCTCATTCCCAGGCCGTCGTATTCTTCGGGCACAGAAACTCCCAAAAGTCCCAGTTCCCCGGCCTTCTTCATTATTTCTTCCGTCAGCGCGTAATCATGTTGCTCCAGGCGTTCTTTTTGTGGCCATACTTCGCGGTCCACAAATTCCCTTACCGAATCGCGCATCATCTTTTGTTCTTCGGAAAAATCTTCCGGTGTAAATACATCTTCGGCCTTGGTTTCCTTTACCAGGAATTGGCCGCCTCTCAGTAAGTCGTTGTTCTGTGTTTTGTTTGTGCTCATAGTTTTATTTGAATCAGGAATCAGGAACCAAGAAACAGGACAGATTGTACTGTAGTTGAACTGATTCGGTTATTAATATTTTATATTTTAATCTCGGGAACAAGAATCCATAAACCGGATAAACTCACCGGAGATACAGAAATGGAGATTGGTAATGATGAATTTAACCTCTCAACGGTTTAATCTTTACTCTTAATGCCCTAGTCTCCATTCTCTCTAAATATCAAGACTATCAATAAAATTCGATATCTTTTTCTGTAATATATTTATATCTTTTTCCATTTTTCTGAACAAATCTTCAGAAATATAATTTTGGGTATAGGCAACTATCAATTGCGTTTCCCATTCATAAGTAGAACCCAAACTGTCTTCTAAATATTTGGCAAAGTGAGTGTTGGTTCTTTTGCTACTTCCTTCGGAAATATTGGAGGCGATGGAAACAGCACATCTGTTCATCTGTATCCTTAAGCCGAATTTTTCAAAATCAGGAAAAGTATTTGTAAACAGGTATGTCTGATTGATTATTTGCATACTATCACTCCATATTTGAAGTTTTTTAAAGTTATGCCGTTTCATTTAGTATTCTGTTTTAAATAGTCCAGAACAAAATTTTCAATCGCATCAATTCTGACGGTTGTTCCCGTCAAGTCCTGGTTCCCTCAAGTCCAAGTTCAATTCTCCATTTTTAAAATACTCTACTTCAAAAACTCATAAACCCCGGCAGCGCCTTGTCCGGTTCCAACGCACATGGTTACCATACCATATTTGCCCTGTAGGTTGCGTTTGCGCATTTCATCAAAGAGTTGTACTGATAATTTTGTGCCTGTACAGCCCAAAGGGTGTCCTAAGGCGATGGCCCCGCCGTTTACGTTAACTATTTCCTTGTCCAGTCCCAACTCGCGGATTACAGCCAACGATTGCGACGCAAAGGCCTCATTGAGCTCTATTAGTTCCATTTGGTCTTGTTTTAGGCCTGCTTGTTTTAAGGCCTTTGGGATGGCGTAAACCGGTCCGATACCCATGATTTTAGGATCTACCCCCACGGCCGCAAAGCTGACCAAGCGGGCAATGGGTTCCAAATTCAGTTCTTTTACCATTTCTTCACTCATTACCAGGGTAAAGGCGGCACCATCGCTCATCTGGGATGAGTTGCCTGCGGTGACAGTTCCCCCTTGGGCAAAAACAGGTCGCAATTTGGAAAGTGCTTCCAAGTTAGTTCCCTTTCTGGGACCCTCGTCCTTGGTTACGGTATATTTCTCGGTTACTTTTTTCCCTTCGTTGTCTACATAGGTGTGATCCACCTCTATGGGAACAATTTGATCTTGAAATCTGTTTTCCTCTTGGGCCTTCAAGGCGCGCATTTGGCTGGTATAGGCAAATTCGTCCTGGTCTTCACGGGAGACGTTGTATTTTTTGGCAACGGCCTCAGCGGTCAAGCCCATGTTCCAATAATAATCTTCCTTGCCTTCCTTGGCCAATTTGTAATCGGGAACGGCCTTAAAACCGCCCATGGGAATAAAGCTCATGCTTTCCGCACCCCCGGCAATTACGCAATCTGCCATTCCTGTTTGTATTTTGGCCGTGGCAATGGAAATGGTTTCCAGCCCCGAAGCACAGTAACGGTTGACGGTCATACCGGGAATGTCCTTGATTTCCAATCCCATCAATGAAATAAAGCGGCCCATATTCAGTCCTTGCTCAGCTTCGGGCATGGCGTTCCCCACCATCACATCGTCTATGCGGTGCTTGTCCAATTGTGGCACTTCCTTTAAAATATATTTTATTGTTTCCGCGGCCAGTTCATCCGGTCTTTTAAAACGGAATACTCCTCTGGGCGCTTTGCCCACTGCGGTGCGGTAGGCTTTTACTATGTATGCTGTACGTTGTTTCATAAATTTTTGTTTTTGACTTAAGACGATAGGACATAGGACGTAGGACTCGTAAAGTTAAGTCTTAAGTCCATATCACTATTTTAATTTGAGAGACTTTCCATAAAACGTGGTAACATTCCTTGGATTTTCTGCATTTTGGTTTCTAAATGTTTAAAGGTCTCTTCTGAAATATATCCTATTTCATAAGAAATAATTAATTGCGTTTCCTACTCGTAGGCCGACCCCAAAGCTGAATCTAAATATTGAAGAGAATGCTTATCGGTACTTTTCCCTATTCCTTCAGCAATATTTGATGCTACTGATACCGCACATCGTTGCATCTGAGTGGACAATCCATAGGTTTCAGATTTTGGAAAAATCTTTGCAGTTGAATACGTTTCTTTTGCCAATTCAATGCCTTCTTTCCAAATAGTAAGTTTTCTAAAATTATGTTTTGCAGCCATTTTTTCTATTCTATTAAATAATTTTGAGTCCTATGTCTTACGTCCTTTGGACCTACGTCATATTAATTACGTAGAGGCTTCCCCTTCTGAATCATATGCTGCAACCTCTCCAGAGTCTTTCTTTCACCGGTAAGGCTCAAGAAGGCTTCGCGTTCTAGATCGAGCAGATATTGCTCGCTTACCAAACTGTTTTCGCTCAGATCGCCACCGGCCATTACGTAGGCCAATTTGTTGGCAATCTTTTTGTCGTGTTCGCTGATGTAGTTGCCGGCAACCATTTGATCGGTTCCTACCAGGAACATTCCCAGGGCCTGCTTACCGAGAACTTTTACATCGGTTCTCGGAATGGGTTTGGTATATCCCTGGTCTGCCATAAAGCGCGCCATCTCCTTGGCTGCGGCTATTTGTCGGGCCTCATTGACAATTACAATGTCTTTCCCTTTTTGCAGGATTCCGGTATCGAATGCCTCATAGGCCGAAGTGGAAACCTTGGCCATTCCTATGGTGAGGAAGTATTGCTGTAGCCTGTTCAATTCTACGTCGTCTTTCATAAAGGTGTCACTGGCGCGCAGGGCCATTTCCTTAGAGCCGCCGCCACCGGGAATCACTCCCACGCCAAACTCCACCAGTCCAATATAGGTTTCGGCGGCGGCCACTACACGGTCGGCATGCAGGGCAAATTCACATCCACCGCCAAGAGTCATTCCGTGGGGAGCGACTACTACCGGAATGGAGGAGTAGCGGATGCGCATACTTGTATCTTGAAAATACTTGATGGCGGCGTTTAATTCGTCGTATTCCTGTTCCACGGCCATCATAAAAATCATTCCGATATTGGCTCCAACGGAAAAGTTTTTTCCCTGGTTGGCAATGACCAAGCCGTCAAAGTCGTTTTCGGCTATATCGATGGCCTTATTCACGCCCGCCAAAACATCGCCGCCTATACTGTTCATTTTACTTCGGAATTCCACATTGAGAATTCCGTCGCCCAAATCTTCCACCACCACTCCGTTGTTTTTAAACACTTCGGAAGATTGGCGGATGTTATCGAGAATTATAAAGGCATCCTGGCCGGGTATTTTCATGTAAACTCCTGCGTGGCCTGCGGGCATGTCGAAGGGGATATCGTAAAAATAGGTCTTTCCTTCCTTTACCGTGTAAAACGAGTCAATTCCGCCTTCCAACATTTGTTGTACCCAAGGAGCTGGCTTTTTCCCTACGGCTTCTATGAGTTCAATTCCCTTTTGCACTCCAATGGCATCCCAGATTTCAAACGGACCCTGTTCCCAGCCAAACCCGGCCTTCATCGCATCGTCTATTTTATAAAGTTCGTCGGTAATTTCAGGAATACGGTGGGAGACGTAGGCAAACATGGCTCCGAAATTCTTTCGGTAGAATTCCCCAGCCTTATCTTCCCCTGAAATAAGAACGGGAAAACGGTCTGTTACCTTGTCAATAGACTTGGTTTTTTCCAGAGTTCCGAAGGAAGCTTTTTTGTTCTTCCTGTATTCCATGGTATCCAGGTCCAGGGTGAGGATTTCGCTTTGGCCTTTGTCGTCTTTAATTTTTTTGTAGAAACCTTGTCCGCTCTTGCTTCCCAACCATTTGTTTTCGAGCATGGTATTCACGTATTTCGGAAGCTTGAAGATTTGGTGTTCCTCATCGTCGGGCACATTGTCGTAAATACCGTTGGCCACGTGGGCCAAGGTGTCCAGTCCTACTACATCCACCGTGCGGAAAGTGGCCGATTTGGGTCTGCCGATAACCGGACCGGTAAGCTTATCTACTTCCTCTACGGTCAATCCCATTTCATTTATTTGGTGAAATAGGCTTTGAATACCAAAGATTCCGATTCTGTTTCCAATAAATGCGGGAGTGTCCTTGGTAATGACCGTAGTCTTGCCCAGGAATTTTTCGCCGTATTCATTGAGAAACTCCAAGACCTCGCTCGAGGTTTTGGGCCCGGGAATAATTTCGAGAAGTTTAAGATAACGGGGGGGATTGAAGAAGTGGGTGCCGCAAAAGTGCTTTTGAAAATCTTCGCTGCGTCCTTCGCTCATCAGGTGAATGGGAATCCCCGAGGTATTGGAGGTAATGAGTGTTCCAGGTTTGCGGTGTTTGTCCAGATTTTCAAAAACCTGTTTTTTGATATCCAAACGTTCCACGACCACCTCAATGATCCAATCTACATTTTTCACCTTTGAGATATCGTCTTCGAGGTTTCCGGTGGAAATGCGGCTGGCAAAACTCTTGTGGTAGAGGGGGGCGGGATTGCTCTTGATGGCCTTTTGCAGGTCTTCGTTTACAATTCTATTTCGCACCTCTTTATCTTGGAGGGTCAATCCTTTTTTCTTTTCGGCTTCGGTCAATTCTCTGGGGACAATGTCTAACAACAATACTTGAACCCCAATATTTGCAAAATGGCAAGCGATGGCGCTCCCCATTATTCCTGAACCGATGACGGCTACTTTATTGATTCTTCTCTTTGACATATTCTTTAAAATTTTGAATGGTGGAACCAAAAGGTATGGATCCCTTTTTTTATCCAATCTTTATGAATTTTCCCGAAATCAGTCCGGGGTAAATATTTTCTTTGAATTGATCAGTTCATTAATTTTCTCAGCTACCTTTCTAAAGGTTTCTAAATCTTTTTCCGAAACATTTTGGCGCACGGCATTGTCAAAGCCCAAAACCACTCCTTTTGAAAAGTCGCGCATTTCCTTTCCAAACGGGGTGAGGTAGATCAAGACCCCGCGGCCATCGTCCGGATTGGGTCTGCGTTCTATCAATCCCTTTTGTTCCATTGACTTAAGGGTACGGGAGAGGCTGGTGGCCTCCATTCCCATTTTGGGGCCAAGGGCCGTAGAGGCTGTGCCCTCTTCCGGATCAATGCTGATCAAGGCAAAACCTGTGGCCATGGTGCTGCCTTTTTTGCCCGCTTCTTCGTTGTACATTTTAACTACATTCATCCATGTAGAACGCAAAATATAATCTACCGTTTTTTCTTTCATGTAACCTTTTGACGAATGCCTTCCAAATATACAAAAATTTATTATGCACGCATAGTATATTTGCAAATTTATAGGAAAAGAGTTAGGACGAAACGACCGGTAAAAAGCAGCCAGGTTTAAAATGTAGGATACCACTGGGCTGAATATTTTTTTTTGAGTATTATTTCAGGAAAGAAACAGGGCTGTGGCACTGCGAGAACCAAGAACATTACCTGCGTTTTCGAAACAGCAGGAAGTTTACCAGCCAAGAAGGTGGTTCAGAATTCTTGATTCCGAAATATACCAAAATCTCAAGACTCAAATCTCACTTAGAATAATCCAATTTCCCGTCCACTACCTTAGCCGGAGAGGTGTAGGGATGCTCCGTGGCCGTTTTGTCATTCATAATATGAAGAACTTCCCAGCCCTCCACTTTAAGGGCATCGGAAATCATCGAGCGGTGGCACCGCCACCAAACGGCTTCGGAACACATTATGGCCGTGCGTTTTTTGGAGGCGATCTGTTCCAGGTTTTTTAAGGCCTGTTTAAATGGGTCCGTTTCCATGTAATCGGCATAACCTTTAAAGGAATCGTTGCGCCAGGCATCGTTTTTTGAATGCGGATCCACTTTTCTGCGGCCACCCAAATCTTTCATGTGGTCGTACTCCAGGCCGTGTTCTGGAAGGGAAATTTGCAGGTTTTCCTTATTGTACTGCGGAAACTTTCTCGACCCCGGAAACGATCGCACATCCATCAATAGCTCAATTTCGAAGGTCTTGAGCAAATGGATAAATTCGTCCAAATCCCTTGTGGAATGCCCGATGGTCCAGATAGTTTTCATTTTTCTTAGCTATTAGATGTGAGGTAGTAGATTTGAGACTAAACCATACTATCTCGTTTTAAAACAATCTTTTGTCTTTAAAGATACAAAATGGGAAGGGGGAAGGGAAAGATTGGAAGCTGATTAACGCAACTTTAAGGTGTCACGAATTTAAGCCTACGATGGAAAGAATCAAGGTGAAAAGAAAAAAGACACGCCAAAAGGTAGCCGTTATTAAAATAGAAATACCAACGAGCACGGTACCAATGGCCTTAACGCCCGTATAAACCGCACAGGCCGTGACTATGGGAAGGGTTTTTGAGGTTTTTATAAGCAGCGATATACTGATGGCAAGAGATTAAAAAAACCGGCGAACCACATTTTGGATTCCCAACCGGTTGTTTGCTTTACCTTGCCCAAACAGGCCGCAAAACCCACCTTAAAGAGGCCGCCGATAATGAGGAAGAGCCAGTCCTTAGGGAAATCATCAATTTGAGATTATGTAAACGTAATGCCTGTAGGCAAACATTGCCCAATCATTGGATATATGTTAGTTAATAATATCGAGCCGAGAAGAAATAACTGCAATGTAATTCTATTCATCTTCAAAAATTTTTAGCGATAAAAAAACAAGGATTATTTTCCGTTGTGCCCATAAATCCTATCATACAGATCCTTGTACATTTCTTTAATTACCTTCCGTTTCATCTTCATCGTGGGGGTCAATTGTCCATCTTCAATGCTCCAAACATCAGGTGTAAGTTCAAACTTTTTTATTTTTTCCCACTGGCCGAAACGCTCGTTATAAAAGTCCACTTCTTCCTGAATGCGATCGATAACTTCTTGGTTTTTTACCAACTCCTTGTTGTTGGCCGGGAGGTTGTGGCCTTTTAGCTTTCCCCATTCCCTTAGGAAATCAAAATCGGGCTGGATCAAGGCAGCGGGCATTTTTTCGCCTTCGCCTATCACCATGATCTGTTCGATAAAACGCGATTGCTTCATCACGTTTTCTATTATCTGGGGAGCAACATATTTTCCGCCACTGGTCTTAAAGATTTCCTTTTTGCGGTCTGTGATCTTCAAAAACCCTTCGCTGTCCAATTCCCCAATATCCCCGGTGTGGAAATATCCACCTTCCATCACCTTTTCGGTCTCTTCCTTATTTTTAAAATACCCTACCATCACTTGTGGGCCTTTTACCAGAATTTCTCCATCCTCAGCAATTTTCACCTCCGTTTCGCGCAGGGGTTTTCCCACCGTTCCTATCTTAAAACCATGGTCACGCATATCGTTAACCGAGATTACCGGCGAGGTTTCCGTTAGTCCGTAGCCTTCCATCACCGGAATTTTGGCCGCATTGAACACGCGAGCCAACCGCGGCTGAAGGGGAGCACTGCCCGAAGCAATCGCTTTCATATTGCCCCCTAAGGCTTCCCGCCACTTGCTAAAGATCAATTTATTGGCCAATTTCAACTGGGTTTCATACCACCAGCCATTTGCGCCGTAGGGCTCATAGCGCAGTCCTAAATCCAGGGCCCAAAAGAACAATTTCTTTTTGATGCCACTGAGTTCCCCACCTTTGGCGTAAATTTTATCGTACACTTTTTCCAGTACCCTGGGGACGGCGGTCATCACCTCCGGCTTGACTTCCTGTAGGTTTTGGCTTATGGTTTCCAGGGATTCGGCAAAATACAGTTCCACCCCGCAATACTGATACATATAATGGAGCATCCGCTCATATACGTGGCAGACGGGAAGAAAGCTCAGCGCGTTCGATTTTCCCAGGACAATGGGCAACCGTTCCGAGCTGAATTTGGCATTGCTGCCAATGTTTTTGTGGGAGAGCATAACTCCTTTGGGTTTTCCCGTGGTACCGGAAGTGTAAATAACGGTGGCGACATCATCTTCCCCAATGGCTTCCTTCCGTTGCTCCACTTCCTGTTGATTGCCCTCGTCCTTTCCCAGATCGAGGACTTCCTGCCAGTTTTTGGCCCCTGAAACCTCGTCAAAGGTATAAACTTCCTTTAGCGAGGGAACATTGTCCTTGATAGACATCACCTTGTCATACACCTCCTTGTCTGAAACAAAACAGTAGATAGATTCGCTGTGGTTGAGCACATATTCATATTCCTCTTCCGATATGGTAGGATAGATGGGCACATCTTGGGCACCGGTTTGCATGATTCCAATGTCGCAAATATTCCATTCCGTGCGGTTTCGCGAGGCAATAAGGGCCACCTTGTTGTTGGGCTGCACCCCCATTCGCAAGAGGGCTCGACTTATGGTGTTGGCCTTGTCTATATATTCCTGGGTGGAAGTGGCAACCCACTTTCCATTGTATTTGGTCACCAGCGCTTTTTCCTGCGGATATTGTTCCAACTGGTAATAAGGGAAGTCGAAGAGTCTTTTTGGGTCTTTCATAATCGAGGTGTTGAGAAAGTGAAATTAACAAATATTTTTATAGTTTCCTCTTGAAAACAAAAAAGGTGGACAAAAGGGTATTTCCACTGCAAAGGAAGACAATTTTATCATGCGAATTTTCCCCGTAAAAGTACTCATGTCATCGGTCTGTGATTAAATTTTCTCCAAAAATCTTTTTATTGGAGAAAATTTAGTCACAGAATTTTGATAGGAAACTCATAAAGTTGCTGTGGGAAAGCATCGATCCAAAGAAAAAGTTTTTGATCGAGGTAAAAGGCGATTCCACAAGTTCTGTGCGGGGCGCTTTGATGTTTAACCCAAACCTGTTTTCGCAATTCATAGAGCAGAAAAATTACCTGAACGACAGCTATACTCAATACAAAAATAAGATTGAGCTCACCACAGACGGCAAATATCCAAAACAACGCGAAAAAACCTAACAGGTCTAGCAGACCTGTTAGGTTTAAGTTTAGCTTGTGTTTCCGCTAAGTCGTGGTTCAAAAAGTCCTAATTCAAACCGTCCTGGTTCCCGGTTCCCTTTAGTCCCGGTTCCCTTTAGTCCCGGTTCCCTTTAATCCTGATTCCCTTCCATCGTGGTTCAAACCGTCGTGGGTAGGTTTCCCTTCTTGAAAGCGATCCAATATCCGCCACGCGATTGGGGAGATATGCGACCCCTACGGGGTCTTGGTTATGGTGGGTGGGTTTTCTATAAATATTTGACCCCTACGGGGTCGGGAAGTGGGTTTTTAATTGCTAATGAGGAAAGAAATGAGGGCCGATTAGTCTGGGGTGTTCCAACTTGAACCTAGCTTGATCCTAGGCGATGAGTAGCCTTTGAGTGGTATAAACGTACTGCTCGAGGTGCAGTAGTGCCCCACATGGACAACACACTGAGTGTGCATGAATATAGCATGAAGTGTCGGTGAACATAGCATTCTTTGTTTTGAACGGTGGGTTTCTGGTTGCCGTGGGCAGTTTCATTTGCCTGTTGTCGGCAGTTGCAGGACCCGTTTGCAAATTATTGGAGATTGCCATTGTGAAAAAACCTTACAGGTCTCGCAGACCTGTTAGGTTTAAGTTTAGCTTGTGTTTCCGCTAAGTCGTGGTTCAAACAGTCCTAATTCAAACCGTCCTGGTTCCCGGTTCACTTTAGTCCCGGTTCCCTTCCGTCGTGGTTCAAACAGTCCTGGTTCCCGGTTCCCTTCAGTCCTGCTTCCCTTCCTATACTTACTGAAAAAAACCCAACACCTTTCGCAAACCTGTTCTGTTTGGGTTATATTAGCCTGCAGAAAAAAACCTAGACCTTGCCCCCACACAACGACGATACCTGGTTATACGAGATTTCCGCCAAAAAAAAGCCCTTCGATCTGAATCTTAAAGAAGTGTGGCGGTATCGGGATCTGCTGATTCTCTTTGTAAAAAGGGACATTACCACCGTTTACAAGCAGACTATTTTGGGACCGCTGTGGTATTTTATCCAACCGCTGTTTACTTCGGTGATCTTCACTCTGGTGTTTAACAATTTGGGAAACATAGAAACCGGCATCATTCCACCCTTTCTCTTCAACCTGGCGGGGATTACCGCATGGAACTATTTTACGGCCTGTTTTACGGGGACTTCCGATACGTTTCGGAGCAATGCGGGGATTTTCGGAAAGGTGTATTTTCCAAGGGTGATAATGCCCATGTCTGTTACCATCAGCAATTTGATGAAGTTTGGCATTCAACTACTAATATTTATTATTTTTTATTGTTATTATTTATTGCAGGGGGCAGAGTTGAGTGCGAATTGGCATTTAGGGTTATTTCCTGTCTATGTGGCCATGATGGCATTGTTGGGACTCGGTTTGGGGATGATAGTGAGCTCCATGACCACCAAGTACCGCGATCTGAACGTGTTGGTAGGTTTTGCCGTTTCCCTTCTGATGTATGTTTCCGCAGTTCCATATCCATTGTCTGAGGCGCGGGAGAAACTGCCCGCTTGGGTGGCCGATTTGGTGGCCTACAATCCGCTGACACAGATAATCGAGGGATTCCGATATATGCTCTTGAATACGGGCAGCTTCAGTTGGATAGGATTTTTCTATACTATGGCGGTAAGCGTGATCGTGTTCCTGGTGGGGTTGGTGATTTTTAATAGGACGGAGAAGAGTTTTATTGATTCGGTTTAGAATTTGCTGCAATGAGAAGATTATCTTTCCTGAGATTAAAAAAAATGTTTAATTTCCCGCTTAAAGTTGATAACCACAAAGTACACAGAGAAGGCACAAAGAGCACAGAGATTTCTTAGCGATCTCTGTGGCTCCTTCGCGCACTTTGTGGTAAAAATTGCTTCTAGATGACCATTTTAAAAGCCGAAAACATCTCTAAACAATACCGCCTGGGAAACGTGGGTACGGGAACGCTGTCGCATGACCTGAACCGGTTTTGGCATCGAGTGCGGGGGAAGGAGGATCCCTATTTAAAAGTGGGGGCGGTAAATGATAGGAGCAGCAAGGAAAAGTCGGAATACGTGTGGGCCCTGCGCGATATCAACTTTGAGGTAAAGCAGGGCGAGGTGTTGGGGATTATCGGAAAGAACGGGGCGGGGAAGAGCACCTTGCTAAAAATCCTTTCCCGAGTGACCAGTCCCACAACCGGCGTGATCAAAACCAAGGGCCGGATTGCCAGTTTGCTTGAAGTGGGCACGGGATTCCATCCCGAGCTTACCGGCAGGGAGAACATTTTTTTAAACGGTGCCATCCTCGGGATGACCAAGGCCGAGATCAACTCAAAACTGGACGAAATCGTGGATTTTTCCGGCTGCGAACTCTATATCGACACCCCCGTAAAACGCTATAGCAGCGGGATGAAGGTCCGCTTGGCCTTTGCCGTGGCCGCCCATCTGGAACCGGATATTCTAGTGGTGGACGAAGTGCTGGCGGTGGGTGATGCGGAGTTTCAGAAGAAAGCTATTGGGAAGATGCAGGATATTTCCACTGGGGATGGGCGCACGGTGTTGTTTGTGAGCCATAATATGGCGGCGGTGCAGAGTTTGTGTACGCGGGGGATATTATTGGAAAACGGCTATAATGTTTTTGAGGGTAATGCAAAGGAAGTT
>JACDJA010000351.1_pt1 | contig 54731 bp, 47 predicted proteins | sample 7449241 | NCBI WGS metagenome assembly JACDJA01 (sample SAMN14253289, study PRJNA609438) | sludge metagenome | isolation source: initial anaerobic sludge | collected 2018-12-20 | reverse complement strand
TGGTCTTTTCCGCTGCGGCAATCTGCTGTTCAAATGGTTTGAGGGCGCGGGCGCGCTCGACCACCCACTGGCTACGCTGGCGCTTCAGCACCTTTCGGTCCGGCGCCTTGGCAACGGTGACCGCCGCCGGCGCCGTGCGAGAGGGCTTGGCTTTTTTGGCCTTGGTACCGCCGGATTCACCGCTCCAGCCCCCCTTGTCGAGAAAATCCTGGTACCCGCCCCAGAACACCGAGGCGCCATCATCCTGGAACACCACCAGCTTCTGGGCCAGGGCATGGAGGAACATCTCGTTGTGGGTCACCATGATCAACGTGCCGGGAAAGGCGTCCAAGGCCGACAGCATGGCATCACAGCTATCCATGTCCAGGTGGTTGGTGGGCTCGTCCAAGAACAATACGTTCACCGGAGACGCCAGGATCTTGCCGAGCATCACCCGGGCCTTTTCGCCGCCGGACAGGACACTGATCTTTTTCAAGGCGTCATCGCCGGAAAAGAGCACCTGCCCACAGATGTTGCGCACCTGGGTGCGGGAGAGATCCGGGGCTGCCGCCTGGATCTCCTCTTCCACGGTGCGCTCGTCCACCAGACTCTGCACGTTGGTCTGCTCGAAAAAGCCTTCCGCCTGGTTGGGGGCGCGTCGGATCTGCCCCTGCTGGGGCGTGAGCCGGCCGGCCAGCAGCTTGAGCAAGGTGGTCTTGCCCCGGCCGTTGGGCCCCACGATACAGATCCGTTCGCCGGCGGATATTTGCAGGTCCAGGTCCCGGATCAGGGGCCGGTTGGGATCGTAGCCGAAACGGAGCCCCCGAATTTCGATGATGTGGCGGCCGGAAAACGGCTGGTAGCGAAAGGCGAAATCCAGCGTCTCGGCCTCCTGGAGTTTTACCCGTTTCTCCATCTTGGCCAGGGTCTTGATGCGCGACTGGACCATCCCCGCCAGGCGCGCCTTGGCCCTGAAACGGGTGATGAACAGCTCCACCTCCTTGCGCTTTTTCTCATCGTTGATCCGGGTCTTTTCGTGGATCTCCTCCTCCTGGGCGATCTGGTCGTAGTATTTCCCCGTATCGCCAAGGATCTTGCGCACCTTGCGGCGATGAATCCCCATCACGTGGGTGACCACCTGGTCCATGAACCCCCGGTCGTGGGTGATGACCATCAGCTCCCGGGGCCAACTGGTGAGAAACCCCACGATCCACCGGATCGAGGTGATGTCCAGGTAGTTGGTGGGCTCGTCGAGCAGCAGCAGATCCGGCTCGTTGAGCAGCACCTTGGCGAGGTTGAGTCGCACCTGGTAGCCGCCGGAAAAAGTTTCGGGAGACCGCGAGAGATCGTCTTCGGAGAAACCGAGGCCGGCCAGGATCTTTTCCGCCTTCCAGTGGTGATCGCCCTCGGCGGGCAACAACCCCGTCATGGCTTCCTCCAGAACGGTGGATCGGGAAAAAGACAGCTGCTGCTGCACGTAGCCCACCCGGTAGTTCTTGGGGACGGCGATGGTCCCGGCGTCCGGAAGGGTTTCGCCCACGATCATCCGGAACAAGGTGGTCTTGCCGTGGCCGTTGCGACCCACCAGACCGATGCGTTCGCGCTCGTTGATCTTGAAGCTGACGCCATCGAGCAGCAGATGGCCGCCGTAACTCTTGCTGAGATTTTCGACTTGAAGCATGCGCCCGTTCCGTTTGCGGAGAAATCCAAGCCCCTGTTGTCCAAAAACGTGATAATCTATATGCATCGGTGAGGCGTGTCAAACTTTGAACGTTCAATGTCGAAAATGGAGACGACCCATGCGATTCGGCGCCATGAACTTTCCCGTTCGTCCGGTGGTGGCGGAGATTCGGGCCATCGCCGCCCTGGGATTCGACTATCTCGAGCTGACCCTTGATGCCCCCCTGGCGCACCATGCCGTGGTGCAGCGGCAGCGCGCAGAGATCCTCGCGGCTCTGGGCGACGCCGGTCTGGGGCTGGTCTGCCACCTACCCACCTTCGTCTATACCGCCGACCTGACCCCGGCTCTGCGCCAGGCCTCCCGGGACGAGATCCGCCGCTCCCTGGACGTCGCCGCCGAGCTGAAGGCGGAAAAGGTTGTGGCCCACCCGCCGGTCATCGGGTTCATGGGCGCCCTGGCCATGGACCTGGTCCGTCCCCTGGTGGAAGAGGGCCTGGCGGAGATGCTGACCCACGCCGCCTCCCGGCAGGTGCCCATCTGTCTTGAAAACATGTTTCCCCGCTATCGGGTGGGCGTGGAGCCCTCGGCCTTCGAGCCTCTGTTGGCGGCCTGGCCCGAGTTGCAGCTCACCCTGGATATCGGCCACGCCTTCATCGACGATCCCAAGGCGGGGCGATTGCTGACCTTCATCGAAATCCTGGGCCATCGCATCGGCCATTTGCACCTCAGCGACAACAAGGGCCAGAGCGACGATCACCTGCCGTTGGGCAAAGGGCGAATCCCCTACGAAAAAATCGCCCGGGCCTTGACACGCCATGTGGCCATGGAAACCGCGACCTTGGAAATCTTCACCGATCGGCGTGAGGACCTCATCGACAGCCGAGATCTTTTCCGTCGCCTGGTGGCGACCGATTAACGCCAACCCTTGCGCCAAAAAACGGAAAAGGCTATGGAGGGGCCGGCGCTGTCACCGCGGCGGGATCTCGTGTCCTTGGGACGGCATCGGGCGAAATCATAGGGGGAGAAGGCGGCTTGCCGACAAGGGTGTCCCAGAAAGATCGACTGCAGCGCTTCTACGAGCGCTTCAAAGGCGATGACCAGGTCCTGGTCCTCATCAATGCCGACCCGGATGCCATCGCCGCGGCCATGGCGGTCAAGCGGCTGTTGTGGCGCAAAACCGCCAGTGTCACCATCGCCGCGGTGAACATCGTCAAGCGTCCGGACAACCTCGCCATGATCCGCTTGCTCAACATCCGGATGGAGCAGGTGAGCGATATCGAGCCAACCCGCTTTACCCGCTTTGTTCTGGTGGACTCCCAGCCGGTTCACCACGAACTCTTCGCCCCGTTTACCTTCGATGTGGTCATCGACCACCACCCGGTCACCGAGGTCTCCGCACCCCTGGTGGATGTGCGGCCCGATTATGGCGCCACCGCCACCATCCTCACCGAATATCTCCGGGCGGCCCGCATCAAGCCCTCGGCCAAGCTGGCGGCCGGGCTTTTCTACGCCATCAAAACGGACACGGACAACTTCAAGCGTCGCGCCGCGCCCGAGGACATCCGGGCCTTCCAGTACCTATTTCGTCACGCCAACATTCCCCTGGTGCGGAAAATCGAGCAGTCGGAAATGCGGCTGGACTTCCTGCGCTTTTTCAAGTCGGCCCTGCAGGAAAAACGGATCCGCAAGGGAAGGGTCTTTGTTCATCTGGGACCGGTGCCGTCCCCGGACATCCTCGTGCTCATCGCGGACTTTTTCATGCGCGTGGAGGACATCCACTGGAGCATCGTTTCGGGACTCCACGAGCGCAAGTTGGTGGTGATCCTGCGCAACGACGGGATCCGCAAGGATGCCGGCGCCGTGGCCAAGCGCAGTTTCGGGGACATCGGCTCCGCCGGCGGTCACCACAGCGCGGCCCGGGCGGAAATCGCCATCGGCGACCTGCCCAAGAACCTCGATCCCAAAGACACGACCAAGGTGCAAAACTGGATCATCGCGGCCCTGACCCGAAAGAAAAACCACCGCCGCCAGACCCGTTGACCCCATGACCACCACGGTGACCATCCTCGGCTCCGGCACCTGCGTGCCTTCTCTGAAGCGTTCCAGCGCGGCGATCCTCATCGCCAGCGGCCAGGCGCGCATCCTGGTGGACGTGGGCGATGGCACCCTCCATCGGCTGGTGGCGGCCGGTGAAACCGTTTTTGCCGTTACCCACCTGCTGCTGACCCATTTTCATCCGGACCACAGCGGGGCCTTGCCGGCCTTCCTCTTTGCCAACAAGTATCCGGCCATCCAGCGCCAGGTGCCGCTGCAACTGGTGGGCGGCCCCGGCCTGAAACGTTTTTTCAACGCCTTGACGGGTGCCTGGGGACACTGGCTCCAGCTCCCGGAGGAACTGTTTTCTCTGGTGGAACTTTACGGCGCCACCGAAGACCGCATCGAAACCGCGGACTTTACCCTCTGCGCCTGCCCGGTGGCCCACAACCCGGAAAGCCTCGCCTACCGGATCACCGGCGCCGACGGTGTCTCCTTGGCCTACTCCGGGGACACCGACATCTGCGATGCCTTGGTGGCTCTGGCCCGCGGAGCCGACCTGTTCTTCTGCGAAGCGTCCCTGCCCGATGAACAGAAGATCCCCGGCCACCTGACCCCGTCGTTGGCCGGCCACCTCGCCACCCGGGCCGAGGTGGGCCACCTGGTGCTCACCCACCTGTACCCCTCGTGCGACGAGGTGAACATCATCGCCCAGTGCCGCCGCACCTGGAACGGTCCCCTCACCGTGGCCCGGGATCTGATGCGAATCGAGGCAGCGCCGGGGGGCGGAATGGTCATCCGGGAGGCGATGGTGCCATGACGACGTATCCGATCCTCCTCGACCTGCGGAATCGCCGCTGCCTGGTGGTGGGCGGCGGTGAAGTGGCCCAACGCAAGGTCCATGGCCTCCTCGCCGCCGAGGCCGCCGTCACCGTGGTCAGCCCGGCGGCGAGCGCGGTTTTGACCCGGCTGGCTTCCGCCGGAAACATCGTCTGGCACCCCCGTGTCTATCGCCGCGGAGATCTTGTCGGGATGCGCTTGGTGATTGCCGCCACCGACCAACCTGCCGTCAATCGACAGGTGGCCGATGACGCCCTCGCCCAGGGAGTGCTCTGCAACGTCATCGACCAGTCGGCCGCCGGAGACTTTACCGTGCCCTCGGTGATCCGCCGTGGCGATCTGGTGCTGACCGTTTCCACCTCGGGCCAGAGCCCGGCGTTGTCGCGACATCTGAGAAAAGCCCTTGAAGCTCGCTTCGGCAATGAATATGAAGTATTCTTGCACATCATGGGCGCGGTCCGACGACGGCTCCTCGCCTTGGAGCACGACCCCGAGACCAGACGGGCACTGTTTGCCCGCCTGGTGACGGCGGAGATTCCCGAGGCCATCCGACAGGGTCGCCGGGACGAGGTGCAGCGCCGCCTGAACGCCATTCTCGGACCGGCCTATGATGCCTCGCTGCTGGAATTCATCGACGAAGCGCCGCAGCGCCAAGGATTGCCCTGATGCAGATGCTTCTTCTGACCACCATCGCCGCCTACCTGCTGAGTACCGCCGGATACCTGGCCTTTCTCTTCCTGCAGCGCAAGCCGTTGCGCCGGGGGGCGCTGGCCCTGTTGGGCTTCGGGTTCGCTGGACATACCGTGCTGCTGGTCGCCGGCGTCGTCACCTCCGGTCACCTGCCGGTGAATCATCTCCACGGGACCCTGCTGGTGGCCGGATGGGCTTTGACGGGGGTGTTTCTGGTCATTTACGGACGCTACCACCTCCCGGTACTCGGGGTGTACGCCGCCTCTCTGGCGCTGGTGATCCTCATCGCCGCAAGCCTCTCCCCCAGCGTTCCGGCCGCGGACAAAGGCCTGTTTAACAGCTTCTGGCTCATCAGCCACATCGCGGCGGTCTTTCTCGGCGACGCGGCGCTGGCGCTGGCCTGTGGCATCGGCATCCTCTACCTGCTCCAGGAAAACGCCATCAAGAGCAAACACCACGGCTTCTTTTTTCGCCGACTGCCGTCTCTGGACCGCCTCGATGCCGCCGGTTACGCCTGCATCGCCATCGGTTTCGCCCTGCTGACCATCGGGCTCATCACCGGCTTCGCCTACGCCCACGCCGTCTGGGGCCGGTTCTGGAGCGCCGATCCCAAGGAGATCTGGTCGGTGATCACATGGCTGATCTATGCCGCCCTGTTGCACCAGCGCCTCACCGTCGGCTGGCGGGGGCGGCGCTCGGCGGTGATGGCCATTGTCGGTTTTGCCGTAATCCTGTTTACTTTTCTAGGCGTCAACTTTCTGCTCAAGGGACATCATGGGGTCTTTACCGGACAGTGATCAAACCAACGCGGTGAACCTCGCCCCTGGAAACCCCCGTATCCTGCTGATGGGGCTCAATCACCAGACGGCGCCGGTGGCACTGCGCGAATGCCTTGCCTTCTCCCCGGAAGAAACCGAGACTGCCCTCGAGGCCCTGATTCATCGCCCGTGCATCCGGGAGGCCCTGTTGCTGTCCACCTGCAATCGGGTGGAGGTGGTGGTCACCTGCGACGATCCGGCCCGGGCCATCGCTGATTTGGAAGGGTTTATCAGCGATTTCAAACACATATCCATTGACGAGTTCCGCTCTTCGCTCTACCGCTACGTGGACAACGACGCGGTGCGTCACCTCTTTCGGGTGGCCTCCAGCCTTGATTCGATGGTGGTGGGGGAACCCCAGATTCTCGGTCAGATCAAGGCCGCCTACGGCGCCGCCATCCACCGCCGCGCTTCCGGGGTGATCCTCAATCGCTTGCTGCACCGGACCTTTTTCGTGGCCAAGCGGATCCGCACCGAGACGGGCATCGGCGACCACGCCGTGTCCATCAGCTATGCCGCCATCGAGCTGGCCCGGAAGATTTTCGGCTCCCTGGAGGGCCGCCGGGTTCTGCTCATCGGTGCCGGGGAGATGGCCGAGCTGGCGGTGGAGCACCTCATCCGCCACCGGGCCGGAGAGATCCTCGTGGCCAACCGCACCTTCGCCCACGGGGTCTCCCTGGCCCAACGTTTCGGCGGGCAGGCCATCCGCTTCGAAGAGGTCGAGGCGCGCCTCGCCACGGTGGACATCATCATCAGCTCCACCGGCGCCCCGGGCTTCGTGGTGGTGCCGGCCCAGGTGAGCGCCGTGCTCCGGCATAGACGCAACCGCCCCCTGTTCTTCATCGACATCGCCGTACCTCGAGACATCGACCCCCGGGTCAACCGCCTCTCCAACGTCTATGTGTACGACATCGACGACCTGAAAGGCGTGGTGGAGGAAAACGTCCAGGACCGGCAACAGGAGGCCCTCAAGGCGGAACGGATCATCGACGAGGCGGTGCTGCGGTTTTCCCAGTGGCGCCAGAGCCTGGAGGTGGTTCCCACCATCGTGGCCCTGCACCGCAAGCTGGAACTCATCGCCGATGCCGAGATCAAGAAGACCCTTCAGGGCTCAAAACCTCCGGACGAGGCGGCCCTGAAGCGCATGGCCACCGCCATGATCAACAAGTTCCTCCACGACCCCACCCAGATTCTCAAAGGCGATGGCCACCGCGGCAACCGCCAGGAACTGTTGGGGCTCCTCCAGCGGCTGTTTCACCTCGACACGCCGTGACCGGATGCTTGCTTTTCCCGCAACCGGGCTTATTATTAAATCTTTACAGTAGAGCGTGGTTGTGCTAGGTCTCTAAATCTTACAAATAGATCGAGGACTCCCATCAGAGGCAGGGTTCACGATGAAAAAAAAAGACCTCGAGTTTTTCAAGGAACTGCTGGAAAATCAACTTCAGGAACTGTTGTCCCAGGCCGATGATACCGTGTCCGGCATGACGATTCCCAAGGAGAATTTTCCCGATCCCACCGACCGGGCTTCGCTGGAAGCGGACCGCAACTTCATGCTGCGTATCCGAGACCGCGAACACAAGCTGATCAAGAAAATCAAGCTGGCGCTGGAGCGGATCGAGAACGGCACCTTCGGTATTTGCGAAACCTGCGGGGAAGAAATCTCCATCGAACGGCTCAAGGCACGGCCGGTGACCACCCAGTGCATCGAGTGCAAAATGAAGGAAGAGGCGTTGGAAAAAGCCTTGGGGATTTGAAGCTGTTGTGAGCATCGATCTTCATATTCATTCCACCGCCTCCGATGGAACACTGACACCGCTCGAGATCCTCTCCTTGGCCCACCGGATCGGTCTGGCGGCCATTGCCATCACAGACCACGACACCCTGGCAGGCAGTCGCCAGCTGTTGGAAAGCCCGGCACTCGGCCCTATCCGGGCCATTTCCGGGGTGGAAATCAGCGCTTCTCCCCCGCCTATTTGTCCCCAACGGGGAAGCTTCCACGTCCTGGGCTATGGCATCGCCTTCGACTATTTCCCGCTCAACCGGATTCTTGAGCGACTGCAAAATGCCCGCCAGGAACGCAACCCGAAGATCATCCAACGCCTCAACGCCCTCGGCTTCACCATGAACATGGCCGAGGTGATCGAATTGGCCGGCGGCACCGATGGGCTGGGCCGCCCCCACATCGCCCGCTTGATGAAGCACAAGGGCTATGTGGAAAACATCGACGAGGCCTTCGAGTGCTACCTGGGCCACGGCAAGCCGGCTTACGTGGACAAGTTTCGGGTGCCGTGCCACGAAGCCATGGCCTTGATCCGCGATGCCGGGGGGATCCCGGTGCTGGCCCATCCAGGCGTCACCCTGGATCCAGCCATCGACCTAGACCGGCTCCTCACCGACTTGGTCCCCATGGGACTGGGGGGCATCGAGGTCTACTATCCGGACCACAACACGGCACAAACGGCGCGTTACGCCGCCGCGGCCCGCCGCTACGGGCTGCTGATGACCGGTGGAAGCGATTTTCACGGCAGCCTCAAGCCGGAAATCCAACTGGGCACCGGCACCGGGGATCTCGTGGTACCCGATGCCCTTTTCACCACGTTGACCGAGACCCTGTCGGCGCACCGCACCAGGGTTCCCGGGCCTCATGGATGAAGCGCCATGTCCGGCGATCCCCTCACCGACTTTTCCCGACGTCTCGGCCACTCGTTTAAAAACCCCGCACTACTGGATGAAGCGTTGCGCCACAGCAGCTTCGTCAACGAACAGGCCGCCGCGGACCTCAGCGACAACGAGCGTCTGGAGTTTCTCGGCGACGCCGTCCTGAGCCTGGCGGTGGGCAGGATCCTGATGGAGCGCTATCCCCAGAGTCCTGAAGGCCATTTGTCACGCATGCGGGCAGCCCTGGTCAACGAGGGAGAGTTGGCCCGCATCGCCACGGCCATCGATCTCGGAGAACACCTGAAACTGGGAAAGGGAGAGGACCAGGATGGTGGTCGACAGAAGCCGTCGATTCTGGCCGACGCCTTCGAGGCGCTCATCGCCGCCGTTTTTCTCGATGCCGGTTTCGAAGCGGCCCATCGGGTGGTGCGAAAGCATTTCGACGCGGCGCTGGTGCAGGGAGACCCCCCATCGGCGGACCGGGACCCCAAGACCCAACTCCAGGAGCTGATCCAGTCCACCCGGCATACGGTGCCACGGTACCGGCTGCTGGCCAGCACGGGTCCCGACCACGACAAGACGTTCCAGGTGGAACTGCGGCTGGAACACCTGGTGACCCTCGGCACCGGCAAATCCAAAAAGGCCGCCGAGCAGGATGCGGCCCGCCAAGCCCTGGCCCGGCTTTCCGGCAACGGCCGCCCATGACTCCCCCCATGGTCGCCCCCGGCGCTGCGGCGGTGTCCATCGACCTGCCGCCAAACCCGGCGCCGACCCGTCGGCCCACCATCGTGCCGGTGTTTCTACCCCATGCCGGTTGCCCCCATCGCTGCGCTTTCTGCAACCAGGAAACCATCACCGGACAGGCGGGCTGTGATCCGGTACCGGATCTGCCCGCCCTGGTGGCCCGCTTTCTCCATCAACAACCGCCATCTCCCCGACACGTCGAGCTGGCCTTTTACGGCGGCAATTTTCTTGGCCAACCCCGGCATCGTATCCAATCGTTGCTCGCTGCTGCCCAGGACCTCGTGCGCCAGGGATGGATCGGTTCGGTGCGCTTTTCCACCCGACCCGACAGCATTGATGACCAGCGGCTCCAATGGATCGCCGGCGGTCCGGTCCGCACCGTGGAAGTGGGGGGGCAATCGATGGATGATGCCGTGCTCTCGGCCGCCGGCCGCGGCCACTCGGCCCGGGACACGGTCCTGGCGGTGGGCCGGCTGCGCCAGGCGGGGTTCCGGGTGGGCATTCAGACCATGATCGGTCTGCCGGGCCAGGATGAACGCAGCGCCCTGCTGAGCGCCGGACGGTTTGCCGCCCTGAAGCCGGATTTCGTCCGGATTTATCCCTGCCTCGTCATCGCCGGCAGCCCCTTGGCCTCCGCCTATCGCCGGGGGATCTTCAAGCCCCTGTCCCTGGATGCCGCCGTTGTCGCCTGCGCCCGCCTCTGGCGGTTGTTCGCCCGGCGCCACATCCCCGTGATCCGCATGGGGCTTCAGGCATCAGCCGAACTCTCCGACAACGCTCACCGCCTCGCCGGTCCCTACCATCCAGCCTTCGGCCACCTCGTCTTCAGTGAGCTGTGCCGGGAAGCCCTCGCCCGGGGACTGCGCCGGTTGCCGGCGGCCGGGCGAGCCGTGCGCATCACGGCTCATCCCCGGCGTCTCTCCCAGGTCCGCGGGCTGGCCAATGCCAACCTCATCGCGCTGACGAATCGTTTCGCCCTGACCGGGATCCGGATTTCAAGCGATCCCGACGGGCCGTGCCATCGTTTGCGCATCGCTCTGGACTGAAGGCCGTCGGTGGACATGGCCGCAACGGTCCGTCTCTGGTTTGAAAAAACTCAGATATCCGACTTGAAGAAGTTTTCCGGCTCAACGATCTCCTCGGGCCGGCTACTGTAAGTGGTGGGCTCGGTGCCTTCCTTGAAGCATTCGGATCGGGTTTCCTTGGATTCGGCGATGGCCAGCAGGCCGGTCTCGGCATCGATTGTGGCAAAGACCACCCCCTCGGGCACGGTAAACATCCTGACCGGGCGATCCCGGAGCAAGGTTTGCATGAAACCGAGCCAGATGGGGCTGGCGGCCCGGGAGCCGGTCTCCCCATCCCCCAGGGGCGTGTCATCGTCGTAACCCACCCACACCCCGGTGGTGAACCCGGGCGTGTAACCCATGAACCAGGCATCGTGCAAATCATCGGTGGTCCCGGTTTTTCCGGCCACCGGCCGGCCCAGGGCCTTGACGCGCTGTCCGGTGCCCTCCTGGACCACGCTTTCCAGCAGGCTGGTGACGATATAAGCCGTGGCGGGGGAAATCACCGGCTCTCGTCGGTTCTCGACCGCTTCGAGGACATTGCCGTTGCGATCGACGATCCGGGTTACAAAAATCGGTTCCACCCGGTCTCCCTGATTGGCAAAAACGGAATAAGCCTGGACCAGTTCCAGCAACGACACCCCCGAGGACCCCAGGGCAATGGAAAGGTTGGATGCCAGGGGCGAGGTGATGCCCAGGCGACGAGCATAGTCGATGGCATAGCGTACGCCGATGTCGCGCAGCAGCTTCACCGTCACCACGTTGCGCGATTTGGCCAGCGCCCGGCGCAGACTGGTCGGTCCATAAAACCGGCGGCCGTAGTTACGCGGTTTCCAGGTAAAATTGCGCGCTCTGTCGTGGAAGATGATCGGTGCGTCGATGAGTATCGAGGCCGGGGTATAGCCTTTGTCCACGGCTGCCGCGTAAATGATCGGCTTGAAGGCCGAGCCGGGTTGGCGGCGGGATTGGACGGCGCGGTTGAACTGGCTGGCGGTAAAGTCCCGCCCGCCGATCATCGCCTTGACCTGCCCGGTTTCGTTTTCCAAGCACAGAAGGGCCCCCTCGACCTTGGGCACCTGCTCCAGCGTCAGTTCCAGGGGCGCATCCTCCTGGGTTGCGGCCTCGGCCCGGACCTGGACCAGATCGTTGACCGCCAGAATCTGGCTGGGTCTCTCCAGCCGCCCCAGAACCCTTCCCGAGACGGGATCCAGCGGCCTTGCCCACCGCATCCCCGCCATCCGGATCACGCCGGCATCAGGGCCCAGGTGCACATGAACCACGCCGGCGGTATCGTCCACCGCCGTCACCACCGCCTCGCGAAGCTCTCCCTGGACGGGAAGCGCATCGGAGGCCCGGTGGGCGATCCATTCCTTGGCCCTTTCCGGGATCAACTGCTCCAGCGGCCCGCGGTAGCCGCGACGCTTGTCCAGCGCCCGCAACCCCTTGTCGATTTCGTTGCGGGCGGTCTTCTGCGCCTCAGTGTCGACGGCGGTGTAAATCTGAAGCCCGTCGTTCAGCAGCCGCTCCTCGCCGTAGCGTTCGATGACGTAGCGCCGTACGTGCTCAGTGTACACCGGCACTTCTTCGAAAAACCAGTTTTTCCGGGGTTTGATCTCCAGTTCCGTTTCGGCCGCCGCTTCGGCCTCGGCGAAAGAAATCATTCCCTCCTCGACCATCCGGTTCAACACGTAGTGCTGCCGCTGCCGGGCGCCCTCGGGGTTGCTGAACGGGCTGTAGCGACTCGGAGCCTGGGGCAGTCCCGCCAGCATGGCGCACTCGGCCAGGTTGAGATCCGCCACCCGCTTGTCGAAGTAGTTTTCCGCCGCCGCCGCCACGCCATAAGCACCGTGGCCCAGGTAGATTTGATTCAGATACAGGTAGAGAATTTCATCCTTGGAAAAAACCCGGTCGATGCGGTAGGCCAGGATCACTTCCTTGATCTTGCGGCTGTAGGAACGCTCGGGGGTAAGCAGGAAGCTCTTGGTGACCTGCTGGGTGATGGTGCTGCCCCCCTGGACGATGGTACCGGCCTTCAGGTTCTTGAAAAACGCCCGGACAATGCTGGTCAGGTCGATGCCCCGATGCTGGTGGAAGCGGGAATCTTCAGCAGCAACAAAGGCCTGTTGCAGTCTCCGGGGAATCTGGTCCAAACCGACGACGATCCGCCGCTCGGTGTAAAACTCCCCGATCTTGCGCCCGTCATCGGCATAGACATTGGAAATGATCGGCGGCCGGTAATCGCCCAGTGAATCGATGCGGGGCAAACCGGCGGCCAGGTGCAGATACAGCCCACCGACACCGACGGACACCGCCACCAACGCCAGCGTTACCGCCATCACCCCCCAGCGCACCCAGCGTATCCGGCGGCCCGGTGGGGCCGTGGTGGCGTTGCGGCTCCGTTCTGATTTTTTCATTTCTTCCACGATTTCAGGTCCTTGCCAAAAACCCCGCCCCGCGGGGGAACCGATTCGTCCCATCGCGGGAATTTTTGAAACTAACAAAGATACCTTGCCTTGGCAAGGCAGGGACCCTTGAAAAAGATTGACTTTCAAAAAGGCGGTGGATAAAAACATAACTTTTGACAATTTCCAACCCCGGAGGCAAGTTACTCATGGTGGAACCGGATTTTGAAAAATGCGGCGGTTTGGTGCCGGCCATCGCCCAAGACGCCCAAACGGGCGATGTACTGATGATGGCGTACATGAACCACGAGGCCTGGCAGACCACCGTGACCACCGGAAAGGCCACCTACTGGAGCCGCTCGCGCAACAAGCTGTGGGTCAAGGGAGAAAGCTCCGGCCACATCCAGAAGGTCCACGAAATCTGGCTCGACTGCGACAGCGACACCATTTTGCTCAAGGTAACGCAAATCGGCGGCGCCGCCTGCCATACCGGCCATCGGTCCTGTTTCTACCGGCGGCTGGACGGCGATCGGCTCACCGTGGTGGGCGAACCGCTGTTTGATCCCCAAGAGGTTTACGGCAAGTGAAAGATCCCCTGAAACTCGGTATCCCCAAAGGCAGCCTCCAGGAGGCCACCCTGGCGTTGTTCAAACGCAGTGGATGGCACATTCGCGTCAACGGCCGCAGCTATTTTCCCGAAATCGACGACCCTGACATCTCCTGTGCCATCTGCCGCGCCCAGGAGATGAGTCGCTACGTGGAGAGCCAGACCCTGGACGCCGGGCTCACCGGTAGAGACTGGATCGCCGAGAACGCTTCGGATGTCCACTTGGTTTGTGATTTGGTCTACTCCAAGGTGAGCAGCCGACCGGCACGCTGGGTGCTGGCCGTTCCCTACGACTCTCCCATCCGCCGTCCCGAAGACCTGGCCGGCAAGAAAGTGGCCACCGAGCTGGTGGGGTTCACCCGACGTTATTTCGCCGAACGCAATATCGCGGTAAAGGTGGAATTTTCCTGGGGCGCCACCGAGGCCAAGGTGGTCTCCGGACTGGCCGACGCCATCGTGGAAGTCACCGAAACCGAGAGCACCATCAAGGCCCACGGCCTGCGCATCATCCAGGAACTGATGCAAACCAACACCCAGCTCATCGCCAACCACCAGAGCTGGGCGGATCCGGTCAAGCGGGAAAAGATCGAACAGATCGCCCTTCTGCTCAAGGGGGCGCTACTGGGCGAAAAACTGGTGGGCCTGAAGCTCAACGTATCGGCGGATCATCTGGAAAAGGTGGTTCAACTGCTCCCGAGCCTCCACGCCCCGACGGTGGCGCCACTGTACCAAAGCGACTGGTTTTCGGTGGAATCGGTGGTGGCGGCCGACCGGGTGCGGGATCTGATTCCAGAGCTGCTGCGCGCCGGTGGCGAGGGAATCATCGAGTACCCCCTCAACAAGGTGATCTAGTGTCCATCCGCGGATGGTCTTTTTCCGCGATTTCAGCCTTGGGTGCCCAAATTTGAATCCTCGACATGGCGCGGCGATGCCTCTAAGATTTAAATCGGGCGCCCGCCGGAAGCGCGCGAAAAAATTCTCACTTTAAAACGGACACGATCTAACCGCCTGTTGGCGCAGAGGAAATGTCATGACCACATCGCGACTGCGGCACATGACCTCGTTTATCGTCATGGACGTGCTGGAAAGAGCCCAGGAACTGGAACGCCAGGGCATCGAGGTGGTCCACCTGGAGGTGGGCGAGCCGGATTTCGACGCGCCGGCCTGCGTCAAGGCGGCCATCTGTCAGGCGCTGGAAGACGGGCATACCCACTACACCCACAGCCTGGGCGTACCGCCCCTACGAGAGGCGATCTGCGCCGACTATCACCGTCGCTACGGCGTAAAGGTTCAACCGGCAAACGTCATTGTGTTTTCCGGCACGTCGCCGGCGATGATGGCCCTCTTCGCCGCCCTGCTGGATCCCGGCGACGAAGCCATCATCTCAGACCCCCATTACGCCTGTTATCCCAACTTCATCCGGTTCGTGGACGGGGTCCCCGTGACAGTACCCATTGACGAAGCGGACGGGTTTCAGTACCGGCCCGAAGCCATCGCCGCCAAGATCACCCCCCGCACTCGGGCCATCTTCATCAACTCGCCGGCCAACCCCACCGGCAACCTCCTTTCGGCCGAACGCATGGCGGCCATCGCCGAGCTGGGTCCCTACGTCATCTCCGACGAGATCTATCACGGGCTGGTCTACGAGGGTCAAGCCCGCTCGATCCTCGAATTCACCGACAAGGCCTTCGTGCTCAACGGCTTTTCCAAGCGTTATGCCATGACCGGGCTGCGCCTGGGGTATCTCATCGCACCGCCGGATTTCGTGCGCCCCATCCAGAAGATCGCCCAGAATTTTTTCATCTCGGCCAACGCCGCCGTCCAATACGCCGGCCTGGCCGCCTTGACCGACCCGGCCGCCGAGGCGGAGACGGCCCGGATGCGGGAGGTCTACAACCAACGGCGACTGTTCATGATCCAGCGGCTTCAGGCCATGGGGTTGGGGATCACCGTTGCCCCCACCGGCGCCTTTTACGTGTTCGCCAATGCCCGGCACATCAGCACCGACTCCTACAAGCTGGCTTTCGACATCCTGGAAAAGGCTCATGTGGGGGTAACCCCCGGTATCGACTTCGGCCAGGGCGGGGAGGGCTACCTGCGCTTTTCCTACGCCAATTCCATGGAAAACATCGCCATGGGGATGGATCGGCTGGAGCGATACTTGCAGCTTGAAATTTGAAAATAGAAACGCGAAACTCGGAAAAGACCCAAAGGGACCCAAAGGACACCAAAAACCAAATTTCAAGTTTCGAGTTTCAAAATTCATGATTGTCAAATCCGCCACATTTATCAAAAGCGCCGTTACTCCGGCGCATTATCCCCCTGCCGACCGGCCCGAGATCGCCTTTGCCGGTCGCAGCAACGTGGGCAAGTCGTCGTTGATCAATCGGCTGATCAACCGCCGGCGCCTCGTCAAGACGAGTTCGACCCCGGGCCGGACCCAGCTGATCAATTTTTTTTCGGTCAACGACAGCCTGTACTTCGTGGATCTCCCCGGCTATGGTTATGCCAAGGTGCCGGTGAAGATCCAGCGCACCTGGGCACCGATGGTGGAAGCCTACCTCGGCGGGCGTCCCACTTTGCGGGCCGTGGTGCTGATCATCGACGCCCGCCGCCTTCCCGGCCGCGAGGAGCATGACCTGCTTGCCCGGCTCCGGCATCAGGCGCTGCCGGTCCTGCCGGTGATCTCCAAGGCCGACAAGCTTTCCCGCATGCACCAGCAGGCCCGTCAGCGTGCCGTTGCGGAGGCGTTGGGCCTTCCGCCCGGCGACCTGATTCTTTTTTCGGCCAAGTCCGGCCTGGGCCGCAACGAATTGTGGCAGGCCATCGAAGCGCGCATTGACGTCGGTGGTGCGTCCCTTCAGGATCATGCCGGCCGCTCCGACAACGGCTGAAAGGGCTCTTGCCATGTCCCAACCATCGCCTCCCGCCTTCCGCTGCGGCACCGTCGCCATTATGGGCGCCCCCAACGCCGGCAAGTCCACTCTGCTCAACCGCCTGTTGGGGATGAAAATCGCCATCACCTCCAAACGGCCTCAGACCACCCGCACCCGAATCCTCGGGGTGGTGCACCGTACCGGTGCCCAGATTATTCTCCTGGACACCCCGGGCATCCACCAGGCCAAGGGACCCCTCAACACCCGGATCGTGGCAGCGGCCCTGGCCGCCATCGAAGATGTCGACCTGTTGCTGTGGATGGTGGATGCCGAACGCCCCGATCCGGCGGCGGAGGCGTTTCTGCTCGAACGCCTCACCGCCGCCAAGACGCCGGTGCTCTTGGCCATCAACAAAATCGACCGGGTGGCCAAGACGCAGATCTTGCCGCTCATCGATGCCTGGCACCAGCGGTACCCCTTTGGCGCCATCGTCCCCGTCAGCGCCCGCCACGGCCACCAGATCGAGAACCTGGAAAGGGAGATGATCCAGCACCTTCCGGAAGGCCCGCCTCTCTTCCCCGAGGATGAGGTCACCGATCAACCCGAACGGGTGATCGTCACCGAAATGATTCGTGAAAAGGTCTTCCGTCTCACCGGTGCCGAAATACCCTACAGCACCGCCGTAACCGTGGAACAGTTCAAGACCCGCCCGGATCGACCCCTCGTCGATATCCACGCCACAATCCACCTGGAACGCGATTCGCAGAAGGCCATCGTTATCGGCAAGGGCGGTGCAAAGCTGCGTCAGATCGGCGAAGCGGCCCGCATGGACATCGAACAGCTCCTGGGCGCCAAGGTCTTTTTGAAGCTTTTTGTCCGCGTCCAGAAGAACTGGACCCGAGACGCCAAGTCGATGCAGCGCTTCGGCTATCCATGATCCTCTCCTACCACCCGCTTTTTTTCGGCGACGAAAACCGCCTGTGCGCCGGGCGCCAGCCCGACGATACGGACCGGGTCGCCATGCGCCGCGCCGCGGCCGTTATCCTACCCCAGGGCGCCTATCAATCCCTCTATGAAATGGCCCGTGAGAATTGTCGCTATGTTTTTCCCGGCCAAGACCGGCGTTTTTCCCACCCCGGCAAGACCGGCCAGGCCCGCCTGTTCGCTGAGACGGCGGTGCCTCACCCATCGACCCGGATCTACGCGGCAACCGGTCTCCTGGATGCGGATCGACCGCCGTGTCTTTTTCCTTTCGTACTCAAGCTAGATTGGGGCGGAGAAGGGTGCAATGTCCTTTTAATTGATTCGCCGCCGGCCTGGGACTCGGCCCTCGAACGCCTTCGGGCTTGTGAAGCCACGGGTCAGGGCGGTTTTGTGATCCAGGAACTGATCCCCACGGCCGGCCGGGCCCTGCGCGTGGCGGTGATCGGCACCCGGGCCGTGGCCTACTGGCGGGTGCGACTGGATGGTGGCTTTCCCGCCAACCTGGCCCACGGCGCCACCATCGATGCCGAGAGCGATGAGCATCTGATGGAAGCCGGGATCAACGCGGCCCTGGGCTTTTGCCGGCAGCAACACATCGATCTCGCCGGGCTTGATTTTTTGTTCAACGCCGAAGAGGAACGCCCGCAACCGCTTTTTCTGGAGATCAACTGGATCTTCGGACGCCGCGGCCTGGGTGGCTCCGAGGGATTTTATCGAATACTGATCCCTGAAATTCATCGCTGGCTGGCCCGGCATCATCTCGCCGTCCACTCGGCCTGACGGCTTTTGTCGCGGCCCACCTCCTTTTGCCCACATCGACCCTTGGCCTGACCGGTGGAATCCGCTATATTTATAAAATGAAAGATTTTTCCTTCCACATCGAATCCGAGGATCTCCGGCGTGAGCGGGCCAAAGCCCGTGAATTACGTCAGAGCCAATGGTGGAAACGTCGCCTGGCCAAAGGCATTTGTCATTGGTGCGGCCGTTCCTTCACCGCCTCCGAATTGACCATGGATCACATTGTTCCCATGGCCCGGGGCGGCCTGAGTACCAAGGGCAACGTGGTGCCCTGCTGCAAGGAATGCAACAACCAAAAGAAACAGCTTCTCCCCATGGAGTGGGAGGCGTATCTGGAAAGCCGGCGTGCTGGCCGGGAGATATGACGGTTTTCAGCCGGTGCCAACTTCCCGGGTGCCGTGCCCGCCGCCGTGCCATTGACACTTATTCTGTTCCCTATTTTAAAAGGAGCGATCCGTATGAACGAATCTGACCCCATTCCTGGTGGAACGCCCACCGCCTGGCGTTGCACTGTCTGCGGGTATATTCACAGAGGACCCGAACCGCCGGAAAAATGCCCTGTCTGCGGCGCCGACCGCAGCAAGTTTGAACCCTTGGTCGAAGAGGCCTCCGTTGCTGGTGCGGCGGAGGAATCCGTTCCAGAGGCCAGTTCCGCGGAGGCTCCGACAGCCACTGAAAAACCCTCAACCCGCTGGCGGTGCACCGTCTGCGGCTATATCCACATCGGCGCCGAGCCGCCGGAAAAATGTTCCGTCTGCGGTGCCGACCGCAGCAAGTTCGTGCCTTTGGAAGACGAGCCGGCGGCGGCCGAGCAACCCGAAGAACCGGTTCCCCACGCCCAGGCCGTACCGAAACCATCCCTGCGTTACTACCGGATGATCACCGAACAGATGACCGAGCGCCATGCCCATCCCATCTCGGTGCATATCCCCAACGGGGTCGCTCCCGTGGCCGTGTTCTTCGCCCTGATGGCCGCACTGTTCGGCAGCCCTGTTCTTGAGCACACCGCCACTGCCAACCTGGTCATCGTCTTGCTGTCCATGCCGTTTGTTCTGTTTTCCGGCTACAACGATTGGCAACGTCGCTACGGGGGCAAGATGACCAAGATCTTCAAAGGTAAAATTATCTGCGGCGGCCTTTTCACAGTTCTGGCCATCTGGCTCGTCCTTTGGCGGGTGATTCATCCCGAGATCCTGGTTCCCGGCGCATCAGGACGATGGTTTTACCTGCTGCTGCTTTTATCCCTGGTGGCCACCGGTGCCGTTGCCGGTTATCTCGGCGGCAAGCTCGTCTTTGGGAAGCTTCCCCCGCCCAAGCAGCAGTGATCGACCCGTTGATCTCACGCGGACCATTGGCAGCCCACAAACCAAAAACCAAGCTTGCAGATGGAATTACCGTCATCTGCAAGCTTGGTTCAATTTTTTGAACTTTCCCGCCCAAAACCGACTTCTTCAAATCACGTACATTGCGAGATCTCCTGCCCCCGAAGGACTAACATTGCATCGATCTTAAACTAGCCGTATTCGCGACCTGGGAACGCCTGGGCGCCATTCGCTTTTTTCAGCCCATTCGGGAGCTGCGATAAAAACCGATTCCGGCCCACCCCTGGCATGAATCCATCCAACAGGGCTGCAACCCGATATCTGACCAGCACTTCACCAAATCGGCTGTTTCCTCCGGTCGGATCCCGGAGACCACCACGGAAGCGTCTCTGTTGATGAGCCGGCTCATGGTCGAGGCAAGTCGCAACAGGGTAGGTAACCGAAGGTTGGCCAGAACCAGATCGAAGGTTTGCGCCAGATCCTCCACCGCATCGTCGCCCACCCGGATGCGTGTCGTCAAATCGTTGAAGGCTACGTTGCCCCGGGCTTCCCACAACGCACAGGGGTCTATATCCAGGGCCAACGCGGTATCGGCCCCCAGCAGCACCGCTCCGATGGCCAGCACCCCGCTACCGGTGCCGATATCCAGGGCTGTCGCCCCTTGAGAAATCCGCTTTTCGGCAAACATGGCATCCAGGGCCTGCAACGCAAGACGGGTGGTGGGGTGATCCCCCGCTCCGAAAGCGGCGCCTCCGGCGATTCGGAGAACAACGGCGCCGGGGGCAGCACAGGCCTTTGGCACTGATTCTTCCGGGCAGAGCAGGATACGTGGGCTGACCTGCCGGGGGCGGGACCATGCCAGGTCCACCTGAGTTCCCCCGAACAAGTTGGTGTACTGAATTCGTTGGTCGGCGGCCAATCGTCGCAGCGCGCGTTTCACGCTGGAGCGATGAATCTGAAATGTCTGGGCACAGATCCGGATGAGGTCCGCGGCAGAGACCTTGGTGGTGGCCTCTTCGAGATACGCCAAGATGAACCGATCCAGGGACTTTGCTACCACTGCGTCTCTCCACGGCCCCACGCCCTATTCCACTTCGAAACGGTAGCCTTCTGCTTCCAGTAGATTTTGATACCAGCAAGAAAACTCAAACATCGCCACAAGTCGGTCATCGCCCCGGATCAGCCCCAGGGCCATTTCCATCACGCCTTGCTCATAAGCCTCGGATCGGTTCTCCCGATCCTGACTGGCCAGAAACGCCTGAACCAGTTGTCCAGAGGTGCGTTGACTGACATCGCGGCGGATTTCGATGGGGTCTTTGGGCGGTTGAAAGGGATCCCAGTTTTCGTAGCCGCGTTTTTCGATCCGACGCCTCCGCCGCGGTGACATCGCCTCGAAAACAGCCCGTTTGCGTGCCGCCTGTTCCCCAGCGGAAAACTCATCCATCACCTTTCTCCTCCCGGGAATCTTCTTCTGCGGCCACGCCGAGATAGGCGTCGTCGTAATCGGTCAACAACGCCATGGACAGCGGCACCAGGAGATCCGCCAGTTTGATGTGACGCGAGCGGATATCCCGCAGCAAGGTGGCCGAAATTTCCTGGAGCCCGGCTTGGAGCTGATCCAACTGAACCGTTGGGTAGGCTTTCCCCGGCTCAAAGCCGCTCAGCCCGCAAGTGTACCCCCTGCCACCAATGGCGGTGGGAATACCGTAAAGGCGACAGGTGATGGGACGATAAGGATAAAGATCACAGAGGTTATCGTCGTTGAGCAGCGGACAACGGACCCGTTCGGTGGCCAGATCCGCCAGCACATCGCTCTCGTCCCGCCCGGCCTCCAGCGCCTTGGCGGCATCCCGCTTGATTCGAGCCAATTGACGATCCGCCCGATTGGCTTTTTCCAGCAACGCCTCGCGGGCTGGGCCTTGGAACGTGTCAAGAAAACGGTGATTGATGTACAAAGCTTCAATCAGGGAAAGATCAAAGAGGGCATAGCAGCAATCGGAACATTCCTGATGACATCGCACACACTCCGGAAATGCCTCTTTAACCCGTTGAAAAGCCGTATCGGCCTTTTGCACCAGATCTTCATAGGCCTTAAAATACGTCGTCAAATCCATCTCGATTTTCCCCTCTTACGGCGGTTTCTGATCCGATTGTTTCACGTGGAACTTACCACCACTTTACTTTCCGATACAGAACCGCTTGAACACCTGATCCATCACGTCCGGGTCTTCCCAACGCCCGAGAAGTCGGTCCAGGTGCCCCACTGCTTCCGCCAACTCGATACTGCCCAGCTCACCGGCCTTGTCCCGTTCCAGGCGCTCGGCAGCGGCCTTCAATCGCTCCTGGCATTTTTCCATCAACCCTTTTTGCCTCAGATTTGGGACGATATCCTCTCCGGAATCGTTTTCCTCGTCTTGCAATTCCCGACCCAGCAGCCTTTCCAACTCCCCCAAATCTTCATCATACCGCGCAGAAATCGCTATTCTCGGCCACCTCAACCACTCATCCGGCAGCTTCGGCGCCCCTTTCTCCACCATCAGATCCATCTTGTTGAGAACAAGTAACACCTTGCGTTGTTCCAGCATCTCACCGATGGAAAAATCATCGGCGCCCACCCCGGCGGCGGCATCCAACATGAAAACGACCAAGTCACACTCATCCAGATAGCCACAGGTCCGTTGGATGCCGAGACGTTCCACTGGATCCTGGCTTTCGTGCAATCCAGCGGTATCGGTGAAGGTCACCGGCATTCCGAAAAGCGTCACGCTCACTTCCACCAAGTCCCGCGTGGTCCCGGGAACATCGGTTACAATAACCCGCTCAAACTTAACTATCCTATTGATTAAGCTCGACTTTCCAACATTCGGCCTTCCAACCACCGCCACCTTCACGCCTTCGACGTACCCCTTGGCGGCATCGTACTGGCTCAGCCAACCTTCAAGCCTTGGGATCATTCGATGACGAATCGACCGGCCCAATTCCGCCAGATCCGCTTCATTCTCCAACTGCTCCCCGAAATCGATCTCCGCCTCGATATGGGCCATCACATCAATCACCGCTTGCCGCAGAGCCTCCACCTGGCGCCCCAGTTCGCCATCGAGCCGCCGGCCGGCCATCCGCATCGCTTTTTGACTGCGGGCATCGATGAGGTCGGCCACCGCCTCCGCTTGGCTGAGATCAATGCGCCCATTGACGAGCGCCCGTCGCGTAAACTCTCCCGGCTCCGCCAACCGCGCTCCAGCCCACAGCACCGCTTCCAGCAGTTCCGCCAGCACATGCCCGCCACCGTGGCCGTTGATCTCCACCACGTTTTCACCGGTGTAACTGCGCGGACCGGGCATCCACACCGCCAACACTTCATCGATCCGTTCACCGCTGACCGGATGGTAAACCCACCCGTGGCGAAGACACCGCGCCCTGTCTCCGCCATCGGCATGGCCAGGTTTCTTTGCACTCGGTTTAAAAAGCTTTTGGAGAATGCCCAGGGCTCGCGGACCGGAGATCTTGACGATGCCGATGGCACCGCGTCCCCTAGCCGTGGCGATGGCCGCTATGGTGTCGCCGATGGGAAAAGTCGCCGCCACAGTTCATTCTTTCTCCACCGCTCCGGTCTTTTCAACCCCCGCAAACCCGGTGCGGTATCCCCACAACAGCACCTCGGAATCCGCCCCTTCCCCTCAGGCTGCTTTCTTGTAAACATAGTACTGCTGGCCGATGGACGCCAGGTTGTTCACCAACCAGTACAACACCAGCCCCGAAGAAAAATTGATGAAGATGAAGGTGAAAATCAGCGGCATGAAGGTCATCATTTTCGCCTGGGTGGGGTCTCCCGGCGTCGGGGTCATCTTCTGTTGCAGGAACATGGTGGCCCCCATGATAATGGTCAACACCGGTATGCCGTAGGGGGGTTCCATCAGCGGAATGTGGAAACCGAAGGAAAAGAGACGATCCGGCGCGGACAGGTCGTTGATCCAGCCGAAGAAAGGGGCATGGCGCAGCTCGATGGCCTCGTAGAGCATTCGGTACAGCGCGAAGAAGACCGGTAACTGAACCAGCATCGGCAGGCATCCCCCCAGCGGGTTGACCTTGTAGGTCCGATACAGGTTCATCATTTCCTCGTTCATCTTTTTCTTGTCGTTCTTGTGTTTCTCCCGGATTTCCGCCATCAGGGGCTGCATCCGTTTCATCTCGTTCATCGACTTGTAGCTTTTGTTGCCCAGAGGCCACAGCACCACCTTGGTCAGAATCGTCAAAATGATAATGGCAATCCCGTAGTTGGGAATGAAGCCGTAGATCCAGTTCATGAACCAGAGACACGGCTTGGCGATGAAATCGAACATACCGAAATCCACCACCCGCTCCAGATCCAGCCCGTAGGCCTTGAGCACTTCCCCCCGCTTGGGACCGAAAAAGACCCGATAGGTGTACGTGCGCGCCTGGCCGGGTGCCAAGGTCTCCGCCGGCAGCACGAGACCGTTTTCAATCACCGCGTCCTGGTGCGCGAGCCGCACCGCCGCATCCGCCACAGGCGGGGGAACCAACGCGGACAAAAAATACCGGTCCTGGATAGCGATCCATCCGATCTTGCCTTGGAGTCGATCCTGGTCCTCGATGTCGTCCACATCGATTTGAGACAACCGGTCATCGATGAGAATGCTTGGTCCGCTGAATCCGTAGGCTGCTCCCTTGCCGGTCTCCTCCTTCTGGAGAAGCGCCAGGCTCAGTTGCGGGTTCACCGTTTGGGAACCGTTATTTTTGACCGTGATATCCAGATCGATGAGGTAGCTGTCCGGCTTAAAGGTGAAGCGCTTTTCAATACCGATGCCATCACTTCGCCAGTGGGTGAGCACAAGGCTCCGGGGCCCCTGGTCCACAATGATTTTTTCCGTTGACGTATCCGCGCTGAACACCGCCTGATCGAGCCCCGCGTTTCCCTCCGGCGACAAGGCCAACCGCAACGTTCCACCGAGCAGCTCTTCCCCCACGAGTCGGTAGGGCGCGGCGTCCTCATGGACACTTTCACGGTACTGTCTCAGTTCAACACTGCGGATCGTTCCGCCACGTTCATCGATGACGATTCGATAGTACGCATTTTCAACACTGATGGTTTTCGCCTCTGAAGGGCTCAACGCCACAGTACTTTCCACCGGCACCGTTTGTTCGCTTCGTGACGCCGTTTTTTCCGCCGGGCTCTCCAGCTGTCCCCCACCTTCGGTTATATCAACCTGCCCGGCTGGCACCGGTGCCGGCGGACGGACCGCTTCATGGGTGCCGAAAAACATCTCCCAAACAAAAAACACAAGAAAAGAAAGCAGAATGGCGATAAAAATCCGCGCTTGGTCCATGGCTTCTCCGGGTCGGCAGAACGCTCGGGCTCGATTGATGGATTGGATGGGATGACGGCTATCCCGGCCTGTTCACGGCACCGGGTCGTATCCACCGGGGTGAAACGGATGGCAGCGTAGAATCCGTTTGATCGCCATCAACCCGCCGCGCATCACCCCGTAGCGAGATATGGCTTCATAGGCGTATTGGCTACAGGTGGGCGTAAAGCGGCAACTCGGCGGCAGTACCGGCGAAATCAGGTACTGATAGGCACGTATCAGCATTTTGGCCAACCATCGCACCACGCATCACCCCGTTAGTTGCCGGAACAGGTGCGCCAACGATCTGCGAATGGTTTCGTTCTCGCTGGCGCCAACCTGTTTTTTGGCAATCAGAAGGATGTCCCCGCTCGCCGTGATTCGATGCTGATGGAGGCGAAAAAACTCGCGACACAACCGCTTGATGCGGTTGCGCACCACCGCGCCGCCAACTCTGCGCGAAACGGTGATCCCCAGTCGAACCGTATCTCTTGGCCCCGGCGCCAGGCAAAGGATGAAATGGGCGTTCTGAGTACGTCGACCCGTTCGCGAAAGCCTCAAAAAATCGCTTCGCTTCAGCAGTCGTTGGTCCCGGGAAAAACCGAACCGCGCTGTTCCCGCTGCAATCACGGCACCCGCTCTTGGCGCCCGCCGCTGTGGGGCGACCATCTTGCCCGGCGAATCAGCCGTTGTGGATTCAGATGCCGAGGCGCTTGCGCCCCTTGGCCCGTCGCCGGTTGATTACTTTACGCCCGGCTTTGGTGGCCATCCGGGTAAGAAACCCGTGGGTGCGCACCCGCCGCAGTCGATGGGGTTGATAGGTCCGTTTCATCATTGCTCCTTAAAAATCATTGACCAGCGAACGGTATTTTCCGCCGCCCTCAAATCGAAAATGTCCCATAAAAATGCAGCACTTAATCACAGTGCCGGCCGCTTGTCAAGCCTCATTGCGAGTCACCCGGCTCCTCTTCGGCGACACCCAGGCCCATCTTGCCGGTGATCTCGTAGACATCAAACTGTTGCACGTGAAACTGGGGGTTGGGATAAATGATGATCTGCTTTCCCAGACGGCTTTCCAGCGACACCATCAGGTGGTTTTCCTCTCCGTGGAGCCGCTCGGCAATCTCCGGATTGACCCGCAGCATCAACCGATGGCCCGGCATGTCCCGAGCCTCCCGCAGGATCTGCCGATACACATCGTAGCAGATCGTCTTGCGCGAGATCAACTGACCCTCTCCGTCGCAGTAAAAACACGGCTCGCATAGTGCGCTGGTGAGACTCTTGCGGATCCTTTTGCGTGTCATCTGGACCAGCCCCAGCTCCGAAATCGGCAGGATATGGGTCTTGCTCCGATCTCGCTGAACCGCTTCCTGCAATGCGTTGAAGACTTTTTCCTGGTGGCTCTTTTTTTCCATATCAATGAAATCGATGACGATGATGCCGCCGATATCCCGTAGTCTCACCTGGTAGGCGATTTCCTTGACGGCCTCCAGGTTGGTCTTAAAAATCGTCTCCTCCAGGTTGTACTTCCCCACATAGCGCCCTGTGTTGACATCGATGGCGCAAAGAGCTTCAGTCTGCTCGATGATGATATACCCCCCCGACTTGAGCCAGACCTTCTTTTTCAGCGCACGGGAAATGTCTCCTTCCAGATGAAAGGCGTCAAAGATGGGCTCCGGTCCTTCGTAGAGTTCCACGCTGCGCTTGAGCCGCGGCGCGCAGGCATCCAGAAAAGCCATCACCTGCTCGTAGCCGTTGCGCGAATCGATGACCACCTTGTCCGCTTCCTGGGTGAGCAGGTCGCGCACGGCGCGCAGGCTGACGTTGAGCTCCTTGTGCAGGAGGGTCGGCGCCGAACAGTGTTGGCACTTCTTCTTGATGTTGCTCCAGAGCCGTTCGAGAAACTCCATCTCCGAACCGAGCACGTCGGCCTGGATTCCTTCTGCGGCAGTGCGGACGATATAACCGAAATTGTTCTTGCGAAGCGCCTGAATCAGCCCCTTGAGCCGACTCCGCTCGGCCTCCTCTTCGATTTTTCGCGAGACGCCGATGTGTTTAGAGTTGGGCATCAGCACCAGAAAGCGGCCCGGCAGCGAAACGTGGCAGGTGACCCGTGCACCCTTTGTGCCGATGGGCGACTTGGCCACATGGACCAGGATCTCCTGGCCCTCGGTGAGCAGGTCCTCGATGTTGGGCCGCGGTTCCTTGCGGCCGCCGGTCTCCTGCCCTGGGCGGCCGGCGACTTCATCGCCCGTCTCCGGCTCATCGTCAAGCGCCTCTCCCAGCCAGTCCTCCTCCAGGTCTCCCACGGCATTGCTCAGCACGTCGTCGACATAGATGAAGGCCGCTTGACTCAACCCGATATCCACGAATGCGGCCTGCATGCCCGGCAGTACGCGCTGAACCCGCCCTTTGTAGATGTTGCCGGCGCTGTCCGCCTCGTCCTGCCGGTGGATGAACAGCTCCACGATGGTGCCGTCTTCCAGCAGCGCCACCCGCGTCTCGTGTTCGGCCGTATTGATAATCAGTTTCCGAAACATCGTTGCCTCTCCATCCCTGACAGCGGCGTCACATCGGTCTTGCAGACCCGCACCCGGGCCGCCTCCTCCGAAGTCAAGCCGAACACCCCCTTCAGCACGTCGGTGGGCCGCACGCTGGGTCCGTCAACCTGATAAATGCCCAGGATCACCTTCCCGTCATCCCCCAACGCCATCTGGCTGACGACCTGCTTCAAATCGATGCGCTGAAGACGACCCTTGGCGGAACACCGCTCCAGGGGCCATGCATCGGCCTGCTGAAACAGGGCCAGCGGTTCGGCCGCCGATAGCGCCAGCGGCAGATCGAGCCGGTATTGAAAAACCTCCGCGCCGCTGCTCCCCTTTCCCTCCAGGGCCGCCACCACCATCAGGCCTTCGGGAAGCTGCCGGTTGAGCGCCGGAATGATGTCCGCCGTTTTTGGACGCCGCTCCAGGTGTACCGTGACAAACTCCGCTTCGCTCTCAAGACCCAGGGGCAAGGCATCATCGAAGGCCAGCCTGGGCTTGGGGTGAAATCCTCCGCTATGGGCCACCGCCAGACCTGCCCGTCGAAACGCCCGCTGGAAAATACCGGCGGTCTCCAGGTGACCGAAAAACCGCGCCGCGCCCACCTTGTGAAAACGAAGCCGAAACACCGCCGGCGGCTCCGTCGGGGCCGGTTCAACCTTGACTTCCAGGGCGGCCGCTTCCTTTTCCGGATGCACCACCGGCGCCAGGGTGGAAAAATCGCAGACCCCGCACCCTTGACATTCTCCTTGCCGGCAGTCGCCGGTGAGGGTTTGCGCCAGGGCCCGATGCCATTCTTCTTGCAAGAACGCCTTGTCCACCCCGATGGCCACGTGATCCCAGGGCAACGGCTCATCCAGGTCCCGGGGGCGGGTGGTGAAAAAATCCATGTCGATGCCGGCGGCGGCAACGGCCTCCTGCCATCGGTCGAAGCGAAAAAACTGGCTCCATCCGTCCAGACGACACCCGCGGCGCCAGGCCTCCTCCAGCAGGGGCGCCAACCGCCGGTCGCCACGGGCCCAGAGTCCCTCGATCAGGCTCACCTCGGGGTTCTGCCATTTGAACTGGATACCGGGTCGCGTCAGTTGGCGCCGCAACCCGTCGATCTTGGCCCGGGCCGCCGCCAGGGGTTCCTGCCCGGTCCACTGGAACGGTGTGTGGGCCTTTGGAATGAAGGTCGCCACGCTGACGTTGAGCTGCCCACGGCGCTTTTTCGGCAGCTTGAGCCTGCGCAACCGCCCCACCAGGTCCACGATGGCCTCCAGGTCCGCCTCGCTCTCGGTGGGCAGGCCGATCATGAAATAGAGCTTGATCGTTTGCCATCCCAGGTCGAAAGCGTCCTGAAGCGTCTGGAAGACGTCCACCTCGGTGATGTTCTTGTTGATCACGTCCCGCAACCGCTGGCTACCGGCTTCCACCGCGAAGGTGAACCCGGTCTTGCGTACCCGGCGGATCTGCTCCATCAGTTCCGGAGTGAGGCTACCGATCCTGAGGGAAGGCAGCGAAACGGCGATATGACGCGGGGCACATTCGGCCATGAGCGCGGCGGTGAGCCCGTTGATGCCGACGTAATCCCCCGTGCTCAGCGACAGCAGTGATACGTCTTCATACCCGGTACTGGCCAATCCCCGCCGCACCATCTCCATCAACCGGCCCGGTGCCCGCTGGCGAACCGGACGATACAGCATCCCCGCCTGGCAAAAACGACAGCCCCGGGTGCACCCACGAGCGATTTCCAGCCTCAGCCGGTCATGAACCGGACGGCCGAAGGGCACCACCGGCCGCTCGGGGAAGCCCACCTGGTCCAGGTCGGCCACCACGGCTCGGCGCACCGGCAGCGGAACCCCGGCAGCGGGGATCAGGTGTTGAAATCCCTGTTCGTCGTAATGGGCCTCGTAGAAAGCGGGAACATAAACCCCTTCAATCCGGGACCAGGCTTCGAGCAAGTCGCGGCGGTGGCCCCGGTCCCAGGCCAACCAGGCTTCGGCCATGGCCACCACCACCTCTTCCCCGTCACCGATGACCATGGCATCGAAAAAAGCCGCCACCGGCTCGGGGTTGCAGGTGCACGGGCCGCCAGCGATGACCAGCGGATCCCGTGGGCCGCGGGCCGCGGCCCTCAGCGGGATGCCGGCCCTTTCCAACATGGCCAGGACGTTGGTATAGTTAAGTTCGTAGAGCAGGGAAAAACCGAGGATATCAAAATCGGCCAGGGGACGCCGACTCTCGAGGCTCACCAGCGGCAACCCCCGCGAGGCCAGGGCCTGATCCATATCCGGTGCCGGGGCGAAAACCCGCTCGGCGCTGATGCGTGGATCCCGGTTCAGGATTTCGTAGAGAATCTGCATGCCGAAGTGGGACGTACCGATCTCGTAGAGATCCGGAAACGCCAGGGCCAAATGCAGGGAAACGCGTGCCGGATCCTTGCGCACGCTGTTGATCTCCCCGCCAAGATAACGGCTGGGATGCTCGACGCTTTCAAGGACGTCTTGAAGCGAATCGGGGGTCATGGTAGGGACCTTCTATTTTTTCCGGGATGCGGCACCGACCACTCGGCTGCGCACGGGGTTGGTCAACCCGCCCGAGGAGGAATCAATGACCGGTCGTAGTGGAAGCAACAAGGCCTGCTGGCGCTTTTGGCTCGCCTTTTGGGTTGCCGTTCTCATCGCTTTTGCGCCGCGGGCCGACGCCGAACATTATAATCGCGAAACCCCTGTTGTCAAAGCGGTTCGCGCCGTAAGCCCCGCCGTGGTCAACATCAGCAGCCAAATCCAGGTGCGCCAGGCCCAAAGCCCCTTTTCCGGCATGGCGCCTCCTCACCTCGAATGGTTTTTCAAGGACTTTTTCGACCCGGGCTGGGAACGGCGCTACCGCACCACCAGCCTCGGTTCCGGCGTGATCATCGACGGCCAGCGCGGTTTCATCCTCACCAATGCCCACGTGGTGGCCCGGGCCGGTGCCATCACCGTGACCCTCATGGACGAGCGCCAGTACGAGGCCCAACTGGTGGGTTCGGATCCCGACAGCGACCTGGCCGTGCTGCGCATCGACGCTGATCAACCCTTGCCGGCGGTGGCCATGGGGTGTTGCGACGACTTGATGATCGGTGAAACGGTCATCGCCATCGGCAACCCCTTCGGTTTTTCCCACACCGTGACCACCGGCGTCATCAGCGCGGTAAACCGCAGCTTTCGCGCCGATGACCGTGAATACTACGATTTCATCCAGATCGACGCCTCCATCAACCCGGGTAACAGCGGCGGACCGCTGCTCAACATCAACGGGGAGCTCATCGGCATCAACACCGCCATCTACGCCAAAGCCCAGGGCATCGGCTTTGCCATTCCCATCGACAGGGCCCAGCGGATCGTCAATGATCTCATCGAGTTCGGGGAAGTAATCCAGGCATGGATCGGTTTGCGGGTCCAGGCGGTGGACCCCCGCCTGGCCGCCTACCTCGACCTGCCGGACAGCGATGGCGTCCTGGTGCGGCAAGTGGAAAAAGACAGCCCGGCGGAAAAGGCCGGTATCGCCTCCGGAGACGTGATCCGCATCTTGGACGGCAACCGTATTGCCGACATGGAGGCCTATCGGCGTGCGACCGCCGCCGTCGCGCCCCGCCAAACCCTCACCATGGAGGTGTGGCGAGACGGTGGAACGCTGTCCAAAACCGTGCGCACTTCGGTCTATCCGCCGCAGAAAGCGGCTCGGTTGGCCGAAGAGCTGCTCGGTATCACCGTCGCCGACATCACGCCGGATCTCCGTCAACGCTACCGGCTGGCCGTCTCCCGCGGCGTGGTCATCACCGCGGTGGCGCCGGATACCTTCCTCGCGCAAACCGGGGTTGAACCCGGAGACGTGATCCGCCAGGTGGGGGACGAGCCGGTGAAGGATCGTCAGGATTTCGAAAAGGCCCTGGTAAAACAGCGGCTCCAGAACGCCTTGGTCCTCTTGGTCCAGCGGGGACGCCAGGGTTACTACATCACCGTGGAGTTTTAAGAGCGGCCTTTGGGCCGCCGGGCCCGATCGTTTTTTTATCCTCGAAGATTCAAACAGGGCGATTGGCAGGAGCCCTTTAGATCTCCTCTGCCACGGGCCAGGAAAACACCTTGAGCCCCTTTCCCCCCAGTCGCCGGTGCAGCCTCGAGAGGGCCTCGCGGATATTTTCCAGCGGCTGGCCGTCTTCCACGACGGCCAGCAACACGTTGTTGTAACCAGGCCAGACGCTGTCATCCATCCGCGGGTCCGAGTTTCGGCCCCGTCCCGACACCCGCTTCCAGCGGGTAAACCCCGGGGCGTCACATCTGGCCAGGATCTCCAGTACCTCGTCGTCGCAAGCGGCGTCGTAGGCCACCATCAGCATCTTCATCGGCCGCTCCTTTTTTCCCGGCGCCGCTCAAACAGGTAGTAGACGGTGGGGACCAGCACCAGGCTCACAAGCATCGATACCGACAAACCGCCCAACATGCTCACCCCCAGGGGGTTCCATGCTTCGGCGCCTACCGTGTCGGAGACCGCCATGGGCACCATGGCAAAAAGAGTCGTTAAGGTGGTCATCAGCACCGGCCGCAACCGGTGGCTCCCCGCCTCCACCACCGCCGCTTTCAGGGGCCGTCCCCGCTTTTGCAGCAGGTGGGTATAGTCCAGCAGCACGATGGCGTTGTTGACCACGACCCCCATGAGCATGATCACCCCCATGAAAGGAATCATGCCGAGGCTGGTGCCGGTGAGATAGAAGGCGTAGAGCACGCCGGTGAAGGCGAAGGGTACGGAAAACATGACGATCAGCGGGTCGCGCAGGTTGCCGAAGAGCGAGGCCATCACCATGTACACCAGCACGATGCCCAGAATCAGCAAGACCGTCAGGTCGGCGAAAGCCTCCTTTTGCTCCTCCACGTCCCCGCCGAAATGAACTCGGATCCCCGGGGGGATCTCCATGGCATCCACCACCCGCCGCAGATCGGCACTCACCGCCCCCAGGCTGCGACCGGCGGTTTCCGCCTCCACCCGAATGATGCGCTGGCGGTTCTTGCGCTCGATTTCGATGGGTCCCCGCCCTTCGACGATACGTGCCACCGTCCGCAACGGTACCTGCCGGCCATCGGGGGTCAGGATCGGCACCTCGGGCAGGTTGCCGAGCCGGTCTCGGTCGATTTCACGAAAGCGGGTGAAGATGTCGAAGCGATCCCCGGCATCCTTGTACTCGGTGGCCTCGACCCCGTAGAAATAGTTGCGCAGGGTCCCGGCGATCATCGCCACGTTCAACCCGAGGCTGGCGGCCTTGATACGATCGATCTGCACCCACACCTCCGGCCGTGGGTCCTTGAGGGAAAGGGTGGCGTCCACCAGGCCGGGGATCGCGGTCATCTCCCGGTGCAGCGCGCGGGCGAAGGCCTCGCTTTGGGTCAAGTCGTAGCCCAGCACTTCCATGGAAATCGGCTTACGCCCGCCCATGATGGCGCTGTCCAGCCCGCTTTCGGTGCTCACCCGGAACTTGGCCAGCCCGGGGATTTTTTCCACCTCGGCGCGCAGCCGCTGGGCCACGGCTTCGATGGTCAGATCCCGTTGGTCGCGATCCACCAGCTTGAAGCGCACATCGCCGACGTTGGGGCCCTGATCAAACCCCAGGGCCACCTGATAGCCCATTTCATCCTCGCCGGTCTTGGCGTAGGTGAACAGGATCCACTCGGGTGGCACGATGCGCGGCATGATGGCCAGCATCCGCATGGCGGCGCGCTCGGTTTCCTCGATGCGCTGCCCCTCGTCGAGACGGAAGGAAACCGACACCTCACCGGTGTCCACCCGCGGGAAAAAAGAGGTGGAAATAAACGGCACCAGGGAAACACCGGAGATGAAGATCGCCACGGCAAGCATCACCACGGTGATCGTATGGCCCAGGGCCCAGGTGAGCAGGCGGCCATAGGCCCGCTCCAGAATCTCGAACCCGGCCTCGCTGCGGGCGTAGAGCCGTCCCACCCAGCCCTGGCGCTGCTTGAGGGCCGTGGGGGTGGTGCGCACCCAGCGGCTGGCCAGCATGGGCGTGAGCATCAGCGCCGTGACCAGGGACACCAGCAGAGTGATCACCACAACGAAACCGAGCTGTTTGAACAGGATTCCCGCCAGTCCACTGAGAAACATCAACGGTACGAAAACCACCACCGTGGTCATGGTCGAAGCGGTGATGGCCAGGGCCATTTCGCCGGCACCATGCATGGCCGCCGCTCCCACCGGCGCCCCCTTTTCCACGTGCCGGATGATGTTTTCCAGCACCACCACGGCGTTGTCCACCACCATGCCCGAGGCGATGGCCAACGCCATGAGGGAGACCACGTTGATGGTGTAACCGAAGAGGTTCAAGAAAATAAAGGCAATAACCAGGGAGGAAGGAATAATGAGCACGATGATGAAGGTGGTCCGCAGCCGCCGGAGAAAGACCCCGGTGACGATCACGACGAAAAAGATGCCCCACAACAGCGTGGTGCGCAGGTTGGAGACGGAGTCGATGATGTCCTGGGAAGTGTCGATGGGGATCCGCACCGTGACGTCGGCAGGCAAATAGGGGGTGATCTCGGCCAACCGCGCCCTCACCGCCTCGATCACCTCCACCGTGTTCTTGCCGGTCTGTTTCTGAAGCATCAACAGGATCGAGGGTCGACCGTTGCTGTGCACCCGCTCGTCCATTGGTTTGTAGCCGTCTTCCACCCGGGCCACGTCTTCCAGGTGCACCGGACGCCCATCGTGGTAACCCACCACGGTCCGGCGGATTTCCTCGATGGATTGGAACCGCCCCGGCACCCGGACGAAGTACTTCTGATGAGGGGTATGGATGTGGCCGGCGGGCACATTCATATTCTCGGCTTCCAGCACCCGATTGATCTGGGGCAGGGACAGGTGGAAACCTTCCACTTTACCCATGTCGAAATCGATGTTGATGCGTCGGCGCAGCCCCCCGTTGAGCACCACGGCGCCGACTCCCGGCACGCGCTTTAGTTCGTCGGCGATCTGCTTGTCGACGATGTGAAACAACCGCGGCCAACTTTTTTCCCCGGACACCGCGAGGAACAACACCGGCGCCATGGCGCTGGAAAATTTGAACAACACCGGGGTCTCGGCATCATCCGGCAGGTAGCGCCGGGAAAACTCGAGCTTGTCGCGCACGTCGTTGCCCGCCACGTCCAGGTCCGTGCCCCAGTCGAACTTGCAACTGATCAACGACAGGTTGTCCATGCTCTTGGACGTCAAGGTGTCGAGGTTGTTCACCGAGTTGACCGAATCCTCGATCACCTCGGTGACCTCGGTTTCCACGTCCGAAGCGCTGGCGCCGGGCCAGGCGGTGAGAATGGAGATCACCGGCGGCTCGATTTCCGGGTACATATCCGTGGAGAGACGCAGGGCCGAAAAAATCCCCAACAGACCCAGCGCCAGAAACAGCATGGCGGTGGCCACCGGCTGGCGCACGGAAAATTCGGGCAGGTTCATTCCTCTGGCCCCTCCAGGCGCCCAAGATCATCGCCGACGACGCGCACCCGGTCTCCGTGACGCAGACTGCCCTGGCCTTCCACCACCACCGGGGTGCCGGCCTCCAGGCCCCGCACCGCCACGAAGCGGTCCTGGTGCATCCAGGTTTCCAGGTTGACTTGCACCGCCCGTTGGTCCGCCACGATAAAAACATAGTCGCTGCCGGTCCCCGGCAGGCGCAACAGCGCGTCGCGCTCCACCGCCACCACTTCCTGCTGCCCGAGTTCCAGCGCGACCCTTGCGTACATGCCCGGCTGGAGCAACCCGTCTGGATTGTCCAGGTGTACTTCGATATCGGCGCTGCGGGTGGCGGGGCTCAGCGCCGCGTTGACCAGGGACACGGTGCCGTCAAAACAAACGGCCGGATGGGCGTCGATACGCACCGTGGCGGCCAACCCGGGGTGGACCTCCGGCAGGTAGGCCTCGCTGACGAAAGCCGTTACCTTGACCCGGGAGATATCGGCCAGCTTCAGCAAGGGGTGATCGGTGCTGGAGAGGTTGCCGGGATCGAAAAAGCGACCCGTCACCACGGCGTCCATGGGGGCCTCGATGTGGTGATCGGCCAGCGCCAGGGACAATTGCGCGATCACTGCCCGAGCCTGCTCGGCCTGGGATCGCGCCCTACCCCGGGCCGCCTGGGCGGCCTCGGTTTCGGCCACGATGTGATCCAGTTGCCGCCGGGCCACGGCTTTTTCCTGGTACAGGGCCGTGAAGCGCTCGCGGTCCTGCACCAATACCCGGAGGTTGGCGTCGATGCGCTCGATGTTCGCCTGGGCGGCCGCCCAGGCGGATCGCGCCTCCCTGAGCCGGGCACGAACCGTGGCTTCGTCCAGGCGCACCAGGGTCTGGCCCGCCTTCACGCCATCCCCCGTCTGCACGGCTACCGATTCAATCCGTTGTCCGGGAACCTTGGGAAAAACCAGCACGTCGCGCCAGGGCCGCACCTCTCCGGTGAGCTCAAGCCACCGGGTCATGGCCATCTGCCGGGCCGGCGATACCCGCACCGGCCGGATCGTTTCAACCTCCACCCGGCTTTCTTTCCGGTTCTGGAATCGGTAGAGGTTGAAGCCGGCAAAGACGAGAAACCCCACCACCGCCAAGGCGGCGACGGTCATCCCCGTGCGCTTGGGGCGGGCGCCAGCGGTATCATTGCCGCTCATGGAGCCTTCCTTCCTTTCATGAGGGTTGCCTGGTGACGCCCACGGCACGTTCCAGTTCGGCCTCGGCCTTGAGAGCGGCGTAGCGAGCGACATGATCATTGCTTTGGGCCTGACTTCTGGCCAGCGTGGCGTCGAGGACTTCGGTGGTGGTGGCCATCTGCTGCCGGTAACGCAAACGGGTGATGCGCAGGTTCTCTTCGGCCTGGCTCATGGCGGTTCGGGCCGTTTCAACGTTGGCCAGCGCCACCGAAAGATTCACCGCGGCGTCTTTGACCTCCAGGCGGATACTGTCCCGTACCCCGTCGGCCTTGGCGGCCAGCGCTTCGTAGTCCTGGTGTTGTTGGGCCACCTCGGCCCGGGTTTTGCCCCACTCGAAGAAGGTCCATTCGGCCTGGAGCGCCACCGTGGCGTTATAGCTGTTGCGAAAATCGTTCTCGCTGGCGCGCCAATCGTCTCCCTCCTGCTCATAGCGCCCCACCAGCGCCACGGTGGGGTAAAAACGGCTGGCGGCCAGCCGCGCCGCCGCTTCCAGTTGGGCCAGGGAGAGATCAAGCCGTTGCAGTTCCGGCCGGTGGGTTTCCGCCAGGGTGATGAGGTGATCCAGGGCCGGGGGTGCCGGCGGCAGCACCTCCGCCTCCACCAGCCTCACCGGCGCTTGCAGCGGCCGGCCGATGACGGTGTTGAAGGCGGCGCCGGCCATCTCCACGGTCGCTTGGGCCCGCGTTTTTTGCTGAACGGCATCGGCCAGGGCCACTTCGCTCTGGAGCAAGTCGTTGTAGGCGATGAGCCCTTGATCGTAAAATTGCCTTGCGTCGGCGGCATGGCCAGCCAGGGTGGCTTCGGCCTCCCGGGCGGTGGCCAGCAGCCGCCGGGCCATGAGCACGTCGAAAAAAGCCAGCTTGGCCTGTTTGACCACATCCGCCTGCGCTTGTTCGGCTTGGAGGGTTGCGATGTCGATGCCCAGCTCGGCCATTTTGACCCGTGTGGTGAGGGCAAAACCGGTGAACAGCGGCTGGGTGAGGCTCACCTCCCAGCGAAAGTTGTCCCGGGGTCCGGTGGGCGCCTCGATCTGCTCGCTTCCACTGACCACGTAAAATGGCGCTACGCTGGGATGCGGCGCGACGGTAGTTCGTGTGAAATCCATGTACGGCGTCTCTTTGAGGTGGGCGTAGCCGTAGGCCGCCGACGCCTTGGGAAACAGGTCGGCCCGGGTGGCGCGGTGGGCCTCCACGGCCGCCCGGCTACGGGCCGTGGCCTCGCGCACCAGGGCATTGTTGGCCTTGGCCATCGCCACGGCCTGCGCCACGGTGAGGGGCTGGATTTCATCGGCCGTGGCGCCACCGGCCAAACCGATTAAAACCACAACAGCCATCAGCCATGATCGTTTTTTAGGCTTCATGGTTTCTCCCTATAAAAATTGAAGCCAATTTCGTGAACCTTGGTTCATTTATCCGTGAAGGGAAATCTCTTGTCAACCAGAAGCCGCGATTGATGCGCCTTGAAGGTACCCCCATGCAATGTTATGGTGCCCCTCAACCAGTCGATACGCATAAGAATCCATAGCGCTTCCATCGGCGTTTTTTAAACCGAACCGAGAAAGAAAAGGCAAATGCAACGCACCAAGATCAATGATCTGCTCACCAGCGATAGCCCCTTGGGCCCGGTACTGATCAAGGGATGGCTTCGCACCCGTCGCGACAGTAAGACCTTTTCGTTCCTGGAAGTCAACGACGGCTCATGCCTGGCCAACCTTCAGGTGGTGGCCAACGACACCCTGCCCAATTACGAGGATCTGCGCAAACTGACCACCGGATCCGCCCTGGCGGTACGGGGTGAATTGGTGGCTTCCGCCGGCAAGGGACAACACTGGGAAGTAACGGCATCGGTGGTGGAAATTCTCGGAATGGCGCCGGAAACCTACCCTCTCCAAAAAAAGCGCCACACCGATGAATTCCTGCGTTCCATCGCCCATCTGCGGCCACGCACCAACAAGTACGGCGCCCTGTTTCGCATCCGCGCCGACACCGCCTGGGCCATCCATCGTTTCTTTCGCGAGCGTGGTTTTCGCTGGCTCCATTCACCCATCATCACCGCTTCGGACTGTGAGGGGGCCGGAGAACTGTTCCGTGTCACCACTCTGCCCCCCGGCGCCGACGGCGGTCCCGAGGCTTTTGCGGCTGATTTTTTCGGATCCCGGGCCAACCTCACCGTCTCCGGCCAGCTTTCCGCCGAGATGCTGGCCCTGGCCCTGGGGGACGTGTACACCTTCGGCCCCACCTTCCGGGCGGAAAACTCCAACACCCGTCGGCATGCCGCCGAGTTTTGGATGGTGGAACCGGAAATGGCTTTCTGCGACCTGGCGGGCAACATGGACCTGGGCGAAGCCCTGATCAAGGAAATGGCCCGCTTCGTGATGGAGGAATGCGCCGCCGACCTGGCGCTTTTCTCGCGTTTTGTGGACCCCGGGCTGAAAACCACCCTGGAAGGAACCATCGAAAAGTCCTTCGTTCGTATCCCCTACGCCGAGGCGGTCACGATTCTACAGCGATCGAAGCAAGATTTCACTTTTCCGGTGGACTATGGTCGCGACTTGCAGACCGAGCACGAGCGCTATCTCACCGAGGTGCATTTCAAGGCTCCGGTGATCGTCCACGACTACCCCAAGGAGATCAAGCCGTTCTACATGCGTGTCAACGATGACGGCCGGACGGTGGCCGCCATGGATGTCCTGGTGCCGGTGATCGGCGAGATCATCGGCGGCAGTCAGCGTGAGGAGCGCCTCGATGTGCTTGAAATGCGGATGAAAGAATGTAATCTCGACCTGGCGGCCTATGAATGGTACCTGGATTCACGGCGCTACGGCTCGGTGGTTCACAGCGGTTTCGGGATGGGATTCGAGCGGTTGTTGATGATGCTCACCGGGGTCTCCAACATCCGTGACGTGATCCCCTTCCCGCGCACACCGGGGGATATCGCCTTTTGAATTGTCCATCGCGCCTCGCCCCCTTGACACCGGCGAGGCGGCTGGATATGGTCAAATCATCATCGTCACCCAACCGCAAACTCAAAAAATTAACCATCGGCCGTGCCGCGGGAGCTTGTACCGGTCACCGCCGGGCGCCAAGGGTTAAACTTGAAACAAGAGGTTTGAGGTGACATGATCGGAACATCTTCGGCGTACGTGCATCTCGTGTAAAAACGGCGCAAAAAGGATGTTCCACCCGTAAAAAGGCAGGCGTCGCCGCAGCGATGCCTGCCTTTGTGTTATGTGAGCACCTGAACCTGGATGGCTGATCGAGATCGGAAAGAAGGAAACGGAACCGGCCTTTTCAGTTACCTTTAATCCCGCAGGCAGCGCAACTTGGCCAGGTTCTCGGCGTAGCCGTAGAGGTGCAACCCTTTGCTCTCGACGATCATTTCTCCATCGGCCACCCCGATCTGGTCCGCCATGTATTCCTTGAGATTCTGAATCCCCGCCAGATTGGCCGGCATCCCTCCCCACAGGTCCCAGGAACGAAAATAGACAAAAAAATGCAGGGCATCGTCCTGGATGCGGGTGTCGATGTGCCTCAGGCAGGGCGGATCCAGTAATACGAGATCGCTGGGATGAGCCACCTGAAGCACCATCTGGTTGTTCCGACGGCCAAAACGCTTGTAGGTATCGATGATCCATTCGATCTGGTTGAGATAAAGCCCGCCATTGTCCTCGAAGACCATGTGCCCGTCCACGTCCCGAATATCGACGATCTCGCGCTGACCTTCATTCCACCAGGCGCGCTTTTCCCCGTCCAGGGGAGCCTTGGTCAACCGTTCACCATAGGTGTAAGATTCACCCGGGGCTTTTTCGCCGGTCATCAGATACTCGATATAAGACCGCTCGTAGCCGGGTCCTCCATAGATGTAGGCTTCCTCCACCGGATTGGGAATACCGCAAGCCGGCGGGATGTCCGGCAGTAGCGGACGGGTGCCGGGAAATTTCACTCGACCGGTGAAATAGTCGTACTCCAGCCGGGTCTGACCGGCGTAAGAACCCCGATCGATGACGAAGCGCCGGCCGTAATCGAGAATATCATAGACCGCCTGAAACCAGAGATCCGGCAGGTCACGGGCTTCGATGCGGTGCATGGAAAGGGCGGATGACATGAAAACAGTTCCCTGACAGTTTGGTTTTTATCAGATATCCAGCGTGGAGACTTCCAGCGCGTTGGCATAGATGAAATCACGCCGCGGCTCCACATCTTCGCCCATCAGGATGGTGAAAATTTCATCCGCCTCATGGGCGTCCTCTACCTTCACCTGCAGAAAAGTACGGCTCTCCGGATTCATGGTGGTCTCCCAGAGCTGGTCCGGATTCATCTCACCGAGACCCTTGTAGCGCTGTACCCCCAACCCTTTGCGCCCCTCTTCCACCAAGTGGGCCAACAGATCCGCCTTACTATCGAAAACCACGGGCTCCTGGTCCTTGTCGATGGTCTCCAGGACGAAAGGTGCGGCATCAAGGGGGAACAGGCTCTTGCCAAGCACCAGTAACTTCTGAAAATCCTTTGAAAAAACGAATCCCCGTCCCAACTTTAAGGGTCTCATGCCGTCCTTGCCGCTGTCCTGGCGCGGCAGTACCGTCATTTCATGGATGCCGCGTTCTTCGTTCCAGGCCAGATCTAAACAGCTATAGCCCGCGGCGTTCAAGGCATCGCAGAGTTCCTGCATCCGATCGAAACTCAAAAGAAAATTTTTCCCGTCGATACCGAACTTGGCCAGCATCTCCGCCAGACGATCCTCGACGCCCCGGGTCTCCATGCGCCCAAGCACCGCCATGTAATCGGACAGCTCGGCGGCAAACAGGTACAACCGTTGCCCATCAAGGACCTCCGCCTGATTACCGATCCGCAAGCGTCGATTCTCCGTCACCCGGTTAAGGATAAAATCGTTCAGTTCCCGCTCGTCCTTGTGGTAGGAAATTTTTTTCCCCTGCCCCACTTTGAACAGTGGTGGCTGGGCGATGTAGAGATAGCCACGCTCCACCACCTCGGGCATCTGACGGAAGAAGAAAGTCAGCAACAGGGTTCGGATGTGACTGCCGTCCACGTCGGCATCGGTCATAATCACGATCTTTTTGTAACGGATGTTGTCAATATTGTACTCTTCCGTACCCACTCCGGTGCCCAGGGCCGTGATGATGTTTTTGATCTCCTCGCTGCGCAGAATCTTGTCAAAGCGCGCTTTTTCCACGTTCAAGATTTTGCCCCGCAGCGGCAAAATGGCCTGGAAACGTCGATCCCGGGCCTGCTTGGCGCTACCACCGGCCGAATCTCCCTCCACGAGGAAAAGCTCCCGCTCGCCGGGGTTGTTGCTCTGACAATCGGCCAGTTTTCCCGGCAAAGTCGAATCGCTCAAGGCGCCCTGCTTCCGGGCGATATCCCTTGCCTTGCGGGCCGCGTCCCGTGCCCGTGCCGCGTCCACCGCCTTACCCATGATCTTCTTGGCCGTGGCCGGGTTTTCCTCGAGGAAGCTACTCAGTTTTTCAAAGAGCATGGATTCCACCAGCCCCTTGATTTCGCTGTTGCCCAGCTTGGTTTTGGTCTGCCCTTCGAACTGGGGCGTCTTGAGCCGCACACTGATGATGGCCGTCAGCCCCTCGCGGATATCGTCCCCGCTGATCTTGGCCTGCATGTTTTTGGGCAGGTTGGCGCTGCCGGCGTACTGGTTGATGCTCCGCGTCAGCCCAGCCTTGAAGCCGATGAGGTGAAACCCCCCCTCCACCGTGTTGATGTTGTTGGCAAAGGATATCAATTTTTCGTTGTAGGAATCGTTGTACTGAATGGCGATTTCGACCTGCACGTCGCCGCGCTGATCCTCCATCACGATGGGCTCGTGCAGCGGCATGGTACGCCGATTCAGATACGCCACGAATTCGCGCAACCCCCCGTCGTAACGGTAACTTTCACTTACTTCACTCCGCTCGTCGGTCAGGATGATCTCGATCCCCTTGTTCAGAAAGGCCAGTTCGCGCATCCGACGGCTGAGAATATCGAAGCTGAAATTATCCGTGATAAAAATTTCGGTGTCGGGAATGAAACGAATTTTTGTCCCGCGCTTGTTCGTCTGGCCGATGATCTGCAGCTCGCTGCTCTTGATTCCTTTTTCGAAGGTCTGATGGTAGATTTGGCCCTTGGTGTGAATCTCCACTTCAAGGAAAGTGCTCAGGGCGTTGACCACCGATACCCCGACCCCGTGCAATCCCCCTGAAACCTTGTAGGTGTCGTTGTCGAACTTTCCACCGGCATGCAGCTTGGTCAGCACCACTTCCACCGCCGGCACTTTCTCACTTTTGTGAATATCCACCGGAATGCCCCGGCCGTTGTCTTCGACGCTGACGCTGTTGTCGGCATGCACCGTCACTTCGATACGGTCGCAGTAGCCGGCCATCGCCTCGTCGATGCTGTTGTCCACCACTTCATAAACCAGGTGGTGCAGCCCGCTGACATCCACGTTGCCGATGTACATCGACGGCCGTAGGCGCACCGGTTCCAGCCCTTCAAGCACGTCAATGCTACTGGCATCGTAAATCGGTTCCATGTTTTGAATATCCATTTTCATATTCTCATCGGCATGATCACGCTGAGGAAGCTCGGATCGTTCTCCCCGTTGATCAGACAAGGTTTCTCGTGGTCGACCATGGTCATGACGATGTTCTCGTCATCGATGGCATTGAGGGTCTCAATAAAAAAGCGAGGGTTGAAAGCCACTTCGATGGGATCACCGGCATAGACGATATCCATGTCCTCTTTGGCTTCCCCCAGATCCGGGTTGGTGGAACGGATCATGAGATGGTCCTCGGTAAAATGGAACACCACGGCACGATAGGTCTCGTTGGACAGAATCGACATACGTTTGAGCATCATGAGAAACGCCTGCCGATTGAGGACGATGGGCACCCCGACGATGCTGTCCAGGATATCGCCATACTTGGGAAATTCACCTTCCAGCAGCCGGATCACGATGGTTTCGGTGTCTCGCTTCAGGATGACGTGGTTATTTTTAAAGCCGATACTGACGGCTCCCACCGTATCCAGGAACTTGCCCGCCTCCGAAAGCCCCTTCTTGGGAATCAGCACACCTTCTTCCAGACCGATGTTCAGATCCCCCTCCCCGGCATAATCCACCTTGGAGAGCCGGCTACCGTCGGTGGTGACCATGCGCAGCACCTGACGCCCCTGGTCATTCACCTGTTTTTCCACCCAGACGCCGAGAATGTGGGCCCGCTTGTCGTCGCTGGAGGTAATCATCACCATGCGCTCGATCATGCGTCCCAGGGCCTTGTTGTCCATTTCAAAAAAGGCCACATCATCGAAACGGGGAATCTCGGGAAAATCCTCCGGATTCATCCCCACCAAGTGAAATTCCACCTTCTCGTCACGGATTTCGATCCAGTTGTTTTCAATTTGGTTGAAGTGAATCTCATCGCTTGGAAAATCTCTAACAATTTCGAATAGTTTTCTTGCATTCAGGGCAATTTTGCCCTCCTGGGCCACCGTGGCCGGATAGACGCCGTGAAAACCGGTTTCAAGATCGGTGGCCGCCAGGCTCAGGCTGTCGTTTTCGGTGTTCAGAATGACGTTGGTGGTGATGGCCAGGCTGCTGCGGCGTCCGGTGATGCCCTGAACCTTGCCGAGGACATCCAGAAACAGGCTTTTTTTGATGCTCACGCGCATAACGGCACCTCTTTCTTCTCTGATAAAATAAAACACAAAAGATCATTAAGAAGGGCTGTGCATAAGGTTAATAACTTCTTAACTGTTTGTCATTATTAAATTAATAGTGTTGTTTGACTGTTTAAAAACCGTCGGCGCAACGTTGATTAGATCCATGGTTATCATCACTGCAACGACTTTTTGTGGATAACCGGGGCAGTTATCCACAATTCATAAACCGGTTATTTACAGGAGCGGATATCAACCCTCCTTGGTGTTGATCCAGGCTTGGAAGGCCGGCAGTACGCCCGTGTGCCATTGGGAATCCAGACGTTGCTCGAGAAAGTGGGCAAACAGGGACCGCACCAGGTCGACCACCCGACGGTAAAGGTGGTATTTTTCGATGGCGGCCCCCTCGATATCGTCGCTGGTTTCCACCCTTCCGGTCTCGGGCAATTTCACCGAGGAAGGATCCAGGGTTTCTCCCTTGAGGCTGAAGTGCCAGTTTTCGTCCCCGGAGCGGTAGATCAGATTCATCTCGGCCACCAGGGCCCCCTTGCGCAGGGCCAGTACGCCTTCTTCCATACCGGCGGAATCACCGCGGATGGTCACCGTCTCGTTGTTCTGTTGATTCTTGTTCTGCAACACGAGGCGGTTGCCAATCTCCAGGGACGCCATCTGGGGATCGATGCGTCGCAAGGTGTCCGCTTGATTTTCAACGGCGTACCAGAGCCAGGTCAGAAATTCTTTTCCCAAAAAATCGAAGCGCTTCAGCGCGTAGGCGACATCCATCATGATCCGTCTCGCTTGGCAAAGGAACAGGGGGTCAACTTGTTGAGCAGGTCGCGGGCGGCATCGGTGAGCCCGGGGTGAAACTCGGCCATGGTGTAGGGAAAGAGCCGTACCAGGGAGAGATTGAAGGACTTGGAGAAGAGAGATTCCAAGGCTTCGCCGGCCGCCTTCTGGGTGGAAAAAAGCCACAACTCATTTTCCGCGTAATCCCAAAGAATATCGTAAATGCTTGGGGTAGCGGGAATTCTCAATGCCAGCACGTTGATCACGTGCTCTTTGAGCATCTTTTTTTCACTGCGCGACAGAAAATCCCGTTCCGTTTCCGCCTTGCGTTTCGCCGTGGCTTCGGCCAAGTTTTTCTGGATGACCTTGGCGGGGATCGACTTCTTGTCGATGCGCAGGGCAAATAGGAAAAAATCGGCGATGGCGAAGCTGCTGTCCTCGAAAGACGGTGCATACGGCCGATCCACGTTGGTCCAACCGATGGTGCGCTCCTCGGCCTGCTGATCGATGTCGCGGATGAGGTAACGGTTGAGTCCTTCACGGACCGTCTCCAGCAGGGGACCCTCGGTCTGTCCCTCGACCCGGTAACGGCTGATGGCTGCGCTTGAACTGAAAAATCCCATTGGATAAAAGTGGCTTTCCCCGCGGCGAACCCCTGCCGCGGCATCCAGGTGGTTGAAACCCTAAAAGAATCTTTATATACTCCTTATTATTTAAAATCTCAAGGAAAGTAATGAAATTTATAGCCGATCTTCACCTTCATTCCCGCCACTCGAGAGCCACTTCGCGGGACCTGAATATCGAGAGTCTCTACATCAGCGCTCAACTCAAGGGAATCCAGATTCTGGCCACGGGGGATGCCACCCACCCGGCCTGGTTCGACGAACTGGAAAAAAAATTGGTGCCGGCCGAGCCGGGGCTTTATCGTCTTCAGCCCGAATTGGCCCGGGTCTGCGATCAGTCGGTGCCCGAGCGGTGCCGGTGCCGGGTGCGATTTATCGTGGGCACCGAAATCAGCAATATTTACAAGAAGGACGGGCGGACCCGCAAAAACCACAATCTCGTTTTCATGCCGGACCTGGAAACGGCAGCCCGCTTCAATGGTCGGCTGGAAAAGATCGGCAACATTCATAGCGATGGCCGTCCCATTCTGGGCCTGGATGCCCGGGATCTGCTGGAGATCGTCCTGGAAACAGATCCTGCGGCCTATCTGGTGCCCGCGCACATCTGGACTCCCTGGTTTTCCATGCTCGGCAGTCAGTCCGGTTTCGACAGCCTCGAGGAGTGTTTCGGTGACCTCAGCGGCCACGTGTTTGCCGCCGAAACCGGCCTTTCCTCCGATCCGCCGATGAACTGGCGGGTTTCCGGGCTGGATCAATTGACGTTGATTTCCAACTCCGACGCCCACTCGGCGGCCAAGTTGGGCCGGGAAGCCAACCGCTTCGACACCGAATTTTCCTTTCTCGGCATCCGACGGGCCATGGCGCAGGGGGTGGCCGGCGGTTTTGAAGGGACCATCGAATTTTTCCCCCAGGAGGGAAAATATCACCTGGACGGTCACAGGGCCTGCGGGGTGTGCCTGACACCGGATGAAACCCGGCGCCTCAACGGCATCTGTCCGGTCTGCCATCGGCCACTGACCAGGGGGGTCCTCCACCGGGTCACCGACCTCGCTGACCGGCCTGAAGGATCGTCGGGACCGCCGGGTTCGGCGCCGTTTCGGAACCTGGTGCCCCTGGATGATATTTTGGCCGAGGTGATGCAGTGCGGTTCGGGTACCAAGAAGGTGGCCGCCGCCTACCGGCAGGCCTTGTCTCGCCTTGGCAGCGAGATTCCTATTCTGATGGAGCTGGACCGGGAAACCATTGAACGAGCGGATATTCCCCTACTGGCCGAGGCGGTTTACCGGATGCGTCGGGGCCGGGTGACCATCGATCCCGGCCATGACGGCCTCTACGGTCGGATCCGGATTTTTACCTCCGACGAACGGCGTCGGCTTCTGGGTCAGCAGACGCTGTTCTCCTTGCCGGCTGCATCCACCGACCCGGAGCGGCTCGGCGTGGCGCAAGCGACACCATCGCCCCAACATCAGCCACCGCTGGCGTTGGTCGATGCGGTGACCCCTGTGGCTGGTCTCAACGAGGCCCAGCGTCAAGCAGTGGAAGCGCCAAACGGCCCTCTGGTCATCGTGGCCGGTCCCGGCACGGGCAAGACCTTTACCCTGACCCGGCGTATCTCTCGGTTGATTTCCCTTCGGAAGGTCCCGGCCAGTCAAATTTTGGCGGTGACCTTCACCCGGCAGGCCGCCGATGCCCTGCGTCGCCGCATCGCCGACGAACTCGGCTCGGGTGCCGATCTGCCGGAGATCGGCACCTTCCATGGCCTCTGCGCCAAGTTTCTCGCCGAACTGGATGCCGGTCCCACGGCCATCGCCGACGACACCCGGCGCATGGCCCTGGTGCGTGATGCCATCGTGCAGGTATCGGAAGACGATGGGAGAAAACCCGTATCCGTCCGCCGGGCCGCCGCCTTCATCGAGGCCCGCAAGCAGGCGATGGACACCGACACCGATCAAGACAGCGGGGAAGCGCTGCGTTTGAAAAGGGTGTTCGACGGTTACCAGCGGTTGATGGCTGTCGATGGCTGGGCCGATTACGACGATTTGATTGTCCGCATGGTGGCGATGCTGGAAAGCGGCAATACCCGCGCCCGGGCCTTGCGGGATAGATTTACCCATTTTTTTGTCGACGAGTTCCAGGATATCAACCCGGCCCAGTATCGGCTTGTGCGCGCTCTGGCGCCGGCCGGGGCCAACCTGTTTGCCATCGGCGACCCCGACCAGTGCATCTATGGATTCCGGGGATCCGATCCGGCCTTGATGGATCGGCTGTGCCGGGAAGACCCGGGGATGCGGGTGATCCGGCTGATCCGCAGCTATCGCCTGCCTCAGCCGATTCTGGATGCTGCCGGCGAGGTTATGGCGGTGGCCGAACCCCGGCGGCCATGTATGGAAGGCGCCGGTCCCGGACCTAAGGTGGCCGTGGTGACCACCTCCAGTGAAAAGGCCGAGGCGGTGGCCATCGGTCGGATCATCGAACGGCGGGTGGGCGGTAGCGGTTTCGAGACGATCAACTTCGGGGTAATGGATGGCGGATGTGACAACACCCAGGGAAGTTTCGCCGATTTTGCCGTACTGTTTCGCACCCATTCCCGGGGTCGACGCATCGCCGAGGTCCTCGAGGCCGGCGGTATTCCCTGTCAGTTGGCAAGCCGGCAGCTTTTGACGGATGATCCCGCCGTTGCCGGCTTGGTGGCGCTGCTGCGGGTGGTGGTGGGGGGCGGCGGGCTCATCGATCTGGAAACAACTTTGGATTGGCTGCCCGACCCCCCGGGCCGCGCGTCGGTGCGTCTTTTCAAGCACTGGTGCTACGGTCGAAATTTTTCCCTGGACATGGGTCTGCATCAGGCGACGCGGCTTCCGGTGGAAGGCTTGAGCGTGGCCCGTCAACGCCGCTTGGTGACCTTTTCCGAGTATCTCAAGAATCTCCAGCAGAAAACAAAGGCCCTGGGATTAGATGAAAAAATCTCTTATCTGATTGAAAAAACAAATTTATCTAAAAAGCTGAACCCCTTGCCGGAACTGTTGACACGCCTGGTTGCCGACTGCCGCGACGCTGCCGTTTTTTTCACGCGGGTGGCCCTCACCGTCGATGCAGACATTTACGACGCCCGGGCCGAGCGGGTTACCCTGCTGAGCCTGCATGCCGCCAAGGGGCTGGAATTTCCCGTGGTGTTCATCGCCGGTTGCGAAGATGGGCTCATTCCACTCAAGCGGCCCGGGGCGTCAGTGGACCTTGCCGAGGAGCGGCGCCTGTTCTATGTAGGAATGACGAGGGCCAGCCAGGCCCTGTATCTCTGTGCTTCCCGGGGTTGCGGGGTTGCGGGGGAAAAAGTCCGCCCATCGCCGTTTATCGGCGATATCAGCGCCGGACTCAGGGTTGATGAAAATCCGTCACGGTCGGGATCCAAACGGCCCCGGCAGACCCAGATGTCTCTTTTTTAAGGCGAATCCATGGCCAAGGACAACCTCATCCGTTTTGACAGCCAGGCGCGGCTGCGGGAAAAGGCGCTGGCCTATCTTGAGGATGTCGACGCCTTCCTATCGGACATCGATCGTGCCGTACCCCTGTTGCTGCAAGTGTTGAAAGGATCGACCGACGACGATGTGAAGCAACAGATTATCCTGCTGTTGGGTGGATTCGCCAAACGTCAGGTGGCTTTTCCGCTCCTGGAACTGATGTGCGATGCCGGCCAGAGCGAAGAGTTGCGCCACCACGCCGCCATCCAACTCTCGGTGACGGCCTCGTTTCTCGAAGCCCCTGATGCCCTGGTGGATTCTCTCATTGGCCAGTTGAACCATCCAGATCCCCAGCACCGGGCCAATGCCACCTTTGCCCTGGGCTGGGAAGGCAACCACCGGGCTGCCGTGGCCCTGGTGGAAAAGCTTTTCGATCCCAGCACCGAGGTGCAGCAGGCAGCGGTCAACGCCCTTGCGAACCTGCGGGACGACCGGATTCTCGATCTGCTCCTTGACCGGTTGGGTCACGGGTCGGTGGACCAACAGCGGGCGATTCTTTTCAACCTCTGGCGTTTTTACAGCCGTCGTGAACAGGTCTTGTCCGTTTATCGCGACTACTTGAATCATCCGGATCCGGCCCTGCGCCTCGACGCTCTGATCCTGATGAGTACCGTGAGCGAAACGGCCGACGAGGTGCCCTTTTACATCCAGCGGCTTAAGGACAACCAGGAGCGGATCCGCGAGTTGGCCTTGGAGCGACTGGAGGATCTTGCCGCCGAGGACCTGGCCGCCGTCGCAGATCATATTCGACCGTTGCTTTCCGACTCTTCGGGAAAGGTGAGGCAGGCCGCCGTACGGCTTTTGGCAAGGGTATCAGCGAAATTTTCTTGACAACCGCTCGGTAGGCGGTTTAATGACCTACCGTTTTTTGGCGGGAATAACTCAGTGGTAGAGTGCGACCTTGCCAAGGTCGAAGTCGCGGGTTCAAATCCCGTTTCCCGCTCCAAGACACACCCCCGGACCCATCGGACACCCCCACTGTCCGATGGGTTTGTTTTTTTGGTGCCGGGCGAAGCATGCGTGTCCACGCTCACCCTTCAATGGAGTATGTTCAAATGGCTCCCGCTCTGCGCCGGCTTCTCACCGACAGAATCTTTATTAAAGCGCTGTATCATTTTATTGGCCTCTATAGCGCCACTTTTCGTTTACAGGTGATAAACCAAGCCGTCTGGCAGGATCATCTGGCTGGCGGAGGGCGGGTTCTGCTGTGCTGCTGGCACCAGCAGTTTTTTTCGTTCATCCGGTATTTCAAGTGTTTTCGCCGATATAAGCCCAGCCTGATGATCAGTCGTAGCGCCGATGGCGCCATGATTGCCGGAGTTGCTGAACACAGCGGTTGGCGGGCGGTGCGGGGATCGTCTTCTCGAGGCGGTCGTCGGGCGCTGGTGCAGATGGTCGTCAACTTAAAGGAAAGTGGTCTGGCGGCGCACATTCTCGACGGCCCCCGGGGTCCGGCGGGGGTGGTTAAGAATGGGGCCATCGTGCTGGCTGCCAAGGCAGACGCCGTCATCGTGCCGGTTTACGCCGAATCCGCCCAGCGGTGGATATTCCACAGTTGGGACCGCTTTTTGCTGCCCAAGCCCTTCTCGCGGGTCACGATCCGTTTCGGCGCGCCGATTCGGCTCGGATCTCAAAGCCGCACCGGCGGGGCTATCGAAGTTCAGCGCCACGCCCTGGAAGCCGTTATGCGGCCGGCGCTGCGCTGATTCTCAACTTGCCGTTGCCCCCGGCAACCAAGGCCAAGCTCTCATTGCCGAAGGCCAAAAAGGTGAGCCCCGCCGGGGGAAAATACCGGCGGGGCCTGGAGGGAGTTAGGCAGAAATGAGGAATTGAAGCTTACTTCCAGCCGCGGGTGCCACGGCCGTGGTGCGGGCCTGCGCCATAGCCCATTGCCGGTCCGAAACCGGCGTCCGGAGCGATCTTGCGCACTTCCATCCGATGGGCCAGACGTTTGGCATCCAGATCGCCGCGGAGGGCGGAAATCTCGGCCTGAAGGGTTTGGGCCTTGGCGGCATCCGGCTCCTTCTTGGCCAACTCGGCCTGCAGGCTCAACTCTTTCTGACGCAAATCGGCGCGCAGGTCGGTGGTGGCCTTGTGAAAGTCGGTGCGCAACTGATTCAACTGAGCGATCTGCTCATCGGTCAAGTCGACGCCCCCCCATTGGCCACGGCTGTTGCGATAGCCGTCGTGAAAGCGTGGACAATCTCCGTTGGCGCTGGAGCCCCTTTTGCCGTATCCGGATCCAGGGCCGTAGGCATCGGCGGTGGCGATGCCCGAAAAGCCCACCAGGGCGACGAGGGTGGCGATGAGAATGCTGCGATGAATGCGATGGGTCTTCATGATGTCCTCCTTATCTGATGTTGAAAAAAGTTTTCGGATCGTCAAATCCGTCGTTCAGTTTCGTGGATATGTTTAGCAACCGACGTGCCAACCGATTAAAAAGACAGTAACCAGCAGAATTTAAAAAACAAATTTTTTAATTCAGCAAAAATTGGTTTTCAGGCGCCGACGATATGGGTAAAAATTACACGCTTTAGAGGGGTGATTCTTTTTGGGTGTGTAAAAAACACTCGGTAAAAATACTTCGAGATCGTCAACGCCGAGGCGATCTGTGTCGCTTGGTGCCGCCGGCCGGTGGCACCAAGGCGTTGATGGCACGCGCAAACAGGCTTTTGATCAGTAGAGGGGGTGCGTCCTCTGGCGGCAGGAACGGGTCTGAAATCGTTGCTTTTTTCACCGAACCCAACTAAATGGACACAAAGGAAAAAGGGTTCCCTGGAGGTGTTGTCACGGATCATTCAACGAAATAAAAACGATAAAAAGATGAAAATAGCGGTATCTCATTCACGCAAGGAAAACCCGGCACAAGCGGCAAAAGAAGCCTTTAAGCGGTTGACGGCCAAAATGGCGGTTCCGATCCACATGTTGCTCGTCTACTATACCGAGGCCCTGGATCCCGGGAGCATCGCGGGCACCTTGTCCGAGCTGGCTCCGAACGTGCCGATTCATGGCGGAAGCACCAGCCAGGGGATTTTGACCGATGCCGGCTTTATCGCCGGCAGACCGGGAGCCCTTGGCTTGCTTGGCATATTTGACCCGGATGGCCAGTACGGCACGGCATTCTGCGATTACGCGGAAGGCGCCTATCAAGCTGGGGTGAGCGCCATCCAAAAAAGCCTGCAAAACGCCGGACGTCCCGGCGAATCACCTCTTCTGGTCTGGATGACCGCCACTCCGGGAAAAGAGGAAGAAGTCATTGCCGGCATCCAATCCGTCGTGGGGCCCCATGTCACCATTCTGGGGGGAACCGCTGCGGACGACACCATTTCCGGCAACTGGTCCATCATCGGCAATTCCGAGACCGGGCAAGAAGGCGTGGTGCTCTCATCCTTTTTTCCTTCCACAGAACCAGGATTCTCCTTTCACAGCGGGTATTCACCCACCCGGCATGGCGGACTGGTCACCCGAGCCCATGACCGCATTCTCCATGAGATAGACAACCGCCTGCCGCCGAGGTCTACGATGAATGGACCGGTGGAATGGTTTCCGCCGCCTTGACCAAAGGAGAAAACATTCTCCGGGTGACGAATCACTTTCCCCTGGCCAGGGTGACACACCGGTTGGGCAGGGTTCCCCTCTATCTCCTCTCCCATCCGGAAAGGATTCTGCCGGATGCCAGTATCGCCCTGTTTACGGATATCCGAACCAACGAACACGTCTCGCTGATGATTGGAAACCGAGCCAGCCTCGTTCAGCGACCGGTCCGGGTGATTCAGAGCATTTTGGAAAACAACGATTACAAGTTGGAGCAAATCCAGGGGGCATTGATTGTTTTTTGCGCCGGCTCGATGTTGGCGGTGTAAAACGATTTGGGCCGGGTGCATCGTATGATGCAAGCCTTGCTTCCCGGTGTTCCTTTTTTGACCATATTAACTTTTGGCGAACAGGGGTTTTTGCACGGAGGCGACAACTACCACGGCAACCTGATGATCTCGGCCATGCTTTTCAGCGATGAGCCGTCGGCACTGTAGCGAATCCCGGAAAACATGATGAAGCCAGACGCTTTTGAAAAAATCGGCTTTGGTTTGGGGACTGAGGAACTCTACGAAATCGCTCTGGATCGGGAGATCATGCGTCTGCGTGAGCGAGTTTTGCGATCCCATACCGAGTTGATGTTGCAGGGGCTCCAGAAGCTGGTCACATCCCAGACCGCCGAAGACGGACTCCTGAACATCTTGCACGCCCTGAACCAATCCGAGTCCATGGACGGGTCCTTTGTGCTCGTCTCCTCGCCGGATGGCAGTTTCAGGGTGTTTTCCTCCACCATTGCCGAATGTCGGGAAACCGTGTGGCATCCAGGCCCCATGTTTGAACGGTTGTTTTCCGCGGGAAAACCCGTCATTCTCCACGATCTGGGGCACTCTTCCGAATGGCGGAAACAGCCCGCTCTCATGGGAAAGTACAGATCCGCCGTTCATGCCCCTTTTCGTTTCGGCACCTTTAGGGCGGCCATCGTCTGCGTGAGCGCCCGGCGGGGCTACATTAACTACATGCATGCCAAGCTGATGTTTCGCCTGGGCCCCCTTCTCACCCAAGCCCTGATCCTTATTGACCAAGTCCATCAGCTCAAGACGGCCAAGGCCGAGCTGGAAGAAAAATCCATCCAGTTGGAAAATGCCCTGAACGCGGCCACGCATCTGGCCAGAACGGATTACCTCACGCAGATTCACAACCGTCGCTGTTTTTTCGATGTTGCCGAAAAGGAACTGCGGCGGGTACGCCGGTACAACATTCCCCTGTCCGTCATCATGCTGGATATCGATGATTTCAAAGCCATAAACGACCAGTTTGGCCATGGGGTCGGTGACGCGGTGCTCAAGGAGGTGGCCACCTTGTGCCGGTCCGTTCTGCGGGAATTCGATACCCTGGCTCGCTACGGTGGAGAGGAGTTTGTGGCCCTCCTGCCTGGAAGTACCAAGGCGCAAGCCCTCAACGTGGCGGAACGCATCCGGCAGGCAGTGTTCAAGGCCTCGCTGAACCAGCTTCCGGCAGATAGAAAAATCACCGTCAGCCTGGGGGTGGCGGGGAAAAACGACCCCGATTGTGATATTGACGCGCTTGTTGACGAGGCGGATCAAGCTCTCTTACAGGCCAAGCAGAAAGGCAAAAACAGGGTGGAGCCCGGATGAACGCCAGCAAACGAAGCTTTAATCAGTAGATCAGAATCTGGCCGATCTAAAAATCTGGAACAACAAGGAGAAAAACGCTCATGGCTGTCATAACCCGCTATGTTGTGGTGCGCAACGGGATTGAATACGAGTCGGTTTTCACCGACAAGAAGAAGGCGGAAGCCTACGATCGCATGCTCGAAGCGGCGGAACAGCTCGGCGACCTGATTCACGGGGCCGACCTCGATCCGCCGGTGGATGATGCCGCCGTGAAGGCGATTGCCGTTTACCTGGCCGAGAACGGGCCGCGGGTGACCGCGATCCTCAAAGGGGTCAAACCGGTGGCCGCCCTCGAGCAGCCGGCCGATGCCGGCTCCGAAGACCAGTCTGTCGAGGCAGCCCCCAAATCGTCTCCCCGGTCCGGCAAAACCAAGTTTAAAGGCGCCTGAATCAAGCTCGGCACGCTACGCCGGGATTTCCGCGGCGCATTATTTCCCATGTCCCGTGGAATGCCCGGCGTGTATGGTGCCCGGATCAGGACGAGTGCATCTTGATGGCCTCCGTTTCGAAAAAAGAATTCAACGCGTACGATCGAGTCCTGGACGCCGCGGCCGAACTGGCCGATTTGATCCAGTCCGGGGGCTTCGACTTGAGTGAAGAAGCCCTGGAGGCCCTGACGATTTTTCTGGCCAACAGCGCCCCGCAGGTGCGGCGCATCCTGAGCCGTTGCCGGTGAAACCAAGGCCGGCCGCGCCTAAAATTTTAGCCTTCCATGACAGTCTTCCCACCGCTTTTCCGGTGCCGTGACGGTCTGGGGTGATTCCCAGTTTTTTCCTTTTTACGCTAAAGTTTTGA